>Ga0182030_10003430_pt1 | contig 33837 bp, 34 predicted proteins | sample 812S3MmetaG_FD_121299 | JGI IMG/M metagenome (GOLD analysis project Ga0182030, IMG submission 121299) | Permafrost microbial communities from Stordalen Mire, Sweden - 812S3M metaG (Illumina Assembly) | ecosystem: Environmental > Terrestrial > Soil > Wetlands > Permafrost | place: Sweden...
GCACAGGCCGGCAACCCGGCCCGCGCCCGTCCCATTCCCGCCCGTCTTACTGGAACTTCGCGATCCCGGTGGTCGTGCTCGCCGAGACCAGCTGCACGCTGACGTTGTTGCCGGTGGCCTGACTGACCGCTTGGCGCGTCAGGCTGATGACCCCGGTGTCGCCGGTGGTGAGCTTGGAGAGGAAGGCCGTCGGGACGGTCACGGTGCCGGCGGAGTCATTCACGGAGCACGAGATCGAGCCGTCCTCGACGGTGCCCTTGGCCGCGATGAGCGTCACCCGCACGGTGGTCGCGGTTCCGGGCGTCCAGCTCACCACGAGGGGGGAGGTGATCGGGACGGTCGTCGCGGTCTTGAGGGAGAGGACCGGCGTCACCCCGGCGAGATCCACCACGGTCACGAGGTTCCCGGTGAAGGCGTCGACGGTGGCGCCGGCTGCCGACACGGCGAGGGTGTCACCCTGGGTCCACTTCACGGTGGGGTTGCTGGCACCGCTGGTGATGCCGTAGGCGCCGTTGGTCCCGGGGTTCATGTTGGCGAGCGTCGAGGTGCCGTCCTTGAAGGTGATGGTGCCCGCGCTGACGAGGGCGACCGTGCCTGCATCGGCGGCGCCCGCGTCGCTCGCGACGATGGGCGGCTCGTAGCAGCAGCTGCCGGAGGTGACGCCCATTCCCGGGCACGTGTTCGCCGTGGCGCTCGCGTCGGGCGTCGCGATGAACTCGCCGGCGATGTTGAAGACGCCTGCGGTGGTCTCGTCGGCGGCCATCGTCCCGGAGTACGCCGCGCCTCCGCTGCTGCCGCCGCCGTCTCCGGTCTTGGCGTCGCCCCCGCCGTCGCCCCCGCTGCTGCTCCCACCGTCGCCACCGCCTCCGCCGCCGTGGTTGCTGCTGCTCGAGCACGCGGCCACCAGGGCGCCACACGAAAGCGACGCGACACCTGCAAGAATGAAAAGCTTCACCGGGTACCTCCTCGTGTCACGGGGTTGCGAAGCGTCCAGTCTGAACCTCTATGGCGCGGCTCTCAACCTCAGCGCGCGCTGCCGGGCCTTCTGTTCCCGCGCGTCGTCCCCGACCGCTCGTGCGGCCTCGGCGATGGCCTCCTGGACGTGTACGCTATCCGGTTTCTCCTGCGCCAGGCCCTCCAGCATGGCGAGAGCGACCTTCGCGTCGCCACCCCTCACGAGCAGCCGCGCCTCGTTGATGCGGGGATCGCCGCCGAGGGTGGCGGCGCGCTCGACCGAGTCGTCGAGCCGCCGGTCGACGCCCGTCCAGTGCAGCACCAGCGCGGCCACGATACCGAAGAGAAAGCCGCCGACGTGGGCGAGGTGGGCCGTGCCGTCGCCGGGGAGGATCCAGCCCCAGAGCGCCTCGAACGCGGCCCATACGGGGAGCACGGCGTACGCGGGCGCCGTGAAGGTCCGCGGCCGGAAGGTGATGAGGAGGGCGAAGCGCACGCGCGTGCGGGCGAAGGCAACGGCGAAGGCGCCCATGCATCCCGCGATGGCCCCGGAGGCGCCGATGAGCGGGGCGGTGTCGTGTGGAGAAAAGAGACCGTGGGTGAGCGCGGCCACCGCGCCCGAGGCCAGGTAAAAGAGGGGGAAGACCACGCGTCCCCAGCGGTCCTCGAGCGTCATGCCGCAGAAGACGAGAAACCACAGATTGCCCGCCAGATGCAGCCAGCCGGAGTGAATGAACTGCGACGTGAAGAGGGCGAGCACCGAGGGGTGGGCGGGGATGTAGCCGAAACGATGGTACGGATCGTCGTTACCCACGCGGGCTGCGGCGGCCAGGCGTCCGTCGAGCTCCGCCTGCTCGGCAACGCGCGCGGCGTCGTCCGGCGCATCGACGGCGCTCGCCGCCATGTGCGCCATCTTCACGGTCTCCTCGTCGAGCTCGGGGATCACCCCTGGCTTCACGTCGAGGTACGGGTGCTGGGCGAAGTACTCCACCGCCTCCGCGCGAGCGTCGTCCTGCCGGCGACTGCCGGCGCTGTCTCGCATCGACAGGAACACCTGCACGAACAGGCACGTCGCCACGAGCAGCGTCGTCACGACCGGCCAGCGCCGGGCCGTCATCCGCTCGTGGCTGATCGGGAAGATCACGGCCTCATCCTACGCGCGGGGGGCCGGAATGCTGCCCCTCGGCCGACGGTTGGGCTGACGATGCAACGTTCGCGCGCGTGCCTGCTCGCCCTCCTCCTCTGCGTCGCTTGCCTCGTCGGATGCGATCACGCCACCAAGCTCGCGGCCGAGACGGCCCTGCGCGACCACCCCCCGCTGCGCCTCTGGCCCGGCGTGATGGACCTCGCCTACACGGAGAACCACGGCGTCGCGTTCAGCATGCTCGAGCGGCTCTCCCTCCACCCGCCCGCGTGGGCGCTGTTCGCGCTCGCCTTCGTCGCGACGTCGGCCCTCCTCGCGCTCTGGTTTCGCCGGCGGCGCGCGGCGTGGCCGGAGCACGCCGGCTTCGCGCTGGTGGTCGCGGGAGCGCTGGGCAACGCGCTCGACCGTGTCGCGCGGGGGCACGTCGTCGACTTCATCCACGTGCGCTTCTGGCCGGTGTTCAACGTGGCCGACATCCTCGTCGTCGCGGGCGGAATCCTTCTTCTGCTGGTCCACGGGCGACGGGCTCCACTTTCACCTCCGGCGAACATTTCCGCGCCCCCTCCCTGAGGCGCCCCCCACACGCGCTATCCTCGGCTCGTGGCCAAACCGCGCGGAGCTCGTCGCGTTCGCCCCGACCCGGAGTCGCTCTTCGCGACGCGCAAGCAACCGAAGAAGCTCCCCTTCGATTTCGTGCTGGCGGAGCTGGAGGAGCTCGGCCCGGTCACGCGGCCGATGTTCGGATGCCACGCCGTCTACGTCGACGAGAAGATCGTCTTCATCCTGCGCGACAAGGGCGACCCGCGCGACGACGACGGCGTGTGGGTGGCGACCACGCTCGAGCACCACGTGGCCTTGCGGCGCGACTTGCCGAGCCTGCGCTCGATCACGGTGCTCGCGGGCGGCGGCGTCACGGGGTGGCAGGTGCTCCCGGTCGAGTCGGCCGACTTCGAGGAGAGCGTGCTCCTCGCTTGCGAGCTGGTAAAGCGTCGCGATGTGCGCATCGGCAAGGTGCCGGGGGCGAGGCGGAGAAGGACGAAGGGCCGGTGACGCCTACGACGAACCGGCGGTGCACGCCTCGAGCGCGCCCGGGTCCGGCGCGACGAGCACCTTCCAGTCGGGCGCCACGTGCTCCTCGGGGATCGTCAACTCGACGGTAGGCGTCATCGGTCCCCGGTTGCCCGCGAGGTCGTAGGGACGCAGCGCGTAGCGGTATTTCGCGCCCCCCATGACGCGAGCGTCTTCGAAGCGCGTGCTCGCCGCGCGTGCGCTCGAGTGGTGGAGGAGCACCCCGTCGCCCTCCGCGCGGAAGACCTGGTAGCCGTAAACGGCCTGGTTGTCCTTCGCCGCCGTCCACTTGAGGAGCACGCGCCCCTCCTTGTACTCGGCCACCAGCCGGGCCCCTTCCTCCGGCCACTCCGGCGGCACCTCGTCGTCACTCTCGGGGGCGTGCCCCAGCTTCTTGGGCCAGAGCGTGCAGTCGACGCGACGGAAGTTCTCGTCGAGCGCCTTGCACACGTTGCCATAAACGCACCGCACGACCTTCTCTTCGTGCCCGCTCTGCCACTTCCTCGGCAGGTCCGGGTCGGCGAGGAGCGCGCGCGCCATGCCGATCATGTCGCCGATGCCTCGCTCGAGCACGCGCTCGGCGAGCTCCACGGTGCCGATCTTCCCCGCGGCGATGACCGGGGTGCCGAGACCGTGCGCGCGAAGACCGGCCCGCACCGCCTCGGGCATGTAGAGGTTCGCGCCGTCGGGGTAGTTGCTCCCCGGCATGCAGCGATCGCCGGAGTAGCCCGTGTACGGATAGAGCGGCTCACCGGGGATGGGTCGCGCGTCCTCGAACTTCCCCCCGGCGCTGAGCGAGATGTAGTCCACGCCGGCGCGCGCCAGGCGCACGGCGATCGGGACGGCGTCGACCACGGTGTAGCCGTTGCGGATGCACTCCTCGCCGAGGAAGCGAACACCCACGGGGAAGTCCTCGCCCACATGCCGCCGCACCCGCTCGACCACGCGGACCGGCAGGCGGAGGCGATTTTCGAGCGTCCCGCCGTACGCGTCGCGGCGTGGGTTGAGGCGCGAGAGAAACGACGACAGCGTGTAGGCGTGCGCCATGTGAAGCTCGACGCCGTCGAAGCCGCACTCGCGGGCGCGCTGGGCGGCGTGGCCGTAGGCGTCGACGATGGCGTCGATGTCCTCGGGGCTCAGCATGTCGACCGTCTGCCGCCATCCGGAGCGCGAGATCTTCAAGAAGTGGATGATCTGCGGCACGACCCGCCCCGGCCCCGCGTCGTGGCATCGCTTCGCCAGATCGGAGAGGCCCGGCTTGTACTCGTCGGCGCCGATACGGAGGAGCGGCCCGCTCTTGGACTGGTGCACCGCCATCGCCTCGATGACCACCATCCCGGCGCCGCCCCGTGCGAAGCGGACGTAGCGTCCCCGGATGTCGTCGTTGACGACGCCGTCCTCGCCCGACAGCCGCGTGACCATGGCCGGGAGCACGATGCGGTTCGGCAGCGTCATCGTGCGGATGGCGAGCGGCGAGAAGAGGAGGCTCACGTCCCCTCCCCGGCCACCAGCGCGGCGCCGATGATGAGCTTCTGGATCTCCGTCGTTCCCTCGTAGATGCGAAGGGCGCGCACGCTGCGATAGAGCCTCTCGACCGCGCCACCACGTACGACGCCGAGGCCTCCGAAGAGCTGCACCGCGCGGTCGACGATGCGCTGAGCCGCCTCGGTGGCGAACATCTTCGCCATCGCGACCTCGGTCTTGCCGGCGCGTGCCGTGTCCTTGGCCCAGGCCGCATGCGCCACGAGCAGGCGCGACGCCTGGAGCTCCGTCGCCATCTCCGCCAGCGAGGCCTGCACCAGCTGGAACTCGGCCAGCGGCTTGCCGAACTGCACGCGCTTCCTCACGTGCGCGAGCGCCTCGTCGAGGGCGCGCCGGGCCATCCCGTTCGCCGCCGCGCCGACGGACGTGCGGAACACATCGAGCGTGCCGAGGGCGATGCGAAGCCCTTGCCCGACCTCACCTACGAGCTGGGCGTGCGCGCCGCTCATGCGCAGGCGACCCAGAGGGTGGTCGTCGATGGTGGCAATGGGCTCCAGCGTCAATCCGGGAGCGTCGGACTCCACCAGGAACGCGCTGATCCCCTTCTTTCCGAGTGACGGATCGGCGCTGGCGAAGACCACGAAGTAGCGCGCGATGCCCACGTTGGAGATGAACGTCTTCTCCCCGTCGAGCCGCCACGTGTTCCCTTCTCTCCGCGCCGTCGCCCGCAGCGAAGCGACGTCGCTCCCCGCCTCCGGCTCGGTGAGCGCGAAGCCGCCCACGGTGCGCCCGGCCAGCACGTCGTCGATGCGCGACCGCCAGCGGTCGACTCCCGCGAGGACCAGCGGGTGCGACGCGAGCCCCTGCACGGCGAAGATGGCGTCGGCCATCGGCGACGCGTAGGCGATGATCTCCCGGGCGACGCACAGAGCGCGAACGCTCTTCTCCGGGCCGAGCAGCGGGAACACGTGGAGGATGCCGAGCTTCGCGACGAGGTCCCCGGGATCGTCGGTCGACCAGTCCATGGCGCGCACGCGAGCCCTCAGCTCGTCGCCGAGCTTCACGTGCGCCTCTTCGTGGAACGGGATCACGGCTTGTCCTTGAAATCCGCCGGAGCGCCCGCGAACCGGATCGGGCGCTTGGCCGTCCACGCGTCGAACGCGGCGCGGAAATCCGGGTGTTGCATGCAGATGGCCTGCGCCTGCGCCTCGGCCTCGATGGCCTGCTCCAGCGTCAGCCCGTGCTCGCTCTCGAGCATCTGCTTGGTCATCGCGTGGGCGAAGGCGGGCCCGCTCGCGAGCCGCGCCGCAAACGCCTGCGCCGCGGGGACGCACTCGTCGGGCGGAACGACGCGGTTCACGAGACCGATGCGCAGCGCCTCCTCGGCGCCAACGATGTCGCCGGTGAAGAGCAGCTCGCTCGCGCGTCCGAGACCGACGACGCGCGGCAAGAGGTAGCCCGCCCCCATGTCGGCACCGCAGAGCCCCACCTTCGGGAAGATGAAGCCGAGCTTGGCCGAGGCACTGGCGATGCGGATGTCGCACGCGAGGGCGATGACTGCGCCCGCCCCCACCGCCGTGCCGTTGATCGCGGCGACCACGGGCTTGCGCACCCGGCGTAGCGACGCGATGAGCGCCCCGGTCGTGCGCGTGAACTCGAGCAGCCCCTTCATGTCGCGCGAGAAGAGCTCCCCGATGATGTCCTCGACGTCGCCCCCCGAGCAGAAGGCGCGTCCCTCCCCGGTGAGCACCAGCGCGCGCACGTCGTCGTCCGCGCCTGCCTGGTCGATGACCTCGCGGAGCTCGCCGTAGATGGCGAACGTGAGTGCGTTGAGGCGGTCGGGGCGCGCCAGCGTGATGGTGGCTACACCGGTCCCGGCGTCGAGCGCGTAGCGGAAGCCGACTGGCTCGATGCGTGCGATACGCTCGGCGGTCATCGCTTCTCCTTCGGCTCCTTGCGAGGCCGTTCCCTGGTGGTGGCTGCGCGATGGGTGCTCTGCGCGGCTCGCGCCGCCAGGGATTCGCGAAGCCTGCCGAGAAGACGCCGGAGGTCGCGACGCTCGCCGGCGTCGAGCGATGACAGAAGCTCGGACACGTGTGCCGCGTGCACCGGGATGAGCGACTGGACGAGGTCGCGGCCCTTCGGGGTCAGGAAGGCGCGCGACAGCCGACGATCGCTCGGATCGGGTCGGCGCTCGACGACGCCGTCGCGCTCGGCGCGGTCGACGAGCCCCGTCAGGTTCCCCGCCGTGACCAGCATGCGCCGGCTGAGCGCGGCGAGCGTCTGCCCATCGTCGCGCTCGAGGTTCGCGAGCAGATCGAAGCGCGGCATGGAGCAGTCTGCGGCGAGGCGACGGCGGACCTCGGCCAGCATCAGGTTGTGCGAGTCCAGCAGGCGCACCCACAGGCTGACGCCGATCGACGCGACGGTCTCCGGCTCTCGTGTGGATCGCGCCGCGGCTTTCATCGACTCTCGCCCTGCGGCGGAGCCGTGGACGGCCCGTCGAGGGGAAGAATCGCCGTTCCCTCGATCTCGACCAGCGCGCCCGGCTCGAGCAAGCCGGCGACCTTCACCAGGCTCATCGCCGGCCAGTAGCTCCCCATGCGCGCGCGCCATCCCTCGCCGATGGCCTTCTGCGCGTCCCGGTACTTGTCGAGATCCGTCACGAAGGCGAGCAGCTTCACGAGGTGCTCGGTCCCTCCGCCGGCCGCGCGGACGACGTCGATCACGTTGTCGAGCGCGAGGAGGAACTGCGTCGCAAAGTCGGGGCTGACGATGCGCGCGTCCTTGTCGAAGGCGACCTGACCGGCCACGTACAGCATGCGGCCCGGGCTGACGACGACCCCGTTGGTGTACCCGCGCGGCTTGGGGAAGTGGGCCGGGTTGACGAGCTGTTTCTTCATGGCGCTTGCTCTGACGTTTACACCTATAGGAAGCGTGTCGCCAGCCATGCCGCGAGCCGCTCGGCCTCTTCGAGTTGACCGCGCAGCGCCATGGCCCGCGCGGCGAGCGCCATGGCGGCGGGTCGCAGGTCGTCGACGACCGACAAGGTCGAAGCGGTCGGCGATCACGGTACCGACGAGGTCATCCGGACGGCTCGGGCCCGGCGCAGGCGACGTCACGATGGCGCTGACTCAGAGCCGCGCGCCGGGGGCTACGGCAAGGACGGCCTACTCCGTCGACCCTCTCCGCAGCCGGTCGGCCACCGCCCACCACGCCTCGTCGTCCGGCACGCCTTGCACGACGATGACGTCGACCCCGGCATCGTCGAGGTCGTGCAGCGTGCGGTAGAGAAGCCGCGCATACTGCGCGGGGTCGCGCGGGAGCGTCCGTGCGAGCACCTGCTTCTCCGGAACCGAGGTCGTCCTCTTCTCGTGGGTCACCAGGCCGACGCGCGCTCCGGTGCTCGCCAGCCCGTACGCGATACGCCGAGCTTCCTCCCACGTGTCGGCGAGGAGCAGGCGCGCGCGCGGGGCGTAGTGGCGTGCCTCCATGCCGGGCGAGACCCGGGCGTCGCCAGCGCGCACGGTCTCGGTGGGGGGGGCCTCCACGTCCGGAAGCACACGGCGAAGGGCGGCCAGGTCGAGCGCACCGGGTCGCAGGACGCGCGGTCGGGCTCCCCGCAGATCCACCACGGTCGACTCGATCCCCGCCTCGCACGGCCCCGCGTCGAGCACGAGGTCGACCGCGTCGCCGAGCTGCTTCACGACGTGCTCGGCCGTCGTGGGTGACAGGCCCTGGAACCGGTTGGCGCTCGGCGCGGCCACCGGCTCGCCGAGGACATGGAGCAGCGCGAGCGCCACGGGATGCGCGGGCGCGCGGATGGCGATGGAGGGCCCGCCTCCGGCCACGGCCGCCGGGACGTCGGACGCGCGGTCCACGACGACGGTGAGGGGCCCGGGCCAGAACGCCTTCGCGACGAGCGAGGCCCGCTCGGGCCACGACGCCGCCAGCGCCCGGGCCTGCGCCTCTCCTTCCACGTGCGCGATGAGCGGATGGTGCGCCGGGCGCCCCTTCGCCGCGTAGATGCGCGCCACGGCCGCCTCGTCGAAGGCCCGCGCCGCGAGGCCGTACACCGTCTCGGTCGGCATCGCGACGAGGCCGCCCCCGCGCAGCACCCGCACCGCCTCGGCGATGATCCCGGCGTCCGGGGCGCCGGCATCGACGTGAAGGACGCGTGTCATCGACCCGGGATAGCGCGCGGACGACCTTTGCGCTTGCCATCCGCCCCCCGCTCGGGGCTATCCCTAGTGCCCATGCCGCAATCGCTCCGCGCCCGGACCTTCTCGCTCCTCACCCTCGCCACCCTGGCCGCCGTGCCGCTGGCGATCTCCCTCGTCGCGTGCGGAGGAAGCGAGCCACCGCCGGTGCCGCCGCCCCCTCCCCCTCCGACCGCGACGGTCGAGGCGGTCCCCGTCGCCACCGTCCCGCCGCCCGTGGCGACCGATACGACGGCTCCCGCGCCGCCTCCGCCGCCGCCCGCGCCGACGTCCACAGTGGCGACGACGAAGACCGACGCCTCGTGGGCCGGGTGCCACCAGAGCTTCAAGGCCAAGGGCAAGGACGTGGCGGGCGACGTCGCGGCGATGGCAAAGGGCTGCGCGACGGTGACGAAGATGAAGCTCGTGGGCAAGACGCTCATGGGCAAGCAGGGCGCCGAGGATCCGCCGCAGAGCTTCCCCTTCGACGCGAAGGCCAGCCACTGCTACCGCGCCTATGCCCAGGCCTCCGAGGGCATCAAGGATCTCGACGTCGTGGTGAAGGACTCGGCCAGCATCGTGGTCGGCCAGGACTCGACCGACGATCCGAGCCCGGTCGTCATGGAAGACGGCGTGGTGTGCTTCAGCAAGGACGACAAGGCGGCGCTCGTCGTGTCCGTCGGCATGGGCAAGGGGAGCTACGCGGTCCAGATCTGGAGCAACTGATCTCGACGACTCGCCGTCCCTACGATGCGCTCCACGAGCCTCCGGCCGACTCGCACAACCATCGGCCCATGACCGCCTGCTGCCCGTAATTGTAGTAGGCGCCCTTCTTCCCCAGATCGCAGCTGCCCGTCATTCCCTGGGACGGGCAGCGGCGTACGATCGCGGAGCCCTGGCATCCCACCTTGGTCATCGTCAGGAGATTGGCGTCGGTGTCCACCGGGAGCTCCAGGCATCCCGCCCCCAGGCCGAACGAGACCGCTTCAGGTTTGCCCGGAGGACACGGGAGCCCTCGCGCTCGCGTGCGATCCGCGGCTGTCGCTGCTCGCCGTTTCCGTCGTCGTCTCGAGCTGCGGTGCACAGTCGGGCGGCCCACTGACACCCGGCTCAGGTGGTCCCCAGGCAAACGGAGACGGCTCTCCCGGCGCCGCGGGCAGCCGTGGCTCGGGCTCCGCGCTCATCGGCCCTCGCGGGGGATCCGTATCCGCGGCGGACGGCACGAGCGTCAGCGTCCCCGCCGGCGCCGTCGCGAGTCCCCAGACCATCACCATCACCTCGGCGAGCTCGTCGCCCGCAGCCGGGGGACCGACCTTCGTGGGTCCACAAGTCGTCTTCGGACCGGAAGGTCTCACCTTCTCGCGGCCCGTGACACTGACGTTCGCCGTCGATCCCGCGCGCTTGCCGACCGGGAGAACCGCCTCGGAGGTCGCGATCTTTCTGGCGCCGGCGAGCTCGACCTCCTTCACGCCATTGGCCACGCGCTGGGTCGACGCCACTCACGTCCAGGCCGTGACGTCCCACTTCTCGGCGGGCGGCCCAGGCGTTCCGCCCAAGCCCACCCCCGCGGCGTGTCCCGTCACGACCAACCCGCTTGTCCCGGCGCCGGTGGCCGAGCCGGGCACCGAAGTGGCTTGGACACCGGACCCCGCTGTGCTCGCGCAGTGGGACCCGACGAGCCTGTCGAACGCTTCGTGCCGACCGGCGTTCTGTGACGGGAGCCCAGACCGCGTCATGTCGGCGGAGCCCGAGGCGCATCCCTTGAGCCGAATGGCCAGGTACCACCTGGATCCAGACTGCAAGAACCACCGGCCGCGGGGGGGAGGCGATCGGCTGTGCGTCAAGAGCGCGGGCCCGGGGATGGCCAGCGTGAAAGCCACGACGTGCGTCGACACCGAGTACATCACCGGCAATGACAAGAAATCGGAGATCCCGTCCACCGAGGAGGATCTCATCTGCGTCCAGTGTCCGAGCGACTCAGGAATGACGCCCGCGCAGGGCGCCCTGTGCCAGGATGCCCAGGTCGACCTGGGGACGAGGGGATATCCCATCTTCAACGTTCGCGGGTCGCGGATCGAGAAGGCCAACGCGTGGTTTGACGCCGGGAGATACGCGGCGCGGGGACAGGCCAGGATGCTCGCCTATCTGAACGTCGCGCGCGTGCTGGCGCCCGAGTTCGGCTTTTGCGAGGGCACGCCCACGAAGGCCGGGGCCCCCGAGGCGCCGTTCCGCACCGAGACCGCCGGATCGTCGTGGAGGTACAAGGAGCACCGCCTCGACCTCGACCAGGCCATGCTCTACCAGACCGATGGCGTCGCCGCGCTGGAATGCAAGCCCTTCAACAGCGGCAGCTACGACACCCACACGAACTACGAGTTCTGGGTGCACTACAGCGCGCTGGTGAACTCCGCCAACGCCCCAGCGCCCTGGGTCGGGATCTCGTGCGCAGCGCCGAGCGATTGTCCCGCGCAGCTCGTCTGCTCGGGCGGGACCTGCCAGGACACCTGCCGGGCCGCCCAGCCAGGCGCGGCCCCGCGAACCGGCAAGGGTGGCTGCCCTCCGGGTCTGAGCTGCGACAAGAAAGGCAACTGCGTGGACATGAACGACAAGCTCGACTGGGAGTCGTTCCTTCTCGCTCTCGCCCACGAGATGCGCCACATGGGGACGGAGAACTTCGGCAGTGGGGAGTCGGCCTTCGTGCCCATCACGCATCCGGACGACGCGGCCGTGGCGAGCAACCAGCGCATCGCCGGCGCGGAGCACATGTTGAACGAGGTCGAGGATTACACCTTGATGTTCCAGCACCCATGGTTTCACGTGATGTCGGACACCGGAAAGGCGCAGGCGAAAAAAGACTTCGAAGCTGGGAGGCTCCAGGAGCGCACGTGCTTCGCGTGGGAGTGGGGCGTGTCCGGAGACTCCGGCGGGTTCGACGGGTATCCGACGGACAAGAAGAACTCGGCGCCGATGTTCCTGTTGCCGGCCACAGCCAAGTACGCCGACGGAACCCCGGTCGAGACCGGAGGAGCGTGCGTCGGAGGCGGGGTGCTGAAGCCGTCGCAGCCGCCGACGGAGGCAGCTGCGAACACGGAGCGGTGCGCCGTGGCCACCTGGGCCGCCAACCACAACTGGATGCTCCAGCAGATGCTGCTCTCCATGGGCATCGGCCCGGCGACGATGATGAGGCCCGGGCCGATGATGCCGGGAATGTTCCCGATGTTCCCGATGGCGCCCCCGCGCCCGTCCACTCCCATGCCCTCGGGCGACCCCGATCAGGCGATGTGGAACATCATGGCTCACTGGAACCTGGGGTACCCCGCGCGCATGCAGCCCTACTGCGCTTCCGACAAGAGAAGGCCCTGAGCGGAGAGCGCCCCCCCGACCGCGAGGGCGCTCCCCGTCTTCCAGCTCTGCTCTCCGCCTACGTCCCCCCCTATCAGCTGTGCGTCGGCGGCGTCCCCCCCGTCGCCGCCGGGCTCGCAACCGGCGCACCTGCGCCGCTGCCCCCGCTCGCCTCGTTTGCCGTCGCTGCCGGCACCGCCGGTCCCGCCGTCATCGGCGTGATGACCACGCCCGTCACGTTGCCCGTGACCTGCTGCTTCTGGACGCTGCCCTTGGTGCCGCGCGCCGCGCGCGTCGCCTTGGCCTTCGCCACCGCCGCTGTCTTCGACGCGGTGCTCTTCACGGCAGCCTTGGCCGGGTCGAACCCGAACGTCGCCAGCTGCGTGCCGGACTTCCCGAACCGTCCAACGAGGATGCTCTTCACCCCCGCGCGCTGCGGAGCGACGGCCTGCTCCGCGTTTCGTTCGCTCTGCACGTCCGCCCGCCAGGCCAGGTAGCTCGTTTTCGTGGTCTCGGCGGATGCGACGAACGTCTGGAACGACGCAATGAGCTCGTTGCGGGTCATGACACCCGCCTCGAGCAGGAACTCGTCATCGGGCTGGTAGTACGCCAGCAGGCCGGCGATGAGCGCGAGGTACGAGGTCTGGAGATCGACCTTCGTTCCGCTGTTGCTCCCGTTGGCGACGCCCGTGACGGACGGCGTCGCCGGTCCCATGGGTGGCGCCGTCGGCGGCGGAATTGAGGCGAGCGTGAGGCTCGCTGCGGGGGAGGTGGCCGGAAGCGCTGCGGTCTTCTTCTTGGTCGGCAAAGGGCACCTGTCTTTCGTGGTCTCGTGGTCTCTCGAAGCGAAGTCGAAGCTCGCGATTCGTGGGCAGACGACCCCCCGCGGGGCGAGAGCGCCTTGCCTACCCTTGGTGGCCGCGCGCCCGAGACGCCCCAAAGGCGCATCAGGACGCATGCGGCCGGGCCGCCCGTGTGACTGCGGTCGTTCCCTCTGACAAGCAATCGTTCCAGCCCCGCGAAACGCGGGGTACCAATCGACCGGCGCGTCGTTTTCGTGAGGCGATGTAGGCCTGTCGCCGAGAGAGACGTGGTCGCGCCCGTCGGAAGCCGATCCCTCGCCCGGTGGAGCGCATCACGCCGCGTGGGAAGCCTGTTCGACGCCATGTGAAACGGTTTCGTCGCGGAGGGAAGCGGATCTCTTCGGCCGAAGAGCGTGTTCGAGGCGAAGAGAAGCGCATCTCTCGCGCAGGGACGCGGACCCCTTCGCCCGGGAAGCGGTCCCCGGCGGGAATGGGACGGGTCCCTCCGCGAGAAGAACGGTTCTCTCGCGCTGTGGAGCGTTCCTCTTCGCCGGAGGAACGGATCTCTCGCGGAGTGAAGCGCGTCACTGCGCGTCGAACCTGGACCACTCCCCGGCGAAACCGGTTCCCTGCGGGAGAAGACCGCGTCCCTCGCGGACAGCCTCGCGGCACGGACGGAGGCGTCCGGGGCATGCGCAGAGTGGCTCGGTTTCCTGCCGGAGAAGTCCGGGTCACTCGCCGAGAGGCTCGAGGCACTGCCGGAGAAGTTCGAGTCACTCGCCGAGAACGTCGAGGCGCTGCGCGAGGGGTCCGCGTCCGTCGCAGAGAGGCTCGAGGTCCTGACGGACAGGTGCGCATCCCTCGCGGAGGGATCCGGTGGACTCGCGTGGTGAAGCGGATCCCTCGCGCAGAGGTTCGCCTTGGTCCCCGCGAAGCCCGAGGTACCATCCACGGCAACCCCGCTTGGACCCCACCCATCTCGACGTCCTCATCGTGGGTGCCGGTCTCTCCGGCATCGGCGCCGCGTATCACCTGCAGACCCGCTGCCCGGGCAAGACGTACGCGATCCTCGAGGGGCGAGAACGCCTGGGAGGCACGTGGGATCTCTTCCGCTACCCGGGCATTCGCTCGGACTCGGACATGTACACGCTCGGCTACTCGTTTCGCCCGTGGACCAACCCGAAGGCCATCGCCGACGGGCCGTCCATCCTCGCGTACGTCCGCGACACGGCCGAGGCGTACGGCATCGATCGCAAGATCCGGTACCAGTGCCGCGTCGAGAGCGCACGATGGTCGAGCCCGGACGCGCGCTGGACCGTCGAAGCCCGGGACGGCGTGTCGGGCGAGACGGTGCGGTACACGTGCAGCTTCCTCTTCGTGTGCGCCGGCTACTACGACTACGAGGGCGGCTACACGCCGGAGCTCGCGGGGCGGGAGCGGTTTCGCGGTCGCATCGTGCATCCGCAGAAGTGGTCCGCGGACGTCGACTACGCGGGCAAGCGCGTCGTCGTAATCGGCAGCGGCGCGACCGCTGTGACGCTCGTGCCTGAGCTCGCCAAGCGCGCGGCGCACGTGACGATGCTCCAGCGCTCACCGACGTACATCGTCTCGGTGCCGGAGAAGGATCGCATCGCGGACTGGATGCGTGAGCGCCTCCCCATCGAATCGGCTTACGCGCTCACGCGCTGGAAGAACGTGACCTTCGGTATGGCGACGTTCGCTTACTGCCGACGTTTTCCCGAGCACGCCAAGAAGATGCTCGTCGGGCAGGTGCGAAAGGCCGTGCGCGAGAAGGCCGACGTCGGCGCGCACTTCACCCCGTCGTACAAGCCCTGGGACCAGCGCGTCTGCCTCGTGCCGGACGGGGATCTGTTCGCGACGCTCCGTGAGGGACGCGCGTCGGTCGTGACCGACCACATCGACACGTTCACGGAGACGGGCATCCGGCTGCGATCGGGGCAGGAGCTGGAGGCGGACCTCGTCGTCACCGCGACCGGTCTCAAGCTGAAGTTCCTCGGCGGCGTGGAGCTCGAGGTCGACGGCAAGCGCGTCGAGCTCGCGAAGACCATGACCTACAAGGGGATGATGTTCAGCGACGTGCCCAACCTGGCACTCGCGACCGGCTACACGAACGCGTCGTGGACACTCAAGTGCGATCTGACCAGCGCGTTCGTCTGCCGGCTCCTCAACTACATGGAAGCGCACGGATACACGCAATGCTGTCCACGGAAGAACGATCCGTCGCTGAAGGAACTGCCCCTCCTCGACTTCACCTCCGGCTACGTGCAGCGCTCGATCGACGAGCTGCCGCGCCAGGGATCCGCTAGCCCGTGGCGGCTGTATCAGAACTACGCCATCGACATGATGCTGCTCCGGTACGCGCCCCTCCGTGATCGCGCGATGGAGTTCAGCTAGTCTTCGACGCATGAGCGCCCCGGACCGCGACGACGACCCGACCCCGGCCCCCGACTCGCTCACACCCTCGGAGCGCCGCCTCGGCCTGCGCCACCTCTCCTGCTTTCCGGCGCACCTCGAGCGCGACGGTGACGGCGCACGCGCGGCGATGATCCACGATCTCAGCGTGTCGGGAGCGCTCTTGCTCGTGCGCTCGACGCTCACGGTCGGCGACGCCGTGCGCCTTCGCCTCTTCATCACCGGCGACACGAACGAGTCACGCGAGGTCGTGGGGCGCGTCGTACGCATCGAGAAGCTCGGCGATCCGTTCGCGGGCCCCTGGTCGAGCCGCGTCGCCGTGCACTTCGACGAAGAGCTCACCGGGGTCGACCGGGAGATCGCCGCGCTGGCGAAGCGGCAGGCCGAGGCCGTGTAGAGCGCCTACCGGATCTGCCGGAGCCCGTCGCATCCCATGGTGAGCCCGGCGTCGCAGGCTCGCTTGTAGAGGGCCGCGGCGCGCTCGCGATCGGCGCGCACCCCGCGTCCCGCGGCGTAGACCTTCCCGAGCTCGACGCAGGCCGTGAAGTCACCGCCATCGCAGGCGCGAAGCCACAGGTCGGCGCTGCGGATCGGCGAGCGCGCGACGCCGTGTCCCTCGGCGTACATCTCGCCGAGCTGACGGCATCCCTCGGCCGAGCCTCCGTTGCAGGCGCGATCGTAGAGGTCGACGGCCTCGCCGAAGCTCTGGGTGACGCCCGCGCCCTTCTCGTAGGCGGCGCCGAGATCGACACAGCCATCCATGTCGCCGCCGTCGCACCCGCGCTGGAAGAGCGACGCGGCGCGGGCGGCGTCCTTCACGGCGCCCGCCCCGGCCCGCACCATGTTGCCCTGCTTGGTGCACGCCCGGGGCACCGAGCCGTCGCAGGCGCGCGTGAAGAGCACGACGGCGCGACCGTCGTCCTTCGTCGCCCCGGCGCCGGCGCGGACCATCTCGCCGAGGCGCGAGCACGCGATGTAGTCGGCGCCGTCGCAGGCGCGCTGGAAGAGCGGCGTCGCGCGCGAGGCGTCGCGGCCGATCCCGACGCCGTCGGCGTACATGGCGCCCAGATCGCCGCAGGCCTTGGCGACGCCGGCCTCGCACGCCTCGCCGAAGAGCGTGAGCGCGCGCGCCTCGTCCTTCCCGACGCCCGTGCCGTCGCGGAAGGCGCTGGCCTGGGCGGCGGCCGCGCTGGAGTTCGCTGCGTGCGGCGTCGGGTCGGGCACGATGGCGCCGGAGTCGGTGGGGCGGCCGTTGCAGGCGAGGGTGGCGCTCGCGAGGCTGGCGACCAGCACGAGACCCCAGGCTGCGGTGTTCACGTTTCCACCCTACGCACAATCTGGGCCGCCAATCAGGCGCCGTCAACAGCGCCCGCCGTGAGACTCATTCGTGCCGCAGCGCTTCGATCGGGTCGAGCTTGGCCGCACGCCGCGCGGGAAAGAACCCGAAGCCCACCCCGATGCCGCCACTCACCGCGATGCTGATGAAGATGGGCTTCAGATCCAGGGGCATGGTCCACCCGAGCATCTTCGCCACCACCGTCACCACCGCCACCGCGATGATCGTACCTACCAGCCCCCCGATCAGCGCCAAGACGACGGCCTCGATGAGAAACTGCGCCTGGATGTTCCCCTCCCGGGCGCCAATGGCCATCCGGATCCCGATCTCGCGCGTCCGCTCCGTCACGCTGACGAGCATGATGTTCATGACGCCGATGCCCCCAACGACGAGGCTCACCGCGGCCACGCCGATGAGGAGCGCCGTCAGCAGGCCGAAGACGGTCTGCTGGATCTCGGCGAACTCCTTCTGCGTGTGAACCTCGAAGTCGGGGTCGCGATCCGCGTCGATGTGATGGCGCTGCCGCAAGATGCCGTCGATCTGGTCGACGGCTCGGTCAGTCGTCTCGGGAGAGCTGGCCGAGAGCATGAGGACCCCGGCGAAGCCGGGCGGCGTACGCGACACGCGCGAGCGGAACGTCCCGATCGGCGTGAGCGCACAGTCGTCCTGATCGCCGCCGAACGGCGCCTCGCCTTTCGACGCGAGGACGCCGAGCACACGGAAAGGGTAGCGCCCGATCCGGACGGTGCGGCCGACGGGATCCTCGTTGCCGAACAGCTCCCGCGCAACGGTCGATCCGAGGACGAGGACCTTCGACTTGACGAGCTCGTCGCGGGCGTCCCACATCGCGCCGCGGTCCATCGTCCAGCCGCCCACCTGGAGGTAGGGCGTCGTCGTCCCGATGATGCTCGTGTTCCAGTTCTTGTCGCCGTAGACCATCTGACCCGCGGCCCGGAGCGCCGGGGCGATGGCCACGATGCTCGTCGTCTCCCTCATGATGGCGCGACCATCCTCCTCCGAGAGGCGCACGCCGGAGCCCTGAGCCCCGCGCGAGCCGGAGGCCGCCGACGAGCGCGGGAGGACGAAGATGATGTTGGATCCGAGCGACTGGATCTGCGCGCCGACGCTGTCGCGCGCCCCCGAGCCGAGCGCCGTGACGATGATGACCGCCGAGACGCCGATGAGGATGCCGAGCACGGTGAGCGAGGCGCGCAGCGGGTTGCGCGCGATGGCCCGGAGCGCGAGGCGGATGCCGTCGAGGATGGCCAGCACGGATCACTCCACCCGCAGCGCGGCGATGGGGTCGAGCTTCGCGGCGCGCCACGCCGGCAGGAAGCCGAAGACCGTCCCTATCAGCACGCTCGTCGCCACCGCGACGACGATCGCCCGCGGGCTCGGCGTCATCCCCAGGTCGAGCGCGCGCCCGATGCCGACTGCGCCGGCGCTCCCGACGACGATGCCGAGGACCCCGCCGATGAGCGTCAGCACGACGGCCTCGACCAGGAACTGCACGAGGATGTCCCGCTCGCGGGCCCCGATGGACATGCGGATGCCGATCTCGCGCGTCCGCTCGGCGACGCTCACGAGCATGATGTTCATCACGCCCACCCCGCCGACGAGGAGGCTGATGGCCGCGACGGCGATGCCGAGGAGCGACAGCGTGCCGAAGATCTTGTCCGTGGTCTCGCGGAACTCGGCCTGCGTACGCATCTCGAAGTCGTCCTTGGCGCCGCTGGCGATGTGGTGCCGCTGCCGGAGGAGGCCGGCGATCTGACCCTTGGCGCGCTCGACGGTCTCGGGGCTCGTCGCGCTGAACATCAGCTGGTCCGAGCGACCGGGCGGCATGTGAACGACGCGCGCGCGGAAGCTGGCTGCGGGCATCATGATGCGATCGTCCTGGTCGCCGCCGAAGCTGCCGGACCCGCGTGCCCCGAGGAGGCCCACGATCCGGTAAGGGCTGCGCCCGATGCGGATGGTGCGCCCGACGGGATCTTCGTTGCCGAAGAGGCCCGTCGCGACGGTCTGTCCGACGACGCACACCTTGGTACCGAGAAGCTCGTCGTTCTCCGACCAGTTCTCGCCACGCGCGATCGTCCAGCGGCGGATCGAGTAGTAGGGCAGCGTCGTGCCGACGAGGGTCGTCGTGACGTTCTTGTCGCCGTAGACCACTTGCCCCAGGGTCTGCACGAAGGGAGCGCCGCTCTCGATGCTCACGCCTTCCCGGAGGATGGCGCGCATGTCGTTCTCGGTGAGGCGTCCGACGAACTTGCTCCTGGCCCCGGACGTCTGCACCGGCTGCGGCCAGACGTAGATTGCGTTGGCCGCGAAGCTGTCGATGTTGTCGGCCACGGCGGACGAGGTGCTGTCGGCCAGCGCCGCGACGATCACGACCGCCGTGATGCCGATGAGAATGCCGAGCACGGTGAGGATGGAGCGCGTGCTGTTTCGCGCGATGGCTCCCAGGGCGAGACGGAAGGCGCCGAAGATCACGCCGGCCTCGCTGCGGAGGAGAAGACGGCCATCAGCCCATAACGAACTGCGGTGTAGACGACGAGCCCGAGGAGGCCGATCGCCGCCCAGACGACGACCTCGTGCGACGAGACGCTCATCCCGGAGAGCTCGTCGCGGGAGAGCCTCGCCGCCCGGAGCCATCCCGCCAGCGGCAGCGACACTGCGGCCAGCGCGAGCGAGTAGTAGACCGAGAGACGCCCCCGCTGCCCCGACGTGAGCCGATGGCCCACGCGAGCCGCCCCGTAACGCGCCCCGATGAGGGCCTCGAGGAGGACCGAGCACCCGAGCGGAGCCCACACGCTGTGCGTGCCCAGAGCCAGCGCGTCGAACCCCACGCCGAGGAAATGCCCCGCGATGGTGCCCCCGAGCATCGCGGGGTAGACGGCCATGGGGACTCCCTCGGCCACGTCAGCGCCTCGGGTTGAAGAGGGTGAGCAGCAGGTAGCGAAGCAGGACGAGCGCGGCGTGGAAGATGAGGCCCGCGCCGATGATGACCGCGGGGCCCCGCCCGGACAGACGCAGCGAGAGGGTGGCGAGGAGCGACCAGCCGGACAGCGCCGGCAGGGCAGCGGGGGCTGCGAAGGTGAGCGCGACGACGAGCGCCGTGACGGCGGCGCCGGTGACGAGCGTGTACCAGAGGGCGAGGCGGACTCGCTGATCGCTGGTGAGCGGGTAGCCGAGGCGACGGCGCCCGGAACGCGACGCGCGCCACGTCTCGCAGAGCAGGCCGAAGCTGCTGGCCGCGATGAAGAAGCCGACCGCCTCGGGGTGGGCCACCGCCGCGATGGCGAAGACGACCTTCGCGAAGAGAACCCCCAGCCGGGACGCGAGCCACGCCGCCCCGTAGACGAGCTTGGGCACCGGTGCGCGCGAGCGGGTCGCGGCCAGGCGCGCGGGATCGGCCTCGGTGACGAGGTCCGTCCCACCCGTCTCGGGCCTGGCGAGCTGCGCCAGCTCGGCCGCCGCGTCCATGGGCTGATCCTGCACGACGTCGGTCACGATGCGTCCGTCGCGCATCGTCACGACGCGCGACGCGCAGGCCGCGATGTCACGCTCGTGCGTGACGAGGACGATGGTGATGCCGCGGTCGCGGTTCAGCCTCTGGAGGAGCGCGAGAACCTCGAGGCTGGTGCGCGTGTCGAGGTTACCCGTCGGCTCGTCGGCCAGGAGTAGCGGCGGATCGGTGACGAGCGCGCGCGCGATGGCGACGCGCTGCTGCTGCCCGCCCGACAGCTGGTTGGGCTTGTGGTCCATCCGGTCGGCCAGCCCCACGGAGTCGAGGACGGCCTCCGCGCGCTTGCGCCTCGCCCGCCCGCTCACGCCGCGGTACTGGAGCGGCAGCTCGCAGTTCTCGAGCGCGGTCGTGCGCGGCAGCAGGTTGAACCCCTGGAAGATGAAGCCGATGACCCGGTTTCGGACGATGGCGCGCGAGTCCCCCGCGCGCACGCCGACGTCGATCCCCGCGAGCATGTACGAGCCGTGGGTCGGACGGTCGAGGCAGCCGAGGATGTTCATCATCGTCGACTTGCCCGAGCCGCTCGTCCCCACGATGGCGACGAACTCGCCGTGGGCGATGACGAGATCGACGTCGCGCATGGCGTGAACGACGCCGCCTCCCGTGTCGTAGTCCTTGGAGACGTGCGACAGCGCGATGAGCGGCTCACGCTCGTCGGAGCGGGGTAGCGAAAGCGCGGCGGCCAAAGGTCACTTCGCCTTCTTCTTCTGGTCTTTTTCCTTCTCGGTCTCGTTCTCGTCGGTGACCACCTTCGTGCCCACGGGCAGCGCGGGGTCGGTCACCGCCGTGAACATCCCGTCGGTGATGCCGACGGAGACGATGCGGGACTCGTCCTTCTCGGAACCCGGCTTGTCGGCGGTGAGCACCCAGACGCGGCCCTTGCCCTTCTCGAGCGGCGGCTCGGGCGCCGACACGACCGGCTTGCCGTCGGGCCCCGTCGCGGGCGTCGGCTTGTAGCGGAGCGCCGCGTTGGGAATGCGCGAGACGCCGTGGACCTCGTGCGTGCGCACCGTGATGGTGGACGTCATCCCGGGACGGAGCTTCTCCTCGGGGTTATCCACCTCGACGACGCCCGGGTAGGTCACGACGCCGGAGACGTTGTTGGCGCTGTAGCGGATCTGCGAGACTTTGCCGTGGAACACCTCGCCCGGGAAGGCGTCGACCACGCAGTCCGCGTCCATCCCCTCGGCGATCTTCCCGACGTCCGCCTCGTCCACGTCGGCCAGGATCTTCATCTTGTGCAGATCCTGCGCGATGACGAAGAGCACCGGCGCCTGGAAGCTGGCGACGACGGTGGCGCCTGGATCGATGCCGCGCGTCACGACCACGCCGTCGACCGGCGCATAGATCCTCGTGTAGCTCAGGTTGGCTCGGTACTGGTTGAGCTGCGCTCCCTGCGCGGCGATCGATGCCTGCTGGCTGTCGCGGTTGGCCGCTGCGGCGTCGAACTGTGCCACCAGCGAGTCGTAGTTCCCCTGGGCCGTGTCGAGATCGCTGTGCGCGGCGAGGTTGGCCTCGAAGAGCTTCCGCGTGCGATCGAGCGCGACACGCGCGGTCGACACCTGGGCCTTCATGCTCGCCATCGACGCCTGCGCCTGGGCGAGCTGCGCGCGCTGCGAGAGCAGGTTGGCCTGCTGCGCGCTCACCTGGGTGTTGTAGATGAGCGGGTCGATCTCGGCGAGGACGTCGCCCTTCTTCACGACCGAGTTGAAGTCGACCAGCACCTGCGTGACGCGCCCGTTGACCTGCGCGCCGACGCTGACCGACAGCATCGGTTGCACGGTCCCCGTCGCCTGCACCTTCTCGATCACGTCGCCCACGGCCACCGTGGCCGTCACGAACTTCGCCGGGGGTGGCGGCGCGTGCGCGGCTCGCCACGCCCCCGCAGCGCCGAGGACGAGGACGAACACCCCTCCGATGGCGAGGCGGCGCAGCCAGCGTCGGCCGCCCTCCTCGGAAGCGAGGGCCTTCTTCAGGTCTTCGGTGACAGCCGTCTGGGTCATGGGTGGGGAGCTCGCCGAGTTCTTAGCGGAACGTGCCAGGAGGGGCCACGGCTGGGGCTCCGAACCCTTCGTCCGGCCCCCCTCCGGAATTTCGATGCACGGACGGGCCAACGCGATGCGGGGCGACAATGTTCCTGAATGTGCCCCCCGCACCCAAGCCGGCGGTGACTGTTTTTGTCAAACTCCCCGTGGTTACGCTAACCTCCGCCGCCACTGTCTTTTCCGGGCTGGTGCACCGGCCCCCGGCAGCGTTGGCGTGGAGGAGATTGCGTGAGCCCTCGATGGCGAAGCTGACCGATCGCGAGCTCGTCGATCGTGCCCGCGAGGGGGACGCACAGGCGTTCGGCCAGCTGGTGCGGCGTCACCAGCAGCGGATCCACCGGCTGGCGATGCACCTGCTGCGGGACCGCGCCGAGGCGGAGGACGTCATGCAGGAGACGTTCATCCGGGCCTACCGTGCGCTGACGCGGTTCGACGGCCGGAGTGAGCCCTACACCTGGTTTTACCGCATCGCCATCAACCTCTCGCTCAACACGCTCCGCTCGCGAAAGTCGCGCCGGACGACCACCGAGTCGGACGACGCGCGTCTCGACGCCATCATCAACGAGAAGCAGACCCTGGCCGACGCGCCCGACGACGCCGCGCGTAACCAGCTCTACGAGGCCCTGTCGCAGGGCATCGACGAGCTCTCGGAGACGCTCCGCACGACGCTCGTCCTGGTGTGCATCGACGGTCGCTCCCACGAGGAGGCCGCGGCAATGCTGGGGGCCCCGGAGGGCACGATCGCCTGGCGCGTCCACGAGGCGCGTCGCAAGCTCAAGGAATACATGATCAAACGGGGCTTCGAGCCCGAGGAGATGGGATGATGAGCGAGGGCAAGACCCCGCCGCGGAATCTCGACGCCGTGCTGACCGCGTGGCCCATGGCCGAGCGGACGGCGCTGGAGTGGGACGACTCGGCGGAACGCGTGCTTTCCCTCCTGGCATCGGGGGACTCGACGGGGCTGGCGACCGCATCGGGCCGCGTCTCCGACGAGGATCTTTTGGCCCCACCGCTTCCCACCTCGCCCGATGAAGTGCAAAGCTCCGCCCCGATCGAAACACGGAGCGAGGGCACGGGCATGACGACGACATCGAGGGAGCGGGACCGGGCTGGCTTCAAGGATCTGGCGAGGCTGGCGAACATGACGCCCCCGCCGTCGTCGGTGCCCCCCGTCCGTTCGGCCGAGACGAGCGCTCCGAGCGAAGAGAAGAAGGAGTGGGAGGAGAACTCCGGCGTCATCAACCTCGCCGCCATGGCCTCGACCGGGACCGAAGAGGCGAAGCCGAAGGTGGCTGCAGTCTCCGGCGCGGTGGCGCAGTCCACGATGCGCTCGGCCGGCAACGAGCCCAAGCCCGTCGCGGTCGCGCGCGACGAGAAGCGGACGGAGAAGAGGAAGGGGTCGCCGTGGATGGCGATCGGCGGGGTGGTCGCGGCCGCAGCGGTGGCCGCAGGCGTCTTCTTCGGAATGAGTCACACCGACCGCGCGGTCTCTCCGGCCACGGTCGCGCTCGCACCGCGGCCGACGACGCCGCCCGCCGTCGCGCAGACCGTCGCGGCAGCCACGGCGGCGACCGCGTCCCCGCCGCCGCCCGAGGACCGCGGCGTCGATCCCTCGAGCCTCCCGCCCGCATCGACGGGAACGGTCGCGGTCGCTCATGGCCCCGCCACCCTCGCCGCCAAGCCCACCCCCGCCGCTGGCGCGCCGACGACGGATCCGGCCCTCGTCGCCGCGATTCCGACGGCCACCGCCGCGCCATCGGGGAGCGCGAGCCTCCAGACCCTGATGCAGCAGGCCGCCGGGGTCACCTCCAGCCCGACCGCCGCCGCCGCCGCCACCCACCCGGACGAGGGGTTGCCGGCGCCGGGAAGCGTTCCGCTCAAACCCTCGCAGGGCGCCGTTCAGGGCTCGCTCGGCGCCGCCCTGCCTTCGGCGCGCGGGTGCCTCGGCCCGGACGACCCCATCTCGCATGCCACGATCACCTTCAAGTCCGACGGCAGCGTGCAGAGCGTCGGCGTCTCCGGTGGGGCCGCCGGCAAGCCGGCCGAGGCGTGCATCCGGTCCGCCCTGAGCAAGGCCCGCATCGCGCCCTTCGCGCAGCCGACATTCACCGCCACGGCGACCGTTCGTCCGAACTGAAGAGGCGAGAGGCCTCGCGCGCCGATTGACAAACGGCCGCGGGCCGCTCATCTTGCGCCCCCCCGATTCACGTAGAGGTCGCGAGATGGTCTCCTCGTCCCAGCAATTCGAGCGTATTCGCAAGCGCAAGCAGTCGACGAACGGCAAGCGCAACAAGCGCGACCGGCGGCGCCTGGGCACGCCCGCGTTCCCCGTCCACATCGAGGGGTACGACGCGAAGGCCGCCGACGCGAAGAAGCCGACCAAGACCGCCTAGCGGCCCAGCGAGTCGATCGCGGCCAGCACCTCGACCTGGAGGACGCCGCGCCGGCTCGAACGCAGCGGCGCCCCGTCGAGCTCGACCAGCGTGAAGCGGTCGACCACGTGGCCATCGTTCGTCGTCGCCTCCGAGCCGAGGATCTGCACCCGCGCACGGTGGAGCGCCCGCGTGATGGCGAGCAGCAGCCCCGGACGATCGGATGTCTCCACGGTGAGGACCGCCAGCCCGGAGTCGGTCTTCTCGTCGAAGACCACGCGCGTCGATGCGCCCGTCGGGCGAGCCCGGTCTGCGCGGGCTGCAGCGGCCACGCTGTCGATGGTGAGCGCGCCGGTGACGAGACCACGGAGCACGTCGGCGATGCCGGCCACGTCGGCCTCGAGGATCGGGGACGTGACGTCGCCTTCGCGGCGCAGCCAGAAGAAGTCCACCGCCTCGCGGGTCTCGACGCGCGTGTAGGCCTGCGCCGCCTCGACGTCGACGTGGTTCACGACCAGGGCCGCGCTGATGAACGACAGCAGGCCCGGGCAATCGTCCGCGGCCACGCACACCACCGCTCCACCCCGCGGAAGCCTGCGCCACAGCTCCACGTGCGCCGGAGCGCCTGCGCGCCGCGCGACGATCGCCGCATGCTCCCGGGCGGCGGGCCCGTCGAAGACCTCGCGGTAGCGCCAGGGCATCGATTCGAGGAAGTCCGAGACGGAGTCGCGTCGTCTGGCTGCGTGCATCTTGGAGGAGACTGTGGCGCGCGACGAGGCGCGGGCACGTTGCGGCTTCGTTTCCGCCGTGTATCGGATCACAAACCGAGCGCAGACCGTACCGTCGACAAGTCGTCCGCCGTGACCTTCGTACTGGCCGCCACGGCGCTGTGCGCCTCGATCTGCCGGAGAAGCTCCCGCGGCTCGACGACGTCGCGCCCCTGCTCCTTCTCGCGCTCGACGTACTTCGGCAGGCAGCGCGCGTGCACGTAGGCCGCGCCCTTCTGGGGCCCCATCGGTCCGTCGAAGGTGCGTTCGAACGCGACACGGAGCTCCCCCTTGGCGATGCTCTCGTCACAGGCGCGGCAGCGCGCGCGCCGATTCGGCGCGTGCTCGGCGTGCGGCATCGGAGGCCGCATGTGCTCGGCGATGAGCGCCTCGATCGACGCCCGGTCCTCGAGCGGCGCTTCGTAAGCGGCGAGCACCGGCGCGAGCTCGTTGGCGAGCTTCGTGGCCGCGCATGCGAGGTGCCAGTAGCGGTGGGACATCCCGCCGTCCTCCGAGTAGGCGTTCGCGAACTCCTCCCCGAAGCGCGGCACACCCTTGATGATGGTCTCCTTGCACCCGCGGCAGCTGGCGCGGCCGGTCGGCGCGATCTCGATCTTGTGCGACATGGATCCTCGTGGCTCACCGCATCGTACTTCTTCCGCCCACTTGCACAGCGTCCCGGCGGGCACGCGAATTGAATCGCAGCGTGGCCTCCCGTCTCACCCCGAGTCATGTCATATAGTTCGAAGTGCCTCGCCGGGGAGGAGGCCAACCATCGCCACGGAGGAACCTGGATCATGCGACCCACTCTCGTTCTCGGATTCGCGACGGCACTCCTAGTTGGCACGACCCTCGGCCTCCCGGCCCAGGCCGATCCGACGCCCCCGCCGCCGGTAATCAACGTCACGGCGTCGGGCATCACCGTCACGGCGCAGGGCGTCAGCCACGTCAACAACCAGTTCCCCTGGTACGTGATGGACAACAGCACCAAGACGAAGGTGAAGAAGCTCCCCGACTTCTCGTTCACGGGCGGCACGAGCGCCTCCCCCACGGTCGCGACCGTCACCGTGGCGCCCCCCGCCGCCGGAACCCTGCGCGGAGGCTACTGCCAGGACACCGGGTGCTTCACGTTCACCGCCTCGTGCACCGCCTCCAGCTGCACCATCACCGGCACCTGAGCCGTCAGGCGACGGCGACCCCCAACGCGTAGAGCGCGAGGGCTGCGCACCAGGCGATCGTCGCCACGCGCAGCCCCTCGCGATAGCCCCACCAGGGCGCCAGCGGAGGCACGAGCAGCGCGACGGCTGCGCGTCCCCAGGCCCGCCTGCGTGCGAGCCCCGCGACGAGCGCGACGTGCGCCGCCACAAAGACGACGAGCGAGGACGCGAGGCACCATGCCATGGCGCGCCCACGGTAGCAGCTCGGTCACGATCGGAGTGGCTGCCGACGGTCGCGTTTGCGCCCGCGGAGCGCCCGGGCGACACTGACCGCGTGCGAACGACCTCGGCCCTCCTCGGTGCGCTGACGGCGGGTGTCCTGGTCTCCCTCGGCGCGAGCATCCCTCTCGCCCGCGGCGACGCGAAGCCGGGGACCATCTCCGTCTCCGAAGTGAAGGACGGGATGAAAGGCTACGGCCTCACCGTCTTCAAGGGGACCGAACCCGAGCGCTTCGACGTCGAGGTCATCGGCGTCCTCCACCACTTTCGCCCGGGCGAGCCGCTCATCGTCATCAAGACGCCGAACCCGCGCCTCGACGTGGTCAAGACCGTGCGCGGCATGAGCGGCAGTCCCATCTATCTCGACGGTCGGCTCGCCGGCGCCTACGCCTACAGCCTCTCGTCGTTCGAGCTCGAGCCGGTCGCCGGCGTCACGCCCATCGAGCTGATGCTCGCCGAGATGCGCCGCCCCACGCCGCCCGGCTTCTGGCCGCTCGAACGCATGGCTCCCCTCCCCGGGGCCCGGGGAGCTCCCGTCCCGCCGCACGCCGCCCACGCGTCTATCGAGCGCTTCGACGGCGCGCCCGGCAGCTACGACCTCGAGGAGCACGCGCGCCAGCTCGGCGACAAGCTCGGCACGCACCCTGATCCGTCGAACCCCATCGTCCCGGCCGCGACGCCGCTCATGCTGGGTGGCGTGAGCGATCACGCCGCCGCGGCCCTGCGCAAGCTCGTGGAGCCGCTGGGGCTCGAGCCGCTCCTCGGCGGCGGTGGCGGAGGCGACGTCGTCGATCCGCACGCTCCCCTCCACTACGTGAACGGCGGGGGGCTCGGGGTCGAGCTCTCTCGCGGGGACGTCTCCGCGATGGGCCTCGGCACGTCGACCTACGTCGACGGCGCGGGCAAGGTCGCCGGCTTCGGCCATCCGATGCTTGGCGGCGGCGACGAGGCGCTCCCCTCGTGCATCGGTCGGGTGCTGTGGATCAACGCCAGCGCGCAGGCGTCGCACAAGGTCGGCGAGTGCGCTCGCTCGCTGGGCACGCTCATCCAGGATCGGCAGACGGCCATCATCCTCGACGAGAACATCGTCGCGCCGACCATCCCCATCGACGTGGACGTCGTCGGCGTCCTCGGCGCGATCAAGACGCATTGGCACTCGGAGATCACGGACGACAAGTTCATGGCTCCGGGGCTCGCCGCGATGGTCCTCGCATCCGTCATCGAGGCGACGTCGAGCGAGCGCCGCGACCTCACCTGGAAGCTGACGACGAAGGTCGACGTCGTCGGGCATGGGCTGGTCGATCTGGAAGACGTGGGCGTCGCCAGCGGCGGCTCGCCGGACACCAACGAGTGGTTCCGGTCGAGGGTCGTAAACACGCTCGGCGACGTGCTCAGCAACCCCTGGGAGCACGCGCGAATCCGCGGCATCGAGTCGCGCTTCGAGGTGAAATACGCGCGCGACATGATGCGCCTGCGCGGCGCAGAGCTACTCGATCCGGTCGTCGACGCCGGGGCCAAGGCGCGCCTTCGCCTGCACTTCGTGCCGGAGAACGGCCCGGAGGTGACGCGCGTCGTATCCGTGACGATGCCCGAGGAGCTGGGGGGCAAGGACGTCGAGATCGACGTCGTCCCCGGCTACGAGGTGGCCCCGGAGCTCGCCGCGCCCGAGTCGCTCGACGAGCTGCTCGCCAACGAGCCGAGGCAGTCGGTGTCGCCGCGGTCCGTGGTGCTCCAGTTTCGCGTGCCCTCGCAGGGGATCGCGTATCGCGGGCGGGTCACCCAGCGGTTGCCCATGTTCACGTTGGACGCACTGCGTCCCCAGAGCAGCGACACCGGGCCCGACACGTTCCCGAGCTGGTCGCGCTCCATCGTGCCGCTCGACTGGTACGTCGAGGGCAAGGACAAGGTGAAGGTGAAGGTGCGGGCCGTGGTGCGGTGATCCGGTAACTCCACTGTCCTGTCCGCCAGGTCAGGTCTCAGGCACGCGAAGTGCGCCCATGCTCGTGGGATCGTGCCAGTCCCCGACGAGCTCGTGGAGGCCATCGACGCCGCGCTCGCGAGCGAGGCCGAGGAGACCGACGTCCACGCTCGCGCGAAGCTGCTGGCCCGGACGCGGTCCGCCCTGGAGGACTGGCTCCGCGGACGGATGACGACGGCCGAGGCGGTCGAAGCGCTGGCACCACGCGGTTCGCGAACAGGGACGGGGCGCTGACCTCGACGGAGCCGCCGCCCTACGAGGCCGAAAAGACTCGCACCCCCAGTGCCGATTCGGCATAGAAGCGGCCAGACGACTGCATTTTTCGCAGTGTCATTGGCGCAGAAACGGCACGCCGACCCAGTCTGCCTCCGTCAGGGCGTTGTCCGCAGCAGGACCACGTTTGGCATGCACGTTGCGATGACGCACTCTGACCCCATCGTGTGACACCGCATCGATCATCGACGTCAACCACGCTCGGTTGGACGGGTTCTCTCGGCGCCACGCACGTCATCAACGGCGAGAAGGAGGACGTGCGCAAGCGCATCACCGATATCACCGGGCCCGGCCTGGTCGGCGCGACGACGTCAGCGCCGCGCGCGTTGCTCTGATGAATCACCCGATCGAGAGGAGATGAGCCATGACGACGAGTTCCATAAAATTGGCCGAGCTGCGCGAGCGGCGCAACGCGGTGATGGCGACCCCCAGCGATCTCGACGCCCAGGCGGCGACGGAGATCGGTGGCGCGATGAACGTGGTGCTGGCCGACGTGTTCGCGCTGTACGTGAAGACCAAGAACTTCCACTGGCACATGACCGGCCCGCACTTCCGCGACTACCACCTGCTGCTCGACGAGCAGGCCGATCAGATCTTCGCGATGACCGATCCCATCGCGGAGCGCGTCCGCAAGCTGGGCGCCCTGACGCTCAAGTCGATCGGCCAGATCGCCAAGACGCAGCGCGTCCTCGACAACGACGCGGACTACGTCGAGCCGCAGGATATGCTCGCCGAGCTGCGCGAGGACAACACCGCCCTCGCCGCCGGGATGCGCGCGGCGCACGAACTCTGCGAGAGGCACCGCGACTTCGCGACGGCGAGCCTGCTCGAGGTGTGGATCGACGAGACCGAGCGCCGCGCCTGGTTCCTCTTCGAATCGGCCGGGCGGCCGGATTCGGGCGGGCACTGACTGTAACGTGAGGACGGTCCGCGGAGGCTATTGCGACGCTCCGCGACCCGGAGGACCATCTCGATGACGATGCCCACCACTCGAAGACAATTCCTGAGCATCACTGCCGCGGGCGCCGGCGTCGCGCTCACGAGCTGCGGCGGTGCCCAGGCCGCCGGTAACCCGCGCGGTCCGGTCATGCCCACCGCTCACGCGCCTATTCCCAGGAGGGTGCTCGGCAAGACGGGAGCCCAGGTATCCATCCTGGGCCTCGGCGGCTGGCACCTCGGCGCGGTGCCCGACGAGAACGAGGCGATCGCCATCGTCCACGAGGCCATCGACGCGGGGATCAACTTCTTCGACGACGCCTGGGAGTACCACGATGGTCGGAGCGAGGAGATCCTCGGACGCGCGCTCGCGGGTGGCTGGCGCGACAAGGCGTTCCTGATGACCAAGGTCTGCACGCACGGCCGCAAGGCCGACGTTGCGATGGCTCAGCTCGAGCAGTCGCTGCGGCGCCTGGGGACCGACCACCTCGACCTCTGGCAGATCCACGAGTGCATCTACTACGACGACCCGGAGCTTCACTTCCAGCCGGATGGCGTCGTGGAGGCCCTCCAGAAGGCAAAGCAGCAAGGCAAGACGCGGTTCGTCGGCTTCACGGGGCACAAGGATCCGGACATCCACCTGAAGATGCTGTCGCACGGGTTTCCCTTCGACACCGTGCAGATGCCGCTCAACGCGTTCGACGCGAGCTTCCACAGCTTCGAGCGCAACGTCGTCCCGGAAGCGCGCCGCCAGGGACTCGGCGTCATCGGGATGAAGAGCCTCGGCGGCGCAGGCGACCCGGTCCGCCAGGGCGCCGTCCTCGTCGAGGAGGCGCTGCGCTACGCGATGAGCGTCCCGGGCGTGTCGACGACGGTGAGCGGCATCGATCACCTGGACGTCTTGCGGCAGAACCTCGCCATTGCGCGTGGCTTCCAGCCGATGAGCGAAGAGGAGATGCAGGCGCTTCGCGAGCGCGTCCTTCCGCTCGCCGCAGACGGACGACTCGAGCTGTACAAGATGACGAAGTCCTTCGATGCCAGCGTGGGACGCGAGCAGCACGGGTACCCGTCGCAGCAGGAGTTGCCGCTGTGAGCGCGCCGGCCATCCCGCGCCGCCCGCTCGGCAAGACGGGCGTCCAGGTCTCGGCGCTCGCCCAGGGCGGGCATCATCTCGGCGACGCCGTCGAGTTCCGGTTGGCCGACCAGATCGTCGGAGAGGGGATCGACGGCGGGATCAACTTCTTCGACAACTGCTGGGAGTACCACAACGGCCGCAGCGAAGAGTGGCTGGGGCGCGCTCTGTCGACCGGCGGGCGGCGCGACAAGGTCATCTTGATGACCAAGGTATGCACGCACGGCCGCGACGGGACTCTTGCCATGAAGATGCTCGAGGAGTCGCTGCGCCGACTTCGTACGGACCACCTCGACGTGTGGCAGGTCCACGGCGTCGTCTTCGACAACGACCCGGAGCTCGCGTACCGCAAGGGCGGTGTCCTCGAGGCCCTCGATCTCGCCAAGCGTCAGGGCAAGACGCGCTTCGTGGGCTTCACGGGCCACAAGAGGCCCGCGGTTCACATGGAAATGATCACGCGCGGCTACCCGTGGGACACCTGCCAGTTCCCGCTCAACCCGTACGACGCGCACTTCTTCAGCTTCGCTGAATCGGTCCTGCCCGAATGCAACAGGCGCGGCATCGCCGTGCTCGGGATGAAGCCGATGACGGGCAAGGCGGGTCCGATCGCGCACGGCATTCTCAGGCCGGAGGAGATGCTCCGCTACGCGATGAGCCTCCCCGTCGCGACGACCATCTGCGGGATGGACAAGCTCGAAACGCTTCGCGCCAACCTCCGAGTCGCGCAGGGGTTCCAGCCGATGAGCGCCGAGGAGATGCAGCGCGTCCGCGACCGGTGTGCGCCGACGGCGGCCGACGGCCGATTCGAGGTGTACAAGGTGTCGCTCGCCTTCGACAACCCGGTCGCGCGCGAGGCGCACGGCTTTCCCATCGACCCGGTCCAGATGGAGGTGAAGGAGGCGCTCGAGCACGCGATGGGGACCGACCCCATCAAGTAGTGGCCATGGCCGGTGGCGCCAGGTCGAGCGTCGCTACTTGTTGCTCACGAAGCACGGGAGGGCCTCAGTGTGGGTCGTATCGTTTCAGTTTCTCGTAGAGCGTTCGAAGCCCGATGCCCAGCTTGGTTGCGGCGAGACGCCGGTTGCCACCGACCGCGGCCAGGGTGCGAAGGATCGTCTGCCGCTCCAGCTCCGCGAGCGAGCCCCCGGCCACGAGTGTCGCGCCCGCAGGCTCCGAGCCAGGCTCGATCGTCCCGGACGCCTCGTCGCTCCTTCCGCTCGGCGGGGCTTCGCGCATTGCCGTCTCGCGAACAGCCGGCGGTTCGGAGACCGGCGGGCGCGGTGGCTCGGTGGAGGGTCCAGGGAGCCAGCGCGCATCGACCGTCAGCTCCTCCTCCGGCGACACGATGAGGGCGCGTTCGACGACGTTCTGCAGCTCACGGATGTTGCCTGGCCAGGAATAGGCGTGAAGCAGCTCCGCGGCCCGCGGGTGGACGCGGCGTGCTCGCCTCTCCGGCCCCCGACCGCGATTCATGAAGTATTCGACGAGTAGAGAGATGTCCTCCTTCCGTTCGCGCAAAGGGGGCATCTCGATCGGGAACACATTCAGTCGGTAAAAGAGATCGCTCCGGAATGCGCCCGCCGCGATGGCCGCGGAAAGGTCCCGGTTCGTGGCGGCAATCACACGCACGTCGGCGGCGATCGGGTGGTTCCCACCCACGCGCTCGAATTCTCGCTCCTGGAGGACGCGCAACAGAGCGACCTGCGTCTCCGCAGGAAGGTCCCCGACCTCGTCGAGGAAGATGGTCCCTCCCTGCGCCTGCTCGAAACGTCCGATCCGCCGCTGCGCGGCCCCCGTGAAGGCACCCTTCTCGTGACCGAACAGGTCCGAGGCGATCAGGGATTGCGGAATCGAGGCGCAGTTCACGCTGACGAACGGCTTCGAACGCCGGGCCGACCGGTCGTGGACGGCGCGCGCCACGCGCTCCTTTCCCGTGCCTGTCTCCCCGAGGATCAGCACGCTCGCATCGGTCGGAGCCACCGCCTCCACCAGATCGAGCACCCGCCTGAAGGGGCGGCTCATCCCGATCATGCCCACAGTGCCGTCGGCCGAGGGATCGGTCCCGGCCGGCTGCGCGCGGCGAGGCGCCGTCCTCGCGATCGCCCGTCCGATCGCCTCCAGCAGCTCGTCCTCCGGAGGCGGCTTGGTCAGAAACTCCTGAGCGCCGGCCTTCATCGCTCTCACCGACGTGGGAATGTCGCCGCGACCCGTGAGGAAGATGACCGAGAACCTAGGATCGAGCATCCGCTGGAGCTCGAGCCCGCTCATGCCCGGCAAGTCCAGATCGAGCACCACGCAGCCCGGCTGGGTTGCCCAGGGACTCTCCAGGAACTGGCGCGCCGACCCGAAGGCCTCCACGGGCCAGCCAGCGGAGCGGATGAGACTCCCCACCGACTCACGTACGGATGAATCGTCGTCCACGACGTACACAGGAGCTGCCGAAGCAGTCATGATCCCTCCCCCTCATTTGGCGCGTAGCACCGTCTCGATCGCCCTCAGTACCGTTTCCTCGTCCAGCGGCTTGGCCAGGTAATCAGCGGCGCCGTCCCTCAGCGCCCGCAAACGCACTTCGTCGTCCGATGCGTGCGCGGTCATCAAGATCACCGGCAAC
>Ga0182030_10003431_pt1 | contig 33814 bp, 23 predicted proteins | sample 812S3MmetaG_FD_121299 | JGI IMG/M metagenome (GOLD analysis project Ga0182030, IMG submission 121299) | Permafrost microbial communities from Stordalen Mire, Sweden - 812S3M metaG (Illumina Assembly) | ecosystem: Environmental > Terrestrial > Soil > Wetlands > Permafrost | place: Sweden...
CCTTGCCATCGACCAGCGCCTGGATATCCCACAGTCCTTCGATCGCACCAGGTGCTCTAGTGGGGCCTTGGAATCCGCCTCTTGCGCCACCGCTGCCAACCTCTACCAAGGAAACGTCATCGAAAGTGAGACCGGCATAAGCCAGGGCGCCCTTGTAGCCGTGCAGCGACATGGCCCGACTGATGCTGGAGCCGCGTGCGTGTTCGGCGATCGGGTTCTGTACGTAGGACGGCAGGGCTAAGCGCTTATCCTTTAGGTCTTTCGCTTCCGAAATGCCGGAATTCGGCCTCACGAGTATGGATTGCCATTCCTCAATCCAGGTAAGCCCGACCAGGCGGGTCGGCGCGCCTTGGGCGCGAGCCGGGATTGCCAGAACGTTTCCCCCTTCGCGAATCAGTGAGGGCAGTTGATGGTCATAGTGATGGCGTCCAAGGCCAAGTTCCCGCGGAGCATCCTGCAGCGTGGAAATCGTGATGCCGTCATCGGCAAATTCGTTCGACAGCCATCCCAACTTATAGGCCAGTCCTGTCGCCGTCGGTACCGGGCACCGTGTAAACCATATCTGGTCGAGCGAAACGGCAAGCGCAGTATCAGGCATCGGTAGGCTTCCTTAATTCGTTGGCGGTCCCCGTCCAGCTGATCGGATCTGGCAGCGGGTCTCACGACGTTATCGACATGCGACGTAATCGTCAATATAACAGATAATGATCTCGCATAGTGCCGAAAGGGACATGCTTCGTCATTCAAATTCATGGCTTGATGATACGGGTCGGTGGGGGGCGTGCATTGGGCTGGTATCGCCCCAAAACCCGCACAAAGAGTGGCGCTTCCCTCACTCCGCCCCATGGCAGATTGCCTAAAACCTGATCGCGTTTGGAGGCGAGAGCGTCATTTGACTGTTCCAGACATCTGTTATATTAGCGCTTTGAATGTTATCACGAACGGCCCGCCGCGATGGACATCGAGTCCGCGAGCGACTTTGTAAAAGGGATGTAAAAAACGATGAATGCGATTCTCCTACGGTCAGTAAGTCCGCTTGCCATTGCCGGTAGTTTGTTGGTGATTGGCACCGCGACAGCTCAAGTAAATCCATCTTCCGACAATCTGGTTGTCGCTAGTTCGGATCAGATGCCCTCGGGCTCCAGCGATTCGGCAAATGGCGTCGAGGAAATTGTCGTGACGGCGACGAAACGCTCGGAGAAGGCGCAGGATGTTCCGATTGATCTAACGGTTATCGGGCAAAACGACCTTCAAGATCGGCCGCAAATCAAGTCGGCTCAAGACATCATTTTGTTCATTCCCAGTGCGCAGGGGCCCACGACCGAAGGGCAATCTCGGCCGCGCTACTTTGTCCGCGGCATCGGAACAAACAATGTGAACTTCAATGCTATCAGCCCGCTCGGTACCTATTTCGACGATATTTATATCGCCAATGTCTACGATCAGGCTCTTCCGCTCTATGACCTGGACCATGTCGAGGCCTTGTCAGGCCCGCAAGGCACGTTGTGGGGGAAGAACGCCAACGCTGGCGCGATCAATTTCATCTCAAAAGCGCCGACATTCACCCCAAATTTGGGGGGCTATGGAACGCTGGCTTATGGAAGCTTCGGCGAGATTCGCGCGGAGGGCGCACTCAACGGCGTGCTTGTCGACGATAAGGTCGCGGCTCGTTTGTCGTATTTTCATGACAGCCAGGATGGCTGGCAGACCAACATCGTTAACGGCGAAAAATACGGCAGTGGCTCCGACGACGCTGCGCGTCTTCAGCTTTTGGTCACGCCGATCGACGACCTCAGTGCCCTTGTGAATTTCCATTTCCGGCGCGCCGACAGTCAAGGCAGGGCCGCCGGATTTATCACCGATACTCTCGATGGCTTTAATCCCGCGACGACCTTCACCCCCTTTTACAAAGGGGTGCGGCAGCCTGCGAGCGCATACGATCAAGTGAATGTCGCCGGTCCTAACAACGACCAACACGACGAAAAGGGCGGATCGGTGAAGGTCAATTGGGATCTCACCGATGCGACGCTTACCTCTATCTCGGGGTATGAACGCAACGACCGCGAAGCGACGACTGGCGCCACAGGCGGTGTGCCGGTTGCGGGCATTCCCGCGCCGCCGGCAGCCTTGAACCCCGCTCTTCGTCAGTTTTATGGCCCGGCGCCTGCGAACTCGATTCCGTCGAGCGCGGTGACTGCCGACACCTCGTTCTGGCAAGTCAGCCAAGAGTTGCGCTTGGCTTCGCCAACCAATCAACCCTTCACATGGCTTGCCGGACTATATGCGTTCTGGGAACAGCAGAATACGCTGACCCAGACCGCAGTGCTGGCGCCCAACGTCGGCTCTATCGGTACCGCAGCCGCGGCTACTTCAGGCGCTTTCGGTCAGGGGCCGTCGTCTCCGCAGTTGACTTATTTTCCCTGGAAGCAAGACACGCTGAGTTATGCCGCCTTCGCCAATCTCGGTTATGAGGTTACGGACGATTTCAAGGTGAGTTCGGGCGTTCGCTGGTCGACTGAGCATACGTCCATCAATAGCTCGCTCAGCGATCTTCCAGGCGAAAGCCAGGCTGCGCTCAACGCCAATCCGGTGGCATTGAATAATATCAATTTGTCGAATTACACGAACGTCGCGACAAATCAGATCGCGAGCTTCGGCCAATCGCAAACCCATCGCCCCTGGACTTACGACTTCACACCGGAATACAGGGTTACAGAGGATATTCACGCCTATTTCCGCTATGCTCATGGTGTATTGCCGGCAAACTATTCGTTCCAGCCGCTCCTCAATTCAGCGGGGAAATCTCTCGGGACATTCCAGCCGTTCGCCCTCAAGCAGGAAATATTGGATGACTTTGAACTCGGCCTAAAAACACAATGGTTCGACCATCGTCTGACGGCGAACGGCAGCCTGTTCCATTATGATTACCAAAATCCGGCGATCAACGTACCCACCGTCGTTCCAGGATTGGCGGTGCCTGCGGTGCTGTTCCGCAATGCTGGTGGAGAGTCGGTGGACGGTGGCGATATAACGCTGAATGCACGGGTAACCGAGCAGTTCATTGTAGGTGGAAATGTCGGGCTCTTGAGGACCGTATATATCAATGACGCGGTCAATCAGGCGGCCGGTGTCGTTGGGCAGCAGGCACCGCGGTCACCGCACGTGACGCTCGCAGCCTATGGGTCCTATGATCAGACGCTAGGCGACTACGGCGATGTCGTCTTTGCGGCCGACACCAATTTCAAGACGACCACATATTTCTACCCAACGGCCACAACGCAATCGGTTCCAAATGCGGCCGGATTCGTCGATCGTCAAAAGCAGGGGCCGTACGCGCTGGTCAATGCCAATATAACCTGGAATCCGGTTGCCGACGGTCCCTATGCGTTTCAATTTTCGGTCCTCAACCTTCTTGACCGGCGTTATATCGATCTCGAACTGCAGAACGGTTACGGGGCGAATGCGGTCTATAACGGGCAGCCGCGGAGCTTCCTGTTTTCGGCAACCTATAAGTTTGGCGGTCCGGAAAAGTCCCCCGCATCCAGCCAAGCGGCCTATGTTCCGCCACCTGTTATTGCTCCCGCACAAGCGCCGCGAAGCTATCTCGTCTTCTTCGATTTCAACAAATCGGATTTGACGCAGGATGCGGTTCGCATCGTCGATCAGGCGGCGAAGAATGCGGCGCCGGCAAAGGTTACGAGGCTCGAAGTTACGGGTCATACCGACACGGTCGGATCGGATGCCTATAACCTGCGCTTGTCGCGGCGTCGGGCCGAATCTGTCGCCGCTGAACTTGAGGCGCAAGGTATTCCATCGAGCGAGATCGAGATCATCGCGAAAGGAAAAAGAGATTTGCTGGTACCCACTGCCGATGGCGTCCGCGAACCTCAAAACCGTCGGGTACAGATCGTCTATGCAGGCGTATCTGCCTGATTAAACGATCGGCTCGTTTGCTGCCCGGTTGCCGTAGGCGCCGGGCAGAAAACGATTCAAAGCTTACAATGGGGACGTCTCTAATGGCCGCAAACAAGCAAATTGCCTATGCGGGTTCGTAGCTTTCCAAATCCAATTGAACCGAGAATGTGTCATTCAGATATTGAATACGAAGGGTGGGATCAGCGAACGGCAATTTCGCGGCATAGATTGTACCATCCAGACGGACGCTTCTTGTCCTGCCGTCCGCCAGACGTCCCCATACAATGACGGATCCCAGCGGGGGCGAGGGTTTGACCGAGACATGCAGAGCAGATGTCACGGTTCCCGCCGGTACGCCTGACAGCGTAGTTTGAATATCGAATGGAAAGTCGTCCCAATCAGATCCGTTAGCTTTGTCGACCAAGTTATTGGGTGTGAACATTGCGCACCTCTCCTTCTGGCGGTTGCGAAGACCCCAGGGTAAAGGTTTTCGAATGATCGTCAATATAGCATATTATAATCCGCTATATTGTTGATTGCTTGCTTTCGTTGATATACCTTCGACCGCAGAAATACTGCAGTGCGATCTGCGGCGAGAGCGGTCGCGCGCCAGTTCGATGGACCAATAATGAAGAATTCCCCGCTGTTACGATGTCTGGCTATTTATCGAGAGATGCCGGTGCGGTTTTTGATTACCGCAACCCTGTTCACGATCGTGAATGGCAGCCTCGCCGGACAGCAATGGCTGATCGGTCGCGCAGTGAACGAAGTCGGTCACGGGCTGGTGGTTGTTCGTGCGGCAGACGGCAGTCTGGATTACCACCGCGCCATATTTTGGCTGATGCTTTTGACGGCGGTCGCCCTTGTCAGAGGAATTCTGCAGTTCGTCGCCGGTCTGACTTCGCTTAGCATCGGACAGGCGCTTTTGACCCGCATTCGGGCTCGGATTTTGACTCAGGTGCAGCGCCTCGATCTGGCCTATCACTGGCTGCATGGGGTGGGGGAACTGATCACGCGCACGACGCGGGACTCAGACAAGGTTCGCGACGCGCTGATCAATTTCTGGCGGCAGGTATTCGAGACAACGACGATCATTTTGGCGTCGGTCGGGATACTTTGCTGGTATGCGCCGTGGCTAGGCATCGTGCCTTTGATCCTGATGCTGAGCGGGCTTTCGATCCTGGTGCTGCAGACCGATCGCCTTGTCGCGCTCGATCGCGCCGTCGGAACGGCCTATGACGCAGTCAACCAGGACCTCACCGAAGGTGTGAACGGGGTTCGCGTGATAAAGGCATTCGGCTTGGAATCTGCGCGCATCGCGGGATTCAATGCTCAGGTCACCGCTTTTACGGTCGAGGCGCGCTCGGCACTTCTCTACGCGGCCTTACGGGTTCCCATTCCTCAGATCGTCATCGCGCTCGGTCATGTCTGGGTATTGGCCTATGGCGCCCATCTCGTGGGCGCCGGTCGTCTCAATATCGGTGAACTGGTCGCATCGCTTCTGGTTGCGAACACGCTGGTTCTGCGTATCGAAGGCATCGGGAGGGTTATGCAGGTTTTTGCCGATGCCCGATCGTCGGCGGCGCGGATATGGGAGGTTCTCGACGCTAAACCGCAGATTCTGGCCGGGACATCTACAGTTTTTGCCGGTCCGCTCGGCGTAAGCTTGGATTGCGTGAGCGTCGCTGCGCCGGGAGGAGGCAGCGATATTCTGCACGACTTGTCGTTTCGCATCGAACCTGGCGAACTCGTGGCCCTGGTCGGCACGACAGGGTCGGGCAAGAGTACTTTGATGGGGTTGCTGCCGCGCCTGGTCGACGCGGATGACGGCTCAGTTTCGATCGGTTCGTCCCAGGATGGCTGGCACAACCTCAAGGATCTCGATATCGGTCAGTTGCGTCGGCGCGTACATGTCGTGCCGCAGGAAAGCTTTCTTTTCTCCGACACTTTAGCTGAAAATTTGCGCATGGGTGCGCCCGACGCCAGCGAAGACGAGCTGCGCGAGGCGTTGCAGTTGGCGTCCGGCGAAGAAATTCTGGATGGTTTGCACGACGGTTTCGACGCCAAACTCGGCGATCGCGGCGTAACCTTGTCGGGTGGACAAAGACAGCGTCTATGCCTGGCGCGGGCACTCCTGGCGAACCCGGCAATTCTGGGGCTAGACGATGCCACGAGCGCCCTAGACGCTGCGACCGAGCGCGTGGTTCTAAACAATATCCGCAGTTTCCGCGACCAAACCGGGCGGGCGGTCACCGTGCTGATCGTGTCCAGTAAACTATCGACCATCTTGCTCACCGACCGTGTCCTGCTGCTGGCTAACGGCCGTATAGCGGCTCATGGAACGCATGACGAATTGGCGGCGAGCAGCCCTGAATATCGCGATTTGATGGGACTCTAGCCATGGCACTCCCGCGGGGCGAAAGCGCCCTTTCCGACATCGAGCTTGAGGAACGACTGGCCAAAAGTGCGCTTGACCGCAGCATGCTGAGCAGGGTCGCTCCGCTGCTTCGTCCAGTGCGCGGTCGCATCGCCGCCGTGATCGCCATCGAAATTTTGCTTGTTGTGGCCGTCTTCCTGCGTCCGCTCCTAATCGGCAGGCTGATCGATCACGGCTTCGCTCACACCAAGCCGCACTGGCAGGTGAACCAGGGCGTCGTCACGTGGATCAGCCTCGCCCTTGTCGCGACTTGGGTGACCCGATTCAGCCTCGGTGGCGTGTCCCAGTATTTGGCGGGAACTGCAGCCATTCGGGTTTTGAATGCCTTGCGCATGCGCGTGTTTGCTCATGTGCAAGGACTGAGCGTCGGCTATTTCGACCGTACAAAAGCGGGGCGGATTATTTCCCGCGTGGATCGTGACGTCGACACTTTGGAGCCATTGCTGATCCAGGGACCACCCGAATTCCTGTCTGCCGTCCTGCGCTGCGCGATGTCCGGAATCCTACTTTGGTCGATCACACCCAGCCTGTTTTTCAGCCTGGTGGGCATCGTACCGATCCTTTTTGGGGCAACCGCGATCTTCAAGCGCATATCACAAAAGAACTGGGCGCGGGTCGCAGAGAATCGCAGCCGATTCAGCGCGCATCTGGTCGAAACCGTGTCGGGCGTCCGGCTGCTGAAACAAACAGTGCGAGAGCACTCCAACCTGCAGCGCTACCGGCAGTTGCTTCACGAGTTCGATTCTTCTCTGGTGAAGGGCAACTTGCGTTCGGGGTGGTTCGCGCCGTTCACCGCAGTGCTAACCACGATGGCGATGGCGGTTGTAATCGTGGTCGGCGCGCGCGGAATTGCCCTTGGCACGGTGACATTGGGTCAGGTCGCCCAAAGCCTGTTCTATGTTTTTATGTTCCTCGGTCCGCTGCAGGAACTCAGCGATCTGTTCGAACGCTATGCCAGCGGTATGGCTTGTGCGCAGCGGATATTCCTGATGCTCGACACCAAGGCCGAGATAACCGATCGGCCCAATGCCGTAGAATTGTCGTCAGTCCGGGGCGACGTCGGGTTCAAGAATGTGCGGTTCGCTTATGACCCGCGCAAAGCCACGCCTGTGATCCGGGATTTGGATCTGCATGTACCGGCCGGCGAGGTGCTCGCCATTGTCGGTCCCACCGGTCACGGCAAGAGTACTTTGGTTCAGTTGCTGACGCGCTTCTACGACGTTGGCGAAGGTGCCGTGACGATCGATGGCCACGATGTCCGTGATATCAATCAGCACAGCCTGCGGCGTCACGTCGGGGTTGTGCTGCAGGATAATGTGCTCTTCGGTGGAACGATTCTCGACAATCTGCGGCTTGCGAAACCGGATGCCACGGATGCGGAGCTTATCGCCAAGGCGCGGGAACTCGGGGCAGATGAAATCCTCGAAGGGCTTCCTCATCAGTACCACACGAATGTCGGCCCCTCGGGCGCGCGTCTTAGCCATGGTCAGCGGCAGCTAGTTTGTCTCACCCGGGCCTATGTCGCAGACCCGGCAATTCTTGTCCTCGACGAGGCGACTTCGGCAGTCGATGTTCATACCGAACGCCGCATCCAGCGCGCTCTGCGTCGGCTTTGCGAAGGACGCACAGCGATTATTATTGCGCACCGGTTGGCCACAATTCGCGACGCTGACCGGATCGTGGTCATCCGGCATGGCCAAATTGCCGAACTCGGCAATCACCGGACACTTATCAACGCCGGTGGCCCCTATTCGGCTCTCTACCAAGCCTATGAGACAGATAGCATCGGCGTTGTTGCCGAGAGCGTGCAGGTCCAGGCGGCGGCTGAATAGCGCCGTCTGCAGTTCATCAGCCGACGTTAGATAGAATAATTGATTGGCGCTGGGTTATGGAACTCGCCCAGGATTTCCTTTTTCAGCTTTAATATGCGGCTGTCTTCGCGATCTCGCGGCTGTGTCAGTCCGACGTCGATAACCTTGCTGATGCGTCCCGGCCGCGGCTGCAGCACGATGACCTGATCGCCCAGGAACACCGCTTCTTCGATATCGTGGGTGACCATGATCATGGTCACTCCCTTCTGCAGCCATATGCGCTGCAATTCCTCCTGCAGATAGAGCCGGGTCAGCGCATCGACGGCGCCCAGCGGCTCATCCAGAAGCAGGATGTCCGGCTCGTTAACCAGGGCGCGTGCGATCGCCGCGCGTTGCGCCATGCCGCCTGAGACCTGATGGGGATAGGCCTTTTCGAATCCGTTCAGGCCGACCAGTGCGATGTGATCCTTGACCAGCAGCCGCTTGGTCGCGGTATCGATCGGCCGGCTTGAAAAGGCGCTGGCGATGTTCTGCTCGATCGTCAGCCAGGGGAATAGCCGGTGATCCTGGAAGACAAGCCCACGATCCAGGCTTGGTCCCGAAACAGGGCGTCCTCCGAACAGTATCTCGCCTTCGAAATCGCGGTCCAACCCGGCGATCAAGCGAAGCAGTGTCGATTTTCCGCAGCCGCTGGCGCCGACGATCGTAATGAATTGGCCTGGCTGGGCGACCAGGCTGATGTCCTGCAGCACCGGTAGTGGTCTTCGGTCGATATTGAAGCTCTTGCTGACGTTGCGCACGACCAACTCAGTCGCGTGATGCCGCCTTGCGACGGCAATGGATGGTGGTTCGTGGGTTTCCCGAGCGCGGTTCGCGGTGGGCAACTGGACGATCTTGCTTACGGCCATTTGTGGTCTCTCGATGGTCTGGTCAGGAAAAGGCGGGACGCCAGCGCAAAAGATGCCGTTCCAGGGCGGTGACGGCCGCGTTCATCGCCCAGCCGGTACCGCCAACTAGCAGTATGCCAAGAACGATCATGTCGATTCTGAACTGCTCGCGGCCGGCCTCCAAAAGATTGCCGAGGCCGGGTGCGGCGGACAGGAACAGTTCGGCGCCGATCACCGATATCCAGGCGAAGGACAATGCGAGCTTCAGGCCGGTCAGCACGCCCGGAAGGGCATAAGGGACGAGCACGAACCGCAGCCGGTAGAGCAGCTTGAAGCGATAGAGCGCAGCGACTTCGCGATAGGCTGTCGGCAGGTTGCGAACGCTCTCATAGGTATTCAGAGCCATAGGGAAAAAAGCTGCCAAGGCGACGAGCGCAAGCTTGGCACTTTCACCCATGCCGAACCAAAGCCCGAGCAACGGTACGAGGCCAAAGATGGGAATCTGTCTCAAAGCCGTCAGTAACGGTCCGAACAGCCGGTCCATCCAGAAGGAAACTCCGAGAAGCAATCCGATCGCAGTACCGATCGATCCACCGATGGCGAAACCCAAGACAACCCGGAGCAGGCTGGCGCGGTAATTCTCCCAAAGCGCGCCGCTTTTGACTAAATCTAATCCTGTATCGAAGACCGCACCGATCGACGCATCTTGGAAAAGCGGCCCTGACGCTTCGTGCCCTTTTAGCGCCCAGACGAAGAATATCAATGCAAGCGGCACCGTGCCGCGTAGATCGGGGAGATGGGGAAATCTCGCTTTATGCTTGTTCATTGTGGACATCCCGGTGACTTACCTTGAGGGCAATTTCCAGCTTGAGAAATGCGCTTCGACCTGCCGCAGCATTTGGTCGAGAATGAAGCCGACGACGCCGGTCACCACGACACCGACCATGACAACGTCGATCTGAAACATCTGGCGGCCCCAATCCATCATGTGGCCGATACCGCTGCTGGCGGCGAAGAGTTCGGCCGCAACAACGATCATCCAGCTGCGACTGAGCGCAAGTCGAACTCCCGTCAGGATTGAGGGTAGAGCCGCCGGTAGCACCAGGCTCCGCATCAGGGCCAATCGGTCGAATCGGAATAGAGCTGCGACGTCTTTTAGGTGACGCGGTACGTTGCGCACGCCGTCCAGAGTGCTGAGCGCGACGGGAAAGAAGGCGGCGTTCGCGATGATAATGATCTTGAAGGTTTCGCCGATCCCGAAGGCGACGATCAGCAACGGGGCCCAGGCGATGAACGGAACTTGCCGAATGACCGTGAAGAGCAGGCCGAAATAGCGTTCGAGCGCGGGATATAACCCCATCGCCATACCTGCGATGAGGCCGGCCCCCGCACCGATCGCGAATCCGCTCAGAACCCGTGCCCCGCTCGCTTCGATATTGTCGATTAGCTCGCCGTCGGCGAGCAGGTCGAGAAAGGTCCGAAACACCTGCTGGGGAGGGATGAGGATATTCGCGGCGAACAGATGCGTCTGTGCAACCAGCTCCCAGACCCCGATCAAGATGAAGGGGGAGAGCAGGGATGGAAGCCGCTTGAGAAGCCACCCGAATGCGGGAGAAAGCTGCATATTCTACAACACCAATTAGTATTTTAGTTTTGTACCACGATGCCATCAGCATAATTGCGGTGTTTGACCGCGTCCAGCAGATTATCTAATATAGTGGACATTAATCCGAAATAGCGCGACGGTCCAGCCGTCGACTTTTCGACAGATCCGTTTCAACTTGAACCGAGAAATCCCATGCTCCTGAGCAGATTTTCCGCCGTCGCCCTCGCCGTAGTGTCTTTGTCGATATCGGCCCTGCCGGCACGTTCGGAAACCCCGCCGTCGGTCATCCGTATAGGGCTTCCCGGAAGCATTGGGACCGACATGCGTGGCGGGCGTCGAAGCGCGACAAATGCGGAACTGGTGGAGGCTGTGAACAAGGAGTTCGAAAACAGCGGGATCAAAATCGAGTGGAGCTATTTCGTCAATGCCGGTCCCGGCATCAACGAAGCCTTCGCCGCCGACCAGATCGATTTTACGGAATACGGCGATTTTCCTGCCGTGATCGCACGGTCAGGCGGCATTAAGATCAAGCTACTTGCGCCGGGTTCGCGCGGCGCCAGCGAATCCTATTTGGTGGTGCCGTCGGATTCCACTGCCAAATCGATTGTTGACCTCAAAGGGAAGCGCGTCTCGGTCAATATGGGGCGGCCATGGGTGCTGGCGCTCACCCGTCTCGTGGAATCGAATGGGCTGAAGCTGTCCGACTTTCAGCTTTACAATCTCGTTATGCCTGACGGTGACGCCGCAGTGGCCGCTCATAGCGTAGATGCAACCTATACGTTGGATGGGCTCCAAGTTCAGGCGCAAGGGGGAGGAAAGATCATCTGGTCTACCCGCGATGCGCCGCTGGATTGGAAATTCACGGCCGAGTTGTTTGGCGCTGAGACGTTCATCGACAAATATCCTGAAACCACCGCACGCCTAGTGGCGGCTGCGATCCGTTCGGCGCACCATAATTCGCTCCCTGAAAATCGCGACGAGTACATACGCAACTATGCCGAGGGACAGTCGATTCCCTACGATCTTGTCGCTGAAAGCTGGAAAGGCAAGGATCTCAAAGCGGCCTTATCGCCGCTGTTCGATCCTTTCGTTACTGCGCATTACACCGATGTGATTGCCTTCGCGCTACAGAACAAGCTCATACGCACGACATTTAATGTCGATGACCTGCTCGAGCCGAAATTCGCCAATCAGGCGCTCATCGCCTTGCAGTTGACCGATTTCTGGACGCCGGTCGATGGGAAGGGCAACCCGCTCCCCGCGCTGGCAAATGTTCCCACCCACTGAAGCTTTCGGCGAATCGAAGCGCGGCGTCGCATGTCTCGCCGACCGAGGAGCAGGGTGCTCACGAATTCGCGCTCAATCTGAGGCCATAATCCCGCAAGCGACGGGCGCCTTTATTGCTGATCATCTACTATATAGACGGAATTGTTTTTATATTGACACACGCGTGCAATCATGGGATTTGAATCCGTTATAACAGATACTCGGATGGCCGGACTGACCCCGATACCCAATCCGCGTTCCAATATTCAAGTTTCTTCAAGTCTCTTCTTGTGAAGGAGTTATTCATGTCTGCAGCCCCCGGTCTTACCGACGACGCCCGCGCATTCGTCACGCGCACTCAAGCAGAGGCGCGCAAAGCCGTTCAAGTACTCAAGGAAACCCGCGTACTGTCGCCCAGCGGAACGCTTTTCTTTACGGTTCGGATTCCGGGCGAGGAAAAGCTGATCAATCTTGCCCATACCGGCCCATGGGGTGTCGATCCGGACGGCTTCAACACCAATGTCGTCGGTTTCGATGGAACCGCATATCTGGGCAAGGTCAACGGACCGGCCGAAGGACGCTATACGAAGCTCTTCAGGCAGTATCCGGACATCCAGGCGATCTCGCATGTCCATACCCCCCATCTAGGCGCCTATTCGCAGGCGCATGCTGTCCTTCCGCTGCTTTATGTGCCGAACCGCCGGTTCCGCTTTTCGGCGGAAATTCCCGTCTATGTCGACCGCAGGCAGGCTGAGGTCGATTTCATCCTCGACTCGCTGGCCAAGGATAAGGAAGTGCCGGCGATCGTGGAGGCTAATGGCGGCGCTACCGTGTGGAGTTGGAAAGGCCTCATCGGTTTGGCGAACGACATTCTTCTTCTCGAAGAGGGCGCACAGTTTCAATTATTGGCCGCGGCGCTGGGTGGCGCACTTCCGTTCGGTCCCGGCGTGCTGCAGCAGCAATGGCGCATGGGTGGCCTCGTGCCTCCGGATGCAACGGTCGACGACGATGGCACGATCCACGCCTTGGCGGCCGAGTGATCCAACTTCCAGGGGGAGGGCCGGCGCCAGTTTTTGGGCCGGTCCTTTCCATGAACTCCAGAACGGCAGCGCCCGGGAGAAAATTTTGAGCAAGAAGAAGCGGCAACTTGTGCTGGGCGTGTTCCTAACCCGGCACGGCCACCATCCGGGAGCTTGGCTGCAACCCGAATCGGTCGGCGGTGGTGACCCCGATTTCGCCTATTGGACCAAGCTGGTGAAAACTGCAGAGCGCGGGAAGTTCGATACGGCTTTCTTCGCGGATTTCGTGGGTCAGGGCGGCGATACGATTGAGGGCATCGAAAAACGAGCGTCCTTCCTGGAGTTCGAGCCTTTAACGCTTGCGGGCGCTCTGGCCGGCGTCACCAAGGATATCGGGCTGGTGGCGACGGTGAACACCAACTTCAACGAGCCCTATAACCTAGCCCGCCGCTTGGCTTCTCTCGACCATCTGACCGGTGGAAGGATAGGCTGGAACATTGTTTCCTCCCTTGGCGAGGGTGCCGCGAAAAGTTTCGGGGTAGAGGATCCGCTTGAGCATGCCGCGCGGTACGAGCGTGCCGGCGAGTTTGTCGATCTCGCCAAAAAACTGTGGGACAGCTGGGAAGACGGGGCCTTCGACCACCCCAATCGCGAGACTCGCACCTACCTCAACCCGGCGCACGCCCACCCGGCTCATCATGACGGCAAGTACTATAAGCTGGATTCGCTGCTCGATATCGCGCGCGGACCACAGGGTTATCCGGTCTTTGTACAGGCGGGCAACTCCGACACCGGCCGTGAATTCGCGGCCAAATATGCCGAGATGATCTATGCATCGGCGCAAACGCTCGAAGATGCCCAAGCTTACTATAACGACGTTAAGAGGCGCATGCCCAAGTATGGGCGCCACCCCGACCAACTGAAGGTCACGCCTGGCCTATCCTATGCCATCGGCAGCTCGGAGCAGGAAGCGCAGGACAAATACGCGGCGGTCCAGAACGCAGTCGACTTCTCCGGACAGCTGAATCTGATGGGTGTCGAGGTGAGCGGGTATCCGTTGGACGGCCCCCTACCCGACAATTTGCCCGAGCCGGCGAACGGCAAGGGCCGCTGGATACAGCTAAAGACGCTGGCGAGGCGGGAAAACCTGACAATCCGCCAGCTGATTCTGCGTTTCAATGTCGTACGCGGCCATCGCGTCGTTATCGGTACACCGGTAAGCGTCGCCGATCAGATCGAGGATTGGTTCGTCAATGGCGGTGCGGATGGTTTCAATCTGATCCCGCCTGTTTTGCCGAGTTCGCTCGACGATTTCGTCGATTTGGTGGTACCGGAGCTTCAGCGCCGGGGAATATTCCGGACGGAATATGAAGGCCGCACCTTGCGCGAAAATATGGGCCTGCTACGGCCGCCCAACCAATTCGCGCATGAGGATTCCGAACGGCCGGCACTTCTGAAGGCAGGATAAGTCATGAGCCTTTTCAGTCCTATCCGGCTCGGCGCGGTCGAGGTTTCCAACCGGATCGTGATGCCCCCCATGGGTCGAACGCGGGCGGATAAGGACCGGGCGCCAACCGCGCTGATGGAAACTTATTACGCGCAGCGCGCGAGCGCCGGCCTGATCATCAGCGAAGGCAGCCAGGTATCGCCGCTCAGCATCAGCCGTCCCGGCTCGCCAGCAATCCACAACGATGCGCAGGTTGCCGCATGGCGACGCGTGACCGACGCCGTGCATTCCCGCAACGGCCGGATTTTTCAGCAGCTCAGCCACCATGGCCGACGGGTGCTGCAATCGCGCCTGACCGAGGGTCAGCGTCCGATAGGGCCATCGGCGATTGCCGCGCCCGGTTTTCTGGAAACCAAGGCAGGCAAAGAGGCGTTCGCTGTGCCGCGCGCTCTGGAAATTCCTGAGATTGTGGTTCTGGTAGACGAGTATGGGGCCGCCGCGCGCAATGCCGAGGCTGCGGGATTCGACGGTGTCGAAATCCACGGCGCAAGTGGGCTTCTGGTCGACCAGTTTCTGCGGGACGGATCAAATAAGCGTACCGATCGCTACGGCGGATCTGTCGAGAACAGGGCCCGTTTCCTGCTTGAGATCGTCGATCGCATCGCCACGGTTCTTGAGTTTGGCCGGATCGGCGTCCGGCTTGCGCCGCATTTTCAAGGCGACCTCATCGCCGATTCCGATCCCGCGGCGACCTTCGGTTACGTGGCAGCTGAATTGGGTCGACGTCGCATTGCTTATCTGCATCTGGTCGAGCCGTTGTCGCTCGCTGAGGATAAGCGTCTTGCTGCCGAATTGCGTCGGACGTTTGGCGGACCGGTGATCGTCTGCGGTGAGTTCACGCTGGCCGATGCGCAACGGATTGTGGCGGAGGGAGGGGCCGATCTTGTCGCTTTCGGCCGCGCCTATATCGCCAATCCCGATCTGGTCGAACGATTCCGAAGCGACGCGCCGCTCAACGTGCCCGACCCATCGACCTTCTATAGCGGCGGCGCCGAGGGATACGTCGACTACCCGACCTTATGACGGCGAACCGCGCCGATTGACCAAACAGAGGATGAAGACCATGCCAGAAAAGCTCGACACGCTTTGGTATACCCGCTGCCCAGTACCGACTGCGCTTGGTATTGCTGTCCAGAAGCGCTGGCTTGAGGATGCGATCCGCAGCCATGGGGCGAAGGTAGAATCGCTTCGGGAATCGAACGATCAGGCTGTACGGGAATCCCACTTCAGCCATACATTGAAAAATTCGGTCCGACACGGCGGCAATATTCCGGCGATCGGGGCCAAGGCATTGGGGCGCGATACGCGCCTCATCGGCCTGTCGTGGGCCGATGAGGCTCAGCTGATCCTGGCCAGTCCCGAATCTGGCATCCGCACGGTTCGGGATTTGAAAGGGCGCCGATTTGGCCTGCCGAACTGGAAAAATGTCGAAGTCGATTTTACCCGTGCCCAAGCGATCCGCGGGCTCGAAAACGCTCTCAGCCTTGAGGGGCTGGCGGTCAGCGAGGTCGAGCTGGTGGATTACGATCGAGACAACAGCTTCAGCGACGAGGCTACCAAAAATGTAGGCGGCACGCTGGTCAATGTCAGCCGGGCTCGAAACTCAAATCTGGAAGTCATTGGGCTGCTGCGCGGAGAGGTCGACGCGATTTTTCTCAAGGGCGCACATGGCGCACAGGTTGCCAGCCAATTCGGGTTGGTGACAGTCATCGATACCGGCAGCCATCCCGATCCGCTGATTCGATCGAACAATGGGACGCCGAGGACACTGGCTGTCGACGGCAATCTGATCGACAACCATTTCGATGTCGCCGTTTCGATCGTCGAGCAGGTGTTGCGCGCCGAGACCTGGGCCGAGGCGCATCCCGAAGAGACCCGGCGTTACCTGGCGCGGGAAGTCAATGCCAGCGAATATTGGGTTACGGTGGCCTACAGCGAAAATGCTCATAAGCGTTTGAGGACGGACCTATCCGATCAGTCGGTCAATGCTTTGCAACATTTCACCGATTTTTTACACCGCTGGAAGTTCATTCCGCGGACGTTTGACGTGCGGGATTGGATCGATGTGCGCCCGCTTGAACAGGCGCGGAACGCAAAGATCGCGGTCTGAAATAATGCCGGCCCCGAGGCAGTTCGGGGCCGGCATTTCGCTTGCGTCAGCCGGCGTAGGCTTTCGACTTCTCCCACAGACCGGTCCGCGACCACTGAACTTCCAGGGCTCCCGGCGTGTAGACCTTGGCGCCGCCGATCTGTTCGGCGATCGCCTGGAACTTTGCCGACTCTTCGATCAGGAGGATCAGTTGGGCGGTTTTCGTGATGCCGCTGCCCCAGAAATTGGCGCCGCCGTTGGATTCTAGGATACCGGGCGGCGGAGCAAGCTCAGGATGATTGTTCAGGCGCTCGCGGATGATGTCCAGGACGGCGCGCTTGCGCTCCAGATGGTTGGGGATCTCGCGTGCAAGAAGATGGCGCTGGGCCGCGACATACAAAATCGGGAACGGCTTATGCGCCAGGGACCAGGCCGCCAGATAAGGCGTGTGGGCGTGGATGAATGTGTCCGCCTCAAGGCGCGGTTCGTTTAGCACCGACTCCGGATGATCCGAGAATTTCGACAATCCGATATTCAACTCATTATTGCGCGACCACGGCGGCGGGAAGCCGACCGTCAACAACAGATCCCGGTCCGGTATCTTATGCGCGATGTTGAAGATCAGGCTCGCGGCCAGAGTTCCCGATTTCTTGAGGAAATCGAAAGCATGCGCCGCATCGCTTTTTGCCTCGTCGACATATTTTGCGAGTTCCACATCGGTCTTGGTGTTCGACATTTCGTAACTTCCTCTCCATTGGAATCGGGTAGGCGGGCCCTGCGGGGCGACCGTCCGCCGCAACACTAGCCTGTATCATGGCTATGTCAATATAACAGAGTATCATCTACTATGTGATCAATAGCTGAGCTCAGGCGGTGTCCGCCGAGCTTCTGGCCGCTGGCTTACAGCCATTCCGACAGTGATTTAGGGAGTATATCGTGGAGATACACTGGTATTTGGTTCCACAGGAAGGACGCCTCCCGTTCCTGCAGCACAGCCGCAATGCCGGCGGCCGCTCGGTTCCCAACTACGACTTTTTCCGGCAGCTCGCCGGTGCGATCGACTATAACGGCTATTCGGGGGCGCTGCTCGCGACTGGCGGCGGAGGGCACGATGCCTGGACAGTGGCGTCGTCGCTGATCCCGCTGACGGAGCGCATGAAGTTCATAATCGCTCAGCACCCCGGCTTGACCGCGCCACTGTTGCTCGCCCAGCAGGCAGCAACCTTTGATCATTTCTCGAAGGGGCGGTTGATCATCAATGTCGTCAACGGCACCAATCCCCAGGGGCCCCCCTATGGGCGGTTTGAAGATCATGACGATCGCTATGCCTTGGCCGACGAATATTGGGGTGTGTGGCGGCGGATCATGCAAGGCGAGACAGTCACATTCGACGGGCGTTTTGTGAAAGTCCGCGATGCGCGCCTCAGCATCGAACCCTTTCAAAAGCCCTATCCCGAACTCTATTTCGGAGGCTCGTCGCCTGCAGCAATGGCTGTCGCGGCGAAGCATGTCGATACATATCTGACCTGGGGTGAGCCGCCGCTGCAGGCCGCCGAGAAGATCGCGGCGGTGCGCGCGTTCGCGAAGGCTCAGGGCAGAACGCTGCGGTACGGGCTTCGGATCAACGTGATCGTTCGCGACACTGAAGAAGAGGCCTGGGCGGTCGCGCAATGGATGTACGATCGTATCGACAAGACGGCCATCGATTTCCACCGTCGGCAATTATCCGCAACCGATTCGGTCGGGCAGTTGCGCCAGGCCGGGATCATCGGGAATCGGGAAATCTCCAAGAACGCGCGCGACCTCGAGCTCTTACCAAATTTGTGGGCGGGGCTCAGCTTGGCGATCGGCGGACCTTTAGCTTTCACGATCGTTGGCGATGCCCAAACGGTCGCCGAGCGGATTCGGGAATATGAAAGGATCGGGTTCGACGTCTTCATCCTGTCGTCCTTCCCGTTGATCGATGAGAGTCACCGTGTTGCGGAATATCTGTTCCCGCTGCTGAAACCCTCAGGCTCCCGCTATGCCGAGGAGGCGCTTGCCGATCAGCCGTATCGAGCAGTCGCCGCCGGTTAAATGAGTTGTCAATATATTGACTCTACGTATTATATATAAGACGCTGATGTTACCTTAACGAGACTAACTAAGGATTCTCCCATGACCAGCCTTGCCAATGACACGTCCCGTTCCGTCGATACGATCTGGTTCACCCGGTGCGCGGGCGGCGGGCGTGGCGGCGTTCCGACGGCCTCCGGAATTGCCTATAACCTCGGCTACCTGACCGAAGAGTTCAAAGCCGATGGCATCAAGCTGCTCACACTGCAGGAAGACGCCGGGCCGGAGCTTCAGCACAATCATTACGATCACCAATTGGAAACACTGATCCGAGAGGGCGGCAACCTCTTTGCCATTCCGGCAAAGTCTCAAGGCGCGCGAACACGCCTGATCGGCCTAACCTGGATCGACGAGGGGCAGGCCATACTCGTTCGCCCCGATTCCACCATCCGCTCGGCGACCGACCTCAAGGGCAAGCGCTTAGCTCTGCCGGCATTTCGTCCCGCCGACATTACAGAGAATCGCCGCGGCCGCAGCATCGCTCGCTATATGAGCCTGCACGGTTACAAGGGAGTATTGGCTTCGGTTGGGCTAACTCTCGACGATGTAAAGCTGGTAGAGGTCAACGGCGATGTAGCGCCAGAACATGTTCGCGGCGGTTTTGAACAAAGCTATCAGCCGTTGCTCGACGGCGAAGTCGATGCGATTTATGTGAAGGGTGCGCCGGCGGCCGATGCCGCCAGGCGGTACGGGTTGGTTACCGGGATCGACCTGGATAAGCTCGAGCGCCGCTTCCGTGTGAACAATGGCACGCCGCGGCCCGTGACGGTTCATGAGGATTTTCTCGAGAACCATTTCGACCTGCTCGTTCGGTTCCTTTACCAGACCTTGCGTGCTGCCGAATGGGCCAAGACCAATCTGAAATCCGTACTGGGGATTCTGCAAAGCGAGACCGGCTCGACCGCCGAAGGTGTGGCCGCGGCCTATAAAGATGGATTTCATCTTTCGCTGGCGCCTGACCTTTCGACCGAACGGCTCGAACTCTTCCGCCAGCAGAAGGACTTCCTGTTGACTTACGGCGTTCTTGATCGCGATTTCGATTTCGACGCCTGGGTCGACCAGCGTCCGCTCGAAGAGGCGCAGCGTCGTTTGCGGAAAGTTCTTGCTGCATAATTAGCGGCATTCAGCTCCCTCGGCCGAGTAATCCTGGGCCGAGGGAGATTGTCTTGCCGGGAAAGATCAAATGACGAGCGCATTTGTCATTACGACCAATGACCTCACGGTCGGTCTTCTTGCCCGTCAGGGAAAGGCGTTGCAGTTTGAAGCATATCACTCGTCCATGCTTCCCTTGCAGCACCGATGCTTTAGCACGCCTGAAGCCGCGACCCGCGCGGTGGAAAAGCTGATGGGCGGTCGGGTCAAGCCTGAGAAGCAGGCGATGACGGTTTCTTTTCGGCGGGTTTGGTAAGTTGCCCGTTTTAGGTCGGCTGCTCCTCCTACGCTTGCCGGCCTTCGATAGTCATCGAACCGACGATAGTGGGTCGCTGGCTGACATGGGATGTGACGCTGACCAGGAGAACCTTTCCGATTCTCTTGAAATCCGAACTCAGCGCGAGATATCACGATCGGATTACGAGGTTGTCGAGGCGTTGATCTCTGGTCTCATCAAGCTCTGATGCGGCCGATCCTGCGCAAACGGATCGCGACCCCGAATAAACGCGGATTATGAGACTATGAAGAGTATCTGGCGTATCATCACAATGATTCCGGAATATCGCGGACGCTTGGCAGCTGTCATTGCGGGCAGTGCGCTCCTTGGTCTGTCCAGCACAGCAATTCCCTATCTCTTCAAGGCAATCGTCGACACGATTGCGAAGCTTACGAGCCATCGCATCGAACCTGAACAGGCGCGGGCGCAGCTGGTTGAACTGCTGATCGCCTTCGCAGCGCTGCGTTTCGCTGTGGTGATTTTCAATTATCTGCTGGCCCGGCAGGCCGACTCTTTGTGGCTGAGGACGGTGAGCACACTGCGGCAGCGCGTATTCGACACCATGGCCGCACTGTCGATCGACTATTACGAGCGCACACGCGTCGGCGACGTGATGGATCGTTACAGCACGGTGACTTCCATCACCATGTGGCTGTTCCAGCTGAGTGAGGGCACGCTTGCAGGCATTCTTCAGCTGTTTTTTGGAATATCGCTTCTTCTGATTAAGGCGCCACTGATCGGTGCACTGATGCTTGTGGTCATCCCATTCAACTTCTTCGCTTCGTTTCGAACCGTGTCACGAATCAAACCGTTCAGACGCAACTGGCACCGGCTTATCGGCATCATGGCGGGTTTGCTCAGCGAGATGGTCAGTCAAATGGCAACGGTCCGCAGTTTCGCGGGCGAAAGAGCGATCAAAAATCGCTTCGAAACCTTGCAGCGAGAATGGTGGGATACTCGCGAAGTCGAGATGGGCTTGGACCAGCGAGCCGGAGTGCGCCTCAACCTGGTCAATGCGGTCGCAGTGACGGCATCCGTAGGCGTGGTCAGCCTTGAGGCGTTCCGCGGGCATATGACGGTCGGCGACATATTGCTCGTGCTTACGCTGACACAGAGCCTCATCACCGCGGTGCAGCCGATCACCCGCACCATCAATACGGCCGGCGATGTCGATACATCGGCGGAGCGTCTCGTGGAGCTTCTGGCGAACGCGCCGACGGTTCTCGATGCGCCCGACGCCCGGCCGCTGGAGCACATTGATACGATCGAATTCCGCAACGTGTCGTTCGCCTATCCTGGCACGGACCATCCGAGCCTCGAGGATGTGTCGTTTCAGATCGAAGCAGGGAAGATACTGGCGTTGGTCGGGCCGAGCGGTTCGGGTAAGTCAACGCTGATTAAGCTGCTGATGCGGTTCTATGATCCGACCTCGGGCGAGATCGCCATCAACGGCGTCGACATACGCACCTACACCCAGGCTTCGATCCGTGCTGCGATGGGCACCGTGCTGCAGGATGTTGCGCTGTTCAATGACACAATCGAGGACAATATCGGCTTCGCACGACCGGGGGCATCGCGGGAAGCCATCCGCGAGGCTGCCGAGGCTGCCCATGCCGACGCGTTCATTCGCGGCCTGCCCGACGAATATATGACCCTGGTCGGCGAACGCGGCGTCAGGCTTTCGGGCGGCGAGAAGCAACGCGTCGCTATTGCTCGCGCGCTGTTGCGCGATCCCCAGATCATCATTCTGGATGAGGCAACAAGTGCGCTCGATTCGGAGTCGGAACGGCTGGTCCAAGAAGGTCTCAATCGATTGATGCGCGGTCGGACGGCGATCGTCATCGCTCACCGTCTCAGCACGATCGCGGGGGCTGACCGAATCCTTGTCCTGCAACATGGACGGGTTTTGGAGATCGGCGATCATGGCTCGCTGCTGAAACGCCCGGAGAGTCTCTATGCCAAACTTCACACTCTCCAGCACGGGCGACAGCCGATCGAGGCTTAGCTCAAAGACGATGACCTCAGCCCGCGAGGAGCCGGCAACCTCTATCAACAGCGAAGGTCAGATGTTTGCAGGTCGTTAACCCAAAGACTCGGAATAGGTCATAACAAGATAGATCAAGGCCTGTTGATCGGTTAAGTTCCGGTAGTTGTGGGGTTGATCAGCCTGAAACCAAAGAGCATCGCCTTCGCCGATGCGGTAAATATTACCGGAAGCACTGATTTCAATTCGGCCTTTGACGACGACCAGATTTTCGACAGTACCGGCGCTATGCGCATCCGCGTTTTCGAATCCGCCGGCCGTGAGGCGAAGTTCGTAGAATTCGGTTTTTCGTTCGGCATCAAAGGGAAAGAGCGCGCGGGTGCTGAACTCGCCGGACGCGGATGTAAGCACCTTAGATTGGTCGGCGGGCAGGACACGGGCTTTATGGCTGCTCGGCGCGGCAAGCAGCGCGGAGAATGGAACGTCGAACGCGCGTGCGATCTTAAAAACGATATTGATGGAGGGGACGCTGCGGCCCAACTCTATCTGGCTGAGCATCGCCCGGCTGACCCCCGACAGCTTTGCTAGACTTTCTAACGAGTGACCGCGGCGCGTTCGGAACCGCTTAAGGTTCGGACCGACGATGGCCCCTATGTCGTCATCGTAGGGGGCGTTAGTGCGCGACGCTGCATCCTTAGCCGAACCTGGTTCGAGGCGCAGAGGAATTGGATCCACCATCAGCCGCCAACCATGCTGTCGCCATCGATCCGCAAAATGGGAAGGATGTAATAGGCCGGCTTTTGCGTCGAAGGAGCCTCGTTCTTGCGCTCGGCATCCCAAGCGATATGAGACCGAACCGCGCCTGCGCATTTCCGGCGTCCAATGCGGACGGTCGCCAGATCCACGACGTTATTTTGTTCGAATATAATTTTGCTACAGCCGGTTGCGGGCACTTTTCACACTCGGTCATTATTCCTGAAGAGCGACTATATACGACCCAAGTATCCAATAAAACAGATAATATGACGTTAGCAGAGATTTTGCTTTGCACAGCGCCGCGACGGCGGAAACCAACTGCGGCATAATCTCAACAGGGTCGCCTTGGCTCTAGTCATCTGTTAAAACACCAAAGCCGATGCGATGTTGATCGAGGATCATTCGCGCAAATGCGGCAGATACAAAATCTGGAACCCGTATGACCAACATTGCCATTATCGGAGCGGGATTCAGCGGCACTTTGCTTGCGCTTCATTTGCTGCGTCGGTGTCCGGCTGGTTGCAATGTGACCTTGATCGAGCGCGCAGTTAAGTTTGGGCGCGGCGCAGCTTACGCGACGGGCAATCCCAATCACCTTTTGAACGTGCCGGCAGGCCGGATGAGCGCCTTTCACGACCGCTCCGGTGATTTTCTCGATTGGCTTAAACAGCAATCCGACCCCTGCTTGGACCTACCGCTGGGCGAGCACAGCTTTGTCCCGCGTCAGCTGTTCGGCGATTATGTTCGGCATCTGCTCAACCGCGAAATCAAGGCGTCTTCTCGGGACGTGAAATTGAAATTGACCCGGGGAGACGTGCAGGGGATCGAGCCGGCTGCGGGTGGTGTCGTTATCCGTCTCGATCGCGGCAGGTCGGTGCACGCGGATCTAGCTGTTCTGGCTGTCGGAAATTTTCCGCCCGAATCACCGCCGGTCGACGATCCGGCCTTCTATAACTCCAATCTTTATCGCTCCGACCCCTGGGCGTCCAACGCGTTTTCAGGGCTCAAATCCGATAGTCCGGTCTTGCTGATCGGCACCGGCTTAACGATGGTGGATGCGACCATCTCCTTGCTCGACCACGGGCACAAGGGCCCCATCTATGCGCTGTCTCGCCGAGGGCTGCTGCCCCAAAGGCATGTTGCTTCTGTCGTGACACCGGCAGAGCGCGTAGAGCCAGTTCCCACGTCGCTGGTTCAACTCACGCAATTTCTGCGGCGTGAAGCCAAGCGCGCGGTTTGCGAAAGTGCAGATTGGCGCGCGGTCGTCGATGCGTTGCGTCCGTTCACCGGCGATGTCTGGGCTGAAATGTCTATGACCGACCGAGCACGTTTTCTGCGTCATATCCGTCCCTGGTGGGAAATCCATCGCCATCGCATGGCGACATCGGTCGCGGATCGAATAGAGGCCGCGATCGCGCGCGGCCAGCTCCGACTTAAGGCCGGCCGGATATTGTCGTTTCACGAGGATAACGGTCAGGTGGATGTCCGTTATCGTTTGCGCGGGACGGATCGTGTCGAAAGTCTGACCGCCGCGCGGGTGGTCAATTGTTCCGGGCCAGGTTGCGATTACGCGCGGATTTCTCATCCTCTGATCCGCAACATGCTCGAAACCGGGATGGTTAGGCCCGACGCCCTTAGTCTCGGGTTAGATGTTACGAGAAATTGCGCTCTTAAAGATCGTCGAGGTGCAATCTCCGGCCGACTCTTCGCCGTCGGCCCTGTCACAAAAGCGGCTTTCTGGGAAATGACCGCGGTGCCGGATATTCGCCGGCAATGCGAATATCTGGCCAATCACATCAGCAGTTTGGTTAAGGGGGCGTCGTCAAAGGGTCAGTCGTCTACGGAAGAGCTTCGGCGCGAGATTCGGAAGGTGATCGGCTGAAGCCCGCACTGAAGTCCGGTAGCGAAGCCTTCCGGCTCGATAGCGGACATCTCAGTGAGCCCCGCAGGACAAAAAAAGAGCCGCACGAAGGCGGCTCAAAGGCAGGGAGGAAACGCCCGTAGGGGCGTTGGATATGGCGGGGAAGATGCCATATCGACTGCATTGATAGCGCAAAGCAGATGTCTTGTATAGCAGATACTTGTCCGTTTTATTATTTTAATCGATCCATTGCCCGCGCAATTCGTATTTTGAGCCTGTGCCTGCAACGACACACGGCCAACCTTGCCGTTGACAGCGCAGGTGCAGACCGATGCATGTCCTCGAACTTTTCTTGTGATTGTTAAGCGATAATCATATTATGTAGTATGATTAATTGGGGTGGTTCGAAGGTCTCGTTGGCGGGGTTCGGGTGACAAAGCTTCTTAGGAGAGGCGCAGATTTGCGCGTTGCCGGCAGGCGTACCGGGCGGCCGACACGACAAGATGCGAGTCGCAAAAGCGAGCGGCTGATGACGGTTGCCACCGATTATTTCGCCGAACACGGATTTGCCGGGACGACGATCGATGCCATCGCGCAGGCCGCGGACATGGGCAAACAGGCCGTCTATACGCGTTTTACCGACAAGGAACGGCTGTTCGATGCCGTTATTCAAAGGCTGAAAGAGAAGGCGGTCTTCCAGCAGTTTCCACCCGACGACGACAGCTCGGTGACCGAGGGCCTGCCCCGGCGAATCGCGGCGATTTTCGCGGATGCGACGCGGCCATATTCGATGACGGTGAGCAAACTTGCGCTACGCGAGGGCCGCCGTTTCCCCGATCTTGTGCCCCTGCTGGTCGAAGGGACCGCTCAGCGCTTTACCAGGCCGCTCGCTGCTTATCTCGATGCGCATAAACAGGCAGGCGAGGTGCGCGACATCGACACGATGGAGGCGGCGGCAATGTGCGTCGACCTGATCCTGGCCGAGATCACACTCTCAATCTGCACCGATGTTCCTATTTCGCAATTGCAAATCGATACCAGCGTCAAACGGATCGCCGACTTTACGCTGCGTGGAGTGTCAGCCCGCTGACCGTCGATACCCATTCAAAAGCTCGAACAATAAATATCAACCGGGAGGAAAAGATGAACGAAGGACAGATAGAACGCCAAGAGTTGCTGAGTGACGAAGAAGCGATGGCCGCCACCGTCAAGATGCGCGCCAAGCTGGATGCCGGCGGGCTGACGGAGGTCAACCGGCAGACGATGATCGGCATTGCCGACCGGCTGATCGCCCTGGCCAAGGAGGGGCGCCCCACGCTGGCCGAAAGCGTTATGGAGGTCGATACCGGAATCTATACCGACCCGGCCCTATTCGAGGCCGAGACTCATGCGATCTTCGACCGTTTTCCCTTTGTGGCCGGCCTGTCGCGCGATGTCGAAAAGCCTGGCGACTTTCTTAATACAAGTGATTTCGGTACGCCGACCATCGTTACCCGCAATAAGGACGGGCAGATCAAGGCCTTCGTCAATTCCTGTCGGCACCGTGGTGCGGCCCTGGTTTACGAACCCAGCGGCAATACCGGGGCCGGATTCACCTGCCCCTATCACGGTTGGAGCTATAATCTGGACGGCAAGCTTTTGGGCATTACCTGCAATTCCAGCTTCGGCAACCCGGATAAGGGCGAGCACGGGCTGGTAGAGGTTGCAGCCGAGGAGCGCCATGGCCTGATTTTCGTCGCGACCAAACCGGGCGTCAGCCTGAACCTGGATGAATATCTGGGCGACGAGTTGAACCAGGAATTACCGCACTGGGGCTTCGACAAGGTTCAGGCCAGCAAGGCTGCGCCGATTCCCCTGGACGGCAATTGGAAATTGTCGCTCGAGGCCTTCCTGGAATCCTATCATTTCGACTATGCGCACCGGGATAATCTGGCCCATTTCTATTTCGGCAACGTCGCCGACGTCACTCCGATGGGCAGGCATCTGCGCTTTTCCGTCCCGCACAAGAGCATCATGGAACTGGCCGACCAGCCGGTCGACGAATGGGTTCCCGAGAACCACATTACGCTCGCCTATATGCTGTTCCCGGGCACGATCCTGATCAATTCACCCCAAGTGCTGGAGTTCTTCCAGATCGTTCCGGTGTCGGTCGGAAAGTCGATCGTGCGCCATGCCTGCTATGCGCGGATGGATTTGAACGAGCCGGGCAACCGGGAAATGTTCGAAATGACGTGGGAAAGTGCCCATAGCATCGTGCTGAGGCAGGATCTGCCCTATGGCGTGACCACGGCCCATGCCGGCGTCAAAGGAAAGGCGATGCCGAAGTTCCTGTTCGGGCGAAACGAAATGGCCTTGCAGCATATGCACGGTGAAATCCGCAAAGCCGTGGCCGAGGGCGCTTCATAAGGCGCAGCTTAAAGGGCCTAAAGCGCAGATAAAAAATGGGCGGCGTCTCTTTCGGGACGCCGCCCAGTTATAATGCGCTCAGTGAAAACTCAGATTTGCAGCTTGCGACGATTCCGGCGAACCAGGCCAAGTCCGGCGAGACCGGCGCCCAAAAGACCCAGGGTTCCAGGCTCAGGCGTCTGTGTGCCGCCGCCGCCCGTCTGGCTGATCGGCACGTGATAGATCAGCGAGGTGTCGATCGCGAAGCCGTTGCCGGTGTTGGCGCCGCTCGAATTGATGATGACATAGGAAATATCAGCCGCGTCGCTGGTAATACCGGCGAATATAACGGTACCGGGGTGGGCAATTGAGGTACCCGTGCTAGTGCCGGAATCGGTAGCTGTTCCAATTACTCCGCCTGTCGCGTTATAGGCGGTTATGGTCTCGCCGTATGCGCCGGAATTCTTGATCTGCAGGTCGAGGCCGACACCGGTAACGGCGGTTGCAAAGCTGAGCGTAATGGCGCCATCGCTGGTGAATAGAACAGTCGTGCCGGTCGCGAACATGCCTTTCCAAGGCGTCTGACCCTGCACATAGGTGGTGAAGGGGTTCGTGTCGCCGCTCTGCACGGTGATCTGTTCATTACCGTTCGTGCCGCTGGTGGTCAGCGTCGAATTATTGGCGATGGATCCGTTGTTGCTCGGCTGACTCAGCGAGGCGTCGAACACGCCCCAGTCGACCGGGTCGGATACCGACGTTGCTAGAGCGCCGGTTCCCGAAGGCGTGAATGCATTTTGGAAGGCTGAAGCTGATGTATAGGTCGCCACCGTCGCGTTAGCCGCGCCAGCTGCCAAGACAAACGCGCTTGCCGCCGCCATCGGTAGGAGTGTTTTCATAAACATCGAAAGGTCCTCGCCTTAACATCAAATCGCCGCGGTTTTGCCGCTCGGTCCCAGCTATGCATACTGCATGCCAAGATTTTTTTCTTATTGATTACAGTAATTTAGAGATTCACGGCTACTTGGCTGTGCGAAATTGTAAAACATTCCGACACAGCAGGTCCATCTCAGAATGCGTCGCCTAAACCTGGCGTGGCTTGGATCAGAGGTCACAGGAAATGACAGTTAGGCCTGGTCTCTAAATTTAACAGTATTGGAGGCATAATTCCACTCAGCGGGCCCGCCAAGCCAGAAAAAGTAACCTATTCATTAGAGAGATCGCAGATTTAGTACGCCAAGAACGGGACAAGGGCGGCTGAATAATGTGGTTTATATTGAAAAAGTGGCGATCTGAGTACGTCTGTAATTATTAGACCCAAGATCCCTTTTGCTAGAGAAGGTCAAAAATATTGACAGAGAAACATAGACTCTTATTAACAGTAACCATGCAGCAAGAGTTCTAATTGGGTTTCTTTCGGGTCTTCGGGACCGTCTAAGGTAACAACACTAGGCGCGATACTTTCTCATAGTCCCCGCCAGTATCGCTCTAAAGCCCTGTTATAAAGTGTAAAATAATCTTGGGCATTTTGAAACTTGTCGGGAAACCTTACAATTGAATCAAATTTGAACTATTATTCGATTCCAAATTCAGAAAATCGGCCAAAAACGGACCTTGGTACGAATTTTGCATAAAGGTTAAGCCGATATTCAAGACGAAGAAATGCGGTCTGCGGGCGTTGTAAATTGACGTGTCCCCATTTCAGTAGCGAGGTAGTGAGGGTCATCATGCGCAAGACACGCTCAATGGTTGCGGCGGCATCGACACAACGGGCGAAACAATTTTCGGCAACGCGGCAGCGTATGCTGTTCGCCCTTCTGGCGTTTTCCAGCCTGACAAGCGGCGGTGCGGCTATGGCCGGCGGGGCGCTTCCGACCGGCGGCCAGTTCGTTGCGGGCACGGGCGCAATCGCCAACTCCGCCAACGGCCTGTCGATCAGCCAATCCTCCTCGCGCGGGATCATCGATTGGCAGAGCTTTTCAGTCGGCCAGGGACAGGGCGTCAATTTCGCAAACGGCACGGGTGCCACGCTCAATCGCGTGACCGGCGGAAATCTCTCCACCATCGCCGGTTCGCTGACCGCGACTGGTTCTGTCTATGTCGTCAATACTGCCGGCGTCGTTGTTTCTTCGACCGGCAAAGTGCTGACCACCGGCAGCTTCGTTGCCTCGACGCGCGATACGTCCGATTCGGCCTTCATGGCCGGGGGCGCTCTGCCTCTTTCCGGAACATCTGCGGGTACTGTCGTTAATCAGGGCTCAATCACTTCGACCAGCGGCGACGTAATATTGGTCGGTAAATCCGTTTCCAACTCCGGTTCGATCGCGGCGCCGCAAGGCACGGCCTCGCTGGCGGCAGGCGATGACGTTCTGCTTCAGGCGGCCGGCGATCAGGCGGTTCTGATCAACGCCGGCAGCGGCGACGTCACCAATACCGGCACGATTGCGGCTGCTCAGGCCGAATTGAACGCGGCGGGCGGCAACGTCTATGCGCTGGCGACGAACAACGGCGGAATCATCCGTGCCTCGGGCACGGCGACTAAGGACGGTCACGTCTATCTGACCGGCGGCGACGAGACCGAGGTCGACGGCACGGTTTCGGCGACCAATGCCGATGGCTCGGGTGGCAAGATCGTTGCAACGGCCAACACGGTCAACGTCGGCGCGACTGCTAAGGTTTCGGCCAACGGCACGACCAAGGGCGGGACAGTGCTGATCGGCGGCGACCGACATGGCGGGTCTATAGCGGCGGATGATTTTTCGACGACGCCTGTCGCCAATGCGCAGAAAACAACGGTCGCGGCGGGCGCGGTAATTTCAGCCGACGCGGGCAGTGCGGGCAATGGCGGCGATGTCGTAGTTTGGTCCGATCAGGCGACCAGCTATGCCGGCGCGATTTCCGCAAAGGGCGGCACAAAGTCCGGCAATGGCGGCTTTGTCGAGGTTTCGGGCAAGCAAACGCTGAGTTACTTAGGCACCGTGACTACGGCGGCTCCGGCCGGGACCGAGGGCACGCTGCTGCTCGACCCGTCTGACGTCACGATCGTCAGTTCGGCCGGCACGGACGGCGTAACCACCACGACCAATGAAAGCACATCCACGACGGGCGGGGTCACGTCCTATACGCCGACCGGGACGGGCAATACCAATTCGCCCAACAATAATTCGTCCTATATTCTCAATACGGATATTGAAACCGCGCTTGCCAGCAACAGCGTCACCATCACGACGTCAAACAGTTCCGGAACCGTATCGACGGGCGATATCAAGGTTGCAGCACCGATCTCATGGTCGAGCAACAACTCGCTCAGCCTCGTCGCCGAAGGCGTCATTACCTTCGCCAACACCGCGGATAAAATCACCACGACTGGAAGCGGCGCCATTACTTTGAGCGCAGGCGGCTTGGGCTTGGCTACTGCGGGTACCGTTATAACGGACGGCGCGGATATTTCAGGAGCCGGCGGGACGGTTTCGCTGATTTCACCCAATGCGACATTCCGCGTTGTCATCAGCAATAACATCACGGTTTCCAATACAATGGCCAACGGTGCGGGCAAGATCGTGCTGCAGGCCGACCAGGTTCGTACAGGTACGGGTATCAATCCGAATGCGACGATCACGACGCCGGGCGAAGTCGACGTTGTGCCGACGACTGCCGGGGCAGTTCAACTCGGCGATAATGACCCAACCGGGTCTTTCTTTTCGACTAATAATACTGTGCTGCTCGACAATAACGACGTCGGCAATATAACTGCCCACCTAGTTGTCGTCGGCAGTACCGCGACGACCACCTTGAGGTTGGTAGTCGCTGATACGGATCTAAACTCGAGCGACACAGGCGGCGAACAAGGCACGCTGTTTTTCGATGCCTATAATGCCGCGAATCTCAAACTGCTGACGGGACCGAGCGGCTCCGTATCGCAGGACTCCACGAATGCTATTATCGTAAATGACCCAGGTCAGATATTCATTGGGACAGGCGGTTTGGCTGTCTCGACTGGCGGTGCGATCACTTTGAACAATGTCGCCAATTCGGTCGGCACGATTGCATTCCAACAAACCGGGATGGGTGCCGTCGGCGGCGATATTGGTTTTACGCGTCAGGGTGACGCAACAGACGGTGGCGTGGGCCTCGTGGTTGGGACGGTCGGTGATGTGAGCGGCATCACGACCATCGGTTCGCGCACGGTCACGCTGACCGCGAACGAGACCACGCCGAACGTGTTTTACACTCTAAATGCAGTGCCGTTCACGGTCGGGGCTTTGACCGTCACTCAGACGTCCGGCGCGGCGAATGCCATCACCGCGACGAATCTCGACGTCGAAGGACCGCTTTCCAGCTTTACGCTGAATAATACGTCGAACGCGGTTTCCAAAGCCGCCGCCAATGTTGGCTCTCTGACCCTTGCCGATAACATCAATCTGAACATCGGGACGGTCAACACGACCAGCGGCATCAACGGCGCCGGCAATATCATCATTACCGATAACGGCACGTTTACGATCAACAGCGGCGACCCGATCAGCACGACCAGCGGCAATGTGACGATCGAGGACGGGTCGCCCAATTACGGCAACGGAACGGTCGCCGCGAATACCGGCTTCATCAATAACGACGGCACCAGCGCGTTCAATGTGACGGGCGGCGGATACTGGCGGGTGTATTCGCAGGACCCCCGCAACGACAGCGACGGCGGGCTGGATGCCACAACCGGAACGACACACGCCAATTTCATACAATATAACGCGGCCAACTATTACGGCGATCCAACGGTCAGCGGCGGCAACGGAACGTCCGCCTCTCCGTCACCGTTCAGCCATGCGAACTCCGCGCTCAACGGCTCGGCCAGCGGCAACGGCTTCATTTACACCGTAGCACCTGCGGCGACCCAGACCGTCACCGCCACCCTGACCAAGACCTATGACGGGACGACGTCGGTCACCCAGAGCATAACGTCGGGCGAGTATTCGGCGGCGACCGGTGGCATCAACAGCGACACTTTCGGGGCGGTGACCGGCAATTACACCGGCAATACCGGGCTTTCCTACAGTTCGGCGCATGCCGGCACGCCGAGCGTCATCGGCTATTCGAACCCAAGCTCAGGTCTGACGATCACTGCGACGGACGCGCATAGCGTCACGATTTATGGCTATAGCGTCGACACGACGAACGACATAACCGGCCTCATCAATGCCGCGCCGATCACTGTGGCCGGCACGAAGTCCTATACCGGCACGAGCGGTTTCACGACCGGTCAACTATCGGTGACCGGCGGCGCAATTCCGGGCGATACCGTGACCCTGATGACGGGGGCGGGATCATCGGGCACGAACGTGAATGTCGGCACCTACGCCGGCTCGACGCTTTCTGGGATCACCTTCAACGTCAGCGGCACCAACGGGAGCCTGCCCGGCGACTATCAGGCGCCGACTACGGGTACACTCCATATCACCACCGCGCCTCTGGTTCTGACCGCAGACGATCAGACCAAGCAATTCGGCACTACCTTTACCTTCGACGGCACCGAATTCATGTCGTCCGGTTTGCAGAACAGCGAGACGGTGGGCACCGTAATCTTGACCAGCACGGGCGCCGCATCTGGCGCAACGGTTGGCGGATCCCCCTATCCCATCAACATAACCCCCGCATCTTTCTCGGGCGGCACATTCACTCCGTCGAACTACAGCATAAGTTACATTGCGGGCTCGATGACGGTGACCGCGCAGGTCATCACATTGGCGAGCGGCTCCAAGTTCTATGACGGCAACACCAACGTGCCGGCCTCCGATATTACGTCGCTCTCGAATTTGCAGAATGGCGATATGTTCGGCACGTCCCAGCTCGGCATTACCGGCACGGGCTCGGTAACTAGCGCCAACGCGGGCACCTATACCGGGACTGGCGCCACCTTCTCGGTTACGGGCCTGACCCTCACCGGCACCGACGCCGGCAATTATATTTTGGGCGCCGGCACCTTTACGATCAATCCGACGCCGTTGACGATCACGGCGAACAGCAGGTCGAAGACTTACGGCCAGACCGTGACCTTCGCGGGAACCGAGTTCACCACCGGTATGGGTCAGTTGCAGAATGGTGAGACGGTCACCTCTGTGTCTCTGACCAGTCCGGGCGCGGCAGCGACCGCCAATGTCAGCGGTTCGCCCTACGGGATCACGCCTTCAGCGGCTGTTGGCGGAATGGGCTTCCTGACCTCGAACTACAACATCACCTATGATCCGGGCACGCTGACGCTGAGCCAGAAAGCTTTGACGATCACGGCGGGTAACCAATCGCGTGTTTATGGGCCGACCGGTGGAACACTGGTTCTCGGTACGGGTGAGACGGCGAACTTCAACGACAGCGGGTTGGTCAACGGCGACACGGTGACCTCCGTGACGCTGACCGGCTCGGGCGCGGCGACCTCGGCGACGACGGGCGTCGGCACGCTTACCGGCGCAATCACGGCCTCGGCCGCGGCTGGTTCGGGTCTGGGCAACTATGCGATCACCTATGACCCCGGCAATGTGACGATCACTCAGGCGCCGCTGACGATCACGGCGAACAGCACGACGAAGACCTATGGCCAGACGGTGACCTTCGCAGGCACCGAGTTCACGGACCTGGGGCTGGTGAACAGCGACTCGGTCACCTCGGTGACGCTGACCAGCGCCGGTGCTGCCGCGACGGCCAGCTATTCGGGTTCACCCTATTCGATCACGGCTTCGGCGGCGGTTGGCAGCGGGTTGAGCA
>Ga0182030_10003432_pt1 | contig 33814 bp, 28 predicted proteins | sample 812S3MmetaG_FD_121299 | JGI IMG/M metagenome (GOLD analysis project Ga0182030, IMG submission 121299) | Permafrost microbial communities from Stordalen Mire, Sweden - 812S3M metaG (Illumina Assembly) | ecosystem: Environmental > Terrestrial > Soil > Wetlands > Permafrost | place: Sweden...
ATCACGGATGCGCGCCACCAGAGCGTGCAGGACCAGTATGCCGCGGTCGTGGAGACAGTCCGCCACGTGACCGACCTGCTGGAGCGCGGCTACAACATCGTGATCACGCACGGCAACGGGCCCCAGGTGGGCTTCATCCTGCTGCGCAGCGAACATTCGCGCGGCTTCCTGCACGAGGTGCCCCTGGACTCGATCGTCGCCGACACCCAGGGCGCCCTGGGCTACCAGATCCAGCAGGCGCTCGAGAACGAGTTCCGTCGCCGCAGGCTCTCAAGATCGGTGGCGACCGTGGTCACGCAGACCCTGGTGGACCGGGACGACCCCGCGTTTGCAAACCCGAGCAAGCCGATCGGCGAATTCTACACGGCTGAGAAGGCGCAGGAGAGGACGCGCGTCGACCAGTGGCGGATGGTCGAGGATGCGGGCCGGGGCTGGAGGAGGGTGGTGCCCTCGCCGCGGCCGGTTCGCATCATCGAGTTTGCGGTTATCCGGCACCTGGCCAAGGACGGATTCGTGGTCATCGCCGCGGGCGGGGGAGGCATTCCCGTGGTCGCCGACAAGGACGGGCTTCTTGAGGGCGTCGCCGCGGTCATCGACAAGGACCTCGCCGCAGCCGTGCTGGCCGCGCAGATCGGCGCAAGCGCCCTCGTGATCTCGACCAATGTGGAGAAAGTGTGCCTCAACTTCGGCACGCCGGACCAGCGGGCGGTCGACACGATGACCGTTTCGGAGGCCAGGCGGTTCATCGCAGAGGGCCAGTTCAAGCCCGGTTCCATGCTCCCCAAGATCGAGGCGTGCCTCCATTTTGTGGAGCAGTGCGGGGGGACCGCCGTCATCACGTGCCCGTCGGACCTTTCCTTGGCGCTCGACGGCAGTGCCGGCACTCGGGTTACCCCGTGACGGACCGTAGGCCGCTACGGTGACGAGCCAGCATCCCGCAGCGAATCGCAAGGCGGCCGGGAACGCCGTTACCTCCCCAAGACAAGGCACGGTTTACCCGGGATTTTGGGTTCCGGTGGCAAACAGGGTCACCGCCACCCGGACGGAATGAGCCGTCGCTCGATGGGGAACTTAACAAGAGGGGTCGCCGACGCGACCCGGGGGGAAGGGGCGCCGACAGGCGCCCCGCAGTGAACCGTCGTGCGGCAGCCCTTACGGGTTGCTCGCCAGCGTGTGGCTGCCGTCCACGTCCGAGGAGGGGGTGTTCGAGGCGACCCTGCTTCCCAGAGCGGGCTCGTGGGCGAGCTTGACCAGCAGTGAGGTCAGCTGCTCAGCGGTGATCGCCGTCTCGTTCTCGCTCGGCTCGCTGAGCGCCGTCGTGGCCGTCGTAGCCGTTGTTGCGGTTGTTGCCGTGGAGCATGCGCCCAGGAAAAAGGCTGCACCCGTCAGCAGCGTGGCCAGAGTGATGTTGCGGACGATCGAGTGTGCGGTGGGGGTATTCATGGTGGTGATCTACATGAGCACCATAGTCCTGGGGCCCGCTCCTGCACCTTGTGAAACTACGTAGTTGCTAGGGCGCGCGTATTCCGGGGCATAAGGAGGCTTCCGCGCGTTGTAAAATATTGCATGATAATTCATTGGGTCTCTTACTATTTGGGATTCCTTCGCCGAACCCGGACCCGAGAGCCTCAGTAAAATGCCCTTGGGCCTCTTTTTCGCCCAGGTCCGTAGCCCCGGAAAACCCATGGGTCACACCCATGGGGGAGGGGTGGGAGGGCGCTCTTCGTCCCTGCCGCGCGCTCCTCGCTCGTCCCCAGTCCGCCCACTCTCGATGCCAGCGCCCACGCGTGAGCCGTGAGGATCTTTCCGCGGGCCTGGCCGAGAGGACCGGTGTGGCTTGCGGGCCCGGGCGCAAGCGTGCTTTCTCTGGGACCATCATGGCCATCATCACTCCTCTCTCCAAACTCGCGGGACAAACCCCGGGGCTGCCCTGGGTCCACCGCGTCCTTCCGTACCTCAATGACCTGATGCGCGTGGGCAGCGCCCCGCGCCGCGACCTGCTCGCCCTGGCGCCGGGCAAGAGCTTCAGGCGGCCGCTCGAGGTCGGGGCCTTCGCGATTGAGCAGGCCTATGAGACCGGGGCGCGGGACGCCCAGAAGTTCGAGACCCACGTGAAGCACATCGACATCCAGATTGTGGTCGTGGGGCGCGAGTACATGGACATCGGCCCCCTCCATTCCTTCACCGTCAGCGAGCCGTATATCCCGGAGCGGGATGTGATCTTCTATCAGCCGAGATCGCCCTCCTCGTCCCTTCTGGTCGACGAGGCAACGGTGGTGATCTTTTTCCCGGACGATGTCCATCGCAGCCAGATCGCAGTCGACGGCGCCGGGGTGGTGCGCAAAGTGGTGGTGAAGGTTCCTGTTTCCGTCTAACGTTGAACCTGAAGGATTGTCTCAATATCAATCTTTAGATTGATTAAATCTCATGATTGGGGAATAATCCGGAATGAATCGGTCAAAAACTCAATCTATACATGTACATCAATTGATTGAGGGGCTTCGCCGGGCCCAAACGGGTGAGTCCCTGCCCCGGCCCCAGGGAGGCTGGCTCCGGGCGGTCCGCCAAGCCACGGGGCTCAGCCTCAAATCCGTTGCCGGCCAGCTCAACGTCTCCCCCCAGGCGGTGCACCAGCTCGAGAAGTCCGAGGCGGCCGCCACCGTCAGCCTGAAGCAGCTGTCAGCGGCCGCAGCCGCGATGGGCTGCCGCCTGGAATACTCCATTGTCCCGCTCCAGGAGACACTTGCGGAGTGGGTGGCTGCGGCGCGGCCTACGGACAGTCCGGCTGCTCCGGAGCCCGACGGCGCGACACCCGGGTTTCCCCGATAAGATCCAGCGGTGCGGACACGCCTGCGGTCCCGGCCCGCCCTGTTCGGGCTGCGAGGGACGGCGGCGCGGCGCAAGCCGTTGCCCTAGCGCACGAAGACGATCATGACGATCGCCGCTGCGACGACGCAGGCGCAAAGCAGGAACGCGGCCTTCTTGGAGACCTGTGCCTGGTGGCGCGGATGATAATGAATAGATGACGTTGAAGTATTCACAGCCCCGATTGAGCATGGGCCGTACCAATTCCCCGGGTGGGTCCGCGGTTGCGCGGCGCCCCTTCCGAAGAGCTTCACTAATCCCCAGTCCCTGCACCTCATGATCCCCAATTCCAACCTACGCAGGGCCCTCGGGCGCCTCCTCCTTTTGTCCTCGATCCTCGCGCTTCCGTTGAGGGCCGAGGAGGTGAACGGCAGCTGGACGATGGACCAGCCCAGGGATGCGGGACCGATCCTGCACACGGTGATCGAGTTGCACCAGCACGGCGAGAACGTGGAGGGCAGCGTGATGCCGAACATCGCGGCGGAGCTGCCGATCCGCGAGGCGCGGGTCGACGACGAGGACATCGTCTTCAGGGTCGACTGGGGATGGAGGTTCCGCGTCCACCTGGACGGCCTGAACCTCCACGTGGCCGTCAGCTACGACCAGGGAAAGAGCGAGCAGGAGTACACCGCGCGGCCGTCGATCCCGGCCGACACGCAGCTGCCCGCGCAGGTGGCCCCGCCCGCGCTGCGCGACCTGCCCTCCAACGGGCTCGCCCTGACGCCGCCCATGGGCTGGAACAGCTGGAACCACTTTGCCGAGGGCGTCGACGACACGGTCGTCCGCGAGACCGCCGACGCCATGGTGAGCACGGGCATGGCCGCGGCGGGCTACGCCTACATCAACATCGACGACACGTGGGAGCTGGACCGCGGCCCCGACGGTCGGATCCGGTCCAACAGGAAGTTCCCGGACATGAAGGCCCTCGCGGCCTACGTGCACGCGAAGGGCCTGAAAATCGGCATCTACTCCTCGCCCGGGCCCGTGACCTGCGGCGGGTATGCGGGCAGCTACGGGCACGAGGAGGACGACGCGAAGACGTATGCAGAGTGGGGCATCGACTACCTCAAGTACGACTGGTGCAGCGCCGGCCGCCTGTACACGAACGACCAGCTGCGCAGGGTCTACCAGAGGATGGGCGAGGCGCTGGCCCGCAGCGGCCGGCCCATCGTCTTTAGCCTCTGCGAATACGGCATGGTGGACGTGTGGACCTGGGGCCCCAAGGTCGGGGGCAACCTCTGGCGCACGTCGGGCGACATCTCCGACAGCTGGAAGTCGATGGAAAACATCGGATTCAAGCAGGGGGCGCTGGCCCCCTACGCCGGGCCGGGGCATTGGAACGACCCCGACATGCTCGAGGTCGGCAACGGCGGCATGACCCCCACCGAGTACCGGACCCACTTCAGCCTCTGGTGCATGCTCGCGGCGCCGCTGATCGCCGGCAACGACCTGCGCACGATGTCGGACGACACCCGCGAGATCCTGACCAACCGCGAGGTGATCGCGGTGGACCAGGATCCGCTGGGACGGGAGGCGACCCGCGTCTACGCGCGGGAGCTGGTCGAGGTGTGGGTGAAGCCCCTGAAGGCAGGCGGCTGCGCCGTGGCCGTCTTCAACCGGGGCCGCATGGACGCAGTCGCCGCGTTCCCGTGGTCCGAGGTGGGCAGGCGCGAGACGCCGGCCAGCGTGCGCGACCTCTGGAGGCACGCGGACCTCACGCCCTCGGCCACGGGCTTCTCGGCACGCGTGCCGTCCCACGGCGTCATTCTTCTCGCGGTGCGTTAGGAGGTCCGACCCCTGCCGCGCCTGCCCGCGCGGCTCAGTGGGCCTGAAGCAACTCCAGCATCTCCCGGTCGAGCTGATGGCCGCGGAAGTTCTCGTACTTCACGCCGGGCCGCTCGCTGTCGAGGATCCCGAAGCCGCCGCGCAGGTTCCAGAGCGCCCATCCCCAGCCGGCGTCGCGCCAGCAGGGCAGCAGGTCGCGCATCCAGCCCAGGCAGGCCTCCCGCGGCGTCTGGTTGAAGCAGCCCCATTCCCCGACGTGGACGCCGACTCCCATGCGCTCGAGCTCCCTCCACGGCGCGATCAGCTGGTCCAGCAGGCGCTGCCGGCCCCAGGGCTCGGAGGCGAGCCCGTCGCGGGCGTGCCTCATCACGATGGGGTTCTCGTGGAAGATCCGTCGGTCCTCGGCGAGCTGGCGTTGGAACGACTCGAGCCGGCCCGCAGGCAGCGCGAGCGGCCATTCGGGCGCCGGCCACGCCTGCGAGCCCTCGATCCAGTTGGCCCTGTAGTGGGTCAGCTCGATCGGCTCGTAGCCGCGCGTGCTCTGGGCGATGCCGAGGGGGGCGAGCGCGGGGACCGGGATGCGGCCCCACGACAGGCCGTCCGCGATGATGAGCCGATCGGGGCTTTCCTCCCGGATCGCCTCCACCAGGGCCGTGACCACCCGGGCGTAGGTCGCGTCGTCCAGGAGCTCGTGCGTCGCCTCGTCCTTCATCCCCGGCTCGTTGAGGAGGTCGAAACTCAGTTGGCGGCTCGGCACGGCGCGGTAGCGCGCGGCGAAATGGCGCCAGTGGTAGGCGCAGGCCTCCAGGGCCTGCGCGTCCTTCCACAGGTTGAAGGGCTCCTTCAGCGAGTGGTCGACCGAGTAGCCGGGCGCGCGGTGGAAATTCATGCAGACGTGGATCCCGTAGCGGCGGCCGAACTCGAGCGCCTGGTCGATCTCCTTCATCACCCGCTCGTCGATCCTGCGCCAGTCCGACGGGTCGGACCAGCAGCGGTAGGACATGGGCAGCCTCACGAAGTTGAAGCCCCACTCGGCCATCCAGGCGAAGTCGGACTCGCGGAACGTTGTATTCTCCTGGCTGGCGATGAATTTCTCGAGGAGGTTGAAGCCCCGCCAGCGGGGCAGCCTCGAGGCAGAGGCTTCCGGCAGTGCGGGGGCGGGGGCGGCCAGGGAGCGGGAGGGGTCCATGAGTGCCAGGGCGCCGGCGGAGGCCGCGCCCTTGATGAAATCCCGGCGGTCAAACCGTTTCATGATGCGCCCACTCTGGACCCCGGGGCGCTCCGGGGTCAAGGGGCGTGCACCGCGCTTAGGGCTTCCTATGCGCGGGGGACGGGCGCATGCTTTATCTTTCGTCTCCTCATGGCGCACCGCGAGATCATCCAGGGTGGTATGGGCGTAGGGGTCTCCGGCTGGAGGCTCGCGCGCGCCGTGTCGCTGCAGGGCGGCCTCGGCGTCGTCTCCGGCACGGCCCTCTCCATGGTCCTGGCGCGCAGGCTCCAGGAAGGCGATCCCGACGGGAGCATGCGCCGCGCGCTGGCGCACCTTCCGCTGCGGGGCGTCGCGCAGCGGGTGATCGACGCCTACCACGTCGCCGGCGGACTGCGGCCGGCAGCCCCCTTCAGGCAGGCGCCGATGGCGACCCTCGAATCCCGCGCGGACCTCGCCGAGCTGACGATCGCGGCGAACTTCGCCGAGGTCTTCCTCGCCAAGGAGGGCCACGGGGCGCCCGTGGGCCTCAACCTGCTGGAGAAGGTCCAGCTGCCGACGCTCGCCTCCCTGTACGGGGCGATGCTGGCGGGCGTCGACTACGTCCTCATGGGCGCCGGGATCCCGCGCTCCATCCCGGGGGCGCTCGACCGGCTGGCTGCGGGCGAGGCGGCCGAGCTGCGAATCGACGTGGCCGGGGCCCTCCCCGGCGAAACCCACATCTCGCGGCTGGATCCCGCGGCGTTCGACGGCCCGGCGCCGCGGCGCCTCATCCGCCCCCTCTTCCTGGCCATCGTGTCGTCGGCGACGCTGGCGCTCACGCTGGCGAAAAAGTCCAACGGGCGCGTCGACGGCTTCGTCGTCGAGGGGGAGCTGGCCGGCGGGCACAATGCCCCCCCGAGGGGCCCGCTGCAGCTCGACGCGAGCGGCCAGCCGGTGTACGGGCCCCGCGACGTGCCCGACCTGGAGAAGATCCGCGAGATCGGGCTGCCCTTCTGGCTCGCCGGCTCGTACGGCCGGCCCGAGCGCCTGGCGCTTGCCCTCAGTCTCGGCGCCGCAGGCATCCAGGTCGGCACCCCCTTTGCGTTCTGCGAGGAGTCGGGCATGGAGGCGGGGCTTAAGCGGCGGGTCCTCGGCGCGAGCCGGGACGGGACCCTCACGGTCTTCACGGACCCCGCGGCCTCGCCGACGGGTTTCCCGTTCAAGGTCGTGGCGATGGCCGGAACCCTGTCGCAGCCCCGCGACTACGACGCCCGCCGGCGTGTCTGCGACATCGGGCTCCTGCGCCAGCCCTACCGCAGGGCCGACGGCAGCGTTGGCTACCGCTGCCCGGGCGAGCCGGTCGCCGACTTTGTGCGCAAGGGCGGAAGCGCCGCCGCGACCCTGGGCCGCAAATGCCTCTGCAACGGGCTCGCGGCCGCGATTGGCCTCGGCCAGCGCCGCGCGGACGGGGACGAGCAGGCACTGGTGACCGCGGGCGACGAGGTCTTGGACCTCGCGCGCCTGGCCCGTCCGGACAGCGGGGGCTATTCGGCGGGGGACGTGCTGAGGTACCTGCGCGGGATTCCCGGCTGCTGCGCGACGTAGCTGTCGGCCAGGGCGATGCCGTCGTCGCTTCCCCCCCGGCCGCGATGGCGACTGCTCCCCTGCGTTGCCCAGGAAAAGGCCGGGACGAGGCTCTCCCAGGGTGGCCCCCTCCGCACCCCGCGGCCACGGCCCACCCCTCCCCGGGTCTTCGGGGAGGCGGCCGCAGACCGTTCTTGGCAGCGGGGTTTCCCGACCTAGGATCGCGCGCATGAGTCCCCGCGTTTCCTTTCCTCACGGACAGCGCGCGCCCCGCTGCCGCGCGGCGGGGGCGGCTCTTGCCGCGGGCCTCCTCCTCCTTTGCGGCTGCGCAAAAACACCTTCGCCCAAGGCTTCCGCAGTCCGCGAGGTCCGGGTGATCCTCGACTTCCTGCCGAACGCCGTGCACGTGGGCCTGTACCGCGCCCAGGCGGCGGGCTATTACCGCGACGCGGGGCTGTCGGTGCGGCTCGAGCCCCCCACGACCACCTCCGACACGCTCCGGCTGATGGCCGCCGGCCAGGCGGAGTTCGGGGTCGTCTCGCTCCTCGACTTCCTGAACGTGCGCGCGAAGGGCGAGCCCCTGAAGATCGTCATGGCCCTGGAGCAGCGCCCGCTGGGGGCCCTCTTCTGCCTCACCCGGACCGGGATCACGCGGCCGCGCGACCTGCAGGGGCGCCTTGTCAGCATCACCGGCGTCTTGAGCGACGAGGCCGGCGTGCGCTTCATGGTCCGGCACGACGGGGGCGATTCCTCCCGGGTGCGCATGATCAACATCGGCTTCAACACGGCCCAGCAGGTGATCGCGGGCAACGTCGACGCCGCCTTCGGGTTCTGGAACCAGGACGCCGTGCAGGTCGGCCAGCGCCAGCCCGTGACGGTGCTCAGGCTCGACGAGAACGGTGTCCCGCCGTACCCGGAGCTCGTGGTCTTCGTGCGCGAGGACTTCCTCGCGCGGGAGCCCGGCACGGTGCGCGCCTTCCTGCGGGCCGTCTCGAGGGGGTATGCGGACGCCCTGCGCAGCCCCGACGCGGCGCTGGCCTCGATGGCCTCGCTGGTCGAGGGCGAGACGGCCGAGGGCCTGCGACCCTTCTTCGACTCCGTGCGCCCCGTGCTGCAGGCCGACGCCCCCGCCTACGGCCGCGTGAACCTGGCGGTGCTGCGGGACTACCTCGCCTGGGTGCGCGAGGCCGGCGTCTTCGACTTCCGGGCGGACCCCTCGAGCTTCGCGACGAACGACTACCTGCCGCCCGCGGCCGGGGAAAGGGGCGCCGAGCGGTGAGTGAACTTCCCGCCGCGCTCTGCGCGCGCAACATCAGCCGCACCTACCGCGACGGCGACCGCCTGATCCAGGCCGTCGCCCCGACGAGTCTCGAGCTTGCCGAGGGCCGGTTCATCGCGATCGTGGGACCGAGCGCCTGCGGGAAATCGACCCTCCTGAACATGTTCTGCGGCCTGGACCGGCCCGACGAGGGCACGATCGAGGCGCCCGGCCTTGGCGGCGAGGGCCTTCTCGGCAGGGTGGGGTACATGCCCCAGAACGACCTGCTGATGCCCTGGCGCGACGTCGCTGGCAACGCGGCCGTCGGTCTCGAGTGCCTGGGCACCGAGCGCGCCCTGGCGCGCTCCCGCGCCCTGGCCCACATGGCCCGCTTCGGCCTCCAGGGCTTCGAGCACGCGTTTCCGGGCCAGCTGTCGGTCGGCATGCGCCAGCGCGTCGCCATGCTGCGCACCTTCCTCTGCGACCGGCGGATCAACATGCTCGACGAGCCGTTCGGCAAGCTCGACGCCTTCACGCGGGCGTCGATGCAGGCGTGGCTCCTCGACTACTGGCAGGAGAACCGGTGCACGATCCTCTTCGTCACGCACGACATCGACGAGGCGCTGCTGCTCTCGGACGAGGTGCACCTGATGAGCCCGCGGCCGGGCCGCATCATCCTGTCCCTCGCGGTCGACATCCCCAGGCCCCGCAGCTACGGCGAGGTCGTCACCTCGGCGCCCTTCAACAGGCTCAAGGCGCGGATCCTCGCGCAGCTGGGGATGGCGCCATGAACCGGCGCACCTGGCCCCCCCTTCTCCTCGGCGCCGCGATGGTCGCGGCCTGGGAGCTGTACGTGCGCCTTGCGGGGATCGACCCCCTGCTGCTGCCCGCGCCGAGCGCCGTCCTGCGCTACCTTGCCGGGCACGGCCGTGTCTTCGCCCGCAACGGCGCCGCGACGCTCGCCGAGCTCCTCGTGGGGTTCGCGTGCGGCGTCGCGGTGGGCCTCGCCCTGGGGATCCTGATGCAGCTGTGGCGCTGGTTCCGGCAGGCGGCCTATCCGTGGCTCGTGGCGACGCAGATGGTGCCGATCCCGGCCGTGGCGCCCATCCTCGTCCTCTGGTTCGGCTTCACGATGACGCCGCGGGCTGTGACGGTCGCCCTCATGTGCTTCTTCCCCGTCGCGGTCAGCACGGTCGACGGCCTGGGCGCCGTGAACCCGGAGCTGATCCGCCTGCTGCGCTCCTTCGGGGCGGGCCCCTGGGCCGTCGTGTGGCGGGCGGCGCTGCCCTCGGCGCTGCCGAGGATATTCTCAGGCATGCGCGTCGCCATGGCCCTCAGCGTCGTCGGCGCCGTGGTGGGCGAGTGGGTCGGCTCCACCGGCGGCCTGGGCTACCTGATGCTCCAGTACGAGAACCGCGGGGAGACCGCCGGCCTCTTCGCCACCGTCGGGGTCCTGACCGCGATGGGGATCGCGCTCTTCTTCCTGGTCGGCTGGCTCGAGGCCCTGGTGCTGCCGTGGAAGCGGCACGCGAGGGAGACGCTCTAGCCCCCCCTTTCGCCATGCACGCCGCGCCCGAACCCGCCGAAGCGAGCCCCGCCCGCCTGGTGGCGGTGCGGCGCAAGGAGGACCTGGCCCGCTGCCTGAGGTATTCGACAGAGGAGGGCATCGTCGCGATGCCCATCGTCACGATGGCGCTCTCCGGGAGCCTGGCGCTCTCGGCGCTCGTGACGAAGGCCTTCCCCCTCTCGTCGGCCTCGATCGGCGTCCTGGGCTCGCTGCCCTTCGTCGGCAACTTCCTGCAGATCTTCGTCTCCCCGTTGCTCATGCGCTGGAGGCCGCCCAAGGCCGTGAGCGTCTCTGCGGCCGTGCTGCACGCGGCCAGCTGGATCGCGCTCGGCTTCCTGCTGCCCTATATCCCCCGCTCGAACCCCTCGGCCGCCGCGCTCTGGATCCTCGCCTGGTACCTCATCTCCAGCTGCTTTGGCGCCGTGGCGAGCGTCGGCTGGAGCACCTGGATCGAGCAGTGGGTGCCGCCGAGGATCCGGGGCAAGTACTTCGGGCGCAGGAACCAGATCCTGCAGTGCTCGACCGTCGTGTTCCTCGTCCTCTCGGGCTGGGTCCTCTCCAACGGGGCCTACTCGGTGCGCGCCTTCCAGGTCGTCATCTTCGGCTCCGTGTTCCTGCGGGTGTTCTCGCTGCGCCTGCAGTGGAGGAGCCCCACCCGGACCCTCAGGCCCCCCCCGTCGGAGGGCCTGAGCCTCGGCGAGCAGCTGGACGTGCTGCTGCAGGCGCGCTCGTTCCTGCTCTTCATGATCTTCGGCGCCGTGTGGAGCTTCGCCGCCAACTGCTTTGGGCCCTTCTACACGGTGTTCATGCTGGACCGGGTGGGCTTCTCCGCGTTCGACGTGGGCGTCGTGACGGCGCTGGCCCAGGTGGGTGGCGCCCTGTCGCTGCCGGCGTGGGGGCACCTCCTCGACCGCCACGGCAGCAAGCCCGTGATGGTCCTCTCCCTCATCCTCTGGCAGGCCTCGATGCTGCTCTGGAGCGTCGTCACCCCCGCCAACCGGGTGATGCTCTACGCCCTCTGGACCTGGATCGGCATCACCAGCGCCGGCTTCGTCCTCGGACAATTCATGATCGGCCTGCGGCTGATCCCGGTGCGGGCGAAGAGCCTGGCGATCGGGGTCAACCTGGCGGTCTCCTCGCTGGTGGCGGCCGTCGCCCCCATCCTCGGCGGCTGGGCCCTCTCGCTCGCCCAGGCGGGCTGGGCCGACCCCTTGAGGGCCTACCACGCCTGCTTCCTGGCCCAGCCCGTCATCGCGCTGGCCGGGGCCTTCCTGCTGCTGCGGGTCCACGAGCCGGCGGCCAGCCCCTTCTCCCGGGTGGTCGGTGCCATGCGCAATATCCGAACATTGGGCGGCGTCCTGGGTCTGAGCTTCCTGGTCAACCATGTCTTCACCGACGAAACACGCCACGACGGCACCCCCTAGGCGCCGTCCCCGCGCAACCTTTCGCCTCCGGGGTGCGTCTCGACATTAAACGCGCCCTGCCCAATCCTTTGGCCGCCATGACCTTTAATTCCAAAACCTCGCGTCGCGGCTTCACCCTCCTGGAGATCCTGGTGGTCATCACGATCATCGGCCTCCTTGCCGGCCTGACCATCACCAACGTCGGCGGACTGTTCGGCGGATCGCAGAAGCAGATCGCCCAGCTCTTTGTCACGCAGAGCATCAAGACCCCGCTGCTTACCTATCGCCTGCAGATGGGCGACTATCCCACCACCGAGGAGGGCCTCCAGGCCCTCTTCACGGCCCCGGCCGGAAAGACCGACCGATGGCGCGGGCCCTACGTGACCGACGGCACCAAGTTCCCGATCACCGACCCCTGGGGCGAGCCCTACCAGTACCGCTACCCGGGCGTCCACAACAAGGGCAGCTACGACTGCTGGTCCAAGGGCCCCGACCGGGCGGACGGAACGGATGACGACATCGGCAACTGGTGAGCGCGGCGGGTTCACGCTGCTTGAGATCCTGCTGGTCCTGGCGCTGATCGCGCTCTTCGGCTGGATCTTCATCGGCGGGTCCTCGGCCATGCTGAGCGACCGCTCGTCGTCGCCCGACGACCAGTTCTGGAGCGCGTGCGCCGCCGCCCGCAAGGCGGCCCTGGAGGAGCAGCACACGGTGCTGCTCGGCTACGACCCAAAGGCGAGGGCCTTCACGGTCAACGACGGGGCCCAGGTGAGCGAGGTCCCCGTGACGGGCCCCGAGGACCTCGTGATCGACTTCCACCCTCCCGCGCAGAGCGGCTCCGGCTCGTACGTCCTGATCGGCGGCACGCTCGTCGACACGCAGCCGCTGGCGCAGGTCCTCTTCTACGGCGACGGGACCTGCACGCCGTTCCGCGCGCAGATCCGCCAGGCCGGGGGCGCCCACATGCTCTCGGTGGACCCCTGGACCTGCGCCCCCGTGCTGAGCAAGAGCGATGCCGCGCAATAGACCAAGGCCCGCGGGATTCACGCTGATCGAGGTCCTGATGGCCCTCATCATCTTCGCGCTGACCGCGGTGGTCCTCGGCAGCGCGTACATGAACGTCCTCAACAGCTACGAGGTCGCCCGCAAGGCCAACGCCACGGACAGCGACGTGTGGTTCGCCCGCTCGCAGCTGCTCAGCCAGGCCGACCTGCAGAGCGCCGAGGACGGGGCCGAGTTCGACGACGGGGACCGCCACATCAAGTGGACGGCCGAAATCGAGCCCACCGACACGACCGACCTCTTCGCGGTCACCTTCAGCTGCACCATAACCGAGAACGCGGCGCCTCAGCCGACCAAGCTCGCCGAGACCTTCATGCTGACGCGGCCGACGTGGTCCGACCCGACGGCCCGCTCGACGATGCGCCAGAACGCGGCCAACCGCATCGCCATCGCGCAGGGGAGGCAGCCCCAGTGAGGACGCGCGGCTTCACGCTGATCGAGGTGCTCCTGTCGATGGCGCTCGCCGCCCTGGTCCTGGTGGGCCTGAACACCTTCATATTCTCGATGGGGGAGCTCTGGGGCAGGAACAGCGACGTGCGCCTCTTCGACCAGCACGTGCGCGCCGTCACGCGCTACCTGCAGGGAGAGATCTGGCGGGCCTCGCTGCCGCCGGCAGCCGCGGCCAGCTCGACGCCCGTGGCCGTCTCGCCGATCACGCCCTCGGGCGGCTCCCAGGAGAACCTGATCACCTACATGGAGCTGTCGGGCAGCCGCATCCTCAAGTGGCCGGACAGCCCGCTGCCGGAGGTCATCTGCTCGCTGCAGGTGCGCCGCGACCAGGGCCTCTTCATGCTGTGGCACTCGGACCTCGAGAACCACTTCAACGACGACCCCCCGCGCGAGACCCAGGTGTCGCCCTTCGTGACGGCCATGGCCTACGACTATTTTGACACGGACCTGAACCGCTGGACCACCGAGACCGCGCTGCGCACGGACAGCAGCGGCAACCCCCTGGCACCCCAGCGCCTGAGGATCACGTTCACCTACGACAAGATGACGCGCACCGCCCTCCTGACCGTGCCCGCGGTGGGCCAGGGCCTGCCCAACCCATGGTGAGCTGCCCCCCAGGAACCCGCCCGCCGGCGCCGCTGCGCTCGTCAATCCTGGTCGTGGTGCTGATCACGCTCGTCTTCGCCGCGGCCGCCCTCACGGCCTTCGTCGAGAAGGCGAGCAACGACCTCCTGGTCGAGGTGCACCTCTCCGACTCCCACCGCCTCAGGCAGGAGGCGTTCTCGGCCCTGGAGGTGACGCTCGCCGTCCTCGAGGACTTCCGCGAGGCCGACTCTGGCCTGCACAGCGTGGCCGAGGGCTGGGGCGACCCGCTCGGCTGGGCCAACTGGTCCCCCTCCGAGGGCCGCACGGTCGACGTGACCTTCCAGGACGAAAGCGCCAAGATCCCGCTCGCCCATGCGGACCCGACGACGCTCACCAACCTCTTCGTCTACTGGCAGATGTCCCCCGCCGACGCGGCCAAGATGGCCGACGTCCTCTCGGGCTGGATGAAGAGCGGCTACGTCTACTCGAGCGCCGTCGTGCCCGACTACGGCGACGCCGATCTCCCCTATGCCGAGCCGCAGCGGCCGATGCGCGCCTTCAGCGAGCTGGCCGCGATCGATGTCGCGAAGGACTTCTTCTTCGACGCGAACGGCCAGCCGAACGCCTACCTCTGGAGGCTGGTCGACGACGTCTCCATCTACAACTTCCCTCAGCCCAACGTGAACGGCGCGAACGCGGACGTGATGGCGAGCGTCGGCCAGTACACCGACGCCCAGCGCCAGCACATCACCGACTACCTCCAGGGCACGGGCTCCTACGCCCAGGAGGGCAAGCAGTGGTTCCAGAGCACGACGACCCTCGGCGCGGTCGCCGGCCTGGGGGGCAGCGCCGGTTCGTTCGGCACGACCATCTCGGCCCTCAGGGTCAACATCACCGTCCACGAGGGCCGCTCGCGGTACCGCCTCTCGGTCGTGGTGGCCGCCCAGGGGGGGGCGACGATCAACCAAACCAATGCCGTGAACGCAACCGCGGCGGCCTCCACAACGTCAATCCCGACATCCACCTCCGTCACCAACACTACCCAGCCCTCCGGGTCCGCCACGACGGCGGCCACCGCCGCGGCGGCCTCGCAAAGCATAAATTATCCCTTTACGCTGCTGGAGATGCTCGAAGATGATGAGATTCCGCAACCTCCGCCCCCCGTGGCCCAAAACTGAGCATGTGCGCCTCCCCGCTTGATTTCCTTCGCTCGGGACCGCCGCCCCCCCGGGTCGCGATCCTGCCCGACTCGGTGTTCTTCTCCCGCGCCATTGCGGTCGAGGGCGCGGCGACGCGGGCCGAGGTGGTGGCCCAGGTCACCGTGGCGCTCGAGGCCCTGTCCCCCTTTCCCCTGGCGCAGCTCTACTACGGCTACTACTGGCCGGAGGGTTCCGACCGGGCCCTCGCCTACGCCTCCTACCGCAGGAGGTTCACGACCGACCAGCTGGAGTCGTGGGCCGGCGCCGATCTCGTGATCCCCGCGTTCGCGACGGTACTGGGGCTCGCCCCGGAGCCCGCGACGACCGTCGTCCTCGCCAGTGCGGGGGGCCTGACGGCGCTGCGCTGGGACAGGGGCGCCGTCCCCGCGATGGTCCTCTTCCAACCGCTGGCCCCCGAGGCGGCCGAGCCCGAGCGGGCCTCCGCCCGCGCCGCCCTGATCAAGGCCTGCGGCGAGGCGAGGACCCTTGTCGACATCGCCGCCCCGCCGGCCGCCCAGGCGCAGGGCAGCGACAGCGAGTTCACGTTCAGGGCCGGCGACCTGACGCTGCGGATCCCCGCTGCGACCGCGGCCGCGCTCGACGTGCGCGACAAGGCGGACCTCGAGGCGCTGGGACGGGCCCGCCGCCGCGACATGCTGCTGTGGCGGGTGACGATGGGCGCCGTGGCGGCGTGCCTCCTCATGGCCCTGGGCGAGCTGGCACTCTTCGGCGCCGGCTTCTGGCAGTCCGCGCGCCGGGCAAGGGTCGCCGCGCAGAAGCCGACCGTGACGCGCATCATGGAGGAGAAGGACCTGGCCGAGCGCATCGACGACCTCTCGACGAAGCGCCTGCTGCCGCTCGAGATGATTTCGCTTGTCTCCCCCGACGTCGCGCTCCCGAAGAGCCCCCCCGCGATCCAGTTCCTGCACGCCTCGTGCTCCACGGCTGCGTCCCTGAGCACGATCCAGATCGAGGCGCAGACCAACAACGCCGGGGAGATCGCCGGCTACAAGACCGCGCTCGAGCAGACGCCGGGGTGCGAGCGGGTCGAGATCCGCGACCAGCGCACCCATGACAACGTCGTGACCTTCACGCTGGTCGTCACCTTCAAGCCCGGGGCGCTCGCCCCCGCCTCGTCATGATCCGCTCCCTGCGCGCCTTCTTCCTCGGCCGGCTCTTCCGCGAGAAGCTGCTGCTCTGCGGCCTCGTGCTTGCCGCGGCGGCGATCTGGTTCTCGAGCCTGAGCGCCCGCACGGGCCGCTTCGTGAGGGCCGAGCGCGCCACGGGCTCGACCCTCAGGGAGCAGGGCGTCTGGCTCGCCAACCGCGCCACGATCGAGTCGTCGGCGCAGGTGGCCGCCAGCCGGCTCGACCCCGTCCGCACCCTGGACACGACCCGGCTCCTGGCCGAGGTCTCGGCCATGGCCTCCGACACGGGGCTTAAGAGCACGACGAGCGGCGACCCCAAGGACCTGAGCAGCGGGCAGTTCTCGGTCCACACGCTGCAGTTCAACGCCACCAAGGTCGACTGGCCGACGCTCAAGGCCTTCTATCTGGAGCTCGGCAAGCGCTCCCCGTACATCGGCATCGAGCAGTTCTCGGTGCAGGTGGACCGGGCCAACCCTGCGCTTCTGAGCGCCAACTTCCAGATCTCCTCGGTGGAGATCTCGAAGAACTGACGCGGCCTGCGCCCGGTGCCGGGCCCCGCGGGGCCCCTCGGGGAATTCAGCCGATCTTGAAGCTCGCGCTCACCTGGAACACGGCCGAGACGATCGCGAAGGCGATGAACCCGACGAAGATGAAGACGCCCGCCAGGACGGAGCTCGCGATCACCCTCGTGAAGAGGTTCAGCTGGCGGGAGATCAACTTGCGGTAGGCGTTGGCGATGTTGCGCAGGCTGGGCACCACGTTGCCCGTGTTCTCGCCCACGGCGAGGCGGTCCAGGACCAGCTCCGGAAAGCAGCCGGTGCGCGTGAGGGCGGCGGAGAGCGACTCGCCCTCGAGGACGCGGTCGATCGCGCCGTCGAAGGCCTTGCGGTGGGTGCGGTTGTCGATCTGCCTCTCGGTCATGCGCAGCGCCTCGGCGGCGGTGATGCCGTTCTCAAGGAGCACGCCGAGCGTCTGGCTGAAGGAGAGGACGGTCTGGGACACGATGAACGGCCCGACGAGCGGAAGGCGCAGCATCCAGGCGTCGATCTTCTGCCGGCCGGCCTCCGTGCCGCGCCACTGCCAGAGGGACGCGATCCCGGCCGCAAGCGCCGCGATGACGAAGACGCCGTAGTGCAGCGCGAAGTGGGAGAGCCCGATCAGGATCTGCGTCGAGACGGGCATGTGGCCCCCGAGGGAGGCCAGCAGCGTCTGCAGGCGGGGGAGCAGGAAGAACAGGAAGAAGAGGATCACCCCGAACGACATGAAGACCATGAAGATGGGGTAGGCCAGGGCGGACAACAGCGCCTGGCGCATCTCGCGCTGCTCCGTCAGGTGTTCGATCAGGCGCGCGAGCGTGTCATTGAGGGAGCCGGTCGCCTCGCCGGCCCGGACCAGGTTGATGGTCGAGGAGTCGAAGACCTGAGGGAAGGCGTCCATCGCCCGGGACAGGGGCGCCCCCTCGCTGATCCTCGACCAGAGGCCCTCGCAGAGGGTGCGCTGGCGCGGCTCCTTGATGCGCACCGAGAGCAGGCGAACGGCCTCGCCGGCGGAGAGCCCGCTGCTCACCAGGTCGTGGAGGGACTCGAGGAAGGGGAGCCTCTCCGCCTGGCGGGGAAGGCTCTCGGGGCGCAGCAGGCCGCCGCGCGTGTCCGCGGACTCCGCGTCGGCCTTCGCCGCCTTGCGGCGCGACTGCGGGGCCGCCGTCACCACCTCCGACACCGAGGCGACCGCGAGGCCGCGGGCCGCGAGGAGGCGCAGCGCGTCCTTCCTGCTCGGCGCATCGACGGCCGACTCGACGCTCTGGCCCGACGGGTCGCGGGCCTTGTAGGCAAAGCGGGGCATGGCGCGGTGGGTTCGGCCCGGCCTACTCGTTGACGGTGACGACGCGCAGGACCTCGTCCAGCGTGGTGTAGCCGGCCTTGATCTTGTCCCAGCCGCTCTGGCCCAGGGTGCGCATCCCGTTCTTGCGGGCGCACGCCGAGAGGGTCCTCGTGCTCTCCCGCCTGAGCACCAGGGCGTGCATCTCGTCGTCCAGGCGGAAGATCTCGAAGAGGCCGATGCGGCCGCGGTAGCCCGTGCCCCTGCAGCGGTCGCAGCCGGCCGGCGCCCGCAGCGTGGTCACCTTGTCGGCCTCGGCCGGGTTGCAGCCCAGGATCTCGAGCGACTCCAGGAGCTTGATCCTGTTCACGGGCTCGGCCCGGTTGCACTCCGGGCAGAGCCGGCGCACGAGGCGCTGGGCGATCACGAGCTCGATGGCCGAGGCCACGAGGAAGGGCTCGATCCCCATGTCGACCAGGCGCGTGATGGCGCCGGGCGCGTCGTTCGTGTGGAGGGTCGAGAAGACCAGGTGGCCCGTCAGGGAGGCGCGGATGGCGATGTCGGCCGTCTCGCGGTCGCGGATCTCGCCCACCATGATGACGTCGGGGTCCTGGCGCAGGATGTGGCGCAGCGCGCTCGCGAACGTGAGGCCGATCTCGGAATGCACCTGCATCTGGTTCACGCCGGGGACCTCGTACTCGATCGGGTCCTCGACCGTGATGATGCGCAGGTCGGTCGAGTTGATCTGCCGCAGGAAGGCGTTCAGCGAGGTGCTTTTCCCCGAGCCCGTCGGACCGGTGACGAGGATGATGCCGTGCGGGTAGTCGAGCACCTGCTTGATCTGGCGCTGCTCCTCGGCGCTCATCCCGAGCCGGTCCATCGTGTAGGCCTCCTTCTTCTTGTTGAGGAGGCGCAGCGAGATCGACTCGGCGTAGATCGTGGGGATGGTCGAGACGCGGATGTCGAGCGCGGTGCCGGCGGCCTTGAAGTTGATCCTCCCGTCCTGGGGCAGCCTCTTCTCCGAGATGTTGAGCCGCGCCATGATCTTCACGCGCGAGATGATCGCGTCCTGGAAGCGCAGCAGGTTCTCGGGGACGGAGACCGGCACCAGGAGCCCGTCGACACGGTAGCGGATCCTCAGCTGGCCCTCCTGGGGCTCGAAGTGGATGTCGGTCGCCTCGTCCTCGACCGCCTGGCTGATGACGTCGGTCACGAACCGCACGACCGCCGCGTCCTCGTCGACTTCGGCCTCGGCGTCGCGCTGGGCCTCGGGGGCCACGTAGCCCTCGTCGCTGTCCTCCAGCGCGCTCGAGCCGACGCCGAAGTTCTCGGTGATCAGCTGGCGCACGCGCTCCGGGGCGGCGAGGTGCCAGACGAGCGGGCGCGGCGTGAAAGTCCGAAGCCAGTCGGCCATCGAGAGGTCCGGGATCCACGCCGAGGCCAAGTGCAGCGGCGTCGCGGGGGTCGGCTCGGGCTCCTCGTCCTTGGGCGCGGGCCCGAAGCGGATCGGGATGATCTGGAAGTCGTGGACGAGCCTCGCCGGGAGGAGCCCGCGGGCCCCGGGGTCTGTCTCCAGGTTGGTCGCGATGTCGAGGCCGGCGGCCGCTGCCAGAGCGGCGAGCGCCGCGTCCTCCGGGAGCGCGAGCGCGGTCATGAGGGCCGCCAGCTTCTCGCCGCGCGGGGCCTCGAGCAGCGCCTGGCGCTGGTCGTCCGCCAGCCTCGCGGCCAGCGCCTGGGGAAGGATGTCCTGGACAAGCTCCGACATGGTGTCGCGGCGCGGCGGCCGCCTATTTCCAGCGCTCTTTCAGGCTCATCTCCGCGTCGGGGATGCGCGATGGGTCCGAGAGGTACTTCTTGATCTGCTCCCTGTTGTCCATGCCGTCGACGGCGCGCTTCGTGTCGGTGGTGCCTTCGCCGATCGCGATCACGTGGGGCTTGAGGAAGAGGAGGAGCTCGGTGCGCTCCGTGTCGTTCGTGCGGTAGCCGAGCAGGTTGCTCAGGATCGGGATCTCGTAGAGGATGCCGAAGCGCTGGCGGCTGATCTGCTTGGAGCTGCTCTGGAAGCCGCCAAGGATCACGAGCTCGTTGTTCTGGGCGTTGACGAAGCTGGTCGCCTCGCGGTGGTTGATCTGGGGCTGGCTGTTGCCGTTGATCGTCACCGGGGTTCCCTGGTCGTCGACCGTCTGGTCGACCTTGAGCTGGATGCTGCCATCGTCGCCGATCAGCGGCGTCACCTTGAGCGTGATGCCGATGTCCTTGTAGGTCACCGTGGAGGACTGGGCGAACGAGGACGCGGTGCCCGAGGAGATGGGGGTCGAGGTCGAGCCCGTGATGACAGGCAGCTGGTCGGTCACGGTGATCTCGGCCTCCTTGTTGTGGGTCGTGACGATCGTGCTCTGCTGCAGGATCTTCGTCTTGGAGATGGCGCCCAGGCTCGAGAGCGAGGCGACGATGTTCGTGGGATTGAGGGTGCTGAAGCCCGCGGCCGCGGCCAGCTGGGCCTGGGTCAGGGTGCTCGCCGAGGCGGAGACCGTGGCGGAGGGGTTGGCGGCGGAGGCCAGCGAGGTCAGCGAGGTGAGGGCCACGCCGGCGACCGAGCCGGTGGCGCCGATCACCTGGCCGCCGTTGCCGATCGCGACCGAGGGGCCGGACGACGCCGAGGTGTTGATGCCCGAGTTGGACGTGTCGCTGAAGGTCACCTCGGCGATCACGACCTCGATGCGGACCTGGGCGAGAAGGATGTCGATCTTGTCGATGATGGAGCGGATGAGCCTCAGGTCGTCCACCGTGCCGGAGACGACGACCGAGTTGGTGCGCTCGTCGGGCTGGATCGTGATGAAGCTGCTGAACTGGCTGGAGAAGGGGGTCTCGGCCGAGGAGGAGGAGGCCGCGGGCGCATTGGCGGAGGCGGGGGCGGCGGGCGCGTTGGGGGTGGCGACCGTCCCCGGGCGCACCGAGTTGCTGGACGCCTTCTGGGACGCCGCCGTCTGGCCGCTGATCAGGGAACTCAATAGCGTCGAGACATCCTTCGCGTCCGCGTGCTTGAGCAGGATCACCTCGTTACGGGTGCTCGGGTCGGAGACGATGTCGAGCTTCGAGATCAGGGCGTCGAAAAGCGGGTACTCCAGCGGGTCGGCGATGACGACGACCTGGTTGGTGCGGTCGTCCGGGGTGTAGGTGGTGGTGGCCCGCAGCTGGTTGCCGGCGGGGCCCGAGAGCATCGTGTGGATCTTCGTCACCAGGTCGCTGGCCTTGGCCCCGTTGTGGAGCTGGTAGAACCTCGGCGTGAGCGAGTTTTCCCGGGGCTTGTCGACCCGCTGCAGGAGCCGCTCGATCCTCTGGATGTTCTCCAGGCTGTCCGTCACCAGGGCCACGTTCGCCTTCTCAAGCTGGACGATCCCGCCGCCGATGCCCGGGGTCATGAACGTCTGGATCTGAGGGACGAATTCGGAGACGCGCAGGAAATTGAGCTCAAAGAGCTTGGTCACGATCCGTCCGCTCGGGGGCAATTCGAGCGACGAGCCGATGATCATCTCCGGCGACTCGCTCTTGGCCTGGGAAAGCGCCGTCACCTTCAGGAAGCGCTCGCCCATCGGCGCGACCGCGACGCCGTTCAGGGCGAGGAGCGTCTCCAGGGCCGTGACGAGCTCGGCCTTCGGGATCGGGCGGCTGATCTTGAGGGAATAGGTGGCGGTGGGCAGCTGGCCCGGCCTGACGACCGTGCGTCCCGTGAAGGTCTCCAGGGCGGCGAGGACCGAATCGATGTCGCCGTCGCTCAGCTTGAACGAGTCGACAATCGCATCCGAGGCGCGGATCGGCCCGGGCTGGCTTGGCGAGGCTCCCGGGGGAGGCGCCGGCTTGACCACGGGGGTGGGCGCCACCTGTGCGCCTGCCTGTGTGGCAAGAAGGAAACAGGCGGCAAGCCACAAGCGTGCGGGGCGCAAAGTCATGCGAAAGAGGGGATGTCGAGTAAGAGGGAATGCCCCGGCATTGTAAATGGTCTTGTGATAGGACGGCATTTCCCGGCGAAAGTTGCCAAATAGCTCCCGATTTGCCGCTTGCGGGGTCTGTTTTGCAGGCCAAAGGTTCACAACAGGATGCCCAATTCCTTCGGAAAACTCTTCAGGATCACCACATGGGGCGAAAGCCATGGCGCCGCCGTGGGTGTGGTGATCGACGGCTGCCCCCCGGGCCTGCCCCTGGCGGAGCATGAGATCCAGGTGGAGCTGGACCGGCGCCGGCCGGGCCAGAGCGCCCTCGTCACCCCCCGCAAGGAAAAGGACGAGGTGGAGATCCTCTCGGGCGTCTTCGAGGGCCGCACGAGCGGGGCGCCGATCTCGATGATGGTGCGCAACACAGATGCCCGGCCCGGCGCCTACGACGAGATGCGCGAGGCCTTCCGGCCGTCGCATGCCGACTTCACCTACCAGGCCAAGTACGGCATCCGCGACCACCGCGGAGGCGGCCGCAGCTCCGCCCGCGAGACCATCGGCCGCGTCGCCGGCGGCGCCGTCGCGCGCAAGATCCTCGCCTTTGCCGGCCCGGTTGAGATCCGGGCCTACGTCAGCCGGGTGCACGACATCGGGATCCCCCCCGGCCTCGGGGAGGCCTTCCCCTCGCTCGCCGACGTCGAGAGGACGCCCGTGCGCTGCCCGGACCCCGCGACGGCGGCCGCGATGATCCGGAAGATAGAGGAGGCCCGCGCGGCCGGCGACTCGGTCGGCGGCGTCATCCGATGCCGCGTCCGCGGCGTCCCCGCGGGACTCGGCGAGCCGGTCTTCGACCGGCTCGAGGCGGACCTTGCCAAGGCGATGCTGTCGCTGCCGGCGACCAAGGGATTCGAGATCGGCAGCGGCTTTGCCGGCACGCTGCTCATGGGTTCCGAGCACAACGACGCCCTTGTCCCCAAGGAGGGGCGCGTGGGCACCGTGACCAACCACTCGGGCGGCATCCAGGGCGGCATCAGCAACGGGGAGGAGATCTTCTTCAACGTGGCGTTCAAGCCCACGGCGACCATCATGAAGGCACAGGCCACCGTGAACCTCGAGGGCAGGCCCGTGGAGCTCACGGGACGGGGCCGCCACGATCCCTGCGTCCTGCCGCGGGCGGTCCCGATCGTCGAGGCCATGGCCGCGCTGGTCCTGGTCGACCACTGGATGCGCCACAGCGCGCAGAACAGGATCTTCAAATTCTGAGCTCCTCCGATGACACGCCCTGGGTCTACCTCATTCTCGGCGCAACGGGCTCCGGGCGCCGCGAGGTCTTGGCCGACCTGACGAGCGACGGGCTGGCGCCGGACGACGTCCCCGCGGTGCTCCTGTCGGAGGGCGAGGACCCCGACCCCCTGGATGCGGCGCTCCCGGGCGTCGTGCGCTGGAGGCTGGTCCCCGGTCCCGGCGTCGAGGTGGAATTTCCGGCGGAGGCCACGCACTTGTTCATCCTCGCGGACGGGCGACTGAACCCGGTCGACCAGGTCGAGGGGTGGAAGGGCTGGCTCGAGGCCCGCGGCCTCAAGGTGGCGCGGGTCCTCTGCGTCGTCCACTGCCAGCTGGCGGAGAAGCACCCGAAGCTCATTGCGTGGTACGAGGCCTGCATCCACTACTCGGACGTCGTCCTCCTGTCCCGGCGCGACGGGGTCTCGAACAAGTGGATCGGCGACTTCCGCAGGCGCTTTGAGGACCGTTACCATCCCTGCCTCTTCGAGTTCGTGAAGGCGGGGAAAGTGGCCAATCCCGCGCTCATCCTGACGGCCGAGGCCCGCCGCATGGCGCACGTCTTCGACGAGCAGGAGTGGGTTGTCGTCGATGAGGAGGACGACGAGGAGGAGCAGGAGGCGGGCGAGGAGGAGGTCGAGATGAAGCCCGAGGAGGACCACTACTTTGAGCGCAGGAATGGCGGGCGCCGGGTCCACGAGATCCCGAACATCGCCGACTTCCTGCCCCCGCGCCCGGCGTGAGCCGGCGCTAGGGGATGCGCAGGGTCTGCCCCGCCCGCAGCGACGACTCGTTGGGCAGCGTGTCCCGGTTCGCCTGGTAGATCTCGGGCCAGCGGCTGGCGGTTCCGTAGACCTGCAGCGAAATCCTGGAGAGCGTGTCGCCGTCGACGACGACGTGGGTGCGCAGGGCGGGGGTCGGGGTGGGCGTCGGCACCAGCGCGGCGCGCACGGCGGCCGCGGCCGCAGGACGGACCGGCGACGAACGGCGCAGGAGGGTGTTCTCCTGCTGCAGCGCCGCCGCGGTCCGGGAGGTCGCCGAGAGATTGGCGGAGAGGTCGGCCACCTGGCGCTCGAGGGCGGCCCGCCCGCCCGTCGCGTCGGCCCTGGCCGCGTCCGCGGCCCTTTGGGCGTCGGCAAGCTGCGCCCGGCTCGAGGCCAGGTCGGCCCTCGCCTGGGACAATTCCCCCTCGAGGGCCTGGGTCCGGGCGGCGGGGTTTTCCACGGTCTTGAGCGCCGACTCGTCCGTGGCGAGTTTCGAGGCGAGGCCGTCGGCTTCGATTGACCGGCGCGAGAGCTGGTCTTTCAGCGAGGCGATCTGGGCCTGCGCCTCACGGGCGGCGGCCTCGGAAGCGAGGTTCGCGGCGTCAAGCGCCCGGCGCGCAGAGGCGAGCTCCGGATCGCGCGTGGAACCCTGGGAGGCGAGGCTGGCCTCGGCCTGCTGGGCGCGGGCCCGGGCTTTCGCGGACTCGTCCCGGGCCTTCGCCAGCGCCGCGGTCGTTTCGGCGAGGGACGCCCGGGCCGCGGAGAGTTCGGTGCGCAGCGAAGTGACCTGGGTGCCGGCGTCACCCGACGCCTTGGCGGCCGCCCCGCTGGCCGCCTTGGCCGCGTCCTCGGCCCGGACTAGCCGGGCCTCGAGCGCGGCCTTCTGCCCGGAAAGCGTGGCGAGCGCCTGCTGGTCCTCGGAGGCCTTTGCGCCGGAGCGCTCCTTCGCGTCCTTTTCGGCCCGCGCCACCTGGGTGCGCGCGGTGCCGAGGTCGGCCTTTGCCTGGGTGAGCTCGGCCGACAGGGCCGTGGCCCTGGAGCCGCTTTCGCCCGCCGCACGGAGTGCAGCCTCGCCGGCCGCGACCTTCGCAGCGAGGGCGTCCGCGGCCTTCTGGGCCTGGTCCAGCTTCGAGCGGGCGGCGGTGAGTTCCGTCCTGGCTGCGTCGAGGGCGGCCGTCCTGGACTCGATCAATTGGGTGGAGACCGCGGCGGCGGTGTGGGCGTCGGTGAGCTCCTTCTGCGCCGTGGCGAGCTGCGAGGCGAGGGTGGCCGCCCGGATCCCCAAGTCTCCCGTGGCCTTGAGCGCGGCCTCGTCGGCCGCGAGCTTCTGGGACAGGTCCTGCCGGGCGGCCTCGCTCTTCGCCAGTTCGGCCTGCAGCGAAGCGGCGCGCGCGGCGGCGTCCTTCTGGAGCTGCCTCAGCTGGGCCTGCGTCGACGCCAGCGTGTTGCGCGCCTGGGTGAGCGAGGCCTCGTCGGCGTCCGCCTGCTTCTTGAGCGACGCCGCGGCCGCCATCGAGTCGTCGAGAATCCTGCGCGTGGAGGCCAGGTCCGCCGCGAGCGCCTGGGCCTTGGATCCCGAGGAACCGGCGGCCTTGAGCGCCTCCTCGTCGGCCGCAATGCTGGCCGAGAGCGTCTCGTTGCGCTTCTGGGTCTGCGCCAGCTTCACGCGGTACTCCTGGAGGTCTCCCTCGGCCTGCGCGAGCGCCGCCGCGTTGGCATCGGACGCCTTGCGCGCCTCGGCGGCCGCGGCCTGGGCATCCTTGAGCTCCCGGTGCGAGGAGGCGAGCGTGCCCTTGAGGGCCTCGGCCTCCTTCAGGGCCTTCTCGCGCGCGGCGCCGGCCTGCCCCAGGGCGTCGGTGGCCCGGGCGAGTTCCGCGGTGCGCTCGCCCAGGCTCCTGGCCGTCGCGGCGCTGGACGCCTGGGAGTCCTCGAGCGCCTTGCGCGCCGCGGCGAGGTCCGAGGAAAGGGAGGCGAGCCGCGCCCCGTCGTCGCTGCCCGAGGATTTGAGCGCCGCCTCGTCGGCAGCCACCTTTGCGGCGAGTGCCTCAGCGGCCCTCTGGGACTGCTCCAGCTTCGAGCGGGTGGCGGTCAGGTCCGCCGTGGCCGCCTCGAGGGAGGCTGCCTTTGCGGCTGCAAGTTGGTTCGCGGATGCAGCGCCGCGCTGGGCGCCCTCAAGCTCCCGGTGTGCCGCGGCCAGTTGCGAGGCCAGGGCGGCGGCCTTCGCCCCGGAATCGTCCGCGGCCTTGAGGGCGGCCTCATCGGCCGCAACCTTGGCCGAGAATGCGTCAGCGGCCTTCCGGGCCTGCTCCCACTTGGAGCGCGTGGAGGAGAGTTCGTTCGTGGCGGCATCGAGCGAGGCCGTCTTGGCCTCGATCAGCTGGGTCGCGACCGCGGCCGCGGAATGGGCGTCGGTCAATTGCTTGCGCGCGGTGGCGAGCTGGGAGGCGAGGGCCGTGGCCCTGGCCTCGGCATCGCCTGAGGCCCGCAGCGTGGCCTCATCCGCCGCGAGGCTCGCGGCGAGCGCCTCATTTTTCCGCTGCGCCTCACCCAACTGGGTCCGTGACGCCGCGAGGTCGCCCTGGGCGGCCTCGAGCGCGGCGGCCTTCGCAATCGCATCCCGGCGCGCCTCGGCGGCGGTGGATTGGGTGTCCTCAAGGGACTTGCGCGCCGTGGCGAGGTCCGCGGCAAGGGCTTGGGCCCGTGCGCCGGAATCGCCCGCGGATCTGAGTGCGGCCTCGTCGGCCGCCACTTTGGTGGACAGCGCCTCGGCGCTCCGGGTGGCCTGTTCCCTCTGTGCGTGCGCGGCGGAGACCTCCGCCGTGGCGGCGTCCAGCGCGGCGGACCTGGACTGCGCAAGCGTGGCGGAGGCTGCGGCGGTCGCGCGCGCCTCGTCGGCCTGCTTGCGGGCCTCGGCCAATGCAAAGGACAGGGCCTCGGCCCTGGCGCCTGAGTCGCCGGCGGCCTTTAGGGCCGTCTCATCGGCCACCACCTTGGCGGACAGCGCGTCAGCCGCCTTCCGGGCCTGGTCCAATTTGGAGCGCGTGGCGGCAAGATCCGAAGTCGCGGCATCGAGGGCTGCGGTCTTGGACTCGATCAACTGGGTGGCCACCGAGGCGGCCGAGTGGGCGTCCGCGAGCTGCTTGCGCGCCGTGGCTAGCTGGGAGGCGAGCGTCTCGAGCTTCGCCCCGGAGTCCCCGCTCGCCTTGAGCGAGGCCTCCGCGGCGGCCACCCGGGCCGCCAGGGCGTCCGCGTTCGCCTTGGACTGGGCCCATTGGGTGCGCGCGTTGCCCAGGTCGGCCGTCGCCTTGTCGAGCGCCGCGCCCCTGTCGTGGGCGGCCTTCTCGGCGGCGGCGGCGGAATCGCTTGCCGCCTTGAGCGCCGACTGGCTGGTGGCCAGCTGGGACGCGAGCGCCTGGGCCCGGGCCCCGAGGTCGCCGGCTCCCTTGAGGGCGGACTCGTCCGCCGCGAGCTTCGCGGAGAGGGCCTCGCTCGTGCGGGCGGCCTGGGTCAGCTGCTCCCGGGCTGCGGTGAGCTCCGCCTGGGACTCCCCAAGCTCGGCCGAAAGGGATTGGGCCTTGGCCGCGGAGGCCCCTGCGGCCTTCAGCGCCGCCTCGGCATCGGCGAGCCGGGCGGCCAATGCGTGGCCTTCCGCGGTGCGCCGCTCCACTTCCTTCTCGAGGCTGGCGGCCCAGTCGGCGTCCTTCTTCTTTTCCTGCGCGGAGGCCGCCTTGGCCGTGTCCAGAGTCTCGTGGGCCGCGGCGAGTTCGGCCGCCCTTGCCGTCGCCAGAGCGCTGGCCTTGTCGGTGTTGGAGAGCGCCTGCGCCAGCTGGGCGCGCGAGGCCTCAAGGTCCGCCCTGGCCTGGTCGCGTTCGGCGATGCGCTTCTGGGCCTGGGCGCCGGAGTCGCCGGCCGCCTTGAGCGCGGCCTCGTCGCGGGCAAGCGCCGCGGAAAGGGTGTCGGCCGCCGCCTTGCGCTGGGCGAGGTCCTGCTCGAGGGCGGCGGCACGGCCTGCGGCTGCGGCGCCGTCCTTCTGCGCCTGGTCGAGCCGGGCCCTTGCCGTCTCCAGGTCCGCCTTGGCATGCTCCAGGTCGGTCGTGAGCGCCTGGGCGCGGGCTCCCGTGTCCCCGGACGCTTTCAGCACCGCCTCGTCCTGCGCCAGCCGGGAGGAGAGTGTTTCGGCATCGCCGGCGCGCTTCGCGACCTCCGCCTGGAGCTCGGCGATGCGGGCGGCCGAGTCCTTGCGGGCCTGCTCGAGAGCGGCATGGGCGTCGCCCAGGGACTTCCGCGCGGCGGCAAGCTCGGCCACCTTGGCGTCGTACTGGGATTCCTGGAGACCCTTGGTGGCCGAGATCTGGGCAATCGCCTGCATGAGCGCCTGCCCGCGCTCGTCGACCTGCACGGCCAGCTGCTGGTTGGCGGCGGCCTGCTGGGCCACCTGGGATTCGAGGTCCTTGATGCGGCTATTGAGCGCGTCCACGTCGGGCGAGGGGGCCGCGGCGGTCTCGGTCGCAGGCGTCGCCGTGCCCTGCGGGCCGGCGGGCGCGGTCCCGGCCGCCGTCGCCGGGGTTGCGGCGGGCTTCGCCGTGATCCCGAGATTGGTGCGCTCGGAGGCCAGCCTGCGCTTGCCCTCCACCAGCTGGTCCGGAGTCATGCCGGCGACGAGCGCAGCGAGACCCTTCGGGGTGCTGCCCTGCTCGGTAGCGAGCGACAGCCACACGTAGGCCTCGGCCACGTCCACGGGCACGCCTTCGCCGTTGGCGTAGGCCAGGCCCAGGTTGTATTCGGCGATCACGTTCCCGTTTTCCGCCTTGTCGCGGAGCGCGGCGAGCTGCGGGGGCAGTGCCTCGGCCGCCGCAAGCGAAGCTCCAAGGCCGAACACAATCAAAGCTAACGCTGGGCGGCTGTGCTGGAGCATGATCAATACCTACTACGGCGCGGATTGCCGACACAACCCTCATCAGGCGTACCCATTAGGAAAAAGACCGCGGCCCCAAAAGGGTCAATCAGCAGCCTTTGGAGAGGGTGGGCTGCGGACGTACCCCCTCCCTCATGCCCGCCGCCCGGGGACTCTCCCGAGGGACGGGGGCGAGTGGGGGATCAGGGTTTGCGGGCGGGAAGCGGCATGATCCAGCCGGGCGGGTTGATGGGGACTACAATGGGTTTTCCCTCCCGGATATAGGGCTCGTAGACGCTCCAGCGCGTATTCACGAGATAGGCGCTTTCACGGTACCGCGGAAGGTTGACGAGGAGGGAGCAGGCGAACAGGGCCGGGGCCACCCGGCCCGCCAGCCCCTTCACCTCCGCGGCGGCCAGCAGCAGCCACATCAGGATCAGCTGCGGGATGTAGAAATACCGGGAGGCGTAGGTGGGGATGAAGAATCGGTCGATGCCGTAGCGCAGCCGGTAGAACGAGCCGCCGAGGAGACCCAGGAAGGCGAGCCCCAGGAGGGCGCGCTCGAGCCGGTGCTTTCCGGGTAGCCAGGCCAGGAGGCCGATGCCCAGGAGGGTCGCGAGTCCGACAAGAGTCCCGATGACCTGGTCGGTGTCGGGGGAGAGCAGGGACCCCACCAGCACCGATCCCCCGACCCGGCGACCCACGGCGGGAAGCAGCAGTTCGTAGGCGATGCGGAATCCGGGCTTGGCGGCCCCGATGGGGGGCTGCGTGATCACGAGGTACTCCTGGATGAGTGCACAGACACCCACGGCTGCAGCCAGCCAGGCGCTCGCCCGGGTGCGGCGCACCCACGCGCGGATCAGGAACAGGGGCAGCAGCACGATCGAGAAGGGACCGGTGAGGCCCATCGCCACCGCCGAGACCAGGTCGTGGATCCATTGCCGGGGGTTCACGGGGTCCCCCGAGATGAGCAGGAGCACCAGGCAGCCCCCGATCAACCACTGCAGGTTCACGACGTTGAGGAGCACTTCGTACGTGTCCGGTACCAGGACGACGGTCAGGGCGGCGGCTCCGCAGAACCGGGGCAGCGGCGATCGCTCGGAGACCGCCCGGGAGGCGACGTAGAGGGTGACCGCGAACGAGCAGAAGAGGTAGGTCCACCGGGCATGGGCCGGATCAATGGAGGCCGCGATCATCCCGATGGCCCTCAGGAGGGTGTGGAGATAGCCCGCGAAAGGGATCGTGAAGGCATGCCAGCCGTATTCGTAGGCGTTTTCGAAGAAGTAGGAATCCTCGGCCCAGAACTGGGGATTGGTGACGGCGCCGGCCCGGCGGAGGCTGAGAGCAACGGCGCACACGATCAGTACCGCCCACGTGGGCGGATGGGCCAGGATCCTGGAAAGGGTTCTGCCGGACTTATTGCCGACGGGCGATGCGAGGGGTTCCTGGGGCATCGTCGTTCAGGCCCTCGGTTCCCGTGCAGTCGCAGCCCTCAACGTGGAGCCGCACATGGAGTCTATATCGGTGAGAGGTCCTGCAGACCCTGACCCGGCATCATTGGTCGGGTGTGGCAAGGCACTGCTGCGCATGCCCTTCTCTTTACCGGGGCTTGTTGCCTTCGCGACCCTAAAGACGGCCGGGCTCGGGAATGTCCTTTCTGCTTGCCGTTGCCATCAGCTGGGCCGTAGTACATCCCGCTCTGTCGGTTTAGGAGTGACCTTTGGCTTTGGCGATCGGTCCACTCATTGAATCGGCAGTCGTTCTCTTAGACGCCCGGGTGGTGGAATTGGTAGACACGCAGGTCTCAGAAGCCTGTGCCTTAACAGCATGCGAGTTCGAGTCTCGCCTCGGGCACCATACTAATAAAGAACAAGTTACGAATTTACGTTTTTGCCAAAATCCCACATCTATACGGGTTTTCTATACTCGGCAGCTATACTTGGACGCGGCCAGGCCTTCGATTTTTGGGCATTTCCACCACGGTTTGGGGACCGAAGGCAGTGGAAGATAGAAAGTCCTCCGTATGCGCATTCGCTCTGGAAAGCACATTAAAAGCGCTTCTCAAATCGACTTACGAATCTGGTGCTCGAGCCTGACTCCTATACTCGGATACCCGTCGGAAGCCCGGAAGCCCCTTAAGGGCACAGGCCTTTAAGTCGACCTGTGCCTTTAAGGGTGTAAGCGTCCTACCAGGTTCCGAAGGCCTGTGCCTTTATAGCGCGATGACTCGCGGCTGCTTGTGCGCTCGTTCCCCTGCTTGTGCCGAACCTTTACTCTGGGTACTCGTCGAGTTACAGGATGTCGGGGGCGTCGGACTTTTCCTGTTAGCCGACAACGAGCGTCCAAACGGAAAGAAGGAGATTGGCCACAAACGTGGCTATTGCGTACACAAGCGCCTGTCGGCCCGGCTGAAGACCACGGGCATTACCCACGACCGTCCAATGCACTTTCTGAGGAAGGTGTTTGGCTCGGTGGTTGCGACCCGGCACGGTCTGTTTACAGCATGCAATTACCTCGGCCACAGTTCGGTCATCGTGACTGAAAAACACTATGCCGCCCTGCTAGAGAAGCCTGTTGTGGATCTTATGGCCGATGTGACTGTCGGCTGATCAATTTGCCGTCTGAAACTCCCATTTTGGCCTTCCAGCTACGGGGGGCAGGTCACGATTTCGAATATTTCGAATAATTCGTTTGCTTCGTTTGGGAATATCGGTTCATTTCACCCCATGGCAACAACCGCACCCCGCATCTTTGAATCCGTTCTTCCCGACGAGAAGGACCGCGAGCTTGCGAAGCAATCCAGTCGCACGCTTGTGGGGCATCTGCGCGACCGCTCCGAGGCTAGGCTAAGCTTTGTTGAAAAGGGCCGCACGGCTGAGCACATAATGCTGCCGCATATCGCGCTGCGCTTCTTGGCTGACCTTTTGGCCGAGATGGCAAGAGGAAATACGGTGACCTTGATCCCGGTCCACGCGGAGCTGACGACGCAAAGAGCCGCGGACCTATTAAACGTGTCCCGCCCGTTCCTGGTCGGGCTGCTCGAGGCAAAAAAGATCCCTCACCGAAAGGTCGGCACCCATCGCCGCGTGCTGTTCAAGGACTTGGTAGAATACAAGCGCACGGTCGACGGCAAGCGCTCTGAGGTCCTCGATGAATTGGCGAAGCAAGCTCAAGAACTAGGACTAGGCTATTAAGCCTCATGCATGGCCTTCACCGCGATCTACGATTCGTGTGTCCTGTATCCAGCTCCGCTGCGCGACTTCCTACTGCAGCTAGCACTGGCGGACCTGTATCGCGCGAAATGGACGAACTCAATCCATGACGAATGGATTCGAAGCGTCTTAGCAAACCGTCCCGACTTGCGCCCCGAACAATTGGAGAGGACCCGGGAGCTCATGAACATGCACGTGCGCGACTGCCTGGTCGAAGGCTATGAGTCCCTGATCGAAAGCATCACCCTGCCGGATCCCGATGACCGCCACGTGCTGGCGTCGGCTATTCGCGCCCGGGCGGACGTAATCGTGACCTTCAATCTCGATGATTTTCCTGCGGAAATCCTCAAGAAATACGGCATCGAGGCGCAACATCCCGACGAATTCCTCACGCACCTGGTGGACCTGGCGCCTCAGGCGGTCATCTTCGCAGCACGCACCTGTCGGGCGCGCCTCAAGAACCCGCCAAGGTCTGCGGACGAATACTTGGATACCCTGGCGACCCAGAGGCTCCCGCAGACGGTCGCTTTCCTCCGCCAGTCGGCCGGCCTCATCTGACCCTGCCAAACCCGTTTCTCTCAGCGCAAACCAATAACTACAAACCACAATGACATCATATCCCAAAGGACTCGACTGCCGCCAGCGCGACGCTGACGGCGAAATTCGGCAGAAGCGCAATGACACGTTGGTCCGGACCCTGCGGCAGACGTATGGCCCTAACTTCGCTCCGGACTATCGATCCGACACCAAGCTCGGAACGGTGCTCAGAAAGGAACATGTAGCGAGCTTAGACCAGCTGCGTAAGCGGTACTGATTGAACTGTTATCCCGATGTTTTATGGCCCGGGACTCCCTTTTGACCTTCCAGTCCCGGGGGGCAGGTCATCAAGTCATCGTCATGCGGTTGGTCGCGCAAGATAGCTATGTTTAGACCAACAAGCGTCTTCCCGGCCCCGGGTACGCCTGTCACAAAACAAATGATTTTTTGGCTATTAACGCGAGCGGAGTCGGCCAGTTCCTCAATTCGCACCGACGTCCGAGCAAGATTCTTCGCCCCCGCGTCTGACCGAGCAATGGCGTCGACGGAATGTTGCGCGTATAGCGATCTAGCAGCCTCAACAATGGTCGGAGTTGGATGATAAGGCGCGTTTCCCCATTTTGTGTCATCAATTGAGGGTCCGTGTGTGCTGCTTTGAGCAAGAGATATGATCTCCCGAAGACTTTCTGAGTTTCCTAAGATGGGGCGGTAAACCGAATCTTGGTCGGGCAGAAGACCTACGAGCGGTACATCGGGGGCATCGGTAGCGATCAAAATGGGGACAATGATCAATGTGTGGCTGGCCTCGTGGAAGTTCTTCAAGTCGAGGGCATAGTCCCAGACTTGGTCTACGGCAGAATTGTCGAATGTTTTGCTTCCGACCTTGAACTCAATAACAAAGGCGATCGAAGAACATAGAACAACAGCATCTAGCCCACACGCCACCCGGGCCGACTGCCACATGGTCGAGATTGAATTTCCGTTCGCCCGCCTGGCCGGGCACATCGTGAAAAATATGCCAACCTTTCCGTTTGAGCGGTTCGAGACAGTCGCCAACAAACCGTTCGCCCAGATAGCCAAGTCGGTCATTGTGGTAGCGAATCAAGCTCCGAACTCCCCAGCGGACCATGGGAATGAGGGTTCCCAAAAATGCCAATACTGTGTCGAACCGCGCTGCGGCCGGGGGATTTTATCTTGATAAAACCGGGACCGGCCGAGAGCCGGGCCTGACGTGGTTGGCGGGCGTTGATTAGAACAGCGACATTTGGCCGGCGTTTGGAA
>Ga0182030_10003433_pt1 | contig 33810 bp, 31 predicted proteins | sample 812S3MmetaG_FD_121299 | JGI IMG/M metagenome (GOLD analysis project Ga0182030, IMG submission 121299) | Permafrost microbial communities from Stordalen Mire, Sweden - 812S3M metaG (Illumina Assembly) | ecosystem: Environmental > Terrestrial > Soil > Wetlands > Permafrost | place: Sweden...
CTGGGCCAGGCGAACAACGTATTTCTTGACCACGGCTTCCGACATGTCCCGATTCCCGACACCATTGATGATGGTGCCAGAGAGTCAGAGAACCAACTCAGAATCAATGACAGCAGGCACTAGAAAGAGAAATCAAGGTGACCGAGAATTGGCGCGCGGAGCCTTCTCCGTCGCGTTCATTTTTGCCTGCCGTGCGGCGCTGGAAGTGGTGGGGGTTGATCTCTGACCGATGAGGCAGGATCGTTGCCTTAAGAGTCCATCCGGAATCATCTTATCGGAAATTAACGGGAATTCCAGTCCCTTTAGTCATACTCTGGATCGGATCATGGTCCGAAAGCATCTCCGTGGATCTGCGTTCATCCCTTCTCTTATCCGCGGTAAACTCCTTTGCCGATCCAGACGCCATAGTTTGACCCGCGACAAGAATTATACAGCGGATAAGAGAAGGGATGAACGCAGATTCACGCAGATGGGGCAATGCGATTCGAACCGTTCCGGGTTCCGCCTCAACGCCTGACTGACGTATCATATGTTTTCGGACAGACAACTCACAGGGGGCGGCCGCGTGAAGAAATTTGGAATTCCATTGCTCAGCGCTTTGTTGATCATAAGTAACACCTTCATCAGCGAAGGCGCCATGGCCGACGATTGCTACGAATGCATTCCGTCCCAACTGCAACCACCACCGCTACACGGCGGGAGCATGGAAAGTCGCGAACCACAAACCGAGCCCACCTCCACACCTACCGAAGTCACTAAAAACCAACGCGACACGCTTCAGGCGCCTTTCACAGTTCAAATCCTTACGCCCGTTGAGGTAAACGCTCACACTCAAAAAGATGAGGAAAACCAGTTCAAGAAAGGGCTTAACGACTGGAGGATTCCGATATTCACCGGGGTCAGCACCTTGATCTTCCTTGCACAGCTTTTGGTCTTCGGCCTTCAGGCTCGTCGGCTGAAAGAGACCGTTGTTGCCATGAAGGAAATTGACCAAGGGCAATCGGTTAAGGTTGCGGAATCCATCGCTCAATCTACTCGCGCCGCTAACGCCATGAAGGCTTTGTCTTATACTGCAAAAGAAACCGCCGAACGTCAGTTGCGAGCTTATATTTTTATTGAGAATGCGTGGATTAAGCAAGTCGCCGGCAATCATGCCTGGAAAATTCGCTATAAGCTTAAGAATTCAGGTCAGACACCCGCTTCTAAAGTGACCGTCATAGATGTTGCCCAGGGTGTTGCGATGCCTTTCTCCGACCTCCCATTCCCGAGAGACAGCACTTATTTTGGCGCCATGGCACCCAACGGGGATTTTATCGACTGCGTCACGGAAAAAATTGAGTTCGTCTCGTTTGCTGATTTGACGAACGAACTTAAGGCCCTTGTTCTGGTCGGTAAAATCACTTACGAAGACGCGTTTGGTGAGAGCCGATGGACAACGTTCTGTTTCTCTGCCACTGGTCATATCCCTAAGGATGGGGAAATGGACATCCACGAGACAGGTAATGGGTATTATTGACACGGTGACCCAGCCATGACAGGCAATGTCCGCTTCCCTAAGTCAGACTAACCCCGGTGATGTCGCGCGCGGGCCAGTCCCGTCAATTTCGGCGTGGTGATCGCTGCTACATAACATCGAATCTCCCAAATATTTGTTGGCGCAACCACCGCAGGCACCCAGACGAGCCCAGCACGCAGTCACGGCCAGTCATGGCTGAACCACGCGGCGAGTCCGAACCCATTGGATCGTGCGGGCCCGAAGGCCAGCATCAATTTGGAAGGTTGAGAGAACGGCAGGGGCCGGCGGAACCAGGGCACGGCCAGCGACGGTTCTCTCTTCGCGCCTCCCCTTGGACAAACCCTCGGATGCCTCTTAAACACCCCAGGATCGCCGCATGACAAAAGGGATCGTCGCATGCCCGGCACTATCGCCTACGCGGACTTCGAGACCGTGGACATCCGTGTCGGCACCATTATCGACGCGCAACCGTTCCCCGAGGCCCGGAAACCCGCGATCAAGCTGACCATCGACTTCGGCGCGGAGATCGGGGTGAAGAAATCGTCAGCCCAGTTGACGGTGCATTACCATGCGGACCGGCTGCTGGGGCGGCAGGTGTGCGCGGTGGTGAACTTTCCGCCGCGGCAGATCGGGCCGTTCATCAGTGAGGTCCTGACGCTCGGCATGCCCGACGCGGACGGCGCCGTCGTGTTGGTCGCGCCCGACTTCAAGGTGCCGAACGGCGGCAAATTGTTCTGATGTCAACCATTTATCTGACCGTCTCGTGGCAGGAATTCCACGACGACGCCAAGGCTCTCGCGGAAATTCTGCGGCGCGCGGGGTCCTGGCGCGGCATCGTGGCGATCAGCCGAGGCGGCCTCGTGCCGGCCACGATCATCGCTCGCGCGCTGAACATCCGGATCGTCGAGACGGTCTCCGTCGTCGCGTATGACCAGCAAAACCTCGGCGAAGAAGAAAAACTGGGCGTGCCCAAGGTAACGAAGCTGCCCGACTTCGCCGGCGACGGAGAGGGGTTTCTGATCATCGACGATCTGGTCGACAGCGGCTCGACCGCGCGGGTGGTGCGGGCGATGCTGCCGAAGGCGCACATGGCGGTGGTTTACGCGAAACCCGCTGGACGAGGCCTCGCCGATCACGTGCTGAAGGAAGTCAGTCAGGAGACGTGGATCGTGTTGCCCTGGGAGCGGAATTGATCAGCCGGTCCGGCGTGTCGTCCTGACCTGGCGCCGACTCGGCGAAGGCCATGTGGTGCGAGGACCCATGATGACGCACCCGCCAACCCAGTTGAGCGAACAGCCGCCGCAGGCTGTGCGTGGTGTGGATCGAGATGTGGCCGTTGCGCGGTGAGATGTACCAGTGGTCGCAGGCCTGGGTCCGCAATTCGTCCGAGATCAATGTGGAGAACAGGAACAAGCCGCCCGGTCGGGCGAACGATAACGCCTCCTGGCAGGTTCGCGATGGGGTCGGCGTGTGCTCGAACACCTCATAGGCCGTGACGATGTCGAAGCTCGCGGGTGGCGGCGACAGCGTGCCGTCGCGCATCGGGTCCCACGATGTCGCCTCGTATCCGTTGCCGGTCATGATGCGGGTCAGGGTGCCTTCACCACCGCCATAGTCGAGCACGCGGCTCGCCTTGACCTGGCCGGCCAGAGCCAGCAGCGGAATGGCCTCGCGTTTCGCCCGCGTGCCGTCCATCTCAGGATCCACCAATGGATAGGATTCGTTGTAGATGTGGCGGCGGAACATCGCCGGCGTCCAATGATCGAATTGCTCGCTGAACAGGAACCGGCATTCGGTGCAGCGGTGATACCAGACCGGCACGCCGCTGAGGGGAAAATGCACGCCGTTGCTGGACTCGCAGCTTTTGTTGAAGTCGACCACACCGTGCAGGGGCGCCGCCGCGCCGCAGATTTTGCAGGCGGTCGTGGACGGGACCGGCGAGAGGCTCGCGGCCAGCGATGCGTCCGTGGCCAACTTCATGGTTCAATCCCTTCGGTCGCCGCTCGGATATAACCAGGGTTTCATCGAGCTCGGCAAATAAACAGGAGCGGGCATGATCACCGACCCGCTATCGCCTCGGCAAATTCAGATCGCGCAGGTCATGTCCGGGATCGCCGTGGCGGTGTTCATCGGCGTCCGGTTCATTCCGGCGCGATACCGGCAATGGGTGGGGATCGCGCTGACGGTTTGCTACGTGATCGGGGTCGCCGCGTTCATGGTTTACGTGATGGTGGGGTGATCGAAGGGGACGATCGGAGCTTCACTCCACCGACCAGTCTTCGATTGGCAGTTCGGCGACCAGCCCGAAGGCGCGGTCGTTCGTCACCAGGACGGCCCCAACGCTCAGCGCATGGGCCGCGATCAGCAGGTCGAGAGGCGCCAGGGTCTTGCCGTGCCGCGTCATGGCGGCTCGCACGGTGCCGTAACGGTCCGCCGCCGCGCTATCCCAGGGTAACGCATCGAGACGTCGCAGCAGTTCTCGCACCGCGCGATGTAGCCTCGTGGCCTCCGGCCTCTTCGCCAGACCGAACAGCAGTTCACCCTGGGTGATCGCGGACATGCACAAGGACGCCATGGCAGTCGCCGTCACGCGCCGGCCGACCTCCGGATGGGCCCGGAGCAAGTGGCTAATCGTGTTGGTATCGAGCATGTAGCGTGTCACTCACGCCATCCGGCGAAGGGATCGCGGTCCTGGTCGCCGCCGGCGCGCTCTTGCTCGTCCAGGAAATTCGCCGGGACAGCGTCCCCCTTGAGGGCGGCGAAGAAACCGTCCCACGAGTCGGGGCGGCGCGACAGGATGACGTCGCCGGTCGCTGGATCCTGGCGGATGAAAACCTCCTTCGTGTCGAAGCGGTAGGCGGCTGGCAGCCGCACTGCCTGACTGCGCCCATTGATGAAGAGTTTAGCGATTTGACTGATGGCGGCCTCCTGCTCATTGGGGCTATACCATGATATATGCCATTGATGGTCCATCAAGTCCAGCGTGGCAAGTCCAGCGTGGCAAGTCCCGCGTGGCAAGTCCCGCGTGGCGAACTTCCACGTCGTGGACCGAATGATGTATCAACCAGACACTGGCGAGACGGGGGTTCGGAGACATGATTGACGCTTTGCCACGGGATACCGGAACGCGGCCAATCCTGGTCACCGGCGGGACCGGACAACTCGCATCGGCGCTGGCGGATCTGGGCCGGCAGCTTGTGTGCCGCGTGGGCCGGCCGGAGTTCGATTTCGACCGGCCCGAAACGATTGAAGCCGTGTTTCGCGCGGCGGACCCGTGGCTGGTCGTCAACGCTGCCGCTTACACCGCCGTCGATAAAGCGGAAACGGATGAGGCCGCGGCGTATCGCGCCAATCGCGACGGGCCGGCGGAACTGGCGCGGCTTTGCGCCGCCGCCGATGTCCCGCTGATCCATGTATCGACCGACTATGTCTACGACGGGGATAAACCGGAGCCCTATGTCGAAACGGACCCGGTTGAGCCGCGGAGCGTCTACGGCGCCAGCAAACTGGCGGGCGAGCAAGCCATTCAGGCCTCCGGCGCGCGGGCGATCATTTTACGCACCGCCTGGGTCTACGCGGCGACCGGGCGCAATTTCGTGGTGACGATGTTACACCTGGGGCGCACCCGGGACCTGCTGCGGGTGGTCGCGGATCAGCGAGGATGTCCGACTTCCGCCGCCGATCTGGCCGCGGCGATTTTGGCCATCGCGACACGCCTGGAAACCGGCGGCTGGCGCGACGATATGGCGGCCGTTTTCCACGCGGCTGGCTCGGGCGACACGACGTGGCATGGGTTCGCTCAGGCGGTGTTTGAAAACGCGGCGCGGCATGGCGTGAAAGCGCCTTTGACGGTCGAGGCGATCACGACCGCGGACTATCCCACTCCGGCGCGGCGGCCCGCCAACTCGCGGCTCGATTGCGGCCGGTTGGAAGCGGTGTTCGGGGTCCGCATGCCGCATTGGCGCGACAGCCTCGCCCGAACGGTGGACGAGATCTTCGACGCCTGAGCGCCTGCGTATTGGGAATCCCCGTAGGCATCAGGATGCGGTGCGGACAGGCACGATCTTCGCCCTACCGTCTTCCTCGGCCCTGAGCGGAGGATCGCTCGCATCACGCTCCCTGGCCAATATTCCGGGCAGGGATGCCCCCACGGTTGCTCGGGTCAAGCCCCAGAAGCGCTAAAATAGCACTTCGAGCGATGTGGTACCTTCCCTCCATCGTCATGGTCCGGCTCGACCGGACCATCAGCACAAACACACCGGTGAGAGCGATTTTGGGCACATCGATGGTCCGGTCGAGTCGGACCATGACGAATACCGAACGATGCCGTTCCAACCGCGACGCTGTTTTAGCGTCGTCAATGGGGTCAAGCCAGAGCATGACGGCGGGGCGGGGGCCTCACTTCGCCTGCTCCTGGCGGTTAACCAGAAACCCCGTGGGGTTACCCCATGCTTAAAGACCGGTAAGACGGTCATACCCCATGACATCCGCCGCGCGCCGATGATAGGGTCGCGCCATGCCGTTGTTCCGCGACGCGCGCCGCGCGATACTTCTCACCCTCAGTCTCCTCTCCGCTTGCGCGGCGGCCGATCCGGCCGCGAGCGTCGATCGGACCTCACCCGTGCCCAATACCGAAGCCGGCGATTACCTCGCCGGGCGGTTCGAGCTGAGCCACGGCGACTTCGCCGATGCCTCGGGAGATCTGATGCGCGCGTTGGCGGTCAGCCCGGACGATCCGGAGTTGCTGCTGCAAACCTTCATCGCCTGCGTCAACGCGGGGAGGCCGGAGGCGGTGCAGCTCGCGCGGCGTTTGCCGACCAGCCAGGTGGCGCAGATGTTGCTGGCCAACGCCGACGCCAAATCCGGCGACTGGAATGGCGCGATCAGCCGGTTGCGGGCATTGCCGCGCGATGGCGTGATGCAGTTGCTGCAGCCCCTCCTGCTGGCCTGGGCCAGTCAAGGCGCAGGCGACACGGACGAGGCGCTGACGACGTTGCGGCCGTATCTCGATAACCCGCGCTACCGGGGGATCGTTGCCTTGCACGCCGGCATGATCGCCGACCTCGCGGGGCGGAACACCGACGCGGGGGCGTATTTCCATCAGGCGGAAGCCGACATGGGCAGCCAGAGCCCGCGCACCGCGATGATCATCGCCAGTTGGGACGCGCGATCGGGCCACCTCGCCGAGGCCGAGGGTCTGCTGACCCGGATGGCGGCCGGGGTGCCTGAGGCGACGATCGCGCTGCCGGGGATGCTCGCCAGCGTCAACCGGCGGCCGATCGCGCGGGCGCTGGACGGCATGGCGGAGGCCTACGCGACCTTCGCCGCCGCGCTGCGGACGCAAGAGACCGGTGAGTTCGCGATGGTCATGAGCCGGCTCGCGCTGGACGTGAAACCGGATTCCGCGACGGCGGAACTGATGGCGGCGGATATTCAGACGACCGCGAAACATTACGACGCCGCTTTGGCGTTGTTGGACAAGGCCGCGCGGACGAACGATCCGATCGTGCCCATCGTCCGTCTGCGCCAGGTCGATGTGCTGGAACGGATGGGCCGCGTCGATGAGGCGATCCGCGCGGTCGAACAGATTGGCCGCGACTATCCCGACAGCTCCTTGCCCGATCTGGAGTTGGGCGATCTGCTGCGGACGAAACATCGCTTCTCCGAGGCGGTCGTCGCGTACGACCGGGTTCTGGGACGGATCAGACAGCCGTCGCAAGGCGACTGGATCATCTATTACAGCCGCGGCATCGCTTATGAGCGTACCGGCCAGTGGTCGCGCGCCGAGGGCGACTTCAATCACGCGCTGGAATTGTCGCCGGACCAGCCTTCGGTGCTGAATTACCTCGGCTACGCCTGGGCCGATATGGGCCGCAACCTGGATCGCGCGCGGGACATGATCCAGAAAGCCGCCGCGCGGCGGCCAAACGACGGGGCGATCACCGACAGCCTGGGCTGGGTCATGTTCCGCCAGGGCAACGTCGCCGAGGCGGCCAAACTGCTGGAACGCGCGGTTGGCCTGGAACCCGAGGATCCCACGATCACCGAACACCTGGGCGACGCGTACTGGGCCACCGGCCGCAAGATCGAGGCGCAGTACCAGTGGCGGCGCGCTTTGACGCTGAACCCGACCCCGGAGGACGCGGCGAAGCTGGAGCAGAAGATCAAATCGCATCCGTACGGCACGGTTGCCAGCGGGAAGTAGGGGCGGCTGCCGTTGTTGGTCCTCGCGCCCGCGCACCGTCAGCTTTGGGCTCGCGAACTGTCATCCTCGGGCTCGACCCGAGGATCGCGTGACGCGGGCGTGGTCCGTCACCGTCACGCACGCGTTCGGTGCCGGCCGATCCTCGGGTCGAGCCCGAGGATGACGAATTTACGCGTCCGAGGAGACAAATTCAGAAGCCCGAGGAGACGAATTTACGGGCCCGAGGATGACGAATCTACGCGCCCGATGATGACGAGTTTACGAGCCCGAGGATACGAATTCAGAAGCCCCATGGATGCGGTTTGCGAGCCCCTGCCATGACGGTTCGAGGGGCCGAGGAACGCGCGCCGGCGAAGGTCAATCTGTTCCTCCATGTCACCGGCAAACGTGCCGACGGCTATCATCTGCTGGACAGTCTGGCGGTGTTCGCGGGCGTGGCCGATCGGCTGAGTTTCGTGCCGGCCGAGACGCTGTCCCTGGCCGTGACCGGGCCGTTCGTGGCGTCGCTGAGCGCCGAGCCGGACAATCTGGTGCTGCGGGCAGCGCGAGCGCTGGCGGAGGCATGCGGTGTCCGTCCGTCCGGCGCGCTGACGCTGGACAAACACATTCCGGTTGCCTCGGGCACCGGCGGCGGTTCGGCCGACGCGGCGGCGGCGTTGCGGCTGCTGTGCCGCGCGTGGAACGTCGCTCCGGACGCCGCGGTGCTGGAGCGGATCGCCTCGGGTCTGGGCGCGGATGTGCCCGTTTGCCTGCGCAACCAACCGCTGCGGATGCGCGGGGTCGGCGAGATCCTGACGCCGGCGCCGGAGTTGCCGGAATGCGGGATGGTGCTGGTCAATCCGGGCATACCGTTGGCGACGGCCGCGGTGTTTCGGGCGCGCGAGGCGGCGTTCTCGGTGGAGGCGAATCTGCCCGAGCGATGGGCGACGGCCGGCGAGATGGCGGCGGGATTGCGCGAGATGACCAACGATCTGGAGGCGGCGGCGATCGGGCTGGTTCCGGCGATCCGGGACGTATTGGGCGCGATCTCCGCGACCCCGGGCTGCCTTCTGGCGCGGATGAGCGGGTCGGGGGCAACCTGCTTCGGGCTGTTCGCCAATGCCGCCGAGGCCGAAGCGGCGGCGGTCGCTTTGGCCGGCCCAGAACGGTGGTGTTGGGGCGGGGCGTTGGCGCGGTAGTCTTCGACGCTTTACGCGAAGCGCGTCCCGACCTATCACCCGTCTGCCGCGATCCTGGTGGGGCGTCGCCAAGTGGTAAGGCAACGGATTTTGATTCCGTCATACGGAGGTTCGAATCCTCCCGCCCCAGCCAGCTCGGTCATGACGGTTTGTGGAGCGATACGGCCAAAGGGACTTTCTTTCGCCCTGGAGCATGGCGCCAACATCGAGGCTGAGGAGCAGGACGGTTACACCGCGATCATGTTGGCGGTGGTCTGGGATTATTGGCCAGCCGTCGATGTGTTGCTGGCGCATGGCGCGCGGATCGATCGTGTCGATCGCCATGGGGAGAGTTTGCGCGACCTCGTGCCACGGAAGCTCGCGCGGTACCGAACCTATCCGCCGAAACCGTCGGCGCCGCCACCGCTTCTGGCGCTCGAGGCGCGCCTTCGTTAGGGATCGGGAGGCAACGTATTCGTTGATAATCCGTTATGATCTGGCTCGACCGGACCATCGGTGTCCCCAAAATCGCTCTCACCCGGGTGTTTGTACTGATGGTCCGGTCTGTACATCGAGCCGGACCATGACGAGGGACCCGCGCGTTTGCGCGGATGATCGTCCCCATCCCCGCCGTGGTGTAGCGTTTCACATGACGAGGGACCCGTGTGTTTGTGCGGATGATCGTCCGGACGACCCGGACCAAGACGGGGGATCGAGGGTGACAGGGCGGCCTCCGACGGATGCTCACGACGGCGTGGCATCCGCGAAAAAAATAAGACGCGCGAACCTTTCGGGTCGCGCGCCATGCTGAGCACTAAAAACCTGGGCTCGAAGGAAATTCCTTCGATGCCCGCGCAACGGGTTACGATGGGGAAAGTTCCAATCAAGCCCCCGGAGGCCAAAAAAGAAGGGCGCGCGATGTTCTGGAAAAGCAGCACCGCGCGCCCAGGAGGGGGGATCGGGTTTTGCGCGCGGGACAAGTGCCGCACGCCATGCGTTAACGGGGCGTGGCGAGGAATGGTTCCCGGCTGAGCGAGAAAATTTCGGCCTCGCCGGCGGCGGAAGCCGGGTTTACTCCGGCGTTCCCGCCGTCACGCCGAGGTCGCGTAGAGCATTGAGCAACATATGGGAAGTATAGGGCTTGCCCAACACAGTAATTCGGCTGTCCTGACTGAAGCGCCGCGCAAGTTCGTTTCGATCTCGGCCGCTGGCGATGACGACGGGCAACTCTGGCCACTTCGCGCGCGCCTCATCGGCGAGACCGTCGCCGGGCCGGTCCGGCAGGCCGACATCGATGATCACCGCGGCGAAGTCCTCCTCGCCGCCGAGTTGCGCGATGGCGTCGGCCGCGCTGTCCGCCTCGGCGACCTGGAAACCGGAATCCTCAAGCGTATCCACGACGAACATGCGGATCAGCGGTTCATCTTCAACAATGAGTATGCGAGTGGCCACCATCGTTCCATGCTGCACGTTCTCCGCGAGCCCCGCAAGTATTGACGAGTACACGAACGATCACGGTTTCGCCTGTTCTCCGCCACCGACGGGGAGCCGGTCCGCTCGCGCCAACGGGCCCGGGAGGTCGATCCCCGGGTCGCCATCATGGCCGGCGGCGGCGATTCTTGATTGGCCGACGGGGGGCTGGCCGACGGGGGGCCGGCCGACGGGAGGCTGACCCGTGGCGCTGCTCGCGGACCAGGGCAGTTTGCGCCACATCCGCGCCAGGAAGCCGCCCGCGCCCATCGGCATCAGGAACAGCATCGCGATCAGGATGACGCCGTAGACCGCTCCGGGCGCCGCTTTGGAGACCTGGTCGGCGAGGTTCGGCACGAACTCAATGAAGATCGCGCCGACGATGGTGCCGCCGATCGAGGCCGCTCCACCCGCGCACAACCCGACGAACAAGGTGATCGACAGAAACACCGAGAAACTATCCGGCGCGACGAAGGCCACCGCGATGGCGCCGAGCGAGCCGGCGACCCCGGTATACATCGCGCTGACCGCGAAGGTGCGGGTTTTGACCATGGCGAGGTTGATGCCCATCGCCTCGGCCGCGGTGGCCTGGTCGCGGATCGCTTTCATCGCGCGGCCGATGCGGCCTCGTACCAGGTTCCAGGCCAGGACGTACATTACGACGGCGACACAGAGGCTGAACAGATACAGCCACTGGTCGGACGACAACGGCAAGCCGAATGGCGCGTCGGGCTTGTCGATGACGAGGCCTTGGACGCCGCCGGTCCAGTCCTCGAACAATTTATGCTTCAATACCTGCGGCACGGCCACGGCCAACGCGAACGTGGTCAGCGCGAGGTAATGCCCGGCGAGCCGCAACGCGGGCAGGCCGATCAGGAAGCCGAAGCCGGCGCAGACCACCGCGGAGACCGGCAGGGTAGCCCAGTACGGGACGTCCCAACTGGACATCAAAATCGCGGTCGTATAGGCGCCGATGGCGTAAAACGCGCCATGGCCGAGAGAGATCTGGCCGTTGAACCCCACCAGAATCGCCATGCCCAGGATGGCGACGGCGTACACGACCACCATCGTCAACTGGAACAAGTGGTAGCTGCTGAAGGCGATCGTCGGAACGATCAGCAGCAGGATGACGAAGATCGTGACGGCCCCTCGGTTTTGCATCGTCGAGTTGCGCATGGTCCTACACCCGGCTTTGCACGGCTCGGCCCATCAGGCCGGCGGGCCTGACGGTCAGCACGCAAACGATGATCACCAACGCCAAGGTCAATTTCAACTCGGTCCCGACGACGTAGGCGCCGCCGAGGTTCTCGATGACGCCGACGGCGAAGCCTCCGAGCACGGCGCCGAGCGGGCTGTCGATGCCGCCGAGCAATGCGCCGGCGAAGGCATAGAGCAGGATGCCCGCCATCATGTTCGGGTCGAGGAAGACGACCGGCGCCACCATGCACCCGGCGACCGAGCCGATCGCCGCCGCCAGTCCCCAGCCGAGGGCCAGCATCCAACCAACTCGCACACCGACCAACCGTGACGACACCGGATTGAGCGCGGCGGCCCGCATCGCCAGGCCCAGGCTGGTGTGGCGGAAGAACAAATAAACCGCGGTCAGGACGGCGAGAGTCACGCCGGTCGAGCCAAGCTGGTGGCCGGAGATGAAGCCTCCCCACAGCGCCTTGTCGGGGAACGGCGAGGGGAACTGCTTGATGGTGTAATCGAAGAACCAGCCGCTGAGGCTGTTGATGATCAGCAACAAGCCGACGAAGACGCCGACGGCGGAGAGGATGGGCGCGTTGGTCATCGGGCGGATCAGGATGCGCTCGATCAGCAGACCGATGATGAACGAGACGACGACCGCCGCGATGAACGCGACCCAGTAAGGCATTCCCATATTAATAAACGTCAGCGCGATATACGTCGAAAACGTCGCCATCTCGCCCTGGGCGAAATTAATATGATGCGTGGCCTGGTAGATCATCACCAACGCCAGCGCCACGCTGGCGTAAATGCCGCCGGTGGCGATGCCTGAGATGACCTGGTGGATCAGTCCTTCCACGTTACGCTCTCCCTGTCATGGTTGGACCTGACGCGTTGATTCATCGTCATGGTCCGGCTCGACCGGACCATCGGTGCGCCCACAATCGCTCTCACGAGTGTGTTTCCCCTGATGGTCCGGTCGAGCCGGACCATGACGGGGGGACGGCGGGCGCCGAGCCGCTCGCCGTGCTTTCCTGGCGCGAACGGCGAAGGAGAAACCGCGACTCATCCCGGGCACCTCCCCTAATACCCAAGGTACGAGCGGCGGATCGACTCGTCCTTGCTGATGTCGGCGGCTTTGCCGGAAACGACGATGCGGCCGGTTTCCAGCAGATAGGCATCCTCGGCGAAAGCCAGAGCAATACTGGCGTTTTGCTCGACCAGCAGGATGCTGACTTTCTCCTCGTCGCGAATGCGTCGCATGATGTTGAAGATTTCCTTGACGATCAGCGGCGCCAGACCGAACGAGGGCTCATCCAGCAGCAGCAGCCGAGGCCGCAGCAGCAGCGCGCGGGAAATGGCGAGCATCTGCTGCTCGCCGCCGGACAACGTGCCCGCCTGCTGGCGAAAGCGTTCCTTCAGGCGCGGGAAGTAGCCGAACATGCGCTCGAAATCCATTTCGACCGCGGCGCGATCCTGGCGGACGTAAGCGCCGAGGCGCATATTTTCCTCGACCGTCAGTTCCATGAAGGTGCCGCGGCCGTCGGGGACATGGGCAACGCCGAGGCGGACGATGTCCTCGGTCGCCATCCCAAGGATCGACTGGCCGGCGAGGGTCAGTTCGCCCTGGGTGCGGACCATGCCGCAGATCGCGCGCAAGGTGGTGGTTTTACCCGCGCCGTTGGCACCGAGCAGCGCGGTGACGCCGCCTTCCTCGACCGCGAAATCGATGCCGTGAAGGACTTTCGTTTCGCCGTACGCGGCGTGCAGGCCCTTGGCCTCAAGCAGCGCCGGCATGCGCGTCTTCCTCCTGCGTGTCGCCCAGATAGGCGCGGATCACTTCCGGTTCGGCGCGCACTTCGTCGGGCGTGCCGTCGGCGATTTTAACGCCGAATTCCAGCGCCACGACCTTGTCGGATACGCGCATCACCAGGTTCATGTGATGCTCGACCAACAGAATGCTGAGATTGAGTTGCTCGCGCACCCGGCGCATCAGCACCGCGAGTTCGTCGACCTCGCTGTGATTGAGGCCGCCGGCGGGCTCGTCCAGCATCAACAGTTTCGGTTGCGTCATCAACGCGCGGGCCAGTTCGACGCGCTTTTGCCAGCCGAACGGGATCGCTCCGGCGGGGGTGTCGGTGACCTGACGCAGGTCCAGAAGATCCAGCAATTCGTGCAGCCGGTGGTCGGCGTCCGCCTCTTCCCGCCGGACGATCGGCAGGCGCAGCGCGTTGGCGATGTAGCCGGATTTCGCGGTGTTATGAGCGCCGACGAGGATGTTGTCGCGCACGCTCATGTTGCGGAACAAAGCGACGTTCTGGAACGTGCGGCCGAGGCCGAGGCCGGCCATGCGGTGGCGCGGCATGTTGGTCAAAGACTGGCCCTCGAACTGAATGTCGCCGTCCATGTAGCGGTAAATGCCGCTGATGCAGTTGAAGAGGGTGGTTTTGCCGGAGCCGTTGGGTCCGATCAGGCCGCAGATCTGGCCATGGCCGACGTCGAACGACACGCCGCCGAGCGCGACGACGCCGCCGAAGCGCATTTTTACTCCGGCGATACGGAGCAACGGCTGTGCGTCGGCCATCATGGGCCGTGTACACGCGAAATGAAGTCGCGCGGTGCGCGGCGGCTTTCCATGCGTCCCCTCAATATTGGTTGTCGAGCCCCAGACGGCGGGAAAGTGGCGAAGCGCGCGAGGTGTGTCAATCACGTCCCTTGGCTGGGGTTTTTCCGCGTCACATCGCGAGATAGCCGCCATCGACGTACAGTTCCGCGCCGGTGATATAGGACGCCTCGTCGGAAGCCAGGAACAACACGGCATTGGCGACTTCGTCCACCTCGCCGTTGCGGCCCAGGGGCACGGCGCGCAGCATTTTGGCGCGGACGACGGGGTCGGCGGTGGCGCCGGAGGTGCGCATCGGCGGCATCAGGCCGGGATGGATGGAGTTGCAACGAATATTGTCCTTGCCGAACTGCACGGCGGTGGCCTTGGTCATCGTGCGGACCGCGCCCTTCGAGGCGTTGTAGGCCATGTGAACCATCGTCTGACCGACGACGCCGGAGATCGACGACAGGTTGACGATCGATCCGCCGCCGTTCTGTTGCATTTGCCGCACGGCGGCCGCGGTGCCGAGGAACACGCCGGTGGAATTGACGTCCATCACGCGATGCCAGATGCCGGTTTCCAGCAGATCGTTGACGGCGCTGCCGCTGATGCCGGCGTTGTTCACCAGGATATCCAGGCGGCCATAGAGGGCGACCGTTTCGGCGACGACCTGATTCCAGCCGGCTTCCTCGGTCACGTTCAGGTGCATGAAGACGGCGGTGCCGCCGGCGTTCTCGATCTCTCCGGCGACGATCTTGCCTTCGCCTTCCAGCATGTCGGCGATGACGACCTTGGCGCCCTGCTTGCCGAAACGCCGCGCCGTCGCCGCGCCCATGCCGGACGCCGCGCCACTGATGATCGCCACCTTGTTGGCCAAACGCATGGCTCGTTCCTCCTTTTTCCGCCGTTTGGGCAAACTGCCATGCGGCGATGGGCTTGGCTACCGGCCGGTAAGGCGGCAGGATGGGGGCAATCAATCAGGAGTCACGCACATGGCCCATCGCGGCTTGAAATTCGGCATTTTCCTCGCCCCCTTCCACCGCGTCGGCGAAAATCCCACGCTGGCGATCACCCGCGACGTCGAGTTGCTACAATGGCTGGACGAACTTGGTTACGATGAGGCATGGATCGGCGAGCACCACTCGGCCGGTTGGGAATTGATCGCCTCGCCCGAGTTGATCATCGCGGCGGCGGCGGAGAAGACGAAGTACATTAAATTGGGTTCGGGCGTGACGTCGTTGCCGTATCACCATCCGTTTCTGGTGGCGCAACGTTGGGTGCAGCTCGACCACATGACCCGCGGCCGCGCCATGCTGGGCTGCGGTCCCGGCGCGCTGACGTCGGACGCTTACATGCTGGGGATCGAGCCGTCCACGCAACGGCCGCGCATGCTGGAGGCGATGGACGCCATCATGCGGCTGCTGAAATGCGAAGAGCCGGTCACCATGAAAACCGATTGGTTCGAGATGAACCAGGCGCGGCTGCATCTGGCGCCGTACAGCGATCCGCATTTCGAGATCGCGGTCGCCAGCACGATCACGCCGTTCGGGATGATCGCGGCGGGGACTCACGGTGTCGGCGTGCTGTCGATCGGCGCGGGACTGCCGGGCGGCCCGGAGGCGATGGCGACGCAATGGAAAATCGCCGAGGACGCGGCGGCGAAGAACGGCAAGACCATGAGCCGGAAGAACTGGCGCATCGTGGTCAACGCGCATGTCGCGCAGGATGACGAGCAGGCGCTGCACGAGGTCAGCCGCGGCGAACGGATCGAGACACAGACTTACTTCGAGGACACTCTGGGCCGGCCGCCGGGCCGCGCCGACGATCCGTTGCGCGAGGGCGTGAAGATGGGGACGACGCTGGTGGGATCGCCCGAGACCGTCATCAAGGGGATCAACCGGCTGTTGGGCTACAGCCAGGGTGGTTTCGGCGGCATATTGTTCCGGGCGCACGAATGGGCGGATCGCGAGCAGACGATGCGGAGCTTCGAGTTGTTTGCCCGGTATGTGATGCCGGTGTTCCAGGCGTCGCTCGATCCAATCGTGTCGTCCAACACCTGGGCGCGGGACAATCGGAAGGCGGTGTTCGGCGGGACGGTGGAGGCGGTGAAACGCGCGTTCACCGATCACGGGCGGGAGGCACCGGAGGAGGCGATCCGCGCGCGGACGTTGGGCGCGCGGGATTTGTAAGGGCGTTCGGCGGGGTGCCGGGGGGCCGTGGTGTACGCATTCTCAACGTCATGGCCGGGCTCGACCCGGCCATCTCTCGCCGCACAATGTGCGTGCCCCGCCGGGTCACCGGGTCGAGCCCGGTGATGACGATGAGGGCCCTATGATGAAGGAAGCGGAACGAAGCCTACGCCGCGACGCGTAACGGTTGTCCGGCGGCTTCCTTGATCATGTCGGCGCCCTTTTCCGCGATCATGATGACCGCGGCATTGGTATTGCCCGAGGGCACCGTCGGCATGATCGACGCATCGACCACGCGCAGCCCAGCGATCCCGTGCACGCGTAACTGATCGTCAACCACCGCGAACGGGTCCGAGCCCATCTTGCATGTGCCGATCACGTGATACGTCGTCTGGCCGTTGGCGCGGGCGAAATCCAGCCACTCGTCGTCGGTTTGCACTTTGTCGCCGGGGTTCATTTCGAAGGCGCGGTACTTGTCCAGCACGGCGTTGTCGATGATGCGGCGGCCGAGCTTCATGCCATCGACCAGCACGCGCCGGTCCATCGGGTCCGCGAGATAATTCGGCCGGATCGCCGGCATTGCGGCCGGGTCGGCGCTTTTCGCGTGGATCGAGCCTTTCGATTCGGGACGGCATTGATACACGGTCAGGGTCATGCCCGGCTCCCGCTCCAGGTCGCGGGTCTGCGCGTTGCCGTAGCTGGCGTGCGCGAAATGAAATTGCACGTCGGGCTCTTCCATGTCGGCCTGGGTTTTAACGAAGCCGTAGACGATGCCGGCGGTGAAGGTCAGGATGCCGCGGCGCTGGGTGTAGTATTTCAGCACCTCTTTCGCCAGGGCCAGACCGCGCGAGCGTTCGTTCAACGTTACCGGCAGCTTCACGCGCCAGTTCATCCGTGGCGCGTAATGGTCCCGATAATTTTCGCCGACGCCCTTCAATTCGTGCAACACCGGAATGCCGAGGGAGGTCAGCAAATCGGGCTGACCGATGCCGGACAATTCCAGGATGTGCGGGGATTTGACGGCTCCGGCCGCGACGATGACTTCTTTGTCGCAGTAGGCTTCTTTCGCGACGCCGTGCTGGGTATAAGCGACGCCCGCCGCGCGTTTGCCATCCAGGATGACTTTCGTCGTGTAGGCGCCGGTTTCAATCCGCAGATTAGGACGATTACGGATCGGATCGAGGAAGCCTCGGGCAGTGGACCAGCGTTCGCCGTTCTTCTGCGTGACCTGGTAATAGCCGAAGCCTTCCTGGTGGCCGTTGTTGTAATCTTTGTTGCGCGGGAAACCTTCAGCCGACGCAGCGTCGATGAAGGCGTCCAGAAGTTCGGCTTTTTCGACCATGTGGCTGACGTGCAGCGGACCGTCGGTGCCGCGCGAATCGTCTCCTCCGGGTTCGAAACGTTCGGCTTTCTTGAAGTATGGCAAGACGGATTCGTAAGACCAGCCGCGGTTGCCGTATTGAGCCCAGGTGTTGTAGTCGAGAGGATTGCCGCGGACGTAGAGCATGCCGTTGATGGAACTGGAACCGCCTAAAGTACGGCCGCGCGGAATGGGGATGGAGCGGTTATGCGCGTTCGGCTCGGGCTCGGTGGCGAAGTTCCAATTGTAGATGGGACTGTTCAGCAGTTTGGTGAAGCCGGCGGGGATGTTGATCCACATCGATTTGTCGGGCGGACCGGCTTCCAGCAGCAGCACGCGGTTGTTCCGGTCCTCGGTCAGCCGGTTGGCCAGCACGCATCCGGCCGAGCCGGCGCCGACGATGATGTAGTCGTAATGCGCCATGTCCGTTCCCCTTTTCCGCCGGTTGCATAGCCAGCTTGCGTCGCCGCGTCCAGGCGGAGAGAATCGCGGGATGGTTCGATTCTCCGCATGGTCCTTGCTGCGACACGCCTTCGGTGGCGCGTGGCCGGAACAATGGCGCTCCCCCGAGCCGCGCGATGCTTACGATGTCGTGATCGTTGGCGCGGGCGGGCATGGGCTGGCGACCGCGTATTACCTGGCGTCGGAGCACGGCGTGCGAAACATCGCCGTGCTGGACAAGGGATGGTTGGGCGGCGGCAATACCGGGCGGAACACGACGATCATCCGCTCGAACTATTTGTGGGACGAGAGCGCGGCGATTTACGAACATGCGTTGAAGTTGTGGGAGGGTTTGTCTCAGGCGCTGAATTACAACGTGATGTATTCACCGCGCGGGGTGATCATGTTGGCGCATAATCATCACGACGTGCAGGTGTTCCGGCGGCACGTGCACGCCAATCGGTTACAGGGGATCGACAACGAATGGCTGACGCCGGAACAGGCGAAGGCGTTTTGTCCGCCGCTGGAGATCGGCGGGGCGGCGCGGTATCCGGTGCTCGGCGCGGCGTTGCAGCGGCGCGGCGGGGTGGCGCGGCATGACGCGGTCGCGTGGGGATACGCGCGGGCGGCGAGCGCTCTGGGCGTCGATATCATCCAGAACTGCGAAGTGACCGGGATCGCGCGGGGCGTGGACGGCGCGGTGACGGGCGTCGAGACCACGCGTGGATCGATCCGGTGCCGGAAGATCGGTGTGGCCGCGGCGGGCCATACCAGCGTGCTGATGGCCATGGCGGGAATGCGCATGCCGCTGGAATCGTTTCCGTTGCAGGCGCTGGTGTCGGAGCCGGTGAAGCCGGTGATGCCCTGCGTGGTCATGTCGAACACGGTGCATGCGTATATCTCGCAATCCGACAAGGGCGAGCTGGTGATTGGCGCCGGCACGGACGCTTATACGTCGTACAGCCAGGCCGGTGGACCGCACATCGCGATGCACACGTTGGAGGCGATTTGCGAGCTGTTTCCGTCATTCCGGCGGCTGCGGATGTTGCGGAACTGGGGTGGGATCGTGGATTGCACGCCGGATCGCTCGCCGATCATTGGGCTGACGCCGGTGCCGGGGTTGTTCGTCAATTGCGGCTGGGGCACGGGAGGGTTCAAGGCGACGCCGGGGTCGGGGCACGTATTCGCGGCGACCATCGCGAGGGGGGAGCCGCATCCGATCGCCGCGCCGTTCAGTTTGGACCGGTTTCGCACCGGACGGCTGATCGATGAGGCCGCGGCGGCGGCGGTGTCGCACTGATGCTGTTGATCCCTTGCCCCTGGTGCGGTGCGCGGCCCGAAAACGAATTCCAACATGGCGGCGAGGCGCATGTCGCGCGGCCGGCGAATCCGATGGTTGTTTCGGACGAAGATTGGGCGGCGTTTTTGTATCAACGGACGAATCCTCGGGGGTTGCACGCTGAGCGATGGCGGCATCTGCATGGCTGCGGCCGGTTCTTTAACTGCGGGCGCGATACGGTGACGGATCGGATCGTTTCGACCTGGCGGCCTGACGAGATGCGACCGGAATGACGCAACCGTTTCGCACCACGTCCGGCGGCGCGGTCCAGCGCGATCGGCCGATTCGGTTTACCTTCGACGGACAGGCGTACGTTGGCTACGCGGGCGATACGTTGGCGTCGGCGCTGTTGGCGAACGGGGTTCATCTCGTTGGCCGGTCGTTCAAATATCACCGGCCGCGCGGGATTCTTTCGGCGGGCGCGGAGGAACCGAACGCGCTGGTCACGATCGATCGTGGGCCGGGACGCGTGACGCCGAATCCGCGCGCGACGACGATTGAACTTTACGAGGGCCTGGTGGCCCGGACGCAAAACGTATGGCCCTCGGTTCGTTTCGATCTCGGCGCGGTTGCTGGGTTGCTGTCGCCACTGTTGTCGGCTGGATTTTACTACAAGACGTTCATGTGGCCGGCGTCGTTTTGGGCTCGGGTCTATGAGCCGGCGATTCGCGCCGCGGCGGGATTGGGGCGGGCGCCGACGGAGGCGGATCCCGATCGCTATGCGCGGCGTTACGCGCATTGCGAGGTGCTGGTGATTGGGGGCGGGCCATCGGGGCTCGCGGCCGCGAGCGCGGCGGCGGCGCGAGGGGATCGAGTGATCCTCTGCGACGAACAGGCGGCGTTGGGCGGATCGTTGCTGTCCCGGCCGGAAGCCCGGATCGATGGGGTCGCGGCTTCGGAATGGGTCGCGAGAGTTGACCCGCGTGTCACGCTGCTGACCCGCACCACCGCGTTCGGCTGGTATCCCGACAACATGATCGCGCTGGCGGAGCGGGTGACCGATCATCTGGCGGACGCCGATCCCGATCTGCCGCGGGAACGGCTGTGGCTGGCGCGGGCGAAACGAGTCGTGATCGCGACGGGCGCGATCGAGCGGCCGATGGTGTTTCCGGGCAACGATCGGCCGGGGATCATGCTCGCGGGCGCGGCCATGACGTATTTGCAACGGTTCGGCGTGCTGCCGGGCCGGCGCATCGTCGTCGCGACATCGCATGATAGCGCGTGGCACAGCGCGTTCGAGTTGGCCGCGGCGGGAAGCGCAATCGCGGCGATTGTCGACCGGCGTGACCATGTCGATCCGTCGTGGTGGGAACAGGCACGCGCGGCGGGGATCCCGGTGCATCTCGGGGCTGGGATCATCGCCACTGGTGGACGGCGGCGGGTGCGATGGGTGCGCACCTCGGCCGGGGTTATTCAGTGCGATGCCGTGTTGATGTCGGATGGCTGGACGCCGTCCGTGCATCTGTTTTCGCAGTCGCGCGGGAAACTTCGTTTCGATCCCGGCAGCGGCGCGTTTCTGCCGGGCACATCGGCGGCGCGCGAGCAATCCGTGGGCGCCTGCGCCGGAACGTTCGATCTCGCGACGTGCCTGGCGGATGGGCATCGCGCGGGAGGCGGCGAGGCGCGCGCGTTCCATGCGACTCAGGCGCCGGCGTTTGGCGCGGCGTCGCCGCCCTCAGCGGCGGCACCGCATGGCACGGCGTTCGTCGATTTCCAGAACGATGTCACAACCAAGGACCTGGCGATCGCGACGGGCGAAGGGTTCCGCTCGATCGAGCATGTGAAACGCTACACGACGGCGGGCATGGCGACGGACCAGGGCAAGACCGCGAACCTGAATGCTCTGACGACGGTCGCGGCGCTGACCGGCCGGACGGTGCCGGAGATCGGTCTGACAACGTTCCGTCCGCCGTATACGCCGGTCACCTTCGGTAGCCTGGCGGGAGCGGCGCGAGGCGATCTGTTCGAACCGGTCCGCCGCACGCCGATCGACGATCGGGACGCGGTGTTCGAAGATGTCGGAACCTGGAAGCGGGCGCATTATTTTCCGCGGCCGGGGAAGACGATGCGTCAGGCGGTGGCTCGGGAATGCTGGGCGGTGCGGACGGATCTCGGGCTGTTCGATGCGTCCACTTTAGGCAAGATCGAGGTCGTGGGACCGGACGCGGCGGAATTCCTGAACCGCATGTACACCGGGGATTTCACGCGGCTCGCGCCTGGCCGCTGCAAATACGGGTTGCTGCTCGGGGAAGATGGTTTCATCCGAGACGATGGGGTGATTGGCCGGTTGGCGCCGGACCGGTTCCACGTGACGACGACGACCGGCGGCGCGGCCGGCGTGTTGCACCACATGGAAGACTACCTGCAAACGGAATTCATCTCGTTGCGTGTTTGGCTGACGTCTATCACGGAACAGTGGGCGGTGATCGCATTGCAAGGCCCACGCGCGGCGGAGGCGTTGGCACCGTTGCTGGAAGACATCGATCTCGCGACGATGCCACATATGAGCGTGCGTGATGGGCGGTTCGCGGGAACGCCGGTCCGATTGTTTCGTGTCAGCTTCACCGGCGAGCTCGGGTTCGAGATCAACATTCCGGCGGATTTCGCTCGGTCGGCGTGGGAATTGCTGCGGGAGACCGGCGCGACCCGTTATGGCACCGAGACAATGCACGTGCTGCGCGCGGAGAAAGGCTTTGTCGTTGTCGGTCAGGAGACCGATGGCACGGTGACGCCGGACGATCTCGGGCTGAGCCGGACCATCGCGCGCGGCAAGCCGGATTTCGTCGGCAAACGATCGCTGGTTCGGAGCGATATGCTTCGGCCGGACCGCAAGCAATTGGTCGGGCTGCTGACGACCGATCCGAACGTGGCGCTGGAGGAAGGCGCGCAACTGACGGAGACGGGGACGCTGTCTTTGGGTCATGTAACGTCGTCTTACCACAGCGCGACGTTGGCTCGGTCGATCGCGCTTGGGCTGGTGGCGGGAGGGCGTGCACGGATCGGAACAAAATTGCGGGTGCCGATGCCAGACGGGCTGGTGGAGGTGACCGTCGCCGATCCGGTGTTTTACGATCCGGCGGGAGCGCGAATGGCGCAAGCGATCGCCGCGACCGGGCGCCTGGAACGCGGGCTGGCCGCCAGCTCGGTCCACCTGCCGCCAGCACGGGCTGTCGGCGACGCTCGCCTGACGAGGGTGCCGGACAGGGGAAAATTCGTCGTCAGGACCGGAAGGCGATTGGCGCCGCCGTTGCGAGCGAAGGGCGACGCGCTTTGGTTGGGGCCGGATGAATACCTCGTGTTCGGTAACGAACCGCCGCGTGTCCAGGCCGACTCCATCGTCGATGTTTCGCGGCGAACGGTCGCGTTCCGGCTGGCGGGACCGAAGGCCGGGTGGTTCTTGAACGCGTTCTGCGCGCTCGACCTGGATGAGTTTTCCGAGGCCGGGTGCACGCGAACGCTGTTCGGGAAAGCGGAGATCGTGCTTTGGCGGGTTGATGCGAAGACGTTCCATATCGAGACGGCGCGGTCATTCGCGCCGTACGTTTGGGGGTTGCTGGAGGAGGCGCGGCGGGAGTTGCCGGAGGTTGGGCCGGACGGGTGAGTCGCCGTTGGTTGTACCCGGTACGGAACAAGACGGCCGGGTGGGCGGATGGGACTCGGTACTGTATCATAATAATTGTGGGTCGCCCTCGCTCCGTCGTGATGGGGCTCCGACCAGGTGATCTCTCCCCGCACAATGCGTGCGGCGACAGATCACCGGGTCGAGCCCCATGGGCGCTAAAATAGCACGGAAAGCAGGCTCGCACCCTCCATCACCGTCATGGTCCGGCTCGATCGGACCATCGGCACAATCACGCCGGTGAGAGCGATTTTGAGCACACCGATGGTCCGGTCGAGCCGGGCCATGATGATAAATGAACGATGTCGTTCAATCCGCGACACTATTTTAGCGGCTTTGGGGTCAATCCCGGTGATTGATAGCCCGCGACGATGACGAGGATGATAGCCGGCGACGATTGGTCAATCCACCGGGCGGCTGGCATCAGACGTCCCGCCGCGCCCCTCGGGCGAACGGCAAGCAAAGCAAAGCCGCCACGGTCAGCAAGGCGATCATGGCCCATGCCTCGTTGATCGCCTGGGTCAGGGCGGCGCGTTCGATCATGGGCCGTAATATTTCGCGCACCGCCTCGGTCGGCGGACCGGACGGGCGCGCGGCGAAGGCTTCCAGCGACAGGCCGATGAATTTGGCTGTCGCGACGTCGCCGGCCCGCAATTGGTCGGCGATCCGGGAGCCCAGACCATCCACGCGGCCATAAATCACCGAATCGATCAGCGCCAGGCCGATCGCGCCGCCCAGATTGCGCATCAGGTTGAACAACCCGCTCGCGTCCGCGACGAGGTGCTTCGGCAGATGGCCCAGAGCCAGCCGGGTCGGCGGCAGCAAACAGAACATGATCGCGGCGCCGCGCATGATCTGCGGCCAGAACATCCCGTCGAAATCGGTCTCCGGGGTTTGCAGCGCGCTCATGCCCAATCCGGCGGCGAACAGAGCGAACCCCGCCGCGGTCAGCCACCGCGCGTCCAAACGCTGCTCCAACGCCACCGCGACCGGCGCGATCAGCAACTGCGCCGCGCCGGTCACCAGCATGGTCGTGCCGATCTCCAGGCTGTCGTGATAGCGGACGAACGCCAGATACACCGGCATCAGATAGACCGAGCCGAACAGCCCCACCCCGAGCACGAAACTCAGCACGCAGCCCACGGTGAAGTCGCGATCGGCGAACCGCCGCAGATCGACCAGTTGCCGCTCGGCGCGCAGCGTGCGGGCGACGAAGCCGATCCCGCTCACGAGACTCAGGCCCAGCAAGCCCAGTACCAGACCGGACGCCCAGCCTCGCTCGGGGGCTTCTTTGAGGGCGATTTCCAGGGCCGCCAGAGCGATCGCCAGCAACCCCAGAGACAGAGCATCGACTGTGCGGGCTTCGCGGAGACAGGCCGGTTCCCGCGGCAGCAACGCGGCGGCGACCGTTGCCGAAGCGATCCCGGGAATGACGTTGATCAGAAACAGCCAGTGCCACGACCAGGTATCGGTGATCCAACCGCCGACGATCGGGCCGACGGTCGGGGCCAGCACCGCCAGCACGCCGGCCAGCGTCGTGGCGATCGCCTGGCGCCGCTCCGGAAACAGCAGGAACACCGCCGAAAACACCGCCGGGATCAATGTTCCGCCGGAAAATCCCTGCAGCACGCGCCAGGCGACCAAGGTGCCGAAATGCGTGCTCATCGCACAGCCGGACGAGGCGACCGTGAAACTGGCGATCGACACCACGAACAGCCAGCGCATGCTCAGCGTGCGGGTCAGCACGCCGGTCAACGGGATGGCGATCACCTCGGCGACCAGATAGGCGGTTTGCACCCAACTCATCTGGTCGGGCGCGATGCCCAGTGCGCCCTGGATGTCCGGCAAGGAGGTGGCGACGACCTGCACATCCAGGATCGCCATGAACATGCCCACGCACATCGCCGCGAAGCCGAACCAGATACGCGCCGTCAGCGGGGATTCCGACGTTGCGTCAAAGATGCTCGAGGTCTCCCGATGCCGAGGCCGCCGCTCCGAATGTCGCGTTTTCCGCCCGGATGCGCACCCATAACACCGCGAGGTTCGCGACCGAGAACGCCAGCGCATACCACGGCAGCCCGAAACACAGCGGCAAGACGGCGATCTCTCCTATCACCACGAGGTAGTTCGGATGCGTCACGAATCGGTACGGACCGGCCGCGACCAGCGGCGCGCCCGGCACCACGATGATACGCGTGGTCCAGCGGCGGCCCAAAGTCGAAAGAACCCAGATCCGCCCGACCTGCAACGCCAGGAACACCGCGACCCAGCCAAGGCGCAACGGCGCCGCCCAACCGAGCCCCCACAACCCCGCCAGCCACAACGCATGCAACGCCACGATCAGGGGGTAGTGTTCCGGCGCCGCCTCGTACGCGCCATTCGCCAGTAAGGCCGCGGTGTTGCGGCGGGCGAGCCACAATTCGCCCAGACGCTCCAGCGTGACGGCCGACAGCAGGAGAATGGCTGGGATCAAGCCGCCCGCCGCAAGGAGACGCAGCTCGCGGTGAAGCCGGGTCCCATCGCGGTCAGCAGCGTGCGCGGCGGCAGGCCGGAGCGGATCAGGCGTTCCAGAACGAACAGAGCGGTCGGGGCGGACATATTGCCGTAGTCGGCCAGGATGGCGCGTTCGATGTCCAGGCTGCCCTCGTCCAGGTTCAGCGCGCGTTCCAGAGCCTCCACGACTTTGGTGCCGCCGGGATGACAGGCGAAACGGTCGATGTCGGCCAGGCTCAGTCCGCCGCGCTCCAGAATGCCGGAGACGGCGGGCGCCATGCGTTCCTCGGCGAAGGGCGGAATGGCGCGATCGAAGATGACGCCAAAACCCTGCGGATCGACCGACCAGCCCATGATGTCCAGCGTATCGGGCCACATGTGCTGGCCGCTCATTTCCACCTCGGCGATGCCGGTGGCGGCGCCGGAGCGCAGCACGCAGGCGCCCGCGCCGTCGCCGAACAGAGCGGTGGCGACGATGTTGGCCTTGGTGAGTTCATCCAGCCGGAACGCCAGCGTACACAGCTCGATCGCCACCATCAGCACCACGCTGCCAGGCCGCGCCTGCGCCAGCCGCGCCGCGATCGACAGTCCGGAGACCCCTCCGGCGCAGCCGAGGCCGAACACCGGCACGCGCTCGATATCCGCCCGAAACCCCAGCCTCGCCGCCGCCCGCGCCTCCAAACTGGGCGTCGCGATCCCGGTCGAGGAGACGGTGACCACCGCGTCCACCTGATCCGCCCGCAACCCGGCGGCGCCGAGCGCTTTGGCCGCGGCATCGATGAACAACTCCAACCCGCCGTCGAGATAGGCGGCGCTGCGTTCCGGCCAGCCCAGTTTTTCGAAGTACCAGTCGAGGGGACGGACGGCGTAGCGGCGGAGAATGCCCGAGCTTTCGAACACCTTGGCCAGACGCTCGAAGTCGGCGTAGCGCGCGGAGAAGCCGCGATGCGCCGCGGCGGCGGCATCGCGTTGCTGGATGCAGTAAGGCGGGACCGCGGTCGCGACGGACACGAGGCTGACGGGCTGGGACATGGATGCTCCTGAAAGGCCGAAATCTCGGTTCGTGGGGACGTCATGAGCGAAGCCGCGCGAATCCGTCACTCGGTAACGCTCACGTTTCGATCGTGTTCCTTGGTTTTTGTCTTCCGCGAGCCATCATGCGGCCGGCTTCAAGAACGCGCGCGGCGGCCAGACGCGATCGTCATCTGGGCTGGCCGCAGAGTGGACCCCTCCCGTGCGTACAGCAACGTACTTTCACGTTGGGGCCGCGAATGACCGCCGAACATCTCATCCGTCATGGCCGGGCTCGATCATGGCTCGACCCGGTCATTTCTCACCCCACAATGTGTGTGCCTCGACAGATCCTCGGCTCAAGGCTGAGGATGACGATGGAGGGGCGGGGATGACGATGGAGGGGCGAGGATAACGGTAAGCGGGTCAAGGATCACGGTGGCGCGCGGATCAATCCGGATGCTTATGGCGACCGCGGTTCGGGGCCGTTCTTGGCCTCTTCGGCCTTCATATCCATCGGCAGCAGGCCGAGCGTCGCGTAGACGCGCTTGCTGGCCGGCCATTCCTGCATCAGCCGGTCACGCTGGGTATAGCCGGCGACACCCAGGGCGGCGAGCGCCGCGAAACTGGCGGCCCAGGCGGCGGTGAGCAAGCGGTCGCGGCGGCGAAGGTGGGGGGATAAGTCGATCGGCGCGGCGAGCCGCTCGATCGCGGACAGCGGCGTATCGCCAACGGCCAACGCCGGTTCTCTCGTCTGGGCTGTGGCGGCGATCGGTTCGTGGACCGCGGGGGCCGGGGCGACCGGCTCGGGGATTGGAGCCTCTACCGGGGTCCCCACTTTCGGTTCGACGGCCGCTTGCTCCGGCGCGGCCTCACCGGCCGCCTCATCCACGATCTCATCGACCACTGGGATCGCCATCCAGTCGTGCGCGCAGCGGGCGCAGCGAACCTTGCGAGGCGGATCCACCAGAGCATCCGGTACTTCATACGTCGCCGAACAGGTTGGGCATCGAATACGCATGTCTGATGGAGTCCCTGAAAACCGCGGCCGGCCGAACTTTACCACAAGTGTGGCGATTTTCCCCTGGACGCAACGATTCGATTCATTTTGACAGCGTCGCGGACTGGCTGTTCCCGCAGCCGCCGTCCGGGCGCTCCGCGGTGTTGGCGGTCCCGCCGGACGGAACGCCCGCGCATTGATCCACACCGTCGGTTTCGCTCGCCGCCCGCCGCGCCGCCGACGCCGGGTCGCGGGCCTGGCTCGATACGGCGTTGCTTCGGACGGTGGCGACGAAGCGTCGTACCGGCCCTCGCTCGGCGTAAACGGTCACGCCACCCGCCAGCAGCGCCGCGACGATCCCCGCCGCCCACATCCACCGCCGGCCTCGACCGGTCCGTTCACCGCCTCCCCGCGGCATCCCCGCGCCGATGAACCTGAGCAGCCGAGCGGTCCGCGGCGGCGTCACGCCGGTCCCTCGCACCATCGGAGGAACGCGCGCTCCGTCCTCCGGATCGAATTCGGAGCGGTCGCCCTGGTCCGCCGTGAAATCCGCTTCCACCGCCGGCTCGGGCTCCCGCGGCAGCGACCAATCCGCTTCCCCGATCTCGTTCCCTTCCCCGTTCCCGTCCGGACCCATCCCGTCTGGACCCATCCCGTCTGGGCCCATCCCTCCACGCGATCCGGGTACACGCGCCAGAGACGCCAGCCGCCAGGGTTCCAGATCAGGCGCCGGACCGCGGAAGAAGACCGCCCCAGCCGAAATGATGGGGCGGTACGGTGGCGGCGGTCCCAGGACACCCAGGGTCCGGATGTTGCGCGGTGCCTGCGGCGGCACGGGCGCCATCTCCAGTGGCGTAGGCGGCGGTCTGGGCTTTGGCGGGATGGTCAAATAAGGCGGCGGCGGTCCCAGAACAGGCGGCGTGAAAACGCCCGCCACGCCACGAGCGGATGGCCGCGCCGAGGCCGCCCGGGACGGCGCGGGCTCGGCAATGGGCGCTGGATTGGACTCAGTTGGAGGCAGCGGGGGCGCCTGAGCGCATGACGCGTCGCCGGTCAGATAGATTACCGACGGCGGCTCCGGCACGGGCGAACCCGGACCAGCGGGGTCCTGACCAGCGGAGCCCAAACCGGAAGCAAGATCGCGCGGAGCGGGGGAATCGCCCAACGTCATCTCCGCGATGCCGATCCGCGGCACGAACAGCAGACCGCACGCGCCGCATCGCGTTTGGGGCGCGGCCGCGGCGCTCTCGGCCGAGACCTCGAGCGCGGCCGCGCAAACAGGGCAATGAATACGCATCAGGGTCATGTCGCCGCCGTCGGCCGAACGCGGCTCCAGTGGAGAGAGCCCGTTGGAAAGGAGAGCGCGTGAGAGGAGAGCGCGACCGGCCGTTCAGGCGTGTATCACGGATGCCTGTCAAAATCATGACAAGAGAATCAACTCCGGCATCGGCACGGCGCTTGCGTCAGGTTTCGTGGGCGACGCCCAACAATAAACCAGTCGCCTGACGCGCCGGCCTTCCTCGTCATCCCCAGGCTCGACCCCATGGGCGCTAAAATAGCACGGAAAGCAGGCGCGCACCCTCCATCCCCGTCATGGTCCGGCTCGACCGGACCATCGGCACAATCACGCCGGTGAGAGCGATTTTGGGCACACCGATGGACCGGTCGGGCCGGACCATGACGATAAATGAACGATGTCGTTCAATCCGCGATACTATCTTAGCGCCTATGGGCCCGACCCGGGGATCCATTCAGGCACTGTGCGGCGCCTGGTCCCCGGGTCGGGCCCGGGGATGACGAGAGTGGAACGACCACCTGACGCGATAATTGTCGGGCGTCGCCGTAGGCCAGCTTCAGGCGCCGTAGGCCAGCTTCAGGCCGGGGTCGGGCCATGGCATCGAGACCAATTGGCCGGTGCCGGACAGCGTCAGGAACGCGGTTTTCAGGTCCGGCCCACCGAAGCAGATGTTGGTGCAGAACATGTCCGGCATGGCGATCTGGCGGATCAGCCCGCCGCCCGGCGCGATCACGCTGACCGACCCGTTGACCAGTGTCGCCACGCAGACATTCCCCGCGCCGTCCACCGCCAGGCTGTCGAAGCGCTGAAACCCGCCAAGACCCGCCATCAGCCGCCCGCCATGCGGCGAGGGGAACGGCTGCTTGCTCAACACCCCCGGCGCGAGCACGTCGAACGCCCACAACCGCGCGGTTTCGGTCTCCGCGACATACAGGCTCTTGCCGTCCGGCGACAGGCCGATGCCGTTGGGCGTCAGGATCGGATGCGCGACCTCGGTGATCTTCGAGCCATCCGCCAGCGCGTAATACACACCGCCCCAGTCACGGTCCCTGGCCCGCGCCTTGCCGAGATCGGTGAAGTAAAATCCACCCAGGGTGTCGAACACGATATCGTTCGGGCCGAGCAACCGATGCGCGCCGCAACGGTCGTACAATACCGTGACCGCGCCGGTGTTGGGATCGACCCGCTCGATCCGGCCGCCGGTGTAGTCGGACGCGGGACCCGCCGGACGCAGCAGGTTCAACTCCGTGCGCCACATGAAGCCGCCGTTGTTGCAAACGTAGAACGCGCCATCCGGCCCCACCGCGAGGCCGTTCGGACCGCCACCGATATGGGCGATGACCGAGGTCGAACCGTCGGGTTGCACGCGTGTGACCGTCTGCCGCTCGATCTCCACCAGCACGATGGAGCCGTTGCGCATCGCCACCGGTCCTTCGGGAAACCGCAGGCCGGTCGCGATCGTCGTGATTTCGCTCATTGTTCCATTTCCCCCCGCCGTTGGACCAAAAGTCCAGCCTTGGCGGAAACCTAGTACCTGGAATCGGCGAAGCGCGACATCCCGCGCGAACGCCGGCCGCGAGCCAGATCGCGCCCCGCTGGACCGAGGATCGCGCGATTTGTTGTGGCGAGATCGGCGAGCCAACCTATATGCTCGGCACATTAAACCCGCCGAACCCGTCACGCCCGAACGCCGGTTTGCTTGCCTTTGATCAATCAGAACGTTTGGACGCGAGGGAATTGAAGGATGGCCAGGATTCAATCGCCCCACCGATCGCATCCCGCGCGCGCCACGCACCGGCGGCGGTTGATGCGCATGATCGCGCTGGCCGGCATCGCCGCCATCGCGCCGCCGCGCCGGCCATCGTTCGCCGCGGCCAATCTGGCCGAGCAGGAAGTTTCGATCGCGACAAAAGATGGTTTGCTGACCGCGACGTTCTCCGAGCGCACCGACGACTCGATTTTGAACGCTTCCATCCCGGCGTTGGCCGAGGCAGGCGTTCAGGCCGTCAGCCTGCGTGGCGCGCCGGTGCGGGACATGCGATCGTTCACGCGGCTGGCCAGCCTCAGAACGCTCGATATTTGTGGCACGCAGGTGCGCGACGTTTCGGCGATCGGCGCCTTGACCGGACTGCGATCGCTCAATTTACAGTTTCTCCCGGTCAGCGATCTGAAACCGCTGGTTCATTTGACCAGTCTGCGGTTTCTTAACATCGGCGGTACCGACGTTCACGATCTGACGCCACTCGCCTTCCTTACAGATCTTCACGATCTCGTCCTCGCCGTCACGAAAGTCGCGGACCTGTCGCCGCTCGCATCGCTCCGCCAACTCAGTACGCTGGACCTGGGAAATACGTGGGTCAGCGACGTGCGGCCGCTCGCCGGCATGATCAATCTGATCGACCTGAAGCTCAACGGCACGCGGGTCGATGACGTGCGGGCGCTTGAAAGCATGACGAATTTAATGACGCTCGATCTGGCGGCGACCGGCGTCAGCGACCTCCGGCCGATCGCGCGCATGACGGAATTGCGTTCGCTGAACATCGAGGGCACGCGGGTGGCCGACGTTTCTCCACTCGCGTCGCTCAAAGAGTTGCGCACGCTCGCGGTGGGCGGATCGCTGGTGAAAGATACCACGCCATTGGCGCGGATGACCGATCTGGAGATCCGCGAATGATCCGCGCCGCCAGATGGGTCGCTCCAGGGGCCGCTTTGGCGCTCATCCTGGCGGCGTCGGTCGTGCCCGCCGCGCGAGCGGAACGGCCCGCCGCCGATCCGGTTCTGCTGTGGAACGATCAAACCAACCGGGCGATTCAAGCCACCAATACCGATGCGTTTCAGGCGTCGCGTGCCCTCGCATTGGAAAGCGTCGCCGTGTTGGACACGGTTCGATCTCTCGCCGGCGCGCAAGGCCTGATGGTCCGGCTGCCAGCGCCAAAGGATGCCAGGACGGAGATCGCGGTCGCGTCGGCCGCGCACACCATGCTGGTCCGCCTGTTCCCCGCGTGCCAGGCCGCGTTGGACGCCGCGTTCGAGGCATCGTTGACCGCCGAACCATCCACTCCCGCGCGCTCGCGGGCGATCGCGTTCGGGGAGGCGGTGGCCGAGGCGGTCTTCGCGGAACGCGATCGGGACGGATGGAGGGTCGCGAAAACTGCTCCCACCGGCGCCGCCGCCGGCCAATGGCGCCCGACCCCGCCGCTCCAGTTGCCTGGTTTGGCGCCGCAATGGGCGACGATGACGCCGTTCCTGCTGACCGCGCCCAATCAGTTCCGCCCCCCGGGTCCCCCCGCGTTGGACTCGGCCGCGTTTCATGAGGCGACGGCCACGGTCGAAGCGATTGGCGGAGCGCAATCCACCGTCCGCGCCTCGATCCAGACTGAAATCGCCCATTATTGGAGCGACGCCATCGGTACCTACGCCCCCGCCGGGCACTGGAACGCGATTGCCGCCACATTGCTGGCGCCGATGGGCCTGAACCTGGAGGCGGAAGCGGAGTTGTTCGCCGAACTCAACGTCGCGATGGCGGATGCCGGCATCGCCATCGCCGATGCGAAATATACCTATTTGTTCTGGCGTCCGGTCACGGTGATCCGGCTCGGCGGCGACGGCTCCAGGCCCAATCCGGCCTGGACGCCGCTGCTGGAGACGCCGAATCATCCCAGCTACATCTCCGGCCATTCCGCTTTCAGCGGCGCGGCGGCGGCCGTGCTGACCGCCAGGTTCGGCACGCGGCCCTTCAGCTTCGAAAGCGCCAGCGTTCCCGGCGTAACTCGCAAATTCGCCAGCTTCCAGCAGGCTGCCGAGGAAGCGGCGATCAGCCGGGTTTACGGCGGCATTCACTTCCCCTTCGATAACGCGGACGGCCTGACCACCGGCCGCCAGGTTGGCGCCTGGACATTGTCCGCGTTCCGCCGGCTGGCCGACGACCGAGGGCCCGTCATCGTCATGGACGGCGCGGCGATGCGGACCTTGGGAACCCAGTCGCTGGCCGGCTACGCGCTGGACAACACCACGCCGGTGACGGCGGTGACGGTCAGCCTGAATGGCGGGCCGGCGTTCAAAGTGGTCGTCGATGAACGCGGGCGCTTCGTCATCCCGCGGCATCGCGTCAGTTCGCTCGGTCGGCGAGAGCTTCTGGTGACCGCCAGCAGCGCGACGGGACGGGTCACCACCGCGTCGCTGAAACTCGACGATCCCGCGGAGGACGGCATCGACACCGCGCCCGTCACGGTGAAGTAATACCAGGGGTCCGAAACTTTACTCTTCCGGGGGCTGAGCATTGGTCCGTGAGTTCGATTCGATGGCTCCAAGGCCGCTCTTTTCGGCCAGTGGAGCATCCAATGGGCAAACCGAACACTCCGCGGACGAGCTTCGCGCGGTCGCATCCAAATGCCGTGACGGTGCGCAGGTCCGCCGTCTGCTCGCCCTGGCGCTCGTTCTCGACGGCCACACCCGGACCGAGGCGGCGGATCAGGCCGGGATGGACCGTCAGACGCTGCGCGACTGGGTGCGTCGCTACAACGCGGAAGGGATCGCCGGACTGAAATCGGGCCATGGTCCGGGCAAGCCGCCGTCGCTGAACCGGGAGCAAATGGTGGAACTGAAGGCAATGGTTTTGAAGGGGCCCGATCCAGAGAAGCATGGCGTTGTCCGCTGGCGCTGCGTCGATTGACGCGCGGAGGTCGCTCGCCGTTACAGTGTCGAGGTCAGCAAGCGGACCGTCGGGAAATGGTTAAGCAAGATGAAACTGACCCGGCTGCAACCCCGGCCATACCATCCGAAAAAGGATGACGCGGCCCAGGAGGCTTTTAAAAAACGAGCTCGGGTCGCCGGCCCGCCTGTGGCGTTGGAAACGGGGCGCGCTATTCTGAGAGCGAGGGGAGCGGCCGAAAAGTTTTTGGTGGATCTGACCCCGTA
>Ga0182030_10003434_pt1 | contig 33809 bp, 42 predicted proteins | sample 812S3MmetaG_FD_121299 | JGI IMG/M metagenome (GOLD analysis project Ga0182030, IMG submission 121299) | Permafrost microbial communities from Stordalen Mire, Sweden - 812S3M metaG (Illumina Assembly) | ecosystem: Environmental > Terrestrial > Soil > Wetlands > Permafrost | place: Sweden...
AACCGATGGCCGCCGAGCCGCGGTCAAGGTCTCGCGGCATGGGCCGCGCCAACCTTGTCGAGTTGGGATGGCGCCTCAGTCGGTCCTTGCCGAGCCGCCCGCCGCTCAGGCGGCGCCCGTTCCGCGCCGGTCGCGGTTGGACTGCAAGTAATATAGGCGCTTGGCGTGGAGCATCTTCATGTCGGCGCGTTTGACCACCTGTTCCAGCCGGTCGCCGGGCCGGCTGGTGGCGATCCCGGTCGAGATGCTCAGCTCGAAGTCGGGATAGTACTGGTTGTTGAGTTCGATGAGTTCGGCGAGCGAGGCGAGAACGGCTTCCCCGCCGGCGGCGTCGGTGCCGGGCAACAGCACCGCGAATTCGTCGCCGCCGATCCGCGCCACCGAGGCCGGCTTTGCGACCAGCGAGCCGAACACCTCGCCCGCCCGGCGCAACAGCGCGTCACCGACGCCATGGCCGAGTTCGTCATTCGCGGTCTTCAGCCCGTTGAGGTCGGCGATGATGATGGTGACCGGCTGCGGTCCCTTGCGTTCGAGCCGATTGAGCTCGTCGACATAGAACGAGCGATTCAAGGTGCGCGTCAGCACGTCATGGGTGCCGAGATATTCCAGATAGGCTTCCGCCTTCTTGCGGGCGGTGATGTCGGTCAGCGCGACCTGCACCAGCGACCAGTCGCGTTCATGGCTGGGCAGCACCGAGAATTGCAACAACAGATGCAGCTTGGTGCCGTCGAGCGCATAGTTCACCACCTCGCGCTGCTGGAACAGCTTGCCGTCCCACAGGTCGACCAGCTGCTCGCGAAAATGCGGCGCCATCTCGTCGCGGAACACCGCGGGCAGATTGCGCAACAACGTCTGCTTGTCGGGCGCGCCGAACAGTTCGAGCGTCCGGCTATTGACATCTAGCACGCGGATTTCGCTCATGCAGCGCGGGACGAATTCCTGGTGCACATCGGTGAAGACGCGAAAATCCTCGACGCCGCGGGCGCGCACGTCGTCGATGAGCCGTTTCACGGCGCTGAAATCCTCCACCCACAGCGACACCGGTGAATGGGCAAACAGGCCGAAGGCGTAGTTCTCGCTGTCCGCCAGGCGGCGCCTTGCGTCTTCCCGCTCGGTGACGTCCTCGATCGCGATCATGACGCGGTCCCAGCTGCTTTCGTGACCGGGAAGGATGGTGCCGTTGAGCTGGATATCGAGGCGCTCGCCGGTCAGCGTATAGTTGACCGTGTGGCTGGAGAAGCTGGTCTTTCCGTTCCAGAGCTGGGCAAGTTCCCCGACATAGCTCTTGAAGGTGTCGTCGCGCATCACCTGGCCGAGATTGGCCGTCAAATGAGAGAGATCGCGGGCGCCGAACAACGACAAGGTCTTGCGGTTGACCTTGAGGATACGGATTCGCTCCGAACACTGCCGCACCAGGTCGGGATCGGCAGCAAGGAATGGCTTGATGTCGGCGACGCCCGCCGCTCGCCAGCGTTCGAACAGCGTCTTGACCGCACTGAAGTCCTCGATCCAGAGCGAGACCGGCGCGAGGTCGAACATTTTGGCGTCGTCGTCGGGATCGGTGACGGGCATTGAAGACCGGAACGAAATGGCCGAGCTGGGTGGCACTCTGGCTTCAGCTTTATGCACTACTCGTTAAAAATCTCTCAGTCTACGGCGGCGGAGCCGCGCGGTGTGGACAGCGTGGGGTTCTTGTCGCTTGCAACGGCGTGGTTGCCCAATCTCTATGCGGACCGCCGGCGAATGAGGCTGACCCGATCCCCCGGCGATGCCGAACTCGGCGGGCCGGTTGGGATCTCCGACCGGGATCCGGCCACCCGGGCCTTTCCAGCTCGTCGGTCGCGGCGCCGCCGGTGCCGAGCGTTCTGTCAGCGTTAAGGCCTGAATTCGGAGGGACTGCAGGCAGTTCCGGCCGCTCGCCGCCAAGGGGGCGGCAGGAGAGATCACTTAAGGTAGTCGGGCAGCGCGAACCCGTCGTAGAAGTGATTCGAAAGAATCGCAGTCCTGAAAGTCTGTGACTTGTAACCGGCGACGATGTCCTGCGCCCACTGGCTGTCCGCGTTGCCGCGTTTCACGGCCACGACGTTGATATAGGGTGTCGTCATCTTCTCCAGCGCGAAGGCATTGGTCAGCTTGAGTCCGCTGTAGATCGCGAAATTACCTTGAATGGCGGCGAAATCGACATCGTCGATCGCCCGCGGCGCTTGCGCGGCCTCCAGCGGCACGATCTTGATTGCGCCGGGATTTTTGATGACGTCCAGTTCGGTGACATCCACCGGTTTGCTGTCGCGAATCTCGATCAGGCCGAGGTCGCGCAGGATCCACAGCGCCCGTTGCAGATTGACGGGATCATTGGGTACCGCCACCGTCGCGCCGGGCTGTATCTGGGTGCCGGGCGGATGCTTTTTTGAATAAAGCCCCATCGGCGGTGTCGGCACATGGACAATTCCGACGAGGTCGGTCTGCTGACGCTCGTTGTAGGAGTTGAGGAACACCGTATGCTGCATGACATCGGCGTCGATCTCGCCCTTGAACACGGCGTTGTTGGCTTCGAGCCCTGCAGAGAATTCGACGTAGCGGAGGCGATAGCCCTTTTTCAGCAGTTCAGGGGCCACGCCGGCCTTGAACTCGTCGATATAGGGGCCCGGCACGAAGCCGATCTTGAGTTCGGGCTTGGCGGTCTCCTGGGCGCCGGAGCCTGCAAGCGTGCTGACGATCAGGAACGCCGACAGCAGCAGTGAACGCGTCATCTTCATGATTGTCTCTGGAGGTTGGGTGATTCAACAGGGCGGACTGGAGTGTTGCCCGTGGCCACCGGATGTCGGGAAAATCAGACGGTCATGCAATCGCCTGGATGCCCTCGGCGTAGACGCTGTCCGGCCTGGCGAGGCCGAAATGGTCGCGCAACGTGTTGCCGGCATATTCATTACGAAACAGGCCGCGCTTGCGCAGGATAGGCACCACCTGTTCAGCGAACAGGTCGAAACCTCCCGGCAGCCACGGCGGCATCACGTTGAAGCCATCGGCGGCGCCGTTCTCGAACCAGGTCTGGATGTTGTCCGCGATCTTCTCGGGCGGCCCGGCGATCACCCAGTGACCGCGGGCACCGGCCAGGCGCTGAACCAGCTGCCTGATGGTTGGTCGCTCCCGATCGACGATATCCACCACCAGCTTGAAGCGGCTGGCTACGCCGCGCGCGCTTTCCGTATCGATCAAATGCCGCGGAAACGGCCCATCGAGATCAAAACCCGAGAGATCGAGGCCGATCATCTGGCGAAGCTGGGTCAGCGAATATTCCGGTTGGATCAGTTCGTTGAATTCGTCCTGCAGGCGATCGGCTTCGGTCTGCGTGCTGGCGATGAACGGGCTGATGCCGGGCAGGATCTTGATCTGGTCGGGACGGCGGTCGAAACTGCGGGCTTGCCGCTTGACGTCGGCATAGAACTCCTGCGCGCTCGCCAAGGTCTGATGCGCGGTGAATATCGCTTCCGCAAAACGCGCTGCAAAGGCGCGTCCGTCTTCGGATGAGCCGGCCTGTACATAGACCGGCCTGCCTTGCGGCGGCCGCGAGATGTTCAGTGGCCCACGAACCCGGAAATGCTTGCCGACGTGGTCGATCGCGTGAATCTTGCCGGTATCGGCGAAAATGCCCGACGCAGGGTCGTTGACCAGCGCATCGTCCTCCCAGCTGTCCCATAGTCTTGTGACGACGTCCAGAAACTCCCTGGCGCGTTCATAGCGCTCAGCGTGGGGGGGATGTTCGGGCAGACCGAAATTCTGCGCCGCCTGGGGCGCGCTGGTGGTCACGATATTCCAGCCGGCGCGGCCGCCGCTGAGATGATCGAGCGAAGCGAACAGCCGCGCCAGATTGTAGGGCTCCGTATAGGTCGTCGACGCGGTCGCGATCAGGCCGATGCGGCGGGTGACGGCGGCGATCGCCGAAAGCCAGGTGATGGGCTCGAGCCGGAAGCGCTGGGCATAGCGGACATTGTCGGCAAGCGCCGGTCCATCGGCGAAGAAGATGGCGTCGAACTTGCTTGCTTCCGCGCGCTGCGCCAGTTCCTGATAATAGCTTAAGTCAAGGATGCGGCTTGCGGCGGATTCCCTGTAGCGCCAGGCGGCTTCGTGGTGTCCTCCGGGATAGATGAAGAGGTTGAGGGAAAGTTGCCGGCGATCGCTCATCGCTCAAACCCGCGCGCGCTGGAGGAAAGGGGTGCCTTGGGCGCGAATCCAAAGCCCAAATAGCGTTTTAGCCGGAGCCCTTCAGGGGTGCGCTTGATCTTGAGCCGTGACATCCGTGATTTCCGCCGCCATTGCGTTGCCTGTTTCAATCAGCAAGGCGCTAAAACTCTACGTCTGCGATCGCAATGATGTCGATGAAATGAAGTTGCATTGTTGCGGCGGGCACGAGAATGAATCGCATGAGTTGATCCGGAATCGGAGACGAGCATGCGTTTTGCCGTGTTGCCGATGACCGGAAGCGGTTTCTTGAACCTGTTGCAGTCAATCCAGTCGGCGATGCGGCCCCTGAACGGTTGCGAGATTCCGGGCAGGGCTTACGATGTTTCGCTATCCTTCGATATTTGAATGCAACCTTTCTCGCCGGCGCCGAAGTTTGGAAGGTATTTTTGGAGCAGCTGGGCTAGCCTTTGAAGAAGTAATGCATCGAGGTTGCAGGGGAGCAGCTCGGCCAAGTCCAGGTTGAAGGTGTCGCCCGACAGATACGTAACTGAAAACGACCGACGCAGAAGACTGGCGAATAGTCGCAGCTTCCTCGTCTCCGCCGTCGTTGCCGCGACCAGCGCATCGCGGAGCATCTTCCGGCAGGGATCGCGGCCTTGGGAGAACTGACCATGACTCAAACGGCTCTCATCGACAATGTGATTCCGCGGGCGGACATCGTCAAGCTCGCCGGGCGCCTTGGCGCCGAGATCAGGAACGTCAGGCTGTCGGGTGACCTGGCCGACGAGACGGTGAGCGCGATCAACAGCGTTCTTCTCGAGCACAAGGTCATCTTCTTCCGCGATCAGGGCCATCTCGACGATGCCGAGCAGGAGCGTTTCGCCGTCCGGCTGGGCAGGCTGGTGCCCCATCCGACCGTTGGCGCGAGCAAGGGGACGTCGTCGATTCTCGAACTGGATTCCGCACGGGGCGGCGGACGGGCGGATCAGTGGCACACCGACGTCACCTTCGTCGATGCCTATCCGAAGATATCCGTGCTGCGTGGCGTCGTGATCCCGCCGTTCGGTGGCGACACGGTGTGGTCGAATACCGCCGCCGCCTACCTCGATCTGCCGCCGTCTCTGCAGCGCCTCGCGGACGAATTGTGGGCGGTCCACAGCAACGCCTACGACTATGCGGTGAAGCCGCGCGCCACCGAAGCCGATCGAAAACACTTCGACGAGGTGTTCACCGGAACGATATATGAGACCGAGCACCCCGTCGTTCGCGTCCATCCCGAAACCGGCGAGCGGACGCTGGTGCTCGGAAATTTCGTGCAGCGCTTTGTCGGCGTGCCGAAATATGACGGGCAGAAGCTGTTCGATCTGTTCCAGTCGCACATTACCGCGCCGGAGAACACGGTGCGATGGAGCTGGAAGCCAGGCGACGTGGCGATCTGGGACAACCGCGCCACGCAGCATTATGCGGTCAATGATTATGGCGACCAGCATCGTGTGGTCCGGCGCGCCACCATCGATGGCGACGTGCCGGTCAGCGTCGACGGACGCCATAGCATCACGCGCATCAAGTCGACCAAACCGCAGAGTGCGAAAGCCGCCTGGTAGATCGGTTACATGAATTCGATTCAAACTCTCGGACCTCATCCCCGCGTAACGGCTTCGCCGTTATCGCTGGAGGAGCCCAGCAGAGCGCAGCGAAGCTGGGCGTCTCGAAGGATGGCAGTGTGGCACGGCTGTCGTCCACAGCCATCCTTCGACACGCATCGCTGGAGCCTGTCATCGGGCGCCCGCTCGCGCGACCCGGTGGCGATGCTGCTCAGGATGCGGTTGGCCGAGGATGCCGATATGATTCGAACTTCGAAAACGCTCTACCAGATCGAATCGCCGACCGAGCAAGCCGTTGCTCGGCTGCGGTTGGCGGCTCCGGCCGCGGCGTGAGACAGGCCATGGCCGGCTAGGGAGTGCCGGGCGTATTTCGCACGGTCGCCTGCGTCACCACGCTGTTCGGCGGAATATCCCTGGTGAGCCAGACATTGCCGCCGATCGTCGAACCGCGGCCGATCGTGATCCGGCCAAGGATGGTGGCGCCGGCATAGATGACGACATCGTCCTCCACGATCGGGTGACGGGCGTCGCCCTTGATCAACTTGCCTTCCTCGTCGGTGGGGAAATGGCGGGCACCGAGCGTGACAGCCTGATAGATCCGCACATTGTCTCCGATCACGGCGGTCTCGCCGATCACCACCCCGGTGCCGTGATCGATGAAAAAGCCGGAACCGATGGTCGCGCCGGGGTGGATGTCGATACCGGTTCTGGCATGTGCGATTTCGGCGATCAGCCGGGCGATCAGCCTCGCGCCGAGGTGATGCAGAAGATGAGCCAGGCGGTGATGGATGATGGCCGTCATGCCGGGATAGCCGATCAGGATTTCCGGAAAATTCCTCGCTGCTGGATCGCCAACGAAGGCGGCCCGCAAATCGCTGATCAGAAGCCCGCGGAGGCCTGGTAACTGCGAGGCGAAGCTGCGGGTCAGCTCGGCCGCCTCCTCGCGGCGAAATCCGGGTAACAGTTCGTCGCCGACGAACAGTGCCCCGCGATGGATCTGCTCGAACAGGGAATCGAGCGCGACACTCAGGGTGTTGCCGACAAAATAGTCGATATTCTCGCCGTCCAGGTCGAATTGGCCGTAATGCCGCGGAAACAGCGCGCCGGAAAGGCCGTTGAGGATAGCTTCCAGCGCCTCACGCGATGGAGCGCGCCGCGCCTCGCCGTCGCGCCGGATGCTATGGGTTTCCTCCCGCGAGGTCCGCAATTCGGCGACGATCCGTTCGAGCTGCCAGCGCGTCGGCGAGGTGTTGCCTCCGCTGGATGCGGCTTTGTGGGGCTTCGGCGGAATTTCGCGCTTCATCTGTTTGTCCTCATCGCACATGCGCCAGCGGGACGCTGACCTCGGCAAGAAGATCGAGATCGTCGTCGTGGCCGATCTCGAGATATTGGCCATTCCAGTAGACGAGGCCGGATGGCTGGTGCGCAAGATTCATGCTGAGCAGGCGACCGACGACGATCGCATGGGAATATCGCTCGATGATTTCCTCGACCTGGCATTCGACCGCGGCGACGGATTTCGCCAGCAGCGGCACGCCGGACGAGCCGGCCAACCACGTCGCGCCTTCGAAACGTTGTTTACCCCTCAGCCCGCTGTTGCTGAAGCGGCCGGCGATCTCTTGCTGGTCGGATCCCAGGATGTTGACCCCGAAGGTCCGATTGCGCTCGATCAAGCCAAAGGACGACGCCTGCCTGTTGAGGCTCACCAGCAGCCGCGGAGGGTCAGCGCTCAGCGACGTCAGCGATGTAACCGTCATGCCGGTGATATCGTCGCCGCGTCCGGCGGTGATGATGCTGACGCCGCCGGCAAGGCGGCGCATGACGGAGCGGAACTGGCGTCCGATTTCGTGGGTCTCATCGACGAGATGAATGTCCGATTTGCTCATCGGCTGCTTCCTTCGTTACGCGGCCCCGGACACCTGTTTCGCTAGAAGAAGCCCTTGGCCGGCAGCGGCGTGCCGCTGATCTCGTATTGCCCGATCGAGCGCGCCTTGAAGCTGGTCGGATTGTGCGAGGACAGGGTTCGCGCATTGCGCCAGTGGCGGTCGAAATTGGTGATTTTCTTGGTGGCGGAGGCGCCGCCGACGTCGAACAGCAGGCTGCCGCCGCGGATAGCAAACTCATCCGCGACGATCTTGGCCTTGGCTGACAGTAGCGCGGCCTTGTGGGCTGCTTCAACGGCATTTTCCGCGCCCGCATCAAAGGCGCCGGTGGCGAGGTCGAGAGCATCGGCTGCCGCCAGCACGACGGTTTCGGCCGCAAAGGCCCCGCTGGCGATCTGGCCGACGGTCTGCTGCAGCAGGGGATCGTCAGCCGGGATCTCGCTCGGCGCGTAGTAGAACGTCCGTTTGCGGGTACGGACCAGTTCAGTGGCATCGTTCAGAATCGCCCGCGCAATGCCGGCATTGACGGCGGTCAGAAAAAGCTGCGCAAAGGTGTTCGCATACGGGATGCCGTAACCGACATCGGGGCCGTCGAATACGACCTCCTGACGCTTGATCCTGACGTTGCGGAAATGCGTGGTGCCGGTCGCCGTCAGCCGCTGACCGAGCCCGTCCCAGTCGTCGAGAAGCTCAATACCTTCACGCGTCACGGGGATCAGTGTCGCGGCGTTGGCGCCCGATGAATCGGCGGTGCGGACCAGGACATAGTCCGAGTAGAGCGTGCCGGTGCTGTAGTATTTGGTTCCATTGAGGAGGTAGTCGTCGCCATCCGGCGTCAGCGTCGTGTTCGGCCTGACGTCGCCGACCTTCGGCGTTTCCAGTTCGGTCGCCGCCAGACCGATGATCGCGCCGTCGGCGACGGCCTGCTGCCATTGCCGGTGCTGATCGTCGCCCGGCCGCCGCAGCAGCCGTTCGACCACGCTGAAGTGATTGCGCAGGATATGCGCGACATTGGCATCGGCCTCGCCGAGGCGGATCACGATCTCGAACAGTTCACGAATCGTGCTTCCCGTGCCGCCGGCGTCCTTCGGCAGCCGCAAGGCGCCCAACCGGGCCCGGCGGATCAGCTCGATCGCGTCATAGGGAAGAATGCGCTCCCGCTCGCGTTCGCTGGCGCCTTCGGCGATCTGGTTCAAGAGCACTCCGAGATCCGGCGAACGCGGATCGAAAGGCTGGGAAGGCTTCAGGGAATGGGCGGCTAACGGCTTGTTCATTGGCTCGATCCGGACCGGGTTGAAGTGATTGTGTGTTTCAGAGTTGCGCGAGGTGATCGGTTATCCTGACCGGCTCCGGCAATACCTTGCGCGCCACCAGCCAGTCCGCGGCCCTTTGCAGTTCGGCGATGAAATTCTCGTCGTTGACCGGGAAGGAGCGGTACTGACGGTTCATGGCGATGAACTGGTCGCGCACCTGATCGCTGTACTTTCCAGCCTTTTGCGCGATGTATTCAGCGTCTTTGCTGTTCTCGGAGGACCATTTTCCCTCTGCGCGCAAGCCGTCGTTGACGGCGCGCACCAGCGACGGATTGTCGGTCGCGAATTTGCGGGTGGTCAGGTAGGAGGTGTAGTCGATCTGGAATTCCAGATCGCGGCCTTCGAGGAACAGATCGTGGGCCTTGTACTCGATCCGTGCGATGTCCACCCCGGGACTCCACATCGACCAGGCATCGACTTTCCCGGAGGCGAGCGCCGGCGCGGCATCGGGGGGATTGAGGTAGACGAATCTGACCGCCGAGCGGTCGATCTTGTGCTTCTCGAGCGCTGCGACCAGCAGGAATTCGCCGAGCCCGGAGCGGTTCACCGCGACCGATTTGCCGACCAGGTCCTCGATCTTGTTGATTCCGGAATCGTCCTTGGCGATGATCGCGGTGGTTCGCGGCTCGTAGACCACGAACTGGGTGAACACCAGGGGTGAACCGGCGATGATGGCCGCCAGCGCCGGCGTGGTGGAGCCGCCGAAGCTGAAATCCGCGCTGCCGCCGGTCACCGCCTGCAGGGTCGGCGCGTGATTGGGGAACGGCCCCAGCCACTCCACCTTGATGCCGTCTTTCGCCAGGCTCTTTTCGAACTCGCCGCGTTCCTTGGCGATCAGGTTGAGACCGCCGAGACCCCATGTCAGGCGAACCGTGTCGGTAATGCGGCCGCTGGCCGCTTCGGCGGTGGGGCCGACGCCTAGGCCTGCAACCGCGCCGAAGCCCAGTGCGGCGGTGCCGAGAAAGCGGCGCCGCGTTGGATTGTCGAAAGAGAGTTCAGACATCAACGAATCCTTCCGAAGAACCTAGTCGGGAGAGCGGGAAGCAAAAACACCGAGCTCAGCCAGCAACTCGGCGCGGGTGATGGCAGGCGAATTGTCGCCCTTGGCGCGGTGCTCGAAGGCGATGCTGCCCTCGCGCATCACCAGGATTCGGTCGGCGAGCGCGATCGCTTCATCCACGTCGTGCGTCACCAGCAGGACGCCTGGCCGGTGGCTCGCGACCAGTTCGCGGACGAGGCCGTGCATGCGGATGCGCGTGAGGGCATCGAGCGCGGCAAAAGGTTCATCAAGCAGCAGAAGTTCGGGCTGTTGTACCAGGGCTCGTGCCAGCGCCACCCGCTGAGCCTGTCCGCCCGAAAGATTGCGTGGCCAGTCGTCCAGCCGGTCGCCTAGCCCGACTTCGGCGAGCGCCGCTGCGGCCCGCTGGCGCGCATCGGCGGCCTGAAGGCCAAGCGACACGTTACGCCATAGGCTGTCCCATGGCAGCAACCGATGTTCCTGAAACACCACCGCCGGCCGTCGTGGCGCCACGATGCGTCCGCCGTCAATCGGATCGAGGCCGGCGAGCGCCCTCAACAGCGTGGTCTTGCCGCATCCGCTCTCGCCCAGAAGTGCTACGAATTCACCGCGCTCGATGCGCAGATTGAGATTGTCGATCACCAGCCGATCGCCGTAGGCGCGGCGGAGATTGCTGACGATGACGGCCGGCCCGGCTACATTCGCCGAAGACGACTGCGGTGGCGGGACATGGAAGGTCAACGCGCGCCTCCGTAGTTGGGGTGCCACGCCAGCAGGCGTCGTTCGAGGAGGCGGGTGGCGGCATCCGCTGCAACGCCGATCACCGCGTAGATCACGATCGTCAGCACGATGACATCGGTCCGCAGGAATTCGCGCGCGTCCATGGCGAGGAAACCGATGCCTGATTGCGCGCCGATGGTTTCTGCGACGACGAGCGCCAGCCAAGCGGTCGCCAGCGCATAGCGGACGCCGGTGAGGATCGAGGGCAGGGCAGCTGGAAGAATGATGCGCCAGATCAGCTCAAACGGCCGCAATCCCTGAACCCGCCCCAGTTCGATCAGCTTCGGATCGACCTGGCGAATCCCCAGGGTGGTGTTGATGTAGATCGGGAAGGTGACGCCGAGCGCGACCAAAAATATCTTTTCCGCCTCTCCGACGCCGAGCCAGACGATGACCAGCGGCAGAACGGCGAGAAACGGAACCGCGCGGATCATCTGCACGCTGCGGTCGATCGCAGCCTCGGCGAGGCGCGAGAAACCGACCAGCGTGCCGAGCCCGAAGCCGACGGCACCACCGATCGCAAAGCCTGCAATGGCCCGCAACAGGCTGACCCCGAGGTCGTTCAGCAGGCTTCCGGTTGCCGCAAGCTTGAATGCCGTTCTGATAATTTTGCTTGGCGCCGGCAGGACCTGTGGCGACAGCCATCCGCCCTGCGCCAGGACTTCCCAGACGACGACCAGCACCACCGGCGCGAGCCAGGAGAGCAGCAGCATGCCCCGCTCGCCGAGCTTGCCAGACGACTTGCGCGCCGGCGAGGAAGATCTGTCCTCGCGCCGATGCTTGTCAATTCCGACCGGGGCCACAGTCTGTTCGATGTTGCTCAAGAGTGAGAGTCCTCGACTGGTCGTGTGGTCCGGCGGTCCGCAGAGCAACGAACACACCAACGCTGCGCGTCGAGCAATTGCGGTCGGCCACCCCATGACGACTGGGCGCTTGATGCGCGAAAGCCGTTTCCGCACACACCAAACTCTCCCACGAATTGGGTCGGACAGAAATAGAGCGGTTTTTCAATTGTCATTGGTTCCGGAGTGTTTCCGGTTTCTTTGCGCGCGGGAGACAGCATGGATTATGCTGCTTCGTTTCCTTGCTTGATCTTCCGACCGGCTTTGGCGAAAACTGGCGGGCGCTCGACGACTTGGTGCGCACAACGGAAGAGGATTTCACAAATGACGGGGCGACCGCTTCGTTTCGGGATCTGGGCCCTGGTGCATGGACCGCGTGCCGCCCATCAGGATCCCGAGGAACCCTATGACGCCTCATGGGAGCGCAATCGCGACCTGGTGCTGGCGGCGGAGGCGCTTGGCTACGATTCGACCCTTATCGCGCAGCACACCATCAACCCGCACCAGGAGGATCTCGATCAGCTGGAGGCGTGGAGTTCGGCTGCGGCGCTTGCGGCTTTGACCAGCCGGATCGAGATCATCGCCGCCATCAAGCCGTATCTGTATCATCCGGTGGTGCTGGCCAAGATGGCGCTGCAGATCGAAAACATCAGCCGCGGGCGGTTCGCGATCAACCTCGTCAATGCCTGGAATCGGCCGGAACTGGAAAAGGCGGGCATCGGCTTTGCCGAGCACGACGCGCGTTACGCCTATGGCCGCGAATGGATCACGGTGGTGTCGCGCCTGATGCAGGGGGAGCGTCTCACTTACAAGGGCGAACATTTCGACGTGCGCGATTATGCGCTCAGGCCCGCCGACCTCTACCGTTCGCGTCCACTGATCTATGTCGGTGGGGAATCCGAACCGGCGCGCGATCTGGTCGCGGATCACGGCGACGTGTGGTTCATCAACGGCCAGCCTCTGGACGACGTCGCCGGGTTGATTGCCGACGTTGCGGCGCGACCGCGGCAGGGTACGCCGCTGCGGTTTGGCCTGTCGGCCTTCGTCATCGCACGTGAAACCGGCGAGCAGGCCCATGCCGCCCACGAACGGCTGCTGCAGCTGGCGGCAAGGGATGCGCCGATGCGGGCGATCCAGAAACAGAACACCGATCCGAAGGTCGTGATGATGCAGACCATGCAGAAGACCCCGCGCGTCGGCAGCAACGGCGGAACGGCCGCTGGCCTGGTCGGAAGCTACGACGAAGTCGCGGCGCGCATGGGTGCGTTTCATGCCGCCGGGATCGAGCTGTTCATGCTGCAATTCCAGCCGTTCGAGGCCGAGATGGAGCGGTTCGCCAGGGAAATTATTCCGCGGGTCCGACAGTCCGAGTCCGTCGCGAGCAAATCGCCGCGGCGGGCCGTCTAGCAGGGACGCATCAAGGAAGAAGGCCTAGGCGGACGCCGCGGCGGGGGCCTGCCTGGCAAAACGGCTCGGCGGCCGCGGCAAGGCGAAATGGTCGCGCAAGGTCGTGCCGCTGTACTCGGTGCGGAACAGGCCGCGGCTTTGCAGGATCGGCACCACGGTATCGACAAAGACCTCGAGGCCGCTCGGCAGCACGTCAGGCATCAGGTTGAAGCCGTCGGCGGCGCCGGCCCTGAACCAGGCTTCGATATCGTCGGCGATCTGCTCTGGCGTACCAACGATGATGCGGTGGCCGACGCCGCCGCCCAGCGCCCGCAGCAACTGGCGTACTGTCAGATTGCCGCGGCGCGCCAGGCTCACGGTACCCTGGAACATGGTGTGATTGGCGTTGGCCGGCAGCGGCAGCGGATCGGGCAGCGGCTTGTCGAGTTCGAGCAGGGCGGAATCGATCTGCAGCGTGTTGGCGAGGCGCGCCAGGCTGTACTCGATCGGGACCAGTTCCCAAAGCTCATCCTGTCGCCGTTTCGCCTCCGCTTCGGTACTGCCGATCACCGTCGCCAGCCCGGGCAGGATCACAATGGAATCGCCTGACCGGCCATAGGCGACCGCCCGGGCGCGCAGGTCGCGCGCATAGGCGGCACCTTCCTCGATGGTCTGGGCGAGGGTGAAGACGGCTTCCGCCTGGGCGGCGGCGAGATCGCGGCCGTCGTTCGACCCGCCGGCTTGCACGGTCACCGGACGGCCCTGCGGCGAACGCGGCACGTTCAGCGGACCCGCCACCGAGTAATAGGTTCCGCGGTGTGCGATCGGATGGACTTTCGAGGTGTCGACGAATTGCGCCGTCGCCTTGTCGCCGACAAAGGCCCCGTCTTCCCAGCTGTCCCACAGCGCATGCACGACTTCGGCGAACTCCTTGGCGCGATCATAGCGCGCCTTGTGCTCGAGCACGCCGGGCAGACCGAAATTGCGGCTCGCCGAGGCATCCGCCGTGGTGACCGCATTCCAGCCGGCACGGCCGCCGCTGGCAAGATCGAGCGTCGCGAAGCGTCGGGCGATGTTGTACGGCTCGTTGTAGGTGGTCGAGGCGGTGGCGATGAGTCCGATATGGCGTGTCGCTGCGGCGACCGTGGCCAGAACGATCGTCGGCTCCATCGACAGGAACGGCCGATAGTCGATCCGATCGGTGACGGCCGGCGTGTCGGCCAGAAAAATCGCGTCCAGCTTGCCGCGTTCGGCGATCTGCGCGACGAGGACGTAGTGGCCGACGTCGAAGCAGGCACCGGCATCGCTTTCCGGCAATCGCCAGGCCGACGCGTAGACGCCGGAGTGCAGCAGATTGACGTTCAGATGCAGTTGACGCAAGGACATAAAGAAGTTCCGGCTTCGGATTTCAGATCGACCTGGATTCAGATCGACCTGGATATCGCGTCGCGCCCATAAAGCAAACAAGCGAGGCTCCGCCATGCGAAGAAAGAAAAATTCGTCTATCAGCCTGCGCAAGACGGGCAGCGCTGTGTCGAATGGCGCGCGAAGAGATCATGTCCTGTCTGCCGCCACACGAATCTTCTTCAGCCGGCTGTGACAGGGAAAGCTTAGTCCAATTCTTCCCGAATATCTGAAATTGCCACCGGCTTCGGCTCGCGCGACGATGTGTTGGCGGTGTGACGGGGGGTCCGTTACCGATCGCCGACGGAGATCTCGTCCATGACCATTCGATTCAACCGCGCCGAAAGCATCCCGGCGACTGCGGGCTCGGTTGAATTCGACGCTGATGTTCTGGTGATCGGCGGCGGTCCTGCCGGCACCTGGGCGGCGATAGGCGCGGCCGAACGCGGCGCGCGCGTCGTGCTTGCGGACAAGGGATTTTGCGGCACCTCCGGCGCAACGGCGGCGGCCGGGACCGGGGTCTGGTACATCGATCCGGATCCCGCGCTTCGCGAAGCGGCGTTGGCCAATCGCGAAAAGATGGGTGGCTATCTGCAGGATCGCCGCTGGATGGCGCGCGTGCTCGATCGCACCTACCACGAGAGCAACCGCCTGGCCGATTGGGGTTATCCCTATCCGGTGGATGACGGCGGAAAATCGCAACGCAATTCGCTGCAGGGGCCGGAATATATGCGGCTGATGCGCAAGCGTACCAAGCAGGCCGGGGTGACGATTCTCGACCACAGTCCGGCTCTGCAATTGCTCGTCGACGATGCTGGCGCGGTCGCCGGCGCTACCGGAGTGCGCCGCCAGAAGGCCGATCGGTGGACCGTGCGTGCCAAGGCCGTGGTCATTGCGACCGGCGGCTGTGCCTTTCTCAGCAAGACGCTGGGATCGAACGTCCTGACCGGTGACGGTTACCTGATGGCGGCGGAAGTCGGCGCCGAATTGACCAGCATGGAATTTTCCAACCCTTACGCGATCTCGGCGGCGTTCGGCTCCGTGACAAAGACGCTGTTCTACGGTTGGGCGACGTTCACTTACGAAGACGGCAGCGTGGTTCCCGGCGCCGCCTCGAAGGGCGGCCGGTCGGCGATCGCCCGCGCGTTGGTGCAGGGGCCGGTCTACGCCCGGCTCGACAAGGCCGACAGCGATGTCCGGCGCTCCATGCGTGTCTCGCAGCCCAACTTCTTCCTGCCATTTGATCGCACCGGCATCGATCCGTTCGTGGATCGCTTCCCGGTCACCTTGCGGCTCGAGGGTACCGTGCGCGGCACCGGAGGGCTTCGGATCGTCGACGACAGTTGCGCGACCAGCATTGCCGGGCTTTATGCAGCCGGCGATGCGGCCACCCGCGAACTGATCTGCGGCGGATTCACCGGAGGCGGCAGCCACAACGCCGCCTGGGCGATGTCGTCGGGGACATGGGCGGGTCAGGGCGCTGCGGATTATGCCGGGCAGTGCGGGTCGGCGACGAAACGATCCATATCGCCTGCCGGTACTGTCGCGCTGCGTAACAGTGGCGAGAGAAGCTACAGCCCGGCGGAACTGACACGAGCCGTGCAGGACGAGGTGTTCCCGTACGAGCTGAATTACTTCCGGGACGCCGGCCGTCTTGGCTTGTCGCTTCAACGGCTCGACCGGCTGTGGGCCGCCGTCTCCCAGGCCGGCGCCGCAACCGAATCCGACCTCATGCGCGCGCGGGAGAGCGCCGCCATGCTGGCGACCGCGCGTTGGATGTACCGCAGCGGGCTTGCGCGGAAGGAAAGCCGCGGCATGCACCGCCGCGATGATTTCCCCGACCAGGACGACCGGCAGCGCCACTACGTCACGACGGGCGGGCTGGACGAGGTCTGGACCTCGGTCCGACCGCATGCCGCGACGGCCTATGCGGAGGCGGCGGAATGATCGAGGTCATCGATTCCGAGCGCTGCACGTCCTGCGACATCTGCGTCAGCGTGTGTCCGACCAACGTGTTCGACAAGACCGGCGGAATACCGGTGATCGCCCGGCAGGGCGACTGTCAGACCTGCTTTCTCTGCGAACTCTATTGTCCCGAGGATGCGCTGTTCGTGTCGCCACACGCGGATGTCGCGCAGGACGTCGATCTCGTCGCCCTGAAGCGGGGCGCGGTCATGGGCAGCTATCGCCGGGCGGTCGGCTGGACCAGCGAGACGCAGGAACGCCGCAGCGTCGATCACAGCTATCTGCTGTTCGGCCACTGAAGCGGACCGCTCGCAGCGGGCCGGCACCATCGAAAGGCTGAAATTCCGGAATGAATATGCATCAATCCCTGGCCGTCGCGAGGACGATCGAGTCGTTTTCGCCGCCCGCGCCCGACGCCACGGTGCCGGACGCGATGCTCCGTTTCGAGGCGGTCTCGAAGGTCTATCCCGCCTACCGCGGCAAGCCGAGCGTATTGGCTCTGCGGGACATCGACTTTGCAATTCCCCTGGGATCGATCAGCGGCGTGATCGGCCGTTCCGGGGCCGGAAAGTCGAGCCTGGTCCGCCTGATCAACGGCCTGGAGAAACCGACGAGCGGCCGCGTCGTCGTCAATGGCCGCGACGTCTCCGCGCTTGCCGGCCGGGAACTGCGGCTGGCGCAGCGTTCGATCGGCATGATCTTCCAGCACTTCAACCTGCTGTCGTCGCGCACGGCGGCGGACAACATCGCGTTGCCGCTCGAGATTGCCGGCTGGTCGAAATCCGATATTGCGGTACGGGTTTCCGAATTGCTCGATCTCGTCGATATCGCCGACAAGCGCCATCGCTACCCGTCCGAGCTTTCCGGCGGCCAGAAACAGCGGATCGGCATCGCCCGCGCGCTGGCGACACGACCCAGCGTGCTGCTGTCCGACGAGGCGACCTCGGCGCTCGACCCGCAGACGACGCGCTCGATCCTGGATCTGCTCGCCAACATCAACCGCGAACTCGGGGTGACCATCGTTCTGATCACCCATGAGATGTCCGTCGTCAGGCAGCTCGCCAATGAGGTGATCGTCCTGGATTCCGGCCAGGTGGTCGAGCGCGGGCCGGTCGCCGACATCTTCACCCGCCCGCGGCATGCGATCACGCAGAGCTTCCTGTCCGAGGTCCTCGGGGATGCGGTTCCGGTGTCGTTGTCCGGCCGCCTGCAGCCGCATCCGGGGCCCGGCAGCCAGGCCGTGATCCGCGTGCTGATCAAGGGCAACGGCGGCGATACGCTGATGACCAGGCTTTCGCGCGAACTCGCCATCGACGTGGCGCTGCTGTCGGCCCGGATCGAAGAGGTGGGGGGCCAGCAGATCGGCTCGCTGGCGCTCGGCGTACCCGGCGACGAGGCCGTGGTCGCAAAGGTGCTGTCTTTTCTTTCCCACCATCGGTTTTCCGCGGAGCGTCTCGGCTATGTCGCGTGATCTCATCGACCTCATTATCCAGGCGACCGGCGAAAGCCTGTACATGGTGGGGGTGGCGGCTTTGCTGGGAACGCTGTTCGGCCTGCCGATCGGCATTTTCCTCGCCACCAGCCGCAAGGGCGAGTTGTTCGCCGCGCCGACCGCCAATGCCATCCTCGGTGTCGTCGTCAACGCAACCCGATCGACGCCGTTCATTATCCTGGTGGTTGCCATCATTCCGTTCACGCGGCTGGTCGCGGGTACCTCGATCGGGTCGGGAGCTGCGATCGTCCCGCTCACAATTGCCGCGGCGCCGTTCATTGCGCGGCTGGTCGAAGGCGCGATACGCGAAGTCGATTCCGGACTGATCGAGACCGCATCGTCGTTCGGCGCCACCCCGCTGCAGGTGGTATTGAAGGTTCTGATCCCCGAAGCGCTGCCCGGGCTTGTCCTGGCGCTGACGCTTGCAGTGGTGAGCCTGCTCGGCTACTCGGCCATGGTCGGCGCCGTCGGCGGCGGGGGTTTGGGCGATCTCGGCATCCGCTACGGCTATCAGCGCTTCATGCCGGACATGATGCTCGCCGTGGTGGTGGTCCTAATCGCGCTGGTGCAGACCGTGCAGACCGCGGGCGATTATCTGGCGCGCCGCCTCAACCGCCGCCTGCGGCAGCGCTGACATGAGCGCGCGCAGACAGATCCGGCTCAACGCGTTTGACATGAACTGCGTCGGCCATATCCAGCATGGAATGTGGACGCATCCCCGCGACCAGTCGGTGCGCTACACCGAGATCGAATACTGGCAGCATCTTGCCCGGACCGCCGAGCGCGGCCTGTTCGACGCGATCTTTCTGGCGGACATCATCGGCGTCTACGATGTCTATGGTGGGTCGCCCGCCGCCTCGATCCGCAACGCGGTCCAGATCCCCATCAACGACCCGCTGCTGGTCGTTCCCGTGATGGCCGCGGTGACAAGCAATATCGGTTTCGGCGTCACCTCCAACGCGACCTACGAAGCCCCTTATCTGTTTGCCCGCAGGCTATCGACGCTCGATCACCTCACCCGCGGGCGCGTCGGCTGGAATATCGTGACCGGCTACCTCGACAGCGCCGCGCGGGCGATGGGGCTCGATCGGCAGATCGAGCATGACGACCGCTATGAACTCGCGGACGAATATATGGAAGTGATCTACAAGCTGCTTGAAGCAAGCTGGGAGGATGACGCTGTCGTCGCGGACCGCAACAACCGGCTCTATGCGGATCCCGCCAAGATACACGCGATCAACCATGTCGGCCGGCGCCATCGGGTCAACGCCATCCACCTCAGCGAACCCTCGCCGCAGCGGACGCCGGTGCTCTACCAGGCCGGGGTTTCGACCCGCGGCCGGGCATTTGCCGCCAGGCATGCCGAATGCGTTTTCTTTGCGACATCGACCAAGGACAACGTCCGCGCCATCGCCGCAGATGTGAGGGCGCAGGCGGTCAGAAACGGCCGCGGCGCCGAAGACCTTGCCATCTTTCTCAGCCGTTCCTTTATCGTCGGCCGGACCCGCAAGGAGGCGGAAGAGAAGTTCGCCGACTATCGGGCCTATGGCAGCGTGGACGGGGCACTGGCGCATTTCGCAAGTTCAGTCGGGATCGATTACGCGAAGGAGGATCTCGACGCCCCGCTGCGCCACGAGCACTCCAACTCCATGCAATCGATTCTGGAAGCGCTGACGACCCGCAGTACCGAGCAATGGACGTTGCGGAAGTTGCTTGGCCAGATGGGGCTCGGCAGCCGCACGATGCCCTTTGTCGGCTCCGCCGAGGAAGTCGCCGACGAGATGCAGGGCTGGGTGGAAGAGACCGGTATCGACGGTTTCAATCTCAGCCGGGTGGTAACCCCGGAGGGGTTGGAGGATTTTGTCGATCTGGTGGTTCCGATCCTGCAGGAGCGCGGCGTCTACAAGACCGCCTATCGCGAGGGAACGCTGCGGCAAAAGCTGTTTGGAGGCGCGTCCGGACGCTTGAAGGATTCCCATGTCGGCGCGTCCTACCGCCACCGAAGCGCCGGGGTCGATGCGCCCGGCCAGGCTTCCGTGCCGGCTGCGGTATCGTGACAGGCGGCTTCACCAGGGATGCTTCCAGGACGGAAGCGGTAAGGAGATCGAGATGAGCGAGAATATCGCAACGAGCTATCATCGGCGCAGCCTGCTTTGGGTCGCGGTGGCGGGGCTTCTGTTCGCGACTGGGCAGGTTGTGGTTTCGCCGGCGGCCGCCGCGGAGCCGCTGAAGGTCGGCACGTCGAGCGGCCCGATCGCCGACATCATCCAGTTTGCGGCGGCACGGGCCAAGGAACAGGGCCTCGACGTCAGAATCGTCGAATTCTCGGATTGGGTCACACCCAACGAGGCGTTGCAGAGCGGCGATATCGACGCCAATCTTTTTCAGCACATTCCATTCCTAAACAACGCCATCGAGGCGCGCGGCTATGCCTTCACGCCGATTGCGCCGACCTATGTGCTTCCCGTCGGGCTCTACTCGAAGAAGATCGCGAAGATCGACGAGGTCCATCCGGGATCGACGGTGGCGGTCGCCAGCGATCCCGTCAACGAAGCGCGCGGGCTATTGTTGTTCGAGAAGGCGGGATTGATCAGGCTGCGGGAAGGTGCGGGCGAAAAAGCCAATGTCCGTGACATCGTCGAGAATCCGAAGAAGCTGAAGTTTCTGGAGATCGAGGCGCCGCAGCTTCCCCGGGTACTCGACGATGTCGAACTGGCGCAGGTCAGCATCAGCTACTTGATCGCGTCCGGCGGCGATCCCGAAAGCCTGCTGGCCGCGGATGGATTCGGCGATCCGCGCTATGCGCTGCAATTCGTGGCACGGACCGACAGGAAGGACGATCCTCGTCTGCTCCGGTTCGTTTCGATCTACCGGTCGCAGGAGGTCAAGGATTACATCAACAAGAAATATGGCCGTTTCTTCGTGCCGGTCTGGTGATCGGCACTGCCAACCCGCACCGTGGTCCGATTATTGGAGAGCTTCATGCGTCTATTGACTGCGATCGCCGCAACCCTGGTTTTGCTGGCGGGCGCCGCAAGCGCCGAGACCATTCGGGTCGGCGTCACGGCCGGGCCGCATGCCGAGATCCTGGATGTGGTCAGGAAGGTGGCCGCCGAGCGCGGGCTCGACATCAAGGTCGTCGAATTCACCGATTACGTCATCCCCAATCAGGCGCTGGCGCTCGGGGATCTGGAAGCGAATTCCTTTCAGCACGAGCCTTATCTGAAAAACCAGATAGCCAAGACCGGCTGGAAGATCGTGAAGGTGGCAAATTCCGTCGCCTCGCCGCAGGGCGTCTATTCGCTGAAATACAAGAAGCTGTCGGACCTGCCGGAGGGTGCGCGGGTTGCAATCGCCAATGATCCGTCCAATGGCGCGCGGGGCCTGATGATCCTTGCGCTGCACGGCGTGATCAAATTGAGGGACCCGAACGACGTGAGCTCGACCGTCGCCGACATCACGGAAAATCCGAAGAAGCTGCGCTTCGTCGAGCTCGATGCCGCGCAGCTTCCACGTTCGCTGCAGGACGTCGATGTGGTGTCGATCAACAACAATTACGCGGTGCAGGCCGGACTCAATCCAGCGGTCGACGCTATCGCCCGCGAGGCGCCCGATGGCCCGTGGGTGAACATCATCGCCGTCCGCGAACAGGATCGGGACAAGCCCTGGGTGCAGCAGTTGGTCGAGGCCTATCACTCGCAGGTGGTAAAAGACTTTCTCGAACAGCGCTTCAAGGGAACCTATTCCGCGGCGTGGTAAGGGCCGGTCATATCGGCGCCGGATTCGACTATCGGGCCGATGACTTGTTCAGGGCCGCAGCGGCGCGTATCAGCGTCTTGAAGGCCGCCTCATCGATTTCACCACCTTGGTGGATATCGATAGCGCGCCTGGTGCTGCCTTCAAGGCTGGCGTTGAATAGTCCGTTCGGGTCCTCGAGCGAAGCGCCCTTGGCGAAAGTCAGCTTGACGACGCTCTTGTACGTCTCGCCGGTGCAGATAATTCCATCGCGGGACCAGACTGGAACGCCACGCCATTTCCACTCCTCGACCACCTCAGGTTCGGCCTGCTTGATGAGCGCGCGGACATGGGAGAGCGTCTTGCCCCGCCAGTCGCCCAGTTCCTTGATCCTCGCGTCGATCAGCCGGGAAGGGGATTCGCCCCCGGTCGCTGCGCTCTTTTTCATGTCACTTCACTCGGCTGTTTTTCCGTTCTTGCGCCGTGACCGATCATCAGACTATCCGCGGCAACAGGACCCTGGCTTTGCCGTGTGCCGGCCGACTTCAGTCCGTCCGCGCCAGGACCTGTTCCAGGCTTGCAAAGAACCGCGGCCACCCGGCCTTGGCGCCCTGGAAGGCCTGCTGCTGATCCGGCCGGAAGCCCGACTGCTCCATGCGCAGGTGGGTACCCGTGCCAGTCGGGGTAAGAGTCCAGGTGACGACACTCTCGAGACCATAGGCAGCCCAGGTGTAAGAAAGGGTTTTGTTCGGCTCGATGGCCAGGACCTGACAGTCGACAGCGCCCCAGTCCGCGCGAAGATTGAAACTGTGGCCCACGACCGGCTCGAAGTCGTTCTTCATGAGCCACGCCTCGATCAGGTGTGGTTGCGTGAGCGCGCGCCAGATCTTTTCCGGCGGATGGGACATCTCCCGCTCGACGACGACGGCGAGTGTTTCGGTCTCAGCAGGGCTCATTGGTCCATCCTCTTGAGCAGATCCTCGAGTTGGTCGAACCGGCTTTGCCAGAAGCCGGTCATCTGGCTTGTCCAGTCGATCAGCGGGGCCAGGGCGCCGAGCTGCGCGCTATAGTGCGTCTGGCGCCCTTCGTGGCGGTCGCGTACCAGCCCGGCCTGCTTCAGTACCCCGAGATGTTTTGAAACGGCCGGTTGCGAGACCCCGGCCCGGGCGGTCAGAGCCCCAACCGACTGCTCCCCTTCGCGGCACAGCCGTTCGAAGATAGCTCGCCGGGTCGGATCGGCGAGCGTCCGGAACAGCACATCGTGAGCGTTAGGCATTCGGATCGATAACCCGCTGGCTATTGATTGACGTATAGCCACAGAGTTATGTGTCAGTCAAGCCGGAAAATTTAGTGAGCTTGCTGACATCTCGCGCAGCGCGTTGCGGACGGCGAGGATGTCAGTTTTGGCGCTCGCGGATAATGGTGTCCCATTTCCCGCGATGGCAACGGCAAGCTCAGTTCGCGCCACCAAGCCAGCGCCGTAGCGGCCGCCCATGATACCCCGTCGTTATCGCTGATACCTGGTCGTGGCGACGCGCTTCACGTGCCTGCGCCGCTATCCGCAGATGCCTGCGCCATGTACTTCGTAAGCAGGGTTTCAGGAAAAGACCGCCCGAAGGCGGTCTCTCAATCCTCGTTCTCGAACTGCATGCCTGCCGTCCTGCGAACTTCGACGATGGCAACGAACGTCAGCACGGCCAGGATCGTAAGTCCTACGATCATCGCGCTTACTCCAGATGTCTGCTGTGGTCGATTGTAGGGCCGCGGCGAATTCTTTTCGCGCTCAAACTGTGCCCATCGGTCTCGAAGTTTGAGCACGGCAAGGCCTAAGCAACAGGCATCAAGCAGGCGGCCGGGCGTGGGCGGATTTGCCGAGGTCGCGCGGTGAGGCGAACAAGCGAATTCGAACAAACTTCGGACCCGCCGCCTTATTCGCGTCCCGGTTCAGCCCGCGAACGCGATCGAGAGCCGGTCGAGATACAGAGATCACCGGCGTCGTGAACAGCTTAGCGCCTGGCTTTCGATCAGACCAGCGACCATCGCATAGCTCATCATGATGCCGTTCTTCTTGACGATGCCGATCAAGAGAATGATCGCGATCAAGGTGAAATCGTATCCGAACAGCATCAGGATCGCGAGCGCGCCGACGCCGGCGGAAGGCAGCGTCGACAGATCGTCAGCGGATGAATGTGGCTTTCGTAGAGAATGCCGAGGATCAGGCACCAGTGCGGCCAGGATAGCAGCGGCGCGGTCCCGAGCGACTGCTGCAACGCCTGCGCCGTGCTTTGGAAGGTAGCCCGGCCGCGGACCTTCGCGATCGTGATCGATGCCAGCTTTTTGCGCCCGCGATTGAGCTTGAAGTCGGTCTCGTCCCGCACCAGTTTTTTCTCATGAAGATCTTGACCGACGATCCCGACTGGATGCGCGAGGTCTACCAGGCGCGGGCACTGGCGATGATGTTCGTCCGCAAGTACGGCCGCGCGGCGCGCGGCGACCGATGCCTGCGGGCGGCCGCAAGCGGCTTGACGGTCAGCTACCATCCGCAGCGTTCGCCGATGCAGCTTACCGTCGACACATCGGGTGCTCGCGTTCTCAGCCTCGAATGGAACGACGGCGACGCCTGGCGCATGGCCATCGAGACCTATCATCGGGGCCGATGGGAATCCCGGCTCGAGGCCTTGGTGCATCCGCGTCCGTGGCTGGCGCGCTGGCGACGCTGGGTGACGTTTACAGGGTCATTGCCGCCGCCGCGCGGCCTGACTGTCGCTGACACCGAATAGGGCGAGCGCGTCGCCTGGTCCGCCGCGTTCGGCCGCCATCATGCATCGCTGCAACCAGCCGCGGCCGAAATCCTCCATCGCGACACGCGCGCGGTCAACTGATGGTGATGGCGAAATATTCGCGCTGCCGCGGCGTCTGATATCCCGGGAGCGACTATTCCTGGAGGAGTGCAAAGCATGGTACGGAAAACAATCATCACCTTATTGACGTTGACGGCCATGGCCGTGATATCACCCGCAGCGGTACTCGCTCACGGCGGTGGAGGTGGTCATGGCGGCGGCGGCGGTGGACATTTTGGTGGCGGACATTTCGGTGGCGGCGGATTTCACGGACACGTCCACGGCTTCGGTTTCTTCGGACCGTTCGCCTATGGCGGTTACTATCCCTACGACTACGGCCCGTATTATTACGGTGACGACGGCTGCTATCTGCTGCATCGGCGCGTCATGACGCGATACGGCTGGCGGATCCGACCGGTGCAAGTCTGCGGTTGAAAAAGTCTGCGGTTGAAAAAGTCTGCGGCCAAGCGATCGACGGCCTCGGCGCGCCCGGCTGGGGCCGTTTGTCTTGACCGGCTCGAAAGTTTGGCGCGGGCTAGGCGAATTCGTGCAGCAAGGCTGCTCGCAGCATCTGCTCTGCCGGCGGCGTCAATCGGGCGCCTCTGACCAGACCGATGCGTTTCAGCGTCAGCAGCGCGACAGGGTCGCAGAACTCGGCAGCAGCTCCATCCCCGAGGATGGCCAGGGCACGCTGCTCGCTGGCATCAAGATCATTCCAGGAAATCCCGTCCATCGCGCACCTTCATCTTTATCGTCCCGCCGGCGCCATGATCGGACCGGCGGGGTTAAAGCTTGATTAAAATGATCCGGGAGCGGGGCAGCGATGCGGGTTTGGTCGATGCCAAATCGAATCCGGTGTCAGCAATAGCCGAGCAGGGGGCAGACATAGGGTAGGCGGGGGCCATCGGAAGCATAGGGGCCGCCGTAATAGGGGCCGTTGTAGTAGTAGGAAAAGGGCGTGCCGTAATTGTAGCCGCCGCGCGCGAACAGGCCGTTGCCGAGCGTGTAGGCAATCACCCGCGCTGAAGGCAGGCCTGATGGTCTCTCGGGGGGAGCAACGCGAACCGCGGATTCGGCAGGCTCTGCGAAGATCGCGCCGATTGGGCTGTGGCCCGGCATATCGGCGGCGTCAGTGACCGTTGCGGTCGCCGTCATCACGACGGCGGCAAGCAGCATCCGGTGCAACATGGTCAGCCTCCGTTTGATTCGGAAGACCGTACCGCAACATGGTTAGCAAAGGTTAATGCGGCATTGAGAACCCGGCCGCCGTCCGGTCCGACCAGCCCGCAAGCCGGGCCGGGGCCGGCTCTCGAACGTCAGATCCAGCGATGCTGGTGCCTGGCCAGGTCGGCGAGATAATTCTGGCACGACTGCTCGTAAATCAGACCGATGATAAATGCCCACATGACCGAACCCCGTTGTTGATCGCGGCCAGTGATAGCGGATGTTTGTTTCCGCACGCCTTCGTCGGGTTCGGAAAATGGTTTCGTTGCCCGCCGGTTGACGAAGGCGGCGGCCAGGGCGTCGATAGCGGCGCCGCAGCGCCGCGCTGTCTCTCAGGGCTGCGTGGTGCCGACGCCGGCACCGACGTAAAAACCGGTCCAGGAAGCGGTCGCAGGCGGCGTCGGCCTCTGAGGCGATGCGATCGGCAGGGTTTCGGAATGTTCGGAAGCATAGGTCGCGGCCGCCGACAAAGATCCCGGAGCGGCCGGCCGATCGGACCGCCTTCGTGCGACCTGTTTGGTGGGCTTGGGACTGGTTGATGAAGGCATTTGAACTGCGGGCGATGCCGCGGGATCGGCGCGCGCCGCTTCGGCCGCAACAACGGGCCCGCCCGCCAACAGCGGGATCAGTGCAATTGCGAAAAGCGCACGACGCATGATCGGCTGTCCCAACGTTTCGTTGCCGCTGCAATAGCGGGAATTTGGGTCAGCAATGTGAGAGAAACCAGGCGGCTTGCCCCGTCAGGCGGCGCTTTCGCAACGCTGTCAACTTCCCTTCAGCTTCTGTCCGAGCCGGCCGCCGGGCTTGGCCGCGAGCTGGATGTCGAGTGCCTGCAGTACGGTGATGACCGTGCCAAATCCCGGATTGCGTTCCCCGCTGAGCATTTTGTAGACATTGTTGCGCCGGATCCCGGTCTTGCGGGCAAAGCTGGACACGCCCTGGGCACGCACCAGGTCGCCGATCGCCTTGGTGATGATGGCGAGGTCGCCGGTCGACAGGGCGTCATTCAGGTATTTGGCGATCGCCCCGGGATTGTCGCGATATTTCGCCGCGAAAGCGGGCGCTTCGGGGGTGGTCTTATCCGTCACGCGGAGCCTCCATCCAATTGTATTCATTTGATATTGCGGGTTGGCGAGGTCACGCCCGGGCTTGCGCGATCGGGTACTGGACGGCATCCTAGCCGTAAAATAATATAAAAAAAATAGCCAAAAGGGATGGTGACGCCTTGAACGGTTCGGAACCTGCGGGTGCTTTCCTGCTGCGCCATTTCATTGTTTGCGGCGTGGAAATTCAGAACTGGATGGGAGCGGCCGTGCTAATCTGTCTCGTCGCCGTCATCGTGAGCAAATGGACCAGGTGACGCGCATCATTCGCTTGCGGGCCTGCCAGGGCTCTGCCGCGGACGTTGGAATTTGTGGTGACTTGTCGTGCGCCCTGGTTCAAGCAAGGCCCAGCGAGAGGGAATCATAGATGCGCCCATTAGCCTGTTGCGTCACATTGGTGATACTGGCCTGCACCAGCCAGGCCGTGCTTGCGGCAGACCCTGACAAGGGCTCGACCCTCGCGCAGCGCTGGTGCACGGGCTGTCACGTTGTCTCCGGTGATCAGGTCAAGGGGACTGACATCGCTCCGTCATTTGCATCGATCGCGGAGAGACCGGATTTCAATCAGGAGAAGGTTGCCGCCTTCCTGCTGGAGCCCCATCCGAAAATGCCCAACATGGCGCTGAGCCCGGAAGAAACCAAAGATATCAGCGCGTTCATCGCCGGGCAGCGCCGCAAATAGCGCGGCAGTTCGTTCCTGTCGCGGCCGCACGGCCGATCCTGCGGCGGTGCTGAGCTTGCTCTGCCCGCCGATGGATGATGAGATCGGCAGGTGGTGTCGGAGAGCGCGGCATGAAGCGGTTTCTGATTTTTGTCCTGCTTGGCCCATTGCTGGGCTTCCTGGTGTTCTGGCTGCGCGACCTCGCCGCCGGAAAGGTTTTTGGCGGCTTCATGGGCATCCTTGTCGGGCTGCCGTTTGTCTACCTGTTCGGCCTTCCCATCGTACTCGTGATGTGGGCTGAGGACTGGTTTCTGTCCGACAAAATAGCCTTGGGAATGAAGGTCGCCACATCCGCCTGCGTCGGATACCTCGCCTCCGTCGTCATGCTGCTGCTGACCAGCGCGCTGCATATCGCGCTTCCCCAGATCTTGAGTTTTGGCCTGGTTGGCGCAATCCCGGCGGCGGCATGTTCGTGGCTCGCGGGGAGAAACTGACAATCGCGGCAGGAATTGCACGCTGGCCGCGACTGCACGCCAAGGCGTCACAGAAAACGGCGATCAAGCGTGACGCCGTTCACGATTGCGAGGTTGACCGTCGCGATGCCGATGCGCTGTCGTTGATGCTTCGCACCACCACGAGGCGCCTGATCTCGCCGTCCCTGAACGCTTTCAGGAATCTCTCATAATCCTTGATCGAGACGCAGCCGTTGGAATCTCCGTTGGGACCCAGCATGTAGCCATGCGTGAGCAATCCGGACCGCCCCAGCGTATCGCTGCCATCCTCAGGGATCATGCGCAGCGCCTGGACGCCGTGAAACAGCCGTTCGCGCGGTTTCAGATCGTAGGCGTTCGGCGGCGTCGCTCCGACGTCGCGCTCGCTGACGTGTTCAGGATCATCCATCAGATTGCCGAAACCCGAATGGGCCTCGAGCCTGGTGCCGTTCGGCAGGTAGACCGCGCGCGCGGAGATGTCGTAAACGGCGGTGACATTGTCGTAGCCCAGAGCGGCAAGATCCGGCCCTTCCCCGATCAGCCCGCCATCGGGCGCCAGCGACGCCAGCGTCAGGCGTGCCGGGAAAAGGCCGGACAGCTTTTGCAGAAGCGTGCGGTTGTCGGGCTGCGCGGCGCGGGCTTCGCTTTGCGGTTCGACGACCTCGGCCGGCCGCGGCCTTGGGATCGGGACCGCACCGGGCGCCGATATCGATGGCGCGGTCGTCGATTCCGGCGTTGCTTCGGCGGCCAGGTTGGCAAGCGTGGTCTGCTGCAGCTGGGCGTGCATTTCCCGCGCGAGACGGCCCTTGGCTTCCTGAAATTTGGCTTCGGCCTCGGCAGTCAGGAATTGCAGCAGGGGACGCGATCGAAAGTCGGTCGCGAACGATTGGCTCGTGGCACCCGGCGAAAAACGGCCGTCGAACAACGAGGCCGTGGTGCTGTCGTCGGCCTCGACGGGTTGCGTAGGCGACACCGAAGCAACCGGAACCGACGGGTTCAGCCAGATGGTCGCTGCCGACGCCAGCACCAACGCAGCAACCACCGCCTTGACGGCGGCCGAAAACGATATGCCGCGGTCTGGTGGCACATCATCAGTCGATGCTGTCGCGTAACTCATCGAATCCCCGGTTCGACGCCCTAGACTGGCTGCCGATTTGCAGGCAAAACTGCGGCATAATCGAGACAAAGGGCCCGGGGAGGGGCTGATTTCCCGGGGCATCTGGCCGGGCGAGAGCCGGATCCCGGCAGCCCCGGGGCCGCCATCCAGCCGCGCCCAGGGCTTCGAAGTCGGCACGTCCCCCGCTGCAGACTGTTGTTCAGCTGCGCTGCCTGGTCCGCGACGCCTCGCGCCGATGGCGCGCAGGCCGCCCGGTCATCCTGGCGAAGCCTTCGTGCCAATGTCGGCTGACGATCTCGGTCGTTTTCTCCGGAGGTTGCACGGCCGCTTTCGGCGGCACGATCGCAATCGAGGTGACCAGCTTTTTGTCCGGCACGTCCTCGCTGGCTGGCGCTTCTTCGGTATAGGACACCAGCAGCTTGTCGGCTTTGCCGAGCGGCTCTTGTGGGAGGTTTGCGGCGGTCGTTGCCGAAGCGGGCGAGACGTCGGCACTGACGGGCGTCGATGTGGCGATCCGCAGAGAAGCCATCGCGCCGAGGCCGATCAAACAAATAAGCCCGAGCCAGACCGTTCTCATCATCGCTACGCACCCCCAAACCACAAAAACCGACTCAACGGATCGCCGGGAGGCAGCATCATGGCCCGGCCCATCGGCACAATTGTGGCAGCGCGAGGTTCGGATTTCAACGGCGGTGGTGGCGCGGCCCGGTGGCGAGGGCGTATCGCGGGTTGACGACGCAGCCGAAGCCGGTTTGCGAGGACGACGCCAGGCATGCGCTGAACGTGTAAAACGCGCAATCGCCGGGATAGCCCCAGATCCTGCCCAGCAGGCAGTAATCCCTGGAATGCGCCTGCGCCGGCGAAGCAGCCGCCCACAGGCTCACCAACGAAGCGGCCGCAAGCGCGGCAAAGCTGATCCGATGCATCTTTTTGCCTTGGAGCATCCCCCGGGAAAAGCCCGGTTTCGCGCGGCACGGAGCACGGCCTTGGTCCAAAGCCCGCGCTCGATCAAAGGTCAAGGCCGACAACGCCACGCCTGGCTGAACGTTCCACGGACCCGCACCGCATCGCTCCAAGACCCGCATCCCGCTTTCGGAACCTTATCCGCGGCCGAAGCTTGTTCACCAAGAATTAAGCACAGAGAGGCCATCTTGTATCGCTCCGTTCTGATCATCGCTGTTGCGCTGTCAACGGCTTCCGCGGCCGAGGCCGAGAGCGGGCTCGCCTCCTATTACGGCGGACATGGTCACCGCGGCGAAATCACCTGCGCGCATCGCACCCGGCCCTTCGGAAGCATCGTGACGGTTTCCTATGGCGGCCGCTCGATCCAGTGCCGCATCAACGATCGCGGACCGTTCGTCCGGGGCCGGGTCATCGACGTGTCGGTCAGCGGCGCCCGCGCGCTCGGCATGATGCAGTCGGGCGTCGTCCTTGTTTCCGTCGAATGACTCTTCGGCTGGCGCAAGCAGGCTGAAACTGATCACCCGCCGCTAGAAGTAGTCGACATTCACGTCGAGCCCGCAAAGCGCAAAAATCATCGAGACAAGCAGGCCGACCGCGCAAAACAGTCCGACCGTCTTGAGAGTATCGATATCGGACGAAATATCTTCGGTGCGCCGTCTCTCGGCGTCGCGCCAGATCTCGGCAAAGTCACTGACGTTGCGGTCAAGTTGATACGGCTTGTATCGCATGATCCAGAACCTCTGTTGATGGCCAACCGTATCGAGTGTCCTTGTCGGCACGATTTCGCCGGTCTCAAGAAACAGTGTCGGGCTGGTTTCAGGACGGTTTCGTTGGTTTTCCGGCAATCGATCAGCCTATGACGCCACAAGAAGCCGTCGCGGGCTCACGCGATCGTGAAACAGGCCGGTGCGGCCGCATCTTCTGTCGCCGCGACATATACTTAGCTACCCGATCAAAGGAGCCCGCCATGTCTGAAGCGTCGGTTCTCCGGCAGAAAGCCGAAATGTTCGAGCAGCGCGCGGACAGCGCGACCGATCCCGTGTCCAGGCAGCACTATCGCGAAATGGCCGCACACTACCGCAAGCTCCTGGTCGAGCATCTGGATGTGCATTCGCGCGAGCTTGCCGAATAGTCAGCCGCGATTGCTGCCGGCGCGCGCTGCGCACGAAGCGCCATCGGGTTTGAGGGACGCGCGTGCCGGACGCGGTACAGCATGCTTGACGCCGCTCCGCAGCGCCGGACGGCATCACGCCGGCCGGGTGGTTTTCATCTTCGAGGATTTCGCGGTGCGTGCGCGTTTCGCCGGGCTGTGATCGTCCCGCGACGCAAGCTTGTTGTGGGGCTTGGCTGCCGAGGCCGCCTGCCGGGGCTTCATTCCGGGATGGTGGTCGGCATATTCCTTGCCGTCGATCGGTGCCACGTGCGGCGGATCTCTATCGAGATAAGGCCGTCCGATGCCAAATTCCTTGCCATGGGTATCGACCCATTTCCAAAGCGTTTCAGTGGAGCTCAATCGCTGCGCCCGTGTCGCGCCATTGACGCTGACGATATCCGCCGCAAGCCCGTGGCCATAGCCTCCGTGGAAGCTGCCGCCATGATAGGACCTGTCGTTGGCCGCCTTGAGGCCGCTCGCGATCGATTGCCGATAGTCGTCGCGGAACGCGCTGGTGATGCCGGGGGACAGGCCTGCCGCCTCGGCCGCGTAGAGCATATGAAACAGCCTGATCTTGAAATCGCGATCCATGCCGCCGATCACGTAGTCCGTCACCGGCATGCCGAAGTGTTCGGCGGCCTTGGGGTCCTTCCAGGAAAAATCCTCATCGGCAACCGCGGAAAAGGTCTTGGTGACAGTCAGCATTCTGCCCTTTTTCCTGACCGTCACCTTTCTCTGTTCCTCGGTCCGGACGGCGTCTTCCTTGGGCGTGCGCTGGTAAAGCGCCCAGAGGTAACGGTCGATGCAGGGATCGACGACCAGGCACTCATCGAGAATTGCGGTGGAGTCGAGAGCCGGACCGGTGGCGCCAGGCTCCGGGGTCGCCGGGCTCATTTTGGCCGGCTGCTCCGGCGATGTTTCAGCCGGCAGCATTTCCGATGGATCGGTCAGCGCCGCGGTGACGATCGGGTCCGGCTGATTCGCAGCCGGCGTTGCGTCGGCGACAGCTGCCTCCGTCACCGTTCTGCTGGCCGCCGCGACATCGGCGGCACTCAACGCGATCGGCGGCAGTTTGTCGGCAAGCTTGGCGGCGGCGGCAAGATGCGGAGCGAGGCGGGCGACGATGGGCGCCGCGCCGGTGTTGTCGAACCCGGCCGAACCAAACGCAACGAGCCACGCCAGAACCGAAGCTGGCATGGCGACCTCTCGGCACCATGCTGCCATTGCTGCCAATCGCGGGTTCATGATCACCGTCTCCAAAAGGGTCGGATGTCTAAGCGACTCCGGCGAGTTTTGGCGTCACGATGTGGACAAGCAATGGCGGAAACCGCGGATGGTCGGTTTTTCAAGGCGAGTGTTGCCTAAATGCAACGTGCCGCTTTTTCGCGCACGCAGACAGAGCGATCGGCGGCCGCCATCGCCGCCGCGCTCGTCGCTGCGGTGGCTGTGGCTGAATGATCGACGGCGCCATGCCCGTATTTAAGCCGCAGTGTCGAGCTTGTTGCGGCCAGCCAGAGCTAAGGGACGCCCTTCGATATGCGCGCGCCGTTGATGCTGCCCTTGTGTTTCGCGCTGGTGGCGTGCTCGCAGGATTTGTCCCCCATCAAACCCTATGTCACGCCGTCGATGCCGACAGTGGCTGCCGCAAACAAGGGGATTGCGCAAACCGTGACGGAAGAAAAGATCACTGGTTCGATAGAGATGTCGGACCTGCGCGAATCCGATCACGGTCCCGGACGCTTCGTGCTGTGCATCCGCGGCATTGAACCGAAATATAGCCGGCTCACCACCTATGCCGTGTTCTTCGACAACGACGACTACAAGGGATCGCGGATGGCAGTCATGATAGACGACTGTGAAAGGCAGGCCTATCGGCCGTACACCACGGCGCCAGCGGCCGCGGCAGCGCCGAGCCCCGCGGCGGCGCCGACCGATCAGCGCCACCGAAAGCACCAACCGTCTTTCTAAAACCGGAGTCGTGCACCGCGCTGCCCGATCGCGTCGGCGCGTCAGGAATCCTGACGGTCCAATTTTCCCCGGGAGGGAACTGGTTGTCCTGGGCTCTGTTGTTGTCGATGACAATCAGGGGAGGGAACGATGTACAAGTTCGCTGTTGCGATATTGCTGCTGTCCGCGCCGGCATTTGCCCAGGATAAAAGTGCCGATCCTGCCGCGCTTCGCAGTTGTCCGCCGATCGGCCAGACGGCCAAAGGCGAGTTGATTTATGCGCTGGATTGCAAGGCCATAACAACCGACTACACGGTCGGGGCGTACAAGCCCAACATGCCGCAGACCAATATGAAAGATACGGTCATTCCGAAGTCGGGCGACGTGCAATCGCCGCAAACAACGCCGACAACGGCCGCCGAGACCAAGTAATCTTCGCAGCCGTGCAGCGCGGCCCGTGGGCTATCGAAGTTGACGGGCGCAACGTGGCCGCCGTCAATACGCCAGGGTATCGACGGCGCGGCTGATGGCCTGCGCTGCTGCGCTTGATCGCGCGCCGGGTGCTTGGTCACAGAACGCAGGCCTGGTTGGCGTAGCTTTGTCCGGGGCGCTTCTTGAGGGTGATGATCATGCGGACGTTGGGATCGGACCCCACCAGCCGTGCGGTATGTCCGACATGGCCGCCCGGCGCCGCGGCGTAGGACGA
>Ga0182030_10003435_pt1 | contig 33794 bp, 31 predicted proteins | sample 812S3MmetaG_FD_121299 | JGI IMG/M metagenome (GOLD analysis project Ga0182030, IMG submission 121299) | Permafrost microbial communities from Stordalen Mire, Sweden - 812S3M metaG (Illumina Assembly) | ecosystem: Environmental > Terrestrial > Soil > Wetlands > Permafrost | place: Sweden...
TCCTCGCCGGCCAGGGCGCAGCGGATGAGAGTTTCGAGGCGGCGCTGTGGCGCGCGGCGGCGCCCGGACGCGACGGCGACCTGTTGCAGACCTATCTGAAGCGCTACCCCGCCGGGCCGCACGCCTCCGACGCGCGCGCGCTCATCGCCGAGAAAAGCGCGGCGCCGGCGCAGCCGCAGGACCGCTCGACCGAGGAGGCGATCTGGCGCTTCGCGCTCGCGACCCGCGAGCCCTCGCTGGTCGATCTCTATCGCACGCGATTTCCCGGCGGCTTGCACGCGCGCGACGCAGAGGAGCTCGCCGACAAGCTGTCGCAGGCGCAGGCGGCGACCAAGGACCCCGGCGTTCTCTGCGACCGTCTCGCCACCCACCCGCACGACGCCACGGCGAGCGCGCCGGGCGTGGAGCTGGAGACGCTGGCCGCCGCCTCCGCCGAGGCGATCGAGGCCTGCGAGCGCGCCGTGGCCGCTGCGCCGCAGCAGGCGCATTACCAGGCGCTGCTCGCGCGCGCGAACTACGCCGCCCGGCGCTTCGACGAGGCGGCGCGGCTCTATCGCTCGGCCGCGAAGGCGGGCGACGCGCGCGCGATGTGGAGCCTGGGACGGCTGATGGAGCGGGGCGACCATCAGTCGAAGGACGTCGCCGGCGCCTACGCGCTCTACGAGCAGGCCGCGGCGCGCGGACTGCCGGACGGCGCCATCGATGTCGCGGTGGCGCTGACCGAGGGCAACGCGCTGCACAAGGATCTCGGGCGCGCCTATCGGCTGCTGAAGGGCGCCGCCGACGCAGGCTCGGCGATCGCGACCTTCGATCTCGGCAAGTTCGCGGAAGACGGATCGGGCGGGCGGCCGGCCGAGGCGCTCGATCTCTACCGGCGCGCCGCGGCGCTGGGCGAGCCGAACGGCCATCGCGCCGCCGCGGTGCTGCTCGACGAGGGGCGCAACGTCGCCAAGGACCCGGAGGCGGCGGCTGAGGAATTGCTGCGGGCGGTCGCAGCGGATTCCGGGGCCGCGCTCGGCGAACTGACGGCCGCGGCGCAGACCTGGAGCCCGGCGACGGTTGCGGCCGTCGAGCGCCGGCTGAAGGGCGCCGGCTACTACGCCGGCGCTATGGATGGCAGAAGCGGGCCGGCCCTGGCGCCGGCGCTCAAGCGCTGGCGCCTGCTCGGCGACCCCAGGCGCGCTCAGTCCGCCAAGTGAGTTTCGACCCGGCGGTTGATCGGATCGAACGGATCGGGCGCGCGCGGCTTGGTCGGGCCGTAGCCCTTGGCGACGAGCGCGCTGCGGTCGACGCCGTGGCTCTGCAGATAGTTGACCACCGCCGAGGCGCGGCGCTGCGAAAGCGTCTGGTTGTAATATTCGGCGCCGGTCGCATCGGTGAAGCCGTCGATGGCGAACTTCTCGCCTTTCAGGTTGTCCTTGACGCGGGGATCGCGCAGCGCGGCGGCGAACTGGTCGAGATTGGCCTGCGCGGCGGCGGTCAGCTTGTCCGAGTCGAACTCGAAGTTGACCATCAGGTCGAAGTGCTTGGGCTGCGCCTCGGGCTGAGCCGTCGCCGGTTCGTCGAGATGCAGGCCGCGGCTCTTGCCGAGTTTGGCGTCCTTAGATTTCAGCAGGAAGTCGACGACGTTGTCGGACTTGTAGGCGGGGTCCGCAAAGGCCGGGGTCGCCAAGGACAGCGCGACGCCTGCCAGGATCAGATATGAAGCGCGCATTTTACTACTCCGTGCCCTCGCGAGGCGCGCATCGGGCGCCCTTGCGAAAGTCTGGTTAATGTTTTCCGAAGCCTCGCCCCGTTCACTGGTGTGAAGCCGGGGCCGGCGTTCGATCAAGACTTACGGTCCGATTGTATCGCATCGCGCGGGCGATTTGAATTTCTTTCGTCACCTAATGTATGACGAAGAGGGCCGGCAGGCGCTAGGCTGGCGACCGCTGGAACCGTCGCGGGGCGGAGGAAATGGGCCCAGACATGTCGGACGACAGAACCGTCTTTCAAGCGAGGCCGGAGGGCAGCCTGAGCCAGGGCGTCCGGCTCAACGGCATGTTCGAGATCGAGCGGCTCATCGCCGCGGGCGGCATGGGCGAGGTCTACAAAGGCATTGCGGTGGCTTCCGGCGACGCGATTGCGATCAAGGTCGTGCGCCCGGAAATGTCGCGCGATCCCGATGTGATCGCGCTATTCCGGCGCGAGGCGGCGATCCTTCACGATCTCCTGCACGACGGGATCGTGCGCTACTACGTGTTCTCGCTGGAACCCGACTTGCAGCGTTATTACATCGCGATGGAGTTCGTCGATGGCGTCTGCCTGCAGAAGCGGCTCGTCGACGGGCCGCTGTCGCCGACCGAAGCGCGCATTCTGCTGAAGAGAATCGGCGGCGCGCTCGAAATGGCGCACAGCCGTGGCGTGATCCACCGCGACATCTCGTCCGACAACATCATTCTGCCCGGCGGCGACGTGCGAAACGCCAAGATCGTCGACTTCGGCATCGCCCGCGCCACGAAAGCCGCCGAAGGCACGATCATCGGCGGCGGCTTCGCCGGCAAATACAAATATGTCTCGCCCGAGCAACTCGGCCTCTACGGCGGCGACGTGACGCCGAAATCCGACATCTACAGCTTCGGCCTCGTCATCGCCGAAGCTTTGCGCGGCCAGCCGCTCGACATGGGGGGATCGCAGTTCGAGGTGATCGAGAAGCGACGCAAGGTGCCCGATCTCACCGGCATCGAAATGTCGCTGCGGCCGTTGTTGACGGCGATGCTGGCGCCCGACCCGGCCGACCGGCCGGAGAACATGGCGGAGGTCGCCTCCTGGGGCGACGGCCTGACGATGGTGCGACCCGCCGCCGCGCCGGCGCCTGAACCGGTCGCGGCCAAAAAGCGCGGCGCGGCGGCGGCTATCGGCGCGGCGGCGTTCGCGATCGCGCTGCTCGGCGGCGGCGCCGCGGTTTATCTGTTGCGCGACAGTCTGGGTCTGGGCGGCGGGACGAACGTGGCGACGACGGGGACGCCGACCCATACGTTGCCGACCCTGCCGCCGGCGAAGGAGACGCAGCCGCCCGATGCGCCGGCGACAACGACCGGGTCTACGTCAGGCGCCGGCCAGACCGGCGAGGAAACGAAGCCTTCGAGCGGTTCGGACGTACCGGAACAGAAGATCACGGTGGACGGCCTGCTCGACCTGATACCGCTGAAACCGCCGAAGAGCGAACTGACTCTCGACCCGGCGAGGGTCGCAACGCCCTATCATGCTGAGCTTCCCGCCTTCAGCGACCCCTCGGGCAAGGGCATCGCGCTGCATGCGTCGCCCGCGCCGCCAAATGGCCTGACATTCAAGGACCTCGGCGGCGGACGCAGCGAGATCGCCGGCGCGCCGACGGTCGCCGGTCAGTCCGCGTTCGACGTCGTCGCGGATACGCCCTCCGGCAAGAGCGCGCGCATGAAGGTGGCGATGAACGTCGTCGGCAAGACGGCGCCGTCGCCGCCGCCTGTTCAGACGCCGCAACCGCCGCAAGCGGCGCTCGATCTCGAACCGGCGACGGCGGGCGCGGCCTACAGCGCCGGCCTGCCGCCGTTCCGCTCGCAGGAGGCCGTCACGTTGCGCGCCGGCCCGGGCCTGCCGGACGGTCTGACGCTGAACGATCTCGGCAATGGCCTGAGCCAGCTCGCGGGCGAGCCAAGGACGCCGGGGCGCTTTGAGTTCGACGTCGTCGCCGCGACGGCGGGCGGCGCGGAGGGGCGCATGAAGGTGCGCATTGCGGTCGCGCCGACCTCGGAGACGCCCGTCGCCACGCAGGAGCCGACGCCGACGCCGACGCCTCCCGCCAAGACGACGGCGAGCGTTGAAACGCCGCCGCCCGCGGCGTCGACGAGCGCCTTCCTGCGCAACTACGCCGCCGAACCCTGCTTCGCCGTGCGCGCGCGCGACGACGACCCCTCCGGCCGCTCGATCACGACCATCGGCGCCGATCCCGCCGCGTTCGAGCGCTTCGGCGCCGCGTTCCAGCAGGCGGTGCGCGCGCGGCCCGATCTGCATGCGCTCGTCGTCCAGGCCAACCAGTGTCCGGCGGTCGATTTCCTCAAATCGGCGTCCTCGCCGACGCGCGGATTGCCGCACATCGTGCTCGAACGGACCGAGGTCGGCAAGAACCGCCCGCTCTCGGGAACGGTGCTCGGGCTGAACGGGCGTCAGTTGCTGCTGATGGTGGTCGACGACGACGGCGAAGTCATCCGCTTGCCGACGCGAACCGCTCCGGGCGCGGATTCCGCGACCTTCTCGGCGAGCTTCAGCGGCGACCCGTCCTCTTTCGGCAAGCCGCAGATGGTGATCGCGGTGGCTTCCGACGAGCCGCTCGGCGCCAGCGAGAAGATGGCGGGGGCGCCGTCCGCGGACCTCATGCCGAAGCTCGCGGCCGAGGGACGCGAGGCCGGCGCGGCGGCGGCCGTCGCCCTGTTCAAGTTCGAGTAGCTCAGCGCGCCGGCGTAAGCGCGTAGAGGCAGGTCTCCATCAACGCGTCCGGCTCCGCCGCCTCCGGCGTCTTGGCCGCGGCGGCGACGGTCGTCTTGCGCGCGATCATCGAGGACGGCACGATCTCGATATTGGCGCCGATGCCGCGGCCGGCGCCGAGCAGCCGCTCGCGCAGCGCATATTCCGGCCCGAGGTCGCGGCGCTCGCCCTGGCTCGACGACAGCGCCGTCTTGACGCCTTCGAGGAAGGGCGCCGCCTTACGCGCCGCGGCGAGCACGATGTAGTCCTCGGTGGCGCCTTGCGGCGCGGGAATGTCGGCGTTCTGCACGGTGGAGAGGTCGCGGATCGCGCCGGGGTTGGTCTCGTCGAACGCATAGAGCTTGGTCTGCACGAGGCTGAAATGCCCGACCCGGAACGTCGCCTTGGGGCCGACGGGCATGCGGTCGTGCGAGGCGAGCGGCGCCACCGGCGTCTGGCCTTCGGCGACCGGGAGATCGGGGTCGGTCACCCAGACCTGCCAGGAGCAGGAACCCGCCGAGGTTCCGATCTGCGGCGAGACATAGGCGCGCGCGCCCGGCGCCTGCCCGTCGCCCTGGGCGATGAGCCGCGAGGCGAGGCCGCGGTCGAGCGGCGGCAGCTTGGAGACGATGGCGGCGATGCGCGCCTCGGCTTCGGCGCGGGTCGGCGCGACGATGGTCCAGCGCACGAGGCTGGCGTCGGAGTAGGCGCGCACGCGCTCGGCGAAGGCGTTCATCTCCGCCTCGGTGTCGAGCGGGGCAGGCGCGGGCCGAGCCGGGGCGATCAGCGCGCAGAAGGCGGCGAGGGCGACGAGGAAACCCGCGAGGCGGCGGTCAGGCGGCGCAATCTTGAGCATCGTTGGTCACCCGGAATTGGTACAGGATTTCGGCGTCGAGGTGATCGGCGAGGAAGGTCGAGGTCGCGGTGAGCGCCGCCGCTCCTGTCAGCCCTCGCAAGGTCGCCCGCAGCGAAGTCTCGACGTCGCTTATAGCCAGTCTCGGATTGCGCGTCGCGACCACGAACAGCCGCACCTCGTCTTCGACCTTTTCGATTGGGATGGCGGCCTGCAGCTCGTTGGGGTCCTGGCTCGAATCCGATTTGGGAACGCGGAAATGCTCGGCGTCGAGCACGACGGGATCGGCGCTGCGCGACACCGAGGCGATGAACAGCCGGATCGGCCGGATGCGGCTGGCGAACGGCAGCATGTCTCCGGCCCGGACCCTGAGAATCAACGTGTCGCCGCCGACCACTTGCGGCTGACGCTGCGTGTCGAAACAGGGCTCCAGCAGTTCGAGCTTGTCGGTCTTGGCGTTGTAGTGCGCCCGCTGCGGCGCGGCCTCGTCGGTCACCTTGGCCCCATCCCCGGGAAGCGGCGGCTCGAAGGCGAGGCGGATCGGCGCATGCGCGAGCACGCTCCAGGCGCCGGCGGTCAAGACGAGCAGGCCGGCGACGACCGCCGCGGCGAGCGCGCGGCGTGGCGTCACCAGTTCGGGAATCGTGAACGGCCCGAGCGGCGCTTCGAGCGCGTCGAGCGTGTCGGCGAAGATGACGATGAGCCTGACCTTGGCCTCGTCGGCCTGAGCGCGCAGGCGCGCGAGCAGCGGCCCCTCGGCCTCCTCCAGCGGGCGCCCGTCCTCGGCGAGCGCCGGCAGCGCGACGACGACGCGGCTGCCCTCCAAGGTCGGGCCGTGCTGGCCGATGTAGTCGCCGATCAGCGCGAGCTTGCCGCGCATGCCCGAGACCGCGCCGACCCCCGCGGCGGCGGCGCCGGGGGTGAGGGGCAGGATTTCGCCGGTGGCGAAGATGAGGCCGGGGTCGCGCCCGAACGTCTGGCACAGCGCGGCGATGGTAAGGCCGAGGCCGGCCGAGCGGGCGTTGCCGTCGCTGAGCCGGCCAAGCTGGAGATCGGAGATGCGCAGGTGCCAGGGTTTCATCGCGGCGTTGCGCGGCGACAGCCAGAGCCGGCGGCGGCGCGCCTCGACAAAGCTTTTGACCGCCTCGCGCGCGCTCTGGCCGACGCCGTAGAGGCCGAAGTCGAACAGTTCCGAGATCTGCGGCACGAGGCGCGCGGGGTGATCCTCCGGCGCGATCTCGCCCGCTATGGCTTCGAACAGATGCGCCGCCTCGCCGCGGGCGTCGACCAGCGGCACGAACACCCGGACGGTCATGGCGCTTCGTCGGTCAGCTCGACTTCGATACGGGCGAGATCGGAATCGTCGACTTCGTCGGCGTCGAGCGCCAGCGGCAGGGCGCCGAACCGGTCGAAGCGACCCTCTCCCGTCCAGGCCTCGCCGATGCTGGCGCGCGCCGGCCGGCCGGCGTAGGTCGAGACGCCGACGGCGCCCTGGGCTTGCAGCACCAGCGAAACGGAGCCGTCGGCCTCGCGCACGCGCTTGGCGAGCAGCAGGCCGTCGCTGCTGAGCACGCCTTCCTCGGGGAAGCGCCAGGAGCCGGTCTTGGCGGCGAGCGCCAGGAACGTGGTCGTCGACCGCCCGCGGCCGCGGCGGATGTCCTCCAGCGAGGTCGCAACGCCTGTCGCCACCCGCAGGGTACGCAGGAAGCGCGCGGCTTCCCTGGGCTCGAATTTGCCTTCCACGGGACTCTCCTTAAATCTCAAAGCGCAGCGGGGCGCGTGGGTTTCGTCTCGGGGCAGGCTTACGGTCTGCTTGCGGCCTCGGAGACGAAACGGGCGGTGCGGACCGAAAGTTCATCGACATAGGCGCCGACATCGCCGTTGAATTCCTGTTTGAGCCGCCGCCTCAGCGCGAGGTTGTCGCCAAGCGCCGACATCAGCTCGCGCCCCGCCATGATGGCGGCGAGAAGATCGCCCTCGGCGGCGCTGATCGCGCCCGCGGCGACCGCCTCCTTAAGGAAGGGCGCCGCCTCGTCGGCGTTCATCAGCGGCTCGTCCTCGACCTTTTCGAGCGCTTCGAGCTGCGGCCCCTCGCCGGCGTCGAAGGAGATAAGGTAGGTCTGATCGAGTCCGGCGATGCGCGCCAGCACCGCCGAACCGAACGGCGAGCGGGCGAATTCAGCGGCGCTCGCATAGCCGGGGACGGCCGCCTTGGCGTAAGCCGCGTCCAGCTCCTCGCGGGTCGGGCGGCGGCCGAACTCCTCGTTCATCGCCGCCTTCAGCGCTTTCAGGAAGGCGTTGGCGGACTTCAGCGTATTGACGCCGACCGCGTCGTCGCCGGCCAGCCACTCCCTGGGGCAGAGCCCGAGCCGCAGCACTTCGGCGTAGGGGCGGTTGGTGGCGTCGAGGCATTTGAGGATGCGGTTCGACAGCTCGAACAGCTTCTCCTGCGGCTTGAAGCGGCGGATGCGTCCGCCCCCGGCGCCGGTCAGCGCGCTCCAGGTCGAGCGCTCGCCGGGGCCGGCGGCGGTGGGTTTCAGGCCGTGCGCGGTCATCAGCGCGCAGAGCGCGTCGGCGGTGGTCGGCTCGCCCTTGCGCGCGGCGATCGGGCGCTGCAGCACGGAATCGAAATAAAAATCGGCGGCGTCCTCGACGTCGCCGGGCGGCGGATAGGACCAGAAGCCGACGAGGCCCTCAGCGTAGCGCGGGCTCGTCGCCAATGTGCGCCGCACCTTCTCGTAGAGCGCGAAAGCCTTGACCTCGGCGAAATCCTGGATCGGCTCCAGCGTGTCGTTGCCGTTGACGAGGTTGGCGAGATGACCTGCGAAATAGGCGACGATGTTGCGTCCGCCGGAGGCTTTCGGCCCTGAACTCATCGCGAAAAGCTCCCCAAAGCGGCGAACGCGCCGCGGTCGCGAAATTGCGGCGTAACGAGGCGAGACGCAACCCCCGCCCACCATCCCGTAAAGCGGGACGCCGGGGCTCGTTTTGGGCGGATGCACGTCAGGAATGTGGTTGCCTCGGCCGAATCATGAACTATGCTCCCGCGGACCGATGGGCAAGCCTCGGGGGCGGCAGGAGGAGAACACATGGCGAAGAATAGTAATTCGGGTCAAAAGTTCATCTCGCGAAATCGCAAACCCAGGGTGCACATAACCTACGAGGACCCCTACGATTCCGAGGAGCTGGTCGAACTGCCGTTCGTGATGGGCGTCATGGCCGATCTCTCCGGCAACGCGTCGACGGTCGAAAAACCCGACATGGAGAATCGCAAGTTTCTCGACACCGACATGGACAACTTCGACTCCCGCATGGCGGCCATCGAGCCCGGCCTCAACTTCAAGGTGCAGAACAAGCTCGGCGCGGACGACGCGGAGAAGTCCAAGCTCTCGGTCAATCTCAAATTCAAGAAATACGAGGATTTCGAGCCGGCTGCGGTCGCCAAGCAGGTGCCGGCGCTCGCCAAGCTGCTCGAGGCGCGCGCGCAACTCTCCAACCTGATGCGCTACATGGACGGCAAGGCCGCCGCCGAAGACACGCTGAAGAAAGTGCTCGCCGACCCGAGCCTGATGGCGACGCTCAAGCAGAAGCTCGACGAACGCCCCGCCGCCGATGACGCTGAAAAAACGCCGGAATAAGGATCCCAACTAATGGCTTCTCCCCAGACGGAAGCGGCGGCCGCCCAGCCACAGGGACAAGGGCTCGCCGAGGTCGACGATATCTCCGACATCCTCAAGCAGAGTTTCAAGCCGCGCAGCGAACAGGCGGCGACCGAAGTCGAGAACGCGGTGCAGACGCTCGTCACGCAGGCGCTCTCCGACTCCAGCCTGGTCAAGGACGACGTCCTCTCCACCATCGAGGAGATGATCGCCCGCATCGACGAGAAGCTGTCGGCGCAGATGAACGAGATCCTGCACGCCAAAGAGTTCCAGCAGCTCGAAAGCGCCTGGCGCGGCCTGCATTATCTCGTGTTCAACTCCGAGACCGACGCGACTCTGAAGATCCGGGTTCTCAACGTCGGCAAGATGGAGCTTTATCGCCACTTCAAGATGTTCCCCGGCGCGCGCTGGGACCAGAGCCCGATCTTCAAGGCGATCTACGAACAGGAATTCGGAACGCTCGGCGGCCAGCCCTATGGCGCGCTGATCGCCGACTATCACTTCAGCCATTCGCCGGTTGACGTGTCGATCATGCGCGATCTCTCCAAGATCGCGTCCGCGGCGCTGGCGCCGCTGATCACCGGCGCGGACCCGAACCTGCTTGGGATGGATTCCTGGAGCGAGCTGATGAACCCGCGCGACATCGGCAAGCTGATGGACACGCCGGATTACGCAGCCTGGAAGGGCCTGCGCGACGCGGTCGACTCGCGCTACCTCGCCTTGTGCATGCCGCGCGTGCTCGCGCGTCTGCCCTATGGCGCGAAGGGCGAGCCGATCGAGGAGTTCGCCTTCGAGGAGGAGGTCGACGGCCATTCCGGCGACAAGTTCGGCTGGATGAACGCGGCCTACGCGATGGCGGCCAACATCAACCGCGCCTACAAGGAATATGGTTGGACGGTGCGTATCCGCGGCGTGCAGTCGGGCGGCGAGGTCATCAACCTGCCGACCTACACGTTCCCGACCGATGATGGCGGCGTCGATCTGAAATGCCCGACGGAAATTTCGGTCACCGACCGGCGCGAGGCCGAGCTTTCCAAGGCCGGCTTGATCTCCATCGTGCATCGCAAGAACACCGACAAGGCGGCCTTCATCGGCGCCCAGTCGGTCTACAAGCCGCGCACCTATATCGATAAGGAAGCGACCGCCTCGGACAACCTCTCGGCGCGCATTCCTTATATGTTCGCGGTGTCGCGTTTCGCGCATTATCTGAAGGTCATGGTGCGCGACAAGATCGGCTCGACGAAAGAGAAAGATCAGCTCGAGAAGTGGCTCAACGAGTGGATCACGCTCTATGTCGACGGCGATCCCACGAACTCCAGCGAAGAGACAAAGGCGCGTCTGCCGCTCGCGGGCGCCAAGGTCACGGTAATGGAGAACGAGGAGAACCCCGGATACTATTCCGCCAGCGTTCATCTGCGCCCGCATTTCCAGCTCGAGGGCATGGATATCGGGATGAGCCTGGTCTCGAAGATCCGGCTTGAGAAAAAGTAAAATGGTTGCCCAAAATGCGCGGTTCGCGAGGTTTTTGCGGACCGTAAGTTAAGTCCGACGGGCGAGGTCGCCCGGCCAGAGCGGCCCTTACAGATAAAGCCGCATCTGACAAACGAAGTTCCCTTTGGAGAGACAAAATGGCTCAGGAAGACTTTTTCCTCAAGATCGACGGCGTCAAGGGCGAGTCGCAGGACGACAAGCACAAGGACGAGATCCACTGCCACTCGTTCAGCTTCGGCGTCACCAACACCGGCACCGGCGGCTCCAACCTCGGTTCGGGCGGCGGGCGCTCCAACATCCAGGACATGCACTTCACCAAGACGATTGACGCGTCCTCGCCCAATCTGTTCATCGCCTGCGCCACCGGCAAGCACTTCCCGAAGGCCACTGTCACGGTTCGCCGCGCCGGTGAGAAGCCGCAGGAATATCTGACCTACGAGCTGACCGAGGCGTACATCTCCTCGATCACCACCAGCGGCCACGAGGGCGGCGGTCTCGCGCAAGAGAGCGTCTCGCTCAACTTCTCGAAGATCAAGATGGTCTATACGCCCCAGAACGCCGACGGCTCGCCGGGCGCCAAGAACGAGAAGACCTACGACGTCAAGGCCAACAAGTCGAGCTGATCGCGTACCCCTCCAGCGTTGGCGCGGCGGCGACGCCGCGCCCCCATTATTTCGAGTAAGCGCTTCGCCAGCGGGCAAAAAATGAATTTGAAAAAGAACGAACGCCTGGCGCCTCCGCTGATGTTCGCTTTCCGCGCAGCGCACGAGAAACGCGACGCCAAGAAGGCGCTCGATCTGCGCGACGCCTCCGGGCAGCGCGTCATCGCCTCGCGCCGGGTCGGCAGCCGGGCGCCGATCTCCGAGGCGGGACTGCGGCGCGAAGTCAACTCCGATCTCGTCGATCTCCTCAACACCGTCAACCTGAACTCCGCGCAAGACCTGGAAGAGGCGCCGGAAGTCGCGAAATCGGTGCTGAACTACGGCTTTCCCGATCTTTCCAACCGCACCATCGACGAGTATCGGCTGGTCGAGATCTCCAAGCAGATCGAGCAGGCGCTGATGATCTTCGAGCCGCGGCTCGCGACCGACACCCTGGCGGTCGGCCGCAATCCCGAGATCGACCCCGAGGCGTTGCGCATCAAATTTCTCATCCGAGCGGATCTGCGCGCCGAGCCGCTCGACGTGCCGGTGGAGTTCGTCGCCGAGGTCGAGGTGGATTCCGGCAAGATCAAAGTGGAACGGCTATAGCGCGATGAACCGCGAGTTCCTCGCCTTCTACAACCGCGAGCTTGGCGTCCTGCGCGAGCAGGCGGCGGAATTCGCGGTCGAATATCCGGGCGTCGCCGAGCGCCTGGGCGGATTGCTCGCCGACCGCACCGATCCGATGATCGCGGGTCTGCTGGAAGGCGCGGCGTTCATGGCCGCGCGCGTACAGCTCAAGATCAAGCACGAGTTCTCGGATTTCACCACCAACCTGATCGACCAGCTCACGCCGCAATATCTGGCGCCGACGCCGTCTTTCCTGCTCACCGAGATCGCGCCGAAATTCGGCGATCCCGCGTTGCGCGAGGGCCGCACGATCCCGCGCGGCGCCTATTTCGAGGCGACCTACCGCGAGATGGAGCGCAACGTCGCCTGTCGTTTCTGCCTGACGGCGCCGGTCACGCTGTGGCCGTTCGATCTCGTCAAGGCCGAATATCTGACGAGCCCGGCGCCGCTGCAGGCGTTGCTGCCGTCGAGCGGCGTCGCAGCCGCGGCGGGCTTGCGGCTGCAATTCAACGTGCGCGCCGCGGCGCGGCGCGAGGACGAGCCGAGCGAGGAGGAGGCGGCCAAGCGCGCGGAGCTTTGGGCGAGCAAATGCCGCACCAAGTCGCTGCGCTTCCACCTGCTGGGACCGGAGGCGGACGCCATCGCGCTCTACGAGCAACTGTTCGCGCATGTTAAAGGCGTCTATTTCCGCCGGCTCGATTCGTTCGGCGATCCCGTCGGGATCAGAGGCGAGACGGACATGATCCGGCAGATCGGCTTCGAGGAGGCCGAGGCGCTGATCCCCAACGATCTCCGGCTGTTTCGTGGCTTCGACATCCTGCGCGAATATCTTTCGTTCCCGCGCAAGTTCCTCGGCTTCGACCTTGTCGGGCTCGAAAAGATCATGCCGCGGCTCGAGGCCAAGACCTTCGACGTCATCATCGCGTTCGACGAGGTCAATTCGCGGCTGGCGGCGGCGGTGCGGCCGGAAGCGTTCTCGCTCTATTCGGCGCCGGCGGTCAATCTGTTCGAGAAGCGGCTCGACCGGGTTCCCGTCGTCAGCAATACTTACGAATATCACGTCGTCGCGGACCGCAGCCATCCCGTCGACTATGAGGTGAACCGCATCCTCGACGTCTACGCCCACATTGCCGGCCAGCAGGAGAAGACGCCGGTCGCGCCGCTGTATTCGGCCTCCGCCGGCTATAGCCGCACCGGGCTCTGCTACACCGTGCGCAGGCTGCCGCGCCGGCGCACCGCGCACGAGGCGCGCGTCGGCCGCAAGTCGGATTACACGGGAACCGAGATGTTCCTGTCGCTCGGCCAGCGCGCCGATCCCGCCGACGAGGAGCGCGTCGCCGAACTCTCGCTGCGCGCGCTGTGCACCAACCGGCATCTCGCCGACCGGCTTCCGGTCGGCCAGGGCGGCGCCGATTTCCGGCTGCTCGACGACGTGACGCTAGAGTTGCGGTGCATCGCCGGGCCGACGCGGCCGCGCGAGCCGCCGATGACGGCGCTGACGGGCAAGACTGAAAACGCCTCGACCGGCGAGGTCGCGTGGCGGCTCATCAACATGCTGAGCCTCAACCAGCTCGGGCTCGTCGATCGCTCGGCCGAGGAGGGCGCGGTCGCGCTGCGCGAGACGCTGATCCTGTTCGCCGATCTCGCCGACGGCGCGACGGAGCGGCGCATCCAAGGCGTCCGCAGTCTTGCGGTGAAGTCGGTCGTGCGACGCGTCCGCACGGCGCAGGGCGCGGCGGCGGCGCGCGGCCTCGAAGTTTCCGTGCTGCTAGACGAGAAGGCGTTCGAGGGTTCCGGCGCGTTCCTGATGGGCGCAGCGCTCGACCGCTTCTTCGCCGAATATGTCGGGATCAACCATTTCACCCAGACCGTGATCCGCACGACGGATCGCGGCGAGATCATGCGCTGGCCGCCTCGCCTCGGCGTCAGGGGCATGCTGTGAGCCATCTCGACCAACTCGCCGCCGAGCCCTGGCGCTACGACTGGCTTTCGCTGATGCGTCGGCTGGAGCGCGAGAACGCCGACAAGCCGCGTCTGGGCGACAGCGCCGCGCGCGCGCAGGATTTCGTCAGTCTGTCGCAGAACCCGTATCTCGAATTTCCCGCCGCCACCATCGAGGGCGTCGGCAAGGACGAGACCGGGCGGCTGCGCGTGGTTTCGCGTTTCCTCGGCATGTTCGGCCCGCAGGGCGCGCTGCCGCTGTCGACGACGGACGAGGCGTTTCAGTGGCTGCGCGAGCGCGACGACGCCTTCCCGCGCTTCGTCGATCTCGTGCAGTCGCGTTTCCTGGCGCTGTTCTTCCGCGCCTGGGCCGACGCGCGGCCGATTGCGCAGAACGACCGGCCGCTGGAGGATCGCTTCCGCGACTATGTCGGCTCGGTCATCGGCCTCGGCGCAGCCTGGTTCAAGAACCGCGATTCCGTGCACGACTTCGTCAAGCTCGAATATGCGGGGCTGCTGGCCCCGCGCGTGCGGTCGTCGTCGCGGCTGCGGTTCTTCCTCACCGGGCTCGTCGGCTCGCGCGTCGAGATCGACGAGTTCGTCGGCGTCTGGTTGACGCTCGACGAGAGCGAGCGCTCGCGCCTGGGCGAGGCGCGCAGCGGGCTCGGGACCGATTGCATGCTGGGATCGAGCGCCTTCACGGTCAGCGACAAGTTCCGCATCCGCGTCTATGCGCGCAACTTCCACCATTATGAACAGTTCCTGCCCGGCGCGCCGCTCGCCGAGCAGATCGCCGACGCGGTCTACGCCTATGTCGGCGACGAGTACGACTGGGATCTCGAGCTCGCCATTCCCGCCGGCGAAGTGCAGGCGGCGCGGGTGGGGCTCGGCGCGCGGCTCGGCTGGACGGGCTGGATGGCGCCCAACTGGTCCGACGATAAAACCTGGCGCGCCGATGCGCGCTTTCATCTGGTCAGCCGCCGCGGCTCTGGGGCCGCGGCGGTGAACTGAACGGGGAGCCTAACATGGCCACTGACATCAGCGTCGAATCGGTAGCCGGCAAGCTCAACCGCGTCGGCTACGAAGCCTTTCTGCAAGCCCTTCGGCAGGCCAAGAGCGCCGGCAACCGCAACGTCGAGCTGGCGCACTGGATTTCGCATCTGTTGCAGAAGGACCGCGGCGACGTCGCCATCACCGCCGATCATTTCAAGCTCAACCGCGCCAACATGCTCGCCGACGCGACCCGCGCAATCACGGCCTTGCGCAAGAACGAGACCGAGATGCCGGGCATCTCGGCCAACGTCACCGAGGCGCTCGACCGCGGCTGGCATTATGCGACGCTGCTGTTCGGCGAGACGCAGATCCGCAGCGGCCACGTGCTGGTGGCGATGCTCAAATCGCGCGATCTCAAGCGCGCGCTGGTGACGATCTCGCCGGAGTTCAACAAGATCCCGGTTGACGAACTCGCCATCGCCTACAGCGGCATCTGGAAGGACTCGGAAGAGACCAACATGCGGCCGATGGACGGCTCCGGCGTCGCCGCCGCCGAGTCGCCGGGCGGCGAGGCCGCGGCCGGGCAGAGGGGCACCACCGCGCTCGACCGGTTCTCGACCGACCTCACCGCCAAGGCGAAGGCCGGCGGCATGGACCCGATCCTCGGTCGCGACGAGGAGATCCGCCAGATCGTCGACGTGCTGATGCGCCGCCGGCAGAACAATCCGATCCTCACCGGCGAGGCGGGCGTCGGCAAGACCGCCGTGGTCGAAGGCTTCGCGCAGCGCATCGCCGCCAACGACGTGCCGCCGCCTCTGCGCGGCGTGAAGGTCTGTGTGCTCGACGTCGGGCTGATGCAGGCCGGCGCCTCGATGAAGGGCGAGTTCGAGCAAAGGCTGCGTTCGGTGATCGACGAGGCGCAATCCTCGCCGACGCCGGTGATCCTGTTCATCGACGAGGCGCATACGCTGATCGGCGCCGGCGGCCAGGCGGGCACGGGAGACGCGGCCAACCTGCTGAAGCCGGCGCTGGCGCGCGGCACCTTGCGCACCATCGCGGCGACGACGTGGTCGGAGTACCGCCAGTATATCGAGAAGGACCCGGCGCTGGCGCGGCGCTTCCAGGCGATCCACGTCGGCGAGCCCGACGTGCCGACCGCGGTCATCATGCTGCGCGGCCTCGTCGCGCCGATGGAGAAGCATCACAAGGTCCGCGTCTCCGACGAAGCCATCTTCGCCGCGGTCTCGTTCTCGCAGCGCTACATCCCGGCGCGACAGTTGCCGGACAAGGCGGTGAGCCTGCTCGACACGGCCTGCGCGCGCGTGGCGATCTCGCAGAGCGCGAAGCCCGCGGCGGTCGAAGATTGCGAGGTCGCCATCGCCGCGCTCGACAGCGAGCGGCAGGCGCTGGTGAAGGATTCCGATCTCAGCGACGCGCAGGCGGGTAAGATCGAGGAGATCCAGGAGAAGCTCGGCAAGGCCAAGGAGAAACTCTCGGATCTGGAGGCGGCGTGGAAGAAGGAGCAGGATCTCGTCAAGGAGATCCTGGAGCTGCGCGCCAAGATCGCCGAGGCCAAGGGCGAGACGGAGGCCGTCGGCGAGCGCGCGACCTTGCGCGAGAAGGTCGACATCCTCGGCGCCATCGCGCCCGATCAGCGCATGATCTTTCCCCATGTCGACGAGCAGTCGGTGGCGGCGGTGGTCTCCGACTGGACCGGCATTCCCGTCGGCCGCATGATGGCCGACGAGGTCGAGACCGTGCTCAACCTCGCCGACATCCTCAACAGGCGCATCATCGGCCAGACTCATGGGCTGAAGATGATCGCGCGTCGCATCGAGACCAACCGGGCGCATCTCGACAATCCGAGCAAACCCATCGGCGTGTTCCTGCTCTGCGGCCCCTCGGGCGTCGGCAAGACCGAGACGGCGCTCGCGCTGGCGGAGGCGCTGTACGGCGGCGAGCAGAACATCATCACCATCAACATGTCGGAGTTCCAGGAGGCGCATACGGTGGCGACGCTGAAGGGCGCGCCTCCGGGCTATGTCGGCTATGGCGAGGGCGGAAGGCTCACCGAGGCGGTGCGGCGGCGGCCCTACAGCGTCGTGCTGCTCGACGAGATCGAGAAGGCGCATGCCGACGTGCACGAGATCTTCTTCCAGGTGTTCGACAAGGGGCAGATGGAGGACGGCCAGGGCCGGCGCATCGACTTCCGCAACACGTTGATCCTGCTGACCTCCAACGTCGGCACCGATACGATCATGGAGGCCGGCCGGCGGCCCATTCCGCCCGACGCGGCTGACCTCGCCGTCGAGTTGAAGAAGCCGCTGCTGGAGGTGTTCCCGCCGGCGCTGCTCGGCCGCGTGGTGACGATTCCGTATTATCCGCTGTCGGCTGAGGTGCTGACCGGCATCGTCAAGCTGCAACTGAAGCGCATCGGCGACCGCATCGCCGAGCACCACAAGGCGAAGTTCGAGGTCGAGCCGAGCGCGGTCGAGTTGATCGTCTCGATGTGCAACGATCCCGATTCCGGCGGTCGCGTGATCGACAACATCATCACCAACACGATCCTGCCGGCGCTGTCGCGCGAGATCCTCAAGCGCAGCCTCGCGCGCGAGCCGATCGCGCTCGCCAAGGTCGCGGCGGCGGACGGGGCGTTTACGTACGAGGTGAGTTGAGCCAGTTGATGAGACGCTTGCCGCTCCCTCTCCCCTCCGGGGAGAAGGTTGGGACGCCCCTCACCCTAACCCTCTCCCCAAGGGGGAGAGGGGACGGCGCGGCGAAAGTTCCATGCCTCGCCTTCGCCCTGCTGCTCGCGCTAGTCTCCCCGGCCAGCGCGGCCTTCCGCGTCTGCAACAATACGCACATGCTCATCAACTTCGCCGTCGGCGCCAACGCCGGGGATCACTTCGCGACCGAGGGCTGGTGGACGATGACGCCGGGCTCGTGTTCGACGCCGCTGCGTGGCGAACTGCCCGGCCGCTACATCTATCTCTACGCCATCGACATCGACGCCGTCGACGTGCTGTCGGGCAAGACGTCGATGTGCGTCGACCGCGGCAAGTTCAAGATCTTCGGCATCTCCGATTGCTGGCGGCGTGGCCTGCAGGCGGTCAATTTCGCCGAGATCGACACCGGCGGCTCGTCCGAATGGACGACCTTTCTCAACGAACCCAGGAAATAGGCGGCCTTGTCAGTTGCCGTTCTTCATCGTTTCGAGTTCGTCGGGCGAAAATACCTCGCTCAGCAGGCTGAGGAAATCGCGCGTCGCCAACGTGCGCGCGCGGTCGAGCAGATAGGGCGCCGGGCTCGAAGGCTCGACCACGCGCAGATACGCGGCGACCTGCTCGATGATCGAAAACGCATGGTTGCGCGTCTCCGCCGGCTCGGCCTCGCCGGGCGAGAAGTCGAGCGCCGGAGCGTCCTGCAGACCGGATACGGGAATGGCGAAGGCGCCGGCGGGGCCGACGAAAACCCGTGCGGCCTCGGCGTGGCGCGGCGCCAGCAGGCGGATCACTTCGTAAAGGTTCTTGCCGAGCGTCGCGCGCGCCTGCGCGATCAGCAACAGCGCCGGGCTCGACGGCTCCCGCGTCTGGAAATAGCCGAGCGCAGCGGCGAGCGCGTTGTCGACGTCCTCCAGCGATGCAAAGGACTGCGGCGCGCCGGACGCCTCGCCTTCGCCGGCCTCGCCCGACTCGGAGGTCATGGGGGCGGGCGCGAGGCGCGGATCCCGGCGCGCGAGCGCGCCCTGCGCGAATTCCAGGATCTTGCCGACCAGCGCGCCGAGCGCGTCGAACTTGACGGCGCGCTCGTGATCCACCCTCTCGGCGGTGATGGCGGTGATCGCGCCGAGGTCGTCGCGCAACCGGGTCAGCGTCGCATAGAGTCTCGACAGCGCCTCGGTCTCGACCGTCGAGGTCAACATTCGCTCGATGGCGCCGGCGTTGGCGAGCTTTTCGCCCTCGCGCGGCTTGGCGTCGCCGGTCGTGATCATCACGGCGCGAAAGCTCAGCGGGCCTTCGCGGTCGCTCTGCAAGAGCGTCGCATATTGCAGCGGCAGCACCACGACAGGGTTGTCGTCGAGCGTGGCGAGCTGGGCGAGGCGCGAGGAAAACTTGCCGCCCTCGGCCTGCGGATGGACTTCGTCCCAGCGATTCTGCAACAGCCAAGTCGCCTCCGCCACCCGGTCGGCGAAGGCGTAGAGGTCGCGGTTGAGGATGGAGAGCTTGGCCGAAAGCAGAACGAGACGCAGATCCTGCGTGCGCTTCCCCAGCTCCGCGGCGGTCGCCAGCGCTGTCTTGAAGTCGATGCTCGCCCGGTCGAAATCGAAATAGGAATCCGGCAATTGCCCTTCGATCGAGGCGGTGAAATTCATGAAGGCCATGTCGCCGTCCATGTCGAGGTCCGGGCCGCACGGCGCGTCCTCCGAGATCGGCGGCAGTTCTATTTGCAGAGTTTCGGTCATGGCGTTTCCAGCCCCGTTTCCCCTCGCCCGCGCGCGGACCGTAAGAGGGAAATATCATAGTTCGTCACGCGCCGGCAAAACGGGCGCAGAAGAGTTTCAATGAGCGGCCCCAACGATAGCGGCTCCGGCGATACGCCGACCGGCGACTTCAAGCTCCAGCTCGACGTGACCGAGCCGCAGCCGCCGTCGTCGCGTTTCCGGCTCAAGCTGCACTTCGAGACGCCGCGTCTGGAATGGCGCCCGGCGAGCGCGCAGGGTCTCCCGACCGACCGGCCGGAGTTTCTCAAGCTCGACGATCCCTTCGCCGCCGTGCTGCGGGCGGAGCGCTACTTCGCCTGCGGCGCCTTGCTGTTCGATATGAAGCGGCCGGACTTCGATATCCTCGACATGGCTTTCCTCGCCGCGCCGACCGACCCGCCGGCGCTGCTGCCCAGTTTCGCGCAGATGAAGGCTTTGGAGGACGAGGCGTTCTACAAGCGGCTCGGACGCACGCAACCGCTTTTCGGCGCGCCGGCGCCGCAACCGCTCTTTACGCCGCCCTTGATCGCCGCGCCGCCGCCGTCGCCGTTCTACAAAATTCCCGATCCCGCCACGATGCGCGGCGAACCCTCGGCGCCGAAACCCGGCGCGGCCGGCGACGTGCTCAAGGCGTTCATGGGCCTGCCCGTCGTGCAGATCAACGTCGACAAGATCAAAGACCTCGGAATGGCTCAGCTACAGTTTTTGAAGCGCGAATGGGACGACGCGCCGTGGCGCGACCGCATCCCCGCCATCCTGCTCACGGCGCCGCTGGCGGCGGGCGTGGTCGGCACGGTGCTGGGCAACGACGACGCGCGCCATTTCGCATTCAAGAGCCTGAAGGGAATGGACGTGCCGGTGCCCTGGGTGCCGGGCCTTAGCGTCCATGTCGACGACATGGGCAAGGCCGATCCGTGGCTGCTCGGCAAGTCCAGCGACCCGCATCAGGTCCAGGCGGTGCAGTTCGGCCTGAAACTCGACGTGCTGAAGCTCATACCCGAAGTGCGCAGGGTGTTCTGATGGCGCCCGACCCCCTTTTCATTAGCGAACTCTCGAACCCAAGAGGCTCCCATGCCTGATCTCGACCAGGACGAACGCATCGGCAAGCTGACCGACCCGAGCGGCCAACTCGCGCTCAACCGCTTCGAGGCCACGGAGGCGATGGGAAGCCTGTTCGAGTTCCGCGTCGGCGCGCTGTCGACGCAGGAGGGGCTCGACTTCGATTCGATGATCGGCAAGAACTGCAACGTGTGCATCACCGCCGTCGACGGGCTGAAGCGCAATTTCAACGGCGTCATCACCGAGGCCAATTACACCGGCGGCTATTACGGCCTGTTCGGCTATCAGCTCGTGCTGCGGCCCTGGCTGCACCTGCTGTCGCGCACCTCCGACTGCCGCATCTTCGCCAACAAGAAGCCGGACGAAATCATCACCCAGGTGTTCAGCGACCGCGGCTTCAGCGACTTCCGCAAGAATCTGCAGGGCGACTACCCGACGCTGGAATACACCGTGCAGTACCGGGAGACCGACCTCAATTTCGTCTGCCGGCTGATGGAGAAATACGGCATCTACTATTATTTCGAGCACACCGAATCCAAGCACACGATGGTGCTCTGCGACTCTCCGGGCTGCCATGACAAAGTGCCGGGCCTGCAGTCGGTGCCGCTGATGCCGGTGACGGTCGAGAGCCGGCGCGACCGGCAGCAGTTCGATTCGTGGTCGTCGTCGCGCTCGTTGCAAAGCGGCAAGGACGCGCTGTGCGATTACTGGTATGAAACGCCGAAACAGGATCTGCTGGCCAAGGCCGACAAGCACGGCAGCTACACGCATTCGGATCTGGAGATGTACGACTATCCCGGCGGCTACGACCAGAAGAGCGACGGCGAGAAATACTCGAAAGTGCGTGTCGAGGCGGTGCAGGCGCTCGACGACCACCGCACCGCCGTCGGCGCCGCGCCGTCGCTGTTTCCCGGCGGCAAGCTGACGACCGAGGAGGTCGCCCCGGCGGCGGACAACAAGGAATATGTCGTGCTGCGCTGCACGCATTCCTATGTCGATCAGACCTACATCTCCGGCGGCTCCGGCGCGCCGGTCGCCTATGCCGGCACCTACGAGATGATGGAGTCGAGCCGGCAGTTCCGCTCGCTGCTGACGACGCGCCGCTCGGTCGTCATCGGCTGGCAGTCTGCGCTGGTCAGCGCCGACAAGGGCAACGAGAGCGAGGAGATCGACGTCGACAAGGAGGGCCGCGTCCTCGTCAAGTTCTACTGGGACCGCAAGAAGGATCTGTCGCGGCGCGTGCGCGTCGCGCAATTCTGGGCCGGCAAGACGCGCGGCGCCTGGTGGTGCCCGCGCATCGGCGACGAAGTGCTGATCGCCTATGAGGACGGCGACCCGGACCAGCCGATGGTCGTCGGCTCCGTCTATAACGGCGAAAACACGGTGCCGATGCCGCTGCCCTCGAAGAAGACGCAGTCCGGCATATTGACCAAGTCGAGCAAGAGCAGCGACGGCTATCACATGCTGATGTTCGACGACACCGTCAACCAGGAGCGCATCAAGCTGCGCTCGCAGCGCGATCTGATGTTCAAGGCGCTCAACAACGAGCAGCGCGACATCCTGATGAGCCAGACCGAGAATGTCGGCAAGGACGAGACGATCAACGTCGGCATGGATATGGCCAACGACATTCAGAAGGGCGGCGGCAATTGGACGCTAAACGCGTTCAAGACCGCGACGATCAACGTCGGCCCCAGTGGGATGCCGATGACGCAGATCAAGATGACGCAACAGGACATCACGTTTACGTTCTTCATGGGACCCATTCCGTTCTCGCAAACCGTGCTGGACGCCTCCGGCATAAAGAATACAGTGATGATGGGGCTGACGCAGCATTCCTGGGGGCCCGCATCGACGTCGCTGATGTCGCCGACAATCAGCGAACTGGCGCTGGCGACGATCTCGATGATGGCGCCGGCCGGCGTGCAGGCCGCCACGAACCTGCAGACTCCGGCGTTGGTGGCGGGCGGCGCCATCATCGGCGGCGTGCCGATCTGAGGGAGGAGCCCATGACATCGCGCATCCGCTTTAACGACGCCAACGACGTATTCGAGGCCTTCCCGACTTTGGGCCGTTTCGCGCCGGCGCCGACGGAGCCGTCCGAGCCGCTCGACTATGCGCGGCGGCTCAACGGCATGCCGCCGCCGCAAGCTGCGATCGCCTTCATCTCGCACCTGCTGCCACGCCGTGAGGCGGTGTGGTGGGCGGCCCAATGCGTGAGCGCGATAATCGACGGCGCGGCGCAGGACGAGGGTTTCAAGCTCGCGACGCGGTGGGTGCGCGAGCCCGATGACGCGTTGCGGCGCGAGGCCTTGGCCTATGCCGAGTCGCATGATCTAAACTTGGCGGCCACTTGGCTCGCCCGCGCCGTCGGCTATTCCGGCGGCAGCCTCGCCGCGCCCGACCAGCCGCCCGCGCTTCCGGCGCCGGACGCCTGCGCGCAATCCGTCAACGCGGCGGTGATCGTCGCCGCGACCCGGACGCCGTCGCCGATGATCCTGCCGTGGATCAGGGCCTGCGCGGAGGCGGGCGTGCGCTTCGCTTCCGGCGAAGACGCGAAGGTGATCGCGCCGCCGGTCAGTCGAGGCTTTCCAGCAGCCGCTCCGCCTGCGGCTTGAGCGCCCGGCAGCGCAAGCCGGCGGCGAAAGCCAGCGCGGCGGTGCGGCTGGGATTGGCGCGCAATTGGGACAGTTCGCCGCTCTCCGTCGCGCAGGCGGCGGCGTCTTCCGCGGCGGTGGGCCCCAGTTTGGGCGCGCGCTGCGCGTTGTTGGCGGGCGCGATCTCGCCGAGGCTCTCCATGAGGCGCTGCACTTGCGGTCGCAACGCCGCGCACACCAGCCTTTGGTAAAACGCCTTGGCCGCCGCCGGATCGGGCGCGGCGCGCAGCCGTTCGAGTTCGCGCGTCTCGCCTTCGCAGCCGGACGTATCGGGATTGCGCGCGGCGAGGCGGGTCATCGTCGGCGTCGGCGTCGGCGGCGAGTTCAGCCCCAGGCTCTCCATCAGCCGGACGACCTGCGGGCGCAGCGCGGCGCAGCTCATGTCCTTCGCAAAGGCGGCGACGGCGTCGGGCGAGGTCGTGTTGCGCAAGGCCGACAGCCGCGCGCGTTCCGCCGCGCACGGATCGGCTTCGACGCGCGCCGATGTCGGCGCCGGGTCGGGGGAGGGCAGCGCCGCCACGCGGCTCGGAGAGGGCGAGGGCTGCGGGGTCTGCGCCGTGAGCGTAGGGGCGCCCGCGTGGCTCGACGCCGGCTGCGGCGCGACGCGATTCAGCTGGGCGCGTGCGAGTTCGACGTAGAAGCCGCCCTCGCGGTGCGCTGCGATGAAGGCGCGCCACGCTTCCGGCGAGCCGACCCGCTCGGCGTCGGCGTAATCGGCGGCGGCGCCGGCCAGGGGATCGGCGACGACGGCGGGTTCGGGCGCGGGAACCAGCGAGACGGAGGCGCCGCCGAGCGAGCCGTAGACATAAGGCTCCTGGCGGCGGCCGGTCGCCTCCAGCACGTCGTCGCGCACCTTGCCGAGCGCGATGCGGATGTCGAGGCCGGGCTCGGCGATGTGCTTGACAAGCGCCGTCGTGAACGGGCTGTTTCGCCCGACGCCGTCGAACGAGAGCGAACCCGCCTTGGCGGCGTAGGCGATCAGCGTATTGGCTGATGTCGCCTGCTCGGTGAGCGTGTGGCTCGTCACGGCGCGGGTGACGGGCCCTTCGAGGTTGTGCAGGAATGGGTTTTCGCGGCAGGCGTCGAGAATGATGAGGCTCAGCGATTTGACGCCGGAGGTCGCGAGCACCAGCCGGTCGAGCGGCAGCGTCTCATCCTCGACGTCCAAGGAATCGGCGAGCTTGGCGTCGACGGGGATGAGGTAATTGACGCCGCCCGCCTCGATTCCGTGGCCGGAATAGTAGATCACCGCAATGTCGGCGTTGCTGGCGACGGCGGTGAAATCGCGCACCGCGCGCTTTATCGCCACTACGCCCATATCGATGCGCTCGTCGACGGAATCGAAGCCCGAGCTTCGCAACAGAGCGGCTATGGCGTGCGCGTCGTTGAGCGTGTTGGCGAGAACGCCCGCGTGCTCGTATTTGGCGTTACCGATAACGAGCGCAACCCGGCGCATCGCCTGCGCGTCGCCGACGACGAACGCGAACAAGAGGAAGCTCAGGACGCTAAGGCGCAACTTTCTCATCGACCAGCTCAAGAGAGACGCCGCCCGCCCCTTGGCCGCGCCAGAGATAGTACATTTGTTCTTTATTCTCAATTACGGTCTGGCCGCATTCTCAATTAAGGTCTGGCCGTTCAATTGAGGTCGCGGGCGAGGCGGAAGCCGTTGGCGTAATAGCGAACATCGTTATCGTAACGGAAACGGGCGGAGGAGGATACGGCGACCGCCTTGTCGAGAAACGAGCCGCCGCGCAGCACGCGCAGCGAGCAGTCGCCCGAAGTCCAGGCCGAACCGTCGGCGGGCGCGCCCTTGTACGACGGATTCCAGCAGTCCTCGACCCATTCGGCGGCGTTGCCGGCGGTGTCGTAGAGACCGAAGGCGTTGGGACGGAACGAGCCGGCGGGCATCGTGCGCGGGGTCTTGTCGCCGCATTCGGCGCATTTGGCGTGGCCGGAGCCGACGTCCTTGCCCCACCAGAACGGCGTGACGGCGCCGGCGCGCGCGGCGTATTCCCACTCGGCCTCCGTAGGCAGCCGGTAGCTCTGGCCAGTCTGTTTGGCGATCCAGGCGACGTATTGCTTGGCGTCGGTCCAGCTCAAGTTAATCGCCGGGCGGTCGTCGCGTCCCCAGCCCTGATCGGACGGCGTGTAGGCGCAGCCGCCCTGCGCGACGCAATAGTCCCATTCGGCGAACGTGACCTCCTTGCGAGCGATGGCGAAGGGCTTGCGCAGCGTGACGGCGTGCGGCGGCGACTCCGAGGGTTTTTGTGTCGAGCCCATCGTGAAGCTGCCCGCCGGCGCGACGACCATCTCGGGGCAGTTGTCGCAATCGCGGAACGTCTCGCCGGGCAAATGCTCGGCCGCGCGGGCGCCGAGCGTCGCGACGCACGCAAAGGCAAATATTGCTAGCCGAACCGCCGCCGACATTGCGCGCCCCTATCGCACCGATTGTCTGGGAGCCGCCGCCAGGCAGCTTTACAAGCCTTGGCCGCATGCTATCGTCACGTAGAGGGGTCATCAAGAGCGCCGCCCGTTCTTTGTGAGCCTGCGCGAAGCGTCGGCGGGAGACACCAATGCGGCTTGCGATCTGGGCGTTGCTGGCTTGGCTCGGCGTTGCGGCGCTCGCGTCGCCGTCATTTGCGCAGAACGCCGACAAGCCCGCGCTGACGCCGTCCCCTCCGGGAGCGAAGGCCTATTTCGTCGATCTGAAGGACGGGGCGACGATCGGGCCGAAAACGACCGTACATTTTGGCCTGGAAGGCATGGGCGTCGCGCCCGCCGGCGTCGTGAAAGCCAACACCGGCCATTTTCACCTGCTGATCGACACCACTCTGGCGGCGTTGGACGCGCCTATCCCGAACGACGAGAACGATCTGCATTACGGCGCCGGGCAGACTCAGGCGACGGTCACGCTGACGCCCGGCAAACATACGCTGCAACTCGTGCTCGGCGACGCCAACCACGTTCCGCATTCGCCGCCCGTGATGTCGCCGGTGATCCACGTCACGGTCGCCGAGCAGGCGCCCGCGCCAGCAGCCGCGGCCGCTCCGCCCGCGTCGGGCCGGCATGCTTCGCCGGCCAACGCCAAGGTCTACATCGAAGCGCCCGCCAACGGCGCCTATGTGCCGACGACCTTCACCGTGCGCTTCGGCCTTACCGGCATGGGCGTAGCCCCGGCCGGCTTCGACAAGCCCAACTCGGGGCATCATCATCTCATCGTCGACTCGGAGCTGCCGCCGTTCGATAAGCCGATCCCGAACGACGAGAACCATCTGCACTACGGCGCGGGGCAGACCGAGGCGAGCGTGACGCTGGCGAAGGGCAAGCACACGCTGCAGTTGCTGCTCGGCGACGCCAATCATGTCCCGCACGATCCGCCGGTCTATTCGCAGCCGATCACGGTCTATGTCGGAATGACCCCGCCGCCGCCGCCGTCGCATCGGCCGGCTCGGCGGCGCTATCACTATCGCAGCTATCGGGGATAACGGCCTACATCCAGGCCTCGCCCCAGTACGGCGGCGCGCCGTAATAGCGATGCAGGCCCTCCTCGTAGGACTGATCGCCCCAGCGCGGCTGGGCGCCGGCGGCGAAGGCGGGCGCGCCCTCCAGCAGGCGCGGCTCGATGTCGACGACATAGCCGCCGACCTGGGAATCGTATTTCAGCTTGCCCCACGGGATCGGATAGTAATCGCCGCCCAGGCCGAGAAAGCCGCCGAACGACATGATCGCATAAGCGGCCTGACCTGACCGCTTATCGATCATCACGTCGTCGATATTGCCGAGGCGCTCGCCGTGCGGGTTGTAGACCGCCGTTCCCTGAACCTTGCTGGCCTCGATGAGCGTGTTGGTCGCAGTCTGTGTGTCGGCCATTGTCTTGTCTCCTCACTGTCTGAAGAAACAACTGCAGCGCGAGTTCGCGGTTCCGAGCGGGCAACCGCCGCGGCTCCAATGGCGGAACTATCTCCCGACTCCCGGCGTTCAATGGCGCCGGGGCCTTGTTGCGCGCGGCTCAAGTGAGGAGAAGCGAAATGCTTGGGACAATTCTGCTCGTGGTGTTGATCCTGCTTCTGCTGGGCGCGCTGCCGACGTGGCCTTACAGCTCAGGCTGGGGCTATTACCCGAGCGGCGGGGCAGGTCTTCTGCTGGTCATCGTCGTCGTATTGCTGCTGTTGGGTAGAATCTAGCGCGGCTCGCGCGTCCCCGCGCAATTGCGGGGACGCCAGCCATCTTCAATCAAGCTGGCCGCCGCCGGTCGCCGCCCAGCTCTCCATGTCCTCGCGCGCCCGCGCCGACAACGCGCGCTTACGCGCCGCGCCGCGCTCGGGACCGCGCAGCCGCCGGGCTTCGTTGCGTTCGGGCGTGGCGATCGGCGGGAAGAGGCCGAAATTGACGTTCATCGGCTGGAACGAGCGCGGGCCGGCTTCGATGGTCTCCAGGTGCCCGCCGGTGATGTGGCTGACGAGTGCGCCCAAAGCCGTTGTCGGCGGCGGCGGATCGAGCGTCTCGCCGAGAACTTCCGCCGCCGTGAGCCGTCCGACGAGCAAGCCGATGGCGGCGCTTTCGACATAGCCCTCGCAGCCGGTGATCTGGCCGGCGAAGCGAAGCTGCGGCCGCGCCTTCAGCCTCAGCTTGCCGTCGAGCAGCCGCGGCGAGTTGAGGAACGTGTTGCGGTGCAGCCCGCCGAGCCGCGCAAACTCCGCGTTCTGCAGGCCCGGGATCATGCGGAAGATGCGCGCCTGCTCGCCATATTTGAGCTTGGTCTGGAAGCCGACCATGTTGAACAAAGTGCCGAGCGCGTTGTCCTGGCGAAGCTGCACGACGGCGCAAGCCTTCACCCCGGGCTCATGCGCGTTGGTGAGACCGACCGGCTTCATCGGGCCGTGACGCAGGGTCTCGCGGCCGCGCTCGGCCATGACTTCGATCGGCAGGCAGCCGTCGAAATAAGGCGTGCCCTCGAACTCGCGGAACTCGGTCTTTTCCGCCGCGAGCAACGCATCGATGAATGCGTCGTATTGCTCGCGGTTCATGGGACAATTGACATAAGCCTCGGCGTCGCCGCCCGGACCCGCCTTGTCGTAACGCGACTGCCGCCACGCCACGTCGAAATCGATGCTGTCGTAATGCACGATGGGCGCAATGGCGTCGAAAAAGGCGAGGCTGCGCTCGCCGGTCGCCGCCAGGATCGCCTCCGCCAGCGCGGGCGAGGTCAGCGGACCGGTTGCGATGACGGTCGGTCCCCAGTCCTCCGGCGGCAGGCCGACGATCTCGCCGCGCTCCAGTTCGATCAGCGGCTGCGCGAGTATGGCCGCCTCGACGGCCGCAGCGAAACCGTCGCGGTCCACGGCCAGCGCGCCGCCAGCGGGGACCTGATGCGCGTCCGCGGCGCGCATGATCAGCGAGCCGAGCCGGCGCATCTCGCGATGCAGCACCCCGACGGCATTAGTCTCGGCGTCGTCGGAGCGAAACGAGTTCGAGCAAACGAGTTCGGCAAGACGCCCCGTGCGATGGGCGGCCGTGCTCCGCTCGGGCCGCATCTCGTGCAGGACGACGGGAACGCCGGCGCTGGCCGCGGCGAAGGCGGCTTCGCAGCCGGCGAGTCCGCCGCCGATCACGTGAATGGGCTTCATCCGCCAGCTTCAAACAAAGCCGGCGGCGCCCGTCAAGGCGCTATTCCGCGGCAAGCCGCTTGGCGCTCTCCAGCACCTCGACGATTTTGGCGACGAAGGCCGGCAGGTCGTCGGGCTTGCGCGACGTAATCAGCGGCCCGTCCACGACCACCTGCTCGTCGACCCATTTCGCGCCGGCGTTGGTGAGATCGGCCTTCAGCGACGGCCAGGACGTCATCCTGCGACCCCGAACGCCGCCGGCGTCGATGAGAGTCCACGGGCCGTGGCAGATGGCGGCGATGGGCTTGCCCGACTGCACGAAGCCGCGCACGAAGGCGATGGCCTCGGGCACGAGCCGCAGCGCGTCGGGATTGATGACGCCGCCCGGCAGCACCAGCGCATCGTAGTCGGCGGGCTTCGCCTCGCTCAAAAGCCGGTCGACGGACGACTTGTCGCCCTTCTCCTGGTGGTTGTAGCCCTGGATCTGGCCCGATTTCGGCGAAACCACTTCGACCTCCGCGCCTTCCGCGCGCAGGCCTTCGACCGGCTTCGTCAGTTCGGCCTGCTCGAAGCCGTCGGTCGCCAGTACGGCGACGCGCCGGCCGTTCAATCTCTGCGTCATCTGCATATCTCCTGGAGGGAATTGCGGCCGGGGCCGCATGTCCCCGAGACAACGCATAAGCGGCGGTAGGGTTCACCGCTCGACGGATTTGGCCTTCTCGTCGTCGGACTTCACCGGCCGCTTGTCCTTGTGAGCGGTTTCGAGTTCGCGATTGTCGAGTTCCGTGGCGTAGGGCTGGGTCCCGCGCCGGTTCTCCAGGTTTTCGTCGAGCTCCCGCCGCTCCTGCGGCGTCAACTCCGGTCCACGTCGATGTTCGACCATTTTCCGATCCTCCCAGGATCGTTACAGCCAACGCCGGGCGTCGAGGCGCGTTCCCAGTCAGAGGACCGGCCAAAAGAAACGCCCGCCGCGCGAGTCGCGCGACGGGCGTCGAATAGCGCCGGTGGGAGGAACGGCGCGATTTGTGCGCCTTACGAGTCCTTGCGGGCGGCGCCGGCGGCTATGAACGGAATGTCGCCGCGGCGCACCCCGATGTCTTCGAGTTCACGGTCGGTGAGCTGGGACAGCTCCCGGACGGCTTCACGGTAACGGCGCCAAGCGATGAGCTTTTCGGCGATGGACTTGAGCGGAGTCATAGCGACCCTCCTTCTTGGAATGACCAGCGGCGGCGGTGACCGTCTTCGCTGCTGCGCTGCAACATAAGCGCGGCGCCGGACGTGGAGAAGCGGGATTTTTCGCCGCCAGCTATGCAAAAAAAGTAGAACAAAAGAGTTTAATCTAAATCAAAAATTCATAATCTAGCCTCCAGATAGCCTACATCTAACGAATTTTCGTATTTCCTCCGCGCCATGAAAACAAAATTTCTGATTTTTAAAATTGTTGGCGATTTAGAAATGTGACCTTGTCATGACGCAAGGCGCCCTTGCGGCGCCGATCCAAGGGCTGGCTTATCCTATTGTCGCGCTGCGCTCGCGCGTTCGCGCGGCTATCGTCTGAAGCAGCTTGATTTTCGACGGGGCGGGGGCGAAATGCCGGGCGGCCGCCACTAGCAGCGGTGCTGGCACGAGGAGCGTACCCATGGAAAACCTGATCGCGGAAGTCGCTTCGGGCGCCGGCGTCGCGCCGGACGTCGCGCGCAAGGCGGTCGCTTTGGTCCTAGATTTTCTCAAGCGCGAAGCGCCCGAGGACGCGGTCGCAACCCTTTTCGATAAGGCCCCGGCGTTTCGCGCCATCGTCGCGACGGCCTCGACCGGCGGCGAGGGCCTCGGCGGCACGCTGCGCGGCATGATGGGGACCGGCGCCGGAGCGATGGGCGGCGGCGGGCTGATGGCGCTCGGCGGCGACCTTATGAACCTCGGACTTGATATGACGCAGGTGCAGGCGATCGGCCATACGGTATTTTCTTACGCGCGCGAGAAGTGCGGCGACGAACTCGTGGGCGAGATTTCCGCCGCCATTCCCGGGCTGTCGCAGTTCATCTGAGGAGGCTCCCCATGTCTTTCCCCGCGCGAACGGAAGCCGACTGGCGCAAGGCCGCCGAGGTCGCGTTGAAGGGCGCGGGGCTGGAGAAGTTCACATCCGTCACCGCCGACGGCGTCAAGCTCGGGCCAATACATTCGCGCGCCGTCGGACCGCGCGCTTTGCGCGGCGAGCCGGGACCGTGGAAGGCGCTGTCGCGGCTCGACCATCCGGGCGCGGACGATTTCAACGCGCAGGCGCGCGAAGATCTCGACAACGGCGCCGAGGGCCTCACGGTCGTCTTCAAAGGCAGCGGCGCGGCCTATGGCTTCGGACTGGCGCGCGCCGATTCGGCGGGCTTGGATCGGGCCTTCGAGGGCGTCGCGTTCGATACCGGCCTGCAGTTCAACCTCGAACTCGCCGAGCCGGCGCAGGCTGAGAGCTTCGCCGCGCGGGTCGAGCGGTCGGCGGAGCCGTCCGTCGCCAACGTATCCTTCGGTCTGGACCCGCTCGGCGCAGGAGCGGCGCTGAAGGCGCAAGTCGCCGCGCTGGCTAGGCGCGGGTTCAAAGGCCCGTTCGTCGCCGCCGATGCGCGCATCGTCCACGACGCCGGGGGGACGCCTGCGCAGGAATTGGCTTACGCGCTCTCCGCGGGCGTCGCCGCTCTGCGCGCGCTGGAGAACCCGGGCGCCATCGAGTTCCGCCTCGCCGCCGACGCCGACCAATTCGCGACCATCGCCAAGTTTCGCGCGATGCGGCTGCTCTGGGGCCGCGTCGAGGAGGCCAGCGGGCTAAAGCCGGCGCCGATTCGCCTCGCCGCGTCGAGCGCCTGGCGCATGATGACGGCGGTCGAGCCGTTCGTGAACGTGATGCGCGCCGGGCTCGCCGCCTTCGCCGCGGGACTCGGCGGGGCCGACAGCGTCACGCTGCTGCCGTTCTCGCAGGCGCTCGGTCTGCCCGACGCCTTCGCGCGCCGGATCGCGCGTAATACGCAACTCGTCGAGTTGCGCGAGGCGCGGCTCGGCTTCGTCGCCGATCCCGCGGCCGGCGCAGGCGGGTTCGAGGCGATGACGACGGGCCTGTGCGAGAAGGCCTGGGCGCTGTTCCAGGCGCAAGAGGCGGCCGGCGGCCTCGCCGCGGCGCTTGAGCGCGGGCTTGTGCAGCAGGCGGTCGCCGCTTCCGCCGCCTCGCTGCAGCGCGACGTTGCGCGCGCGAAGGCGCCGCTGACGGGGCTCAGCACGCATCCCTCGCTCAACGCCGACCCCATCGCGGTGCTGCCCGACGTTCCGGCCGCCGAGCCGGCTGTCACGCCCGGCGCGCTGCGGCCGTTGCGTCTGGCCGAGCCGTTCGAGCGGCTGCGCGAGCGGGCGAAGGCGACGGGGCCGCGCATGTTTCTGGCCGCCATCGGGCCGCTGGCCGCGCATACGCGCCGCGTCGGATTCGCGCGCGACTTTTTCGAGGCTGGCGGCGTGGCGACGATCGCCGGTCCCGGCGCAGAAGACGCGGGCGCGCTTGCGGAGGGCTTCCAGTCGAGTGGCGCCGGGCTCGCCTGCCTCTGCGGAACGGACGAGGCCTATGCCGCGCAGGCCGAACCGTTCGCGGCGGCGCTGAAGGCCGCCGGCGCGGGCGCGGTCTATCTGGCCGGACGGCCGGGCGAGCATGAGGCGGCGTGGCGCGCCGCCGGGGTGGACGGGTTCGTCTTCCTCGGCGCCGATCTGGTCGCGTCGCTCGACGAGGTGTTGCGGCGGGCGGGGGCGTAGCGGGATTTGAGTCGAGAGAAGGCCGAACATGCTTCGCCAAGCCGCTGGACTTTCCAGCCTGCCCTCGCCATAGTCGCGCCTCGCGAAAACCGCCCTGAGAAGACCTCCTATGTTTAACAAGCTGTACTGGTTGCGGTTTTTCACCTGGTGGAATGGCGCGAATCTCAACACGATGCACCACACCAACAAGCACGGCGAACTCGTCGGCCACGACGAGTTCGGCAACGCCTATTACCGCACCAAGGGCGGCGCCATCGATCCCGGCCTCGGCTTCGAGCGCCGCTGGGTCATCTACAATGGCGTCTCGGAAGCCTCGATGACCCCGCCTGGCTGGAACGGCTGGCTGCATCGCACCGTCGACACGCCGCCGACCGACGAGACTTACGTCGCCCACGGATGGGAGCTGCCGCATCAGGGCAATCTCACCGGCACGCCGCAAGCCTATCGCCCCAAGGGCTCGATCCTCGGGCGCGGCCGGCGGCAGGCTTCGGACGGCGATTATCAGGCCTGGAACCCGAGCGCCTGAGGCTCGCCTTGTTTTCGCCGGCCTCACGCGCCAAGGGCGGGCGCGACGGCCGCAGGGGGCGAAAAACGACACCTATGATTTGCATGAGAAAGTTCGCCGCCCTCATCGGCGGCGCCGCCCTCGGTGCGCTCCTCGCCGCCCCGGCCTTCGCCGACAAGATCAAGCGTCCGACCGCCGTGTTCGCCGGGCTCGACAAGATCACCGGCCGCATCATCTCGTTCGAGGTCGCCATCGACGAGACCGTGCAGTTCGGCTCGTTGCAGATCACGCCGCGCGTCTGTTACGCGCGGCCCGCCACCGAGGCGCCGCGCACCGACTCCTTCGCCGAGGTCGACGAGGTCGAGACCGACAAGACGCTGCGCCGCATCTTCACCGGCTGGATGTTCGCCGACAGCCCGGGCCTGCACGGCATCGAGCACCCGGTCTATGACATCTGGCTGACCGAGTGCAAAGGCGACGGGCCGCTGATCAAGGAGGCGCCGGAGACCGCCGCCGCGGCGGCGGACGACGATCCCGACAGCTCCGACAACGCCGACGCCAAGCCCGCGACGCCCGGCGCCGCGGCGACGCCGAAGCCCGTCAAGACCAAGCGCGCGAAGAAGGCGAACGCCGCCGCCGGGCCGGGCGATGCGCCGGCGGACGCGGGACAGCGTACTCCGTCTCGTCAGTTTTTCCCCGACGACGCGTCGGCGCCCGGCGCGCCGATGCGCCTCGGCCGTTGAGGGTCGCGCGCATGGGTTTCACCGTCAAAATCCTCGAAGATCGCGAGCTGTACAAGGGCCGCTTCGCGATCACTCGCACGCGCGCTGAGGTGCGCGACCCCACGGGCGTGACCTTCGAGGTCGATCACGAGGTCTATCGCCACGGCTTCGCCGCCGCCGTGCTGCTCTACGATCCCGACCGCCGCGTGGTCATGCTGGTGCGGCAGTTTCGCATGGCGCCCTTTCTCGCGGACGGTACGACGCAGATGTTAGAGGCCTGCGCCGGCATGCTCGA
>Ga0182030_10003436_pt1 | contig 33793 bp, 22 predicted proteins | sample 812S3MmetaG_FD_121299 | JGI IMG/M metagenome (GOLD analysis project Ga0182030, IMG submission 121299) | Permafrost microbial communities from Stordalen Mire, Sweden - 812S3M metaG (Illumina Assembly) | ecosystem: Environmental > Terrestrial > Soil > Wetlands > Permafrost | place: Sweden...
CGCGGTAGATCTTCTGGCAGGGGCTTGCGCGCCGGACGCGGGCGAGTCTTCGTGCTCGCATGAGCTGCACTCGGTTGTGTGGGTTCCGTTGCGGCTTGTGCAGCTTCATCGGCTGCCTGCGTTGTCTCCAGTTCTTCGAGCCGGAACTCAAGCTGTTCCAGTTGCGCCGTCTGCTTCTCGCTCTTCCTGCCGAAGATCATCCGACGATACTTCTCGATGACCAGCTTCAGATGTTCGATCAGTTCTGCGTCCGACTTGTGCTGCTCCATCGACTCGTTGTGCTTGGCGATGAGAAGCACCTTCAGCGCTTCAATGTCGAGCTGATCGAGATCCGGAAGAGCAGCAACAGCCATGAGCGCAGTATGCCATGAAACGATGTGGAAAACATGCGCAAAAGGCGCATGGATAAAGGGGAATCATACTAATCAATCAGACCGCGATCTGCGGCGCCCAGGTTCGCTCGGGCCTTCTCTAGTCGATGCCTTCGAGCAGCATAGAAAGCTGTGCGCGCGTCAGACAAACGGTTCCGCTCTCGGCCTTCGGCCAGATGAAACGCCCGCGCTCTAAACGCTTGGCAAAAAGACAAAGGCCGTCGCCATCGAACCACAAAAGCTTTACGATGTCGCCACGGCGGCCGCGGAACAAAAAGACATGACCGGAGAACGGTTGCTGCTCAAGCACCGTCTGAACCTGCGCGCTCAGACGATCGAAGCCGCGCCTCATGTCTGTAACGCCGGCTGCAAGCCATATCTTCGTTCCTGTGCGAAGTTCGATCACTTGCGCAAACTCTCAAGAATCGAACGCAACAGAATCGGATCGGCGCCGCTCTCCACGCTGATCATCGCCCGGCCAGGAAACTCGATTTGAATCGCGCCGCCTGGCGTTGCCTGTTCCTTCGCGACTACCTCGACCATCTCGTCGGCCGTCTCACACGGAACAGACAACGAAACAGGAAGAAGCGCCGTCGATGTGGCAACGGGCTCGACCAGTTCGCCCCTCTTCAACTCACGGCGCCACTTGAACACCTGGTTTGCGTTCACACCGTGGGCCCGCGCCACCAGAGCTACGCTCGCACCCGGCTCCAACGTCAACTCGGCAATCCGTCGCCTCTCCGCTACCGAACGCCACTTGCGCTCGCGACGCACCCCTCCCACTTCCTCTGAATCAACCATGGCGCCATCATCGGACTCTCGCCCGACCAAACGCCAGAGGGGATCAGCGGACGCTTACTGAAAGGCTGCCCTTCCATGGCGAACAAGCACAACGCCTCTCGCCGGCACCACATCCCCAAGAAGAAGCTCAGGGTGAAGAATCGTGCGGGGTACAATTCAGATCGACTCACGAGAAATCGTTGCAACTGTCCGGCCAAAAGTGGTCGATCACTGGATGAGATCCGTTTCCATTGGGCCGAGGACCACGGAATTCTCAAACATACGATTGCTGATGATCCCTTTCTTGACACCCACGATGGGGACCCTCTTCTCTTCCCCGGTCGTGTTGACAAAGAGAGTGCGGCCATCGACAACTCTTGCGAAAACTCCCTCAGGAGTCTTGGGGCCTTGCTGAATGCCCGCAACGGTGTAGAGATAACTCATCAGCGACCCGATCGTGGAAGGGTTCGATACAGTCGCCAGATAGACGGCATTCCCCTTGCCGAATTTGTTGAGCGTAACCGCAGGAGTATGGTCCGCCGTATTCGTAAAACGCGCAATGACCGTGGCCGTGGACGGCTCCAACACTTCATAGTGATGGACGGAAGTCTCGATCGAGGCTCCGCCCAACTCGAATTTCAGCGCGGCCGGAATGTCGTAGAACGCATTGGTCTTCAATCCAAAGACATCGGACAGGCGGCCTGGAAGCGGTGTATTGAACCATTGCCCGTGCTCGTCAACCTTGGCTGAAAACGCGGTCATCAGAACCGTGCCCCCCGCGCTCACGTAGTCACGAATGGCTTTCGCGCTCGCACTGTCCATCACATAGTCCGCCGGTACGATGACCAGCTTGTAATGTGAGAGATCGGAATGCCCGATGTTGATGATCGCCGTATCGATGTTTGCGCGGAAGAATGGCTCAAAGGCTGCCGACACCTGCTCGGTATAAGGAGGCTTGAAGAATTGACGCGTCGTATTGGAAGTGGTGTTCGGATTGGAATCGATCCAGGAATCGAAGGAGTAGGCGATTGCCACTTCCGGATGTGTGTATCGGGGGAATCCGAAATTCTCAAGCTGCTTGAATTCCGAAGCGATACGCCCGAACTCATCCACCTTCCAGGAGGGAGAATCGTCGTGATCGACCAGCCCAAAGAGCGCCTGCTCTTCGCCGCCGATATGACTATTGAAGGTCCATGCGAGCGTTCCTTGCGCGCCGATCATGAGTCCGAGATAGGCGTACATCCGGCTCCGGCCAGGCGTTCCGTAGTAGCCTCCGCCGCCTGCCGTGAATTCGTTGAACCAGATGGGGGTGGCCAGATCGCCTTTCGTCATCAGTGCGCCAAACGAAGCGTAAATTGGCTCTCCTGGATAGAAGCCCTCGGCGCCGTAAGAGACATACGACTTGTAGGTGGAGAGATAGTCGAAGCCCTTGCGCTCGGCGGTGTCCCAGAGGTTGGAGATCGACGGCAGTTCCGGCATATTGCGTTGGCGAATTGCATCGAGTTCCTGGAGCCGGGCCACCGTGACATCGGACCAATAGCGGTGGAGATCCAGATAGCGCTCGAAAGGTCCTGGTCCGTCTCCGAGTGGCAAGTCAACGTCCTCAAAGCTGTTCAATCGGCGCGACCACCGCTGTGTCGCCCAGGCCTTATTGAGTTCTTCGACGGTTCCATACTTCTTTCTGAGCCATGTGATGAAGCGCTGCCGGTCGGCTTCCGAATACGACATGAAACCGTTTCCGATTTCGTTATTGTAGCCCACAGCGATCACCGCTAGATGATGCGCATAACGTTTGGTCATGGTGTCCGCCAGAATACCCAATTCGCGCACGTAGCCTGGATCGCTGATGTTGTCCATATAGCGTTCCGCCGGAGGAAGGCGCGTGCCGTTCTGGCTGACAAGATCGACACCGGGGTAAGCGCGATGCAGCCAGATGGGCGCCGGCGCCCCCGGGATGTCCAGAATCACCCGGATCCCGGCAGCCTGCATCTTGTCCATCACCTTGTCAAACCACTCGAAGGCGAATTTACCTTGCGATGGTTCAAACGAGTCCCAGGAAAGATCTCCCATGCGCACGACGTTGAACCCTGCATGCTTCATGATCGCAATGTCCTGATCGATCTGCTCAGGTGTGCGATCGATGGGCTGATAACAAGTCCCCACAAACAACTGCCCAGGGCCCGGCCATTTGGGGTGCATAGAGTTACCTTGAGCCATGAGGCCCGTGCCAATCACACCGAAAATGACGACAAGCAGGGCAAACCGCGCGGCTGCGTCTTGCAGGCCCGTTTTTGTTGCGGCGGCCAGAACGATGCGGTAACCAATGCGTGGTGAAATCGGAATGATCATTTGCTTGAGCTTCTTTCCTTCGCGGGTACAATTTGGGGAAAACATAGCCCGCTCCCTTGACGGTTCGAGATTAATTCTTATAGCCCCGGCTCTTCCTTGACTGCGACTACCTGGTAACCTTGGCTCTGCAATTCAGCACTCTGCGGCGCCTTGCGGAATCGAACATTGGTTTTCGCGCCTTGGTATGCACCCTCCATGACGCGATGAGTGTCATGGAGGGGCTGTTGGGCCGCTGTGGAATTAGTTTGCGGTTTCCGTAAAGGTGAGGGTCTGGCCGCCTGCCGAGAACTGAGACTGCGCGGTAACCGTCGTCGATCCCGTGGTTGATGGCAGCGTAAGGGTGACCGAGGCGACGCCGCTCGAGTCGGTCGTAGCAATCACCTTGGACCCACTTGTCGTACCGTTCGACAAGGTTCCCGCAGACGTACTAAAGAGAATCTCCGCGTTGGCGCTTGTCAATCCTGACTGGCCTGGAGTGAAGGTCACCGTCAGCGGCTGGGTAAGCGTTGATCCGGCGGTTCCCGTCTGCTGGTCGCCGGACTTGGCAAAAGTGCCTGCCGGCTTTCCAACCACGATCCATCCACTCTGGGTCTGGGTGACGATCCCGTCGGTGCCGGTCACTGTATAGTGACAGAAACCGGGAGTGACTCCAGGATTCACGGTTATGGTCGCCGGCTGCGCCGGGGCAACGGATGCGTTGGTCAGAGTCAGGGTTCCCGAGCAGGCCGGCGCACCCTCGAAAGCATCGAAGACAGCCGAGCTAAGCGTCACATTGGCCGTGCCGCTCATGATCTCCGGATTCAGAATGCCGGTGCCCGAGGCGGGAATCATGAGATCGTCCGGATTCAAATACCACTCCGAAGCGGGCTTGGAAGGCTGGCTGCCGTTCACCACCAGCAGCGTGATGCTGTTGGCGGCAAAGGTCTGCGTGGCGCTCCACGACGTCGTAGCCGAAGCGACGATGGCGCTCGGGTTGGTCGAGCTCACCGAATAGGAGGCATAGGTTGTGGCGTTGAAGCCGGTCAGGTTGAACGCGACGTTCGCCGTATTGTTCGCGTCCTTGTTGACGACCATGATCGTCATGGTCGTGCCTGTGGCGTCGAGCGCCGCATAGCTGACGAACTGGTCAGGATTGACTGAACTGTGGTCCGAAACGGAGAGCGTGCCAAAGCCGTGCTTAGCTCCGTCGTAGTTGGTCCACAGCTTGAAGGAAGTGTAGTTGGGATGAGGCTGATTGGTAGTGGTGTCGGTGGCCGACGGCCCGCCCCAGCGTGTGGAGAAGCTCAGACCCTCGCGGCCCATGACGCCGTAGGCATCCGCGTCGGAGAGAGCTGTGGTGAACTCCCACTCGTTGAAGAACGATTCCCACTCGGTGAACGCCAGCGGTGTACCCGGATAGATAGCGTTCGCCAAAGCCTTGAGACGCGGGATGAGGAACGGTACACCGCGGTTGGGTTGCGTCGTGGTAATCCAATCGGCATCATCCCCAGAGGTGTAGTATGCCGGGTCCCAATACGTGCGCAGGTATTTGTTCACTTCCGTGCGCAGCTTCGGGTTGGTAAAGCCTGTGGTGTCAATGTTGTCGCTGAAATAGGCGTGGATGTCAAAGACGTCGAGGGTGCGGGCGCCGTTGATCTGATCCAGCCAGTTGACCTGGTTCAGCCACCAGGGCGCGAAGTCGATGCCCGCATGGGTGACTCTGTCGCCTCCACCCGCCATCCAAAGGTAGGAATAGCAGCAGGTGATGGGCCCGAAGCGAACCGCGCTGGGGTCCCAGCTCTTAAGAGGAGTTCCTTCGTTCTCAAAGCGATTGACCAACTCCTCATAGCCGGGCTGAGTCGGGTGAATGTCGCGGTGAGAGCCATTCCAGATCTCGGGCTCGTTGTCCATGTCGTAGAAATGGCACGAGGTGATCGGCGAATAGGGGACATTGCAGGTGCCGCTGCCGAAGGCAGATGCAAGCGCCGTAGCCCAGGTTTGGCGATCGATGCATGTGCTTCCATCGGTGGTCCCGGATGGGCAGTCCCCTGGGGTATCGACCAGCGGATAGTATGCGGCGGTCGCCGGACTGGTAGTCACCGGTTGTGTGCTGGTGCTGCAGTTGCCGGTGGAACCGGCTATCTGGCCGTTACCGGCATCGGTATTATAGGGATCGACGGAGCACTGCGCGCCGTATGTTTTAACGGAAAAGCTCCAACCAGAGCCCTTGGCTACCCAATCGAGCGTTGGTATGGTGGTCAGCATCTGGCTGCCGGAGCCAACCGTGAAACTCGTAAACCCAACCGAGTCGAACCCGCCCAGGCTGTAGTCCTCGAAGTACCAGTCACTGCCGGAATTGTAAGTGAAGAGCTTCCAGTTGTAGTCGGAAGCCTCGTTGCCTCCGAAGCGGACAAACGTCGGGGACAGGTTCGTGACATCGCTTTCGGTCATCGAATTGATGCCGTAAATGTACGGGCTGATCTGGTGGCGATTGGCCAAGGCGTCGATATTGACGGCGACGTTGGTGCTGCCCGGCGTGGTGATACTCATGTCCGCCGTTCCCGTCGCGCTGGAGTAATTCGATGTGCTGCCTGAGCCCGGCGTATAGGTGACTGTCAGCGTATCGGAACCCTCTGCCAGCGAACCGGCCTGCAGGTAGAAGGTTGCGCTGCCATTGCCCAGACCCACCGAAGACGAAGTGAAGCCGCCGCTGGAGAGCACAACGCTGCCGGTCGGTGTTCCGCCAGCTCCCGATACGGTGGCCGTCACAATCAGGTTTTGGGCGTAAGGATGAGTCGTTTCTTCCGGCGTCACGGTGACCTTTGGAGCGTTCGTGGCCTGGGTTACCGTGACAGTAGCCGTTCCCGAGGCGCTCAGATAAGTCGAAGAACTGCTCGCATCCGGTGTGTATTTCGCGGTCAGAGTGTCGGAGCCCACGGACAGCGATCCTGCGGGAATCGCGATCGCCGCCGAACCGGCGCTAAGCGTCGCGGCTGACGAGGTATAGCTTCCGCTGGAGAGTGTCACCGATCCGGTGGGTGTCCCACCCGATCCGGATACCGCAATCGTAACGGAAAGCGGCTTCGCGGTGGTTACGCTGCTGGATGCTGGCGATATGGTGACCGACGGAGCGATGGGGTTCTGTTGGCTCCCTCCTCCACCCTGACCTCCACCTCCGCAGGAAGGAATTGAAAAGAGAATTATGGACAAGAAAGCCGGAAGAAGATGCATTGCAAACCGATTCATTCAGATTCCTCTTGATTCTTTCAATGAAGCTGCGGATTTTTGGGCGGATTGAGAGATGACAACCTCGAACTCCATACACCAACGTTTACTGGCACATCCTCGGTGAAGCTCGTCGTGCAGTTGCTGTCGCCCGCTCCTTTGAGGCCCGATGCTGAGGCGGTCGAATTGGGCACAATAAGCCGCGTATTTCAAAAGCTCCACGAAGAACCGGATTTGAGCCACCATTGCGGGCCAATGAAATGGGGTTCCGGCCCCCCCCTGGGACAACAATTGTTTGCACAGAACCATATATCCGTGCGCCCTGCATCTGTCTTCAATTTTCGACATTCGAGCGTGTTGAACACACCGGCACCTCGAAAAACTAAAGTCAATCGTTCATTGCGCACGGAATTGTGCAGTCGCCGCACATCTGGAGAGTGCCTTTGAAATCAGCACGAGCATGATTCTTTGTTTAGCGTCGGACCCATCTCCTCGGCTTCGTAAATCTCTTGGGAACCTTGTCTTTGCTCCCTGAGCGACGGATGTATGCAGAGCTGCGCTCGCCATGCGTTACTGTTTTGTCTCTCCTGTGAAAGACTTGGATTCCCCTGTGCCTCCTGAGCGGCGCTCCATGGCTGCCGTCGGCTCTACGCTGGGACATTTGACGCAGGTTCGGTCCAGTTTGACGAGCACAACGTCGTTACTGTTCATCGGGATCGAAAGCTCAATCGTCCCCGCTGGCTCGCTCTGCATTACCGTGTTGATCTCCGGCAGATCCCGGGTCAACTCGTTCAAGTGCGCTATCTGGTCCGCTGTCAGCTCTTTGGGAGAACCCATCTCCATATATGCGGAATAGGCATCGTTCGCGTGAAACCCCTCGCGATGAATTACCAGACTGTATGCAGTATTTGGAGCAAGGTGAACTACCCGCAATTGCACGGGGGCCGCGGGATGCGAAGGGGCCACTTTTGTATAGAAGGATCGATTGCTTACTTTCTGGTCTGGCTGTTCGAAATCCCAGATCACGGCCGTGACGTTGCCGTCCTTTGTCGAAAGCATTGCCTGAGGATCGCTTGTGGCAAGGCCATTTCCCTGGAGCGCGTTCAAATACTTGTACGCAAAAAACGTCGGCTTGCGAATCCCTTGAGGGTTCACGAGCCCGAAACCTCCTTGAAATGGCGCCGATGGGGGTCCAGGTTCCTCGAAAAGGTCGGTGTAGGTCCAGTAGCTCATCCCCTGCAACAACCCCTGGCTGGCTTTGAGCTTTGTCAGGATGTAGGGCGCGCTGATGTAGGAATCGTGGACCGAGTCGCGCGGCGTATAGCTTGTGCTCCACTCGGTAAAGTACAACGGAAGTCCCGGAAAGTCTGATGCCGAAATCTGCTCGCGAACCCGCCGCACGTCTCCAACAATTGCGTCTGGCGATGGGGAGAGCTTCGTATCTTGCACACCCTTTTCATCCAGAAAACCCGAATCCACTCCGTACGTGTGTGTTGTGACAAAGTCAACTCCGGCACCGCTGTGTTTTACATGAGCGAGGAACTCGGGAACCCACGCCGCTCCTGCAGTGCTTGGTCCTCCCACCCGCAACGCTGGGTCTATGGACTTAATCGTTTTCGCGGTAAGATCGTAGAGTTCGAAGTATGCCTTCTGATCGCCGCCTTCCCAGAAGCCAGAGAGGTTCGGTTCATTCCACACTTCAAAGAACCACGAACGCACTTCGTCTTTACCGTACCGCTCTTCGATGTGCCGAACGAACGTGTCGATCAGATTGCGCCAGGCTTCCGGTTTTGGGTGCGAAGTGTTGCCTTGCCAGTAGAAGATGCTGTTCTCCGACGTGGCAAGCGCCTTCGGTGTAAAACCGAGTTCGACAAACGGCTTGATATGGCGGGCCAGCATGTTGTCATAAAGCTGATCGATCTTCGACCAGTTGTAGATGGTATTTCCATCCTCTACTCGAACGGTTCCCAGAACGTCATGAAAGATCGCGTGAAAGCGAAGATAGCGAAAACCTAGCTCGTCCGCGACTAGCTTGAGTTGTGCCTGGCTGTCATCGCGAATCAATGTCCCAGGATAATCGGACCCAACCGATAAGTCGAAGAAGCGATCTACCGGACCCGACGGGGCCTTGATATCGACGATGACCTGGCGAGTAGCAGCCTCAGGCGATTGAGCGGTGAGTGGCAGAGCAGAATGAAAAGTAGAAAAGCCAAGGACGAGCAGCAGAAGCGACCGCAGTGATGAACTAGGCATGGATGATTCAAAGCCTCCACAGAATTTGGCTGACGCATTGGTTGCAAGCTTGATTTTCAACCCAAGCCGCCGTTGACCGATTGGATCTCCGCGTTTCATGATTAATCGGCAATACTCGCAATCGAGATCCCTTTCAGATGTGGCGAATCGGTGCAGTATGAATTCGTGGGTCTCGGAAGGTCACGAAAGGAACCCCACGACCGCGGAATTTTGACTTGCGCTCCTAGTTCGCGTTCGTCCCGCAAAGATTATCCCTGAGAGCCATTCCCAACGTCACGGCAGCAGGGCGTACTCCGCGCAATGCTGGGACCGCCTGAATCACCGGGCGTGTACGCCGCATTCAAGGCTTGGCTACCCACACCCAGAACTGTTCCCGATGCCGGCGAACAAGTGAATGTGCCGGAATAATTGGCCGTGGCGTCAAGTTGGGTGAAACTCAACGGTGTTCCATGGAAAACTGCGGCAGAAGCGGTCCAGGGAATCGTGGGGGTTACGGTTATATGTGAGGAGTTGCAGCCACCACAACTCCCAGTCAATTGAGAGAAAATGCAGAAAAAGGCAATCAAGCAAGAGAGAAGAGGCTTCATTTCTAGTGGTACTCCCACAGTGGCGCTGTGACGCTGCCCGGCAAAGATCTTCGAAAATCTCCTGCCAGGAGCGACTTACCGCTCTCGACAGGCAAGAGGTGGAGACACCCGACATTTACTGCATTGCTACATTCACCTTGATCGCTTGATGCGAACAGGAATAACTGTTGATTGCTGGGCACCGAAAGGTGCCGCCTTAAGTTCCGGAAGCAAGGGAATCAGTCAATGCGTAGACAGCCGGCCATTGAAGAAAGTGTTTGCAAGGCTGCACCACAATTGTTCCCGGCAAGATTGCCAGCAAAGGTTCCAATCAAAATCGTTCAGACCGTTCGCTGAGCCAGGTGTCCCGAGGGAGTTTGCCTCGGTTGCTGGTTGCATTGGTCACCGGTATTAGGTGTCTCCGGCTCTTGGCTCAACAAAGGAAAACTAAGATGCAATATAGAGGGCCGATGATGGACCGCGAATCGTTAATGATGCACAGAATTGTTGACGCGCGGCTCAAACGTTGAGATCTCCTATTTTCAACGCGTTAAACATTTGTAACGCCCGATAAATGGGGCAACCAGTCACGTAGATTCGCTTATTTAACATTGGCAGTCCCGCAAACCCGTGGCATCATCGGTGACTCATTCGTTTATGCCGGTCAAAGCGTGGGGCGCCCTGTGGGGATTGCCTGCCTCATCGGTGCGAGACACGAGGCGAAAACCTCGACAGTTTGGAGAATAGTGAAATTGGACCGGCACAGCGCAAGGTCGATCGCGGCTCCTGAAACTCTGGAAGAGGGACAATGTCGACACCAGTTTTGAAAGCCAATCAACGAACAAACCCGGCAGCCCGGGCAGCATGGACCCTGTTGTTCGTTGCACTCTTCTCGATCGGCTCTCCGCAGCCCCCAATGCTGGCGTCCCTGGTTGAATAGTCCCCCGGCTCCGCGATCGACGGCGTGGATTCCGGCCGATCCCAGGAAACAACCGCCTTGCGGGATCTGGCGCTCACGCAACATCCTGCGGACTCCGATCCTTCACGCAAGGACAGTCAGAGAGCTTCTCTCCAGTATCTCTACGATCGGGCCGGCAAGGCTCTCGACGCCGGAGACGCATCGTCGCGGAACTGAATGACAAGGCGCGCGCCAAGGGCCCGCAGCCAGATGTTATTCCGTAAGTCATTCAGACACCCAGGCTCGGGAGCTTCGGCCTCCGATGTCTGACCACCAATCTACGCGGCGTCTCGTAGAATGGATTCCAGGAGGCGTCATGCGCCATCTCGTTTTCATTCTTTCCAGCGCTGCCCTTTTTTCTTCCTTTCTGCCTCCCCTCGCGGCACAAGAGGAGGCAGCAACCCAAGCCGTCGCGTCCGAAGGCCCCACTGTCAGCGGTCACGTCACCTGCGGCGACACCGGCAAGCCGGCCCGCTTTGTCGCCGTGCAACTGATACCCGAAAAGCCACAGCCAACCCACACTCCCGATTGGGCGAACGTGAAGGACGCCAAGGATATGGCAAAGGCCATGGACAATAGCATGGCGCAGGCGCAGAAGGGCACAGGGCTGTCCGCCGTCACCTCGATCGACGGCAGCTTCGAGATGCCCCAGGTCGCGGCCGGAACCTATTACGTTGTCGCCCAGCTCAAAGGCTATCTTTCGCCGCTCGATGCGCTCACTGAAGAAGACAGGTTTAAGGGCGGCGCCGATGCAGTTAAACAGATCCAGGGCTTGGCCGAGAAGATCGTCGTGCAGAATGCTCCGGTGCGTGCGGATGTACGCCTGGAGCGCGGCAGCTCGATTAACGGGGTAATTCGCTATGGCGATGGCAGCCCGGCCGCTGGCGTAACGCCTCAGCGAATGGTCATGCAGGAAGATGGCAAATGGAAGACGGATACCTTCAATCCAGGAGGAGGGAATAACAACACCACCGACGACCGTGGCCACTACCGGATCAGCGGCCTAGCCAAAGGCAAGTACGCCATCAAGGCTCAACTGCCTACGATCCAATCAATCATCGGTCTGGGGGGATCGCAGAGTTTACACACTAACATCGGTGATGCCCTCGTCGTGTATTCCGGCGGGGTCTTTCGCGAAAAGGATATCAAGCCCATCGAGGTCGGCGCTGGAGAGGACGTCGATGGCATTGAGATTTTCTTCCCGATCGACAGCCTGCATCTGGTCTCGGGTACTGTTGTGGCCAAAACAGATAACCATCCGGTCAACTCCGGTTATGTGAGCTTGAATGACGCCGAGACGAAGGCTTCACTGCGCCATACCAAACTCGAGGACGATGGCGCCTTCAAATTCAACTACGTTCCCGAAGGCCAGTACGAGTTGAAAATAGGGGCGGGCGACGTGGACAAGAACGCCACCGGAAGTGCTTATGCGCAAATGTTCAACCCCACGTTTCTGAAGAAATACCAGGTTGCCACCCTCCCGATCGAAGTGAAGGGTGACCTGACCAGCCTCGTAGTGCAAGTGACCGACCAGCCCGCCGCCGAGGCGCCGACCAAGACGCCCACGCCTTGACCCCAACGCTATTCGCGGCTTATTGATCCGGCAATGAACCACTGGAATCAGCTTCCCATCCTTGCCCGCAACGAACGCGGTCAAGGATGGGGCCCGGGGCAATCGCATGAAGGCGAACATTCAAGCGCATCCGAAGAGTTCGGCGCCGTTGCTGTCGCTGGCAGATGCGATAAGCCTCCTTGCGTTGATATCGTGAATCGTCGCAAACACATCGGCCAAACGCAACTGGCCTCCCTTCTTCGTGTATGTCTCCACCAAGAAGAGAACAACAATTCTGCGGCCCATCAGAAAGTACTTTGGCGTATTCCTACGCTGCCAGTCTTTGCCTTTTCTTCATGCGATGGCACTGTCTTCTGAAGCCCGAGTTGGTCTTTGCCTTCCACGGCCAGATAGAACTTGCCGGCTTCGACGTCGTGAAATACTTGTTTCAGGCCGCTGGGCCAGCTTATCTCAACGATTTCAATGCGAGTCGCCTTGCCCAGTCCGAAGTTCGCGCGCAGGTCGCTTTGCGAGAGATAACTGCCGCCCCCGGCTATCTCGCGCATCTGCGAGAGCCCGCCAGCCACGATGCGCATCCGCGCGCCCATGGCGTCGCGATTGCTTTTCGTTCCCACCAGACGGAAATTCACGAAGTGATTTCCATTCCCTCCGCTATTGTGCAAGAGCAGCGGAGAGTCTCCGTTGTTGCCCACAACAACGTCCACAAAGCCATCGTTGTCGAAGTCCGCGAAGGCCACTCCCCGGCCCACGTAGGGCGCGTTGAAACCTTCTCCCGCCAGCTTTGTGGTCTCGACGAACTTGCCGTTGCCCTCGTTGTGAAAGAGCGTGTCGAACTGCTTGAAGCGGGTTTGGGGGTCGGTCTGTTCGACTTCAGGATAGACATGGCCATTGGCGATAAACAAGTCGAGCCAGCCATCGTTGTCGTAATCGAAAAAGCCGCCGCCAAAACTGAGCACCGCGCGAGTTGGGCGTTCGATGCCCGCCTGATAACTGACTTCCGAGAAGCCGCCCTGGTGGTCGTTGTGCCAGAGATGATCGGAGGATTTCTGGAAATCGGAGATGTACAGGTCGAGCCAGCCGTCGTTATCATAGTCGCCCAGGGAGATACACATGGCGGCCATCGTGTTGCCACGCGCAGTTACAGCCATGCCCGCCGTGAGTCCGACTTCGCTGAATTTGCCGTTGTGGTCGTTGTGGAAGAGGTAGGATGGGACCCCGTCGTTGGCCACGAATAGATCTGGCCAGCCGTCGTTGTCGTAATCTCCAACGCCGACGGCCAAGTTCTTTCCCTCAGGCATAGAGACACCCGCGGCCACCGTGACATTGGTAAATGTGCCATCGCCGTTGTTGTGGTAGAGAGTATTCGCGCTTCCCTTGTACGCGGACGGCGCGCAACTGGAAAGCACGTCCGCCAAGGGGCAATAGCGGGGACCCGTTTCCAGGTTGACGTAGCCGCCGACATAGAGGTCGAGCAGGCCATCGCGATCATAGTCGAAGAAGACGGCACCGCTATGAAAGAGTGTGCCCGATTCCGTGCCGGCCACTTTCGCTTTGTCGGTAACATCGGTGAAGGTGCCGTCGCCGTTGTTGCGATAAAGAACATTGCGCCCGTACTGAGTCACAAACAAGCTCGGGAACCCGGAGTTGTTGTAGTCGCCCCAGACGCAGCCCATGCCGTAGCCCGTGCCGGGGACGCCAGCCTTGTCCGTAACATCGGTGAATGTCCCGTCCCCGTTGTTGCGGTACAACGCATTTCGGACGTTGACGCCGCGATGGTAGAGGTCCCGTCCGTTGACAAAATAAATGTCCTCCAGGCCGTCGCCGTCAAAATCGGCGACGCAGACCCCGGGGCCGAAGATCTCGCGGTTAATGGCGATCCCGTCGTTGCCGCGGTAGTTCACAAACTTGATTCCGGCCGCTGCCGTAACGTTGGTGAACTGGATGGGGCCGGGATGCGGACCATCCGTCTGCGGGGCAGCTGGGCACGATGCCAGCAGAACGATCCATGCGGCGTAAAGCCAAAGACGATGCCAACGCCGAGCGCCACAAAGAGTCTGTTGCAGTCTCATCATTCGACAAACCTATTTTCCCACACGACAGGGTCACCCGTCGCAGAGGCAATTCCGAACTGGGCTGATGGACCGCATTCGTCCGGTCGGCCAAACGGCTGCCGGCGGTGAAGAGAAATCGCAATCAGTGCCCGCCTGCGCCTTTCTGCTGTTCCGGCGGCAATGGCAGGCGAATCTCCATCGATCCGTTCTGCCCTCCTTGTTCGTCGCGCACCACAAGACGGATCACGGCCGTGTCCGCGGGTATCAAAAACGTCTGCGCCGCCTGGTAGCCGTTCTTGCGGATGTCTATGTACTTGGCTGGCGGAATGTCGTCCTTGAGACGGGTTGCGGTGCCCCACAGTGTCTCGCCGTCTTTGTTGAAGGCCAACGTTGCAATCGAAAGATCCGAATGATATGCGCCGTTTGCGGACTTGGGGAATTCCAGTTGGCTGGCCGGCAGTCCATACTGGATCACGTACTGTTGCATCGCAACCGGAGCGGGCGGCAGCACGATCTTTATGTGTTTGGCCTTGGCCGCTTGTTCCCGATAGGGCGAAAGAGCCGCCATCTGCTCCGGAGTTGCCTGTTCAGGAGCACCAATCGCGTCTATGTGAGCGGCAAAGACGAGTTGATGCGACGGCGGTGCACCCAACTGCAAGTCAGGCGCCATCAAGTTGCCGGAGACCGGCGCCTTATCCGGGGAGACCGATTCCATGTTTTCCGCAATCTGCTTGGGCGTCTCCGAAGAGAGATCATCGGCAAAGTAACTTCTGCGGTAGGCAAGATGGTAGTGTCCGTGCTCGAGATGCACCGCGATGCGGCGCACCGATCCATCGAACTTGCGGTTGGTGGGCGCATACACAATTGAGTAGTACGAATTGCCATCGTCAGCTGCTGTCTCCAGCGCCCTCTCCAGCCCGTTGGTATTGTAGAAAGCCCGGCCACCGGTCTGCTCGGCGAGCAAGTCCATTGAACCGTGCTCGGCTGACTGGGCGCGCGCAAAATCCACATTCGACTTCAGCACACTTGTCGAAGAACCGGAACCGCGCGATGCTGCCGAGAATATGGAACCGGTTTGAAGCCCGCGCGCGTCTACCGGATAGATCGCTACCTGGGCGGAGTTCAGCAGATTGGTCACCGCCTTGATACGCTCACTGTAGTTTCTTTCAAAATCGAAGCTTCTCGACACGGCTTGTCCGCCAGAGGAACTCGTGTTGATCGGCGCATTTGCTGTACTTGTCGCATCGGGAAGAATTTCAGACGGAAAGGAAGCTGAGAACCAGATCAGATTCTTACGGCCCTCTGGACCGGAGAGAAAGCGGGCTAGTTGCGTCATGGCATCGAGCGTCGTATCGACGCGGCGATCCAGCTTGAAGGCGGCGAGTTCCCTTTCAGCAGTCGCAGCCTGATCGGCCATGCGCTGGAACGCCGCTGCCATCGAATCGGCCATCCCCGATGCGCCTGCTGCGCCGGCGGGAACAGTTGTTGTCGCCTGCTCGGCCATGCTTGACAAGCCCTTGGACATGGACGAATCCACGTTCATGAGCGACGACTGCTTCAGTGCAGTGTCGGCGCTCCCTGCCTGGCGTTGCAACTCTTCGGTATCAGAAGTAAAGCCCTGCACCATGCGCAAGCTGTCGCCAAGCACAAAGATGGCTATCTCGCGTCCGGAATTCTTCTTCAGAAAATTCAGCATATCCTTGCGCGCTGTGGCTTGGTCTTCGAGCGGCGTGTTGAGCGCATCGTAGAGCAGAACCGTCAGCGGACCATGTTCCGGCACCGTCGGCAGGTTCATGAACGTATGTGGCGGCAAGGGAGGACGTGCGGTAAACGTTGCCGCTGCATTCTGTTCACTGTGGTATTCAAACTGGCGGAGCGGCTGCGGCTTGCCATCCTCGAGAACGTGAAAATCGTCGATATTCAAGCCTTTCACCGGGTGTCCCTGCCCGTCTGTAACGACCACATCCACACGCACGCGGCGCACCGTCTGCAGCAGGACAAAGCCCGAGTCTTGGGCGGTGCTCTTCTTCGGCGGCTCTTGAGCAGCCAGCACAGCAGCCGAGGCAAGAGCGCCAAGAAGGGCCATAATCGCGGGGCAAATGCGCAGCATCGAGGATGCCCGCTGAACAACCTCTCTCTTTTCGCGAAGAGGTAAACGGCCACCTGTCGAGAGTTCTTGAATCGTACGTGAATGCAATTCGGGCGTCATCATGGAATCTAGCTCCTCAAGGAATTCCGCAGAGTTCAAGTTATTGGACTCCTTCTTGCAGAGTTCGGTTATTGTGCGTGTTCAACTTTGCGCTTGTGAAACTACGACCGAATGCCCTTCGAAGCCGTAGCGGTCCCTAGCGCGGCTCCTTCACCTGCAATACACGATCGGTAGCCACATTCTTGAGCGTCTGCACAGTTCCGGACGGCCAACGAATCTCGACTTCGTTGGCAACGCGCGCGTCGCCCAGGCCGAAGTGAACGGGTCCGGCGCTGGAGGAGGCATAGCCGCTGGCCGTCGTCATATGGTTGAATTGCACCTTGCCCGCCGTGGTGACCTTGATGCGCGCGCCGATTCCATCGCGATTGCTCTTGGTGCCCTGGAGCGCAAACTCGATCCAGTGATTTGCCCCAGGGCTATCGTTCATCCATATTTCCGCCTGCGCGCTCAGTGCGGTCACCACCAGATCGAGCTTGCCGTCGCCATTGAAATCCGCAACCGCTGCGCCGCGATGCCTGCGTGCCGGCTGTGCGCCGAAGCCGGCTTCCACGGCAAGCGCAGCCCATTTGCCCTGCAGATTGCGGAAGACGGTGTTCGGCTGGTCCACACGCGTACTACGGGCCAAGTTGGGAGAAGCGACGTCGCCTCCGGAGACAAAAATATCCTTCCAGCCATCATTGTCGAAATCGGCTATGTTGACGCTGTAGCCCGACATTGGATTGCTGAGCTCGGTCATTCCGCTGCGCGACGTGATTTCTTCAAATGAGGTTCCGTTTACGTCCTGATAAATCGGGAACGTCTCGCTCTGCAGCGCAGAGAGAACTATGTCAGGGTATCCGTCGTTATTCAGATCACGGAAATCGCACCCCATCCCCGAAATCAGGTTTCCGTGCTCAGGCAATGCCACACCCATTTCGAATCCAGTTTCTTCAAAGCGATTGTGGCCTTTGTTGTGGTAAAGGAAATTGAACATCTTGTCGTTGGGGACAAAGATGTCGGGCAGGCCGTCGTTGTCAAAGTCTGCGATGCACGCCGACATGCCTTTTCCTGGATGGGCACGGATTCCGGCTTGCTCGGAAATGTCGGTGAAAGTGCCGTTGCCGTTGTTCATAAACAGTTGGCTTGCCGTTTCTTTATATAACTTCGGATGGCAGTAGTCAGGCGTTCCATTGAACTTGCAGTCCGGTTCCTTGCTCCCATCCCATGACACATAGTTGACGACGAACAGGTCGAGCAGCCCGTCGTTATTGATATCGACCCAGGCGGCGCCTACGGACCACAGAGGCCCGTATTTCTTGTCAGGGTGATTCAAGCCAGCCTTTTCGGTCACGTCGGCAAACGTGCCGTCCCCGTTGTTGTGATAGAGCGTGTTCTTAGACGCCAGCCACAAAGATGTCGTCGTACCCGTCGTTATCGTAGTCGCCAATGGCCACGCCGACATCGAACCCAGTGCCCTTCAGGCCTGCTTTTTCGGTGACGTCGGTGAATGTGCCGTCGCCGTTGTTGTGAAAGAGGCGATTCCAGTACTTGGGCGAATCCTTTTTGAGGGTGTTGATATCCGCGCCGTTGGCGAAGAAGATGTCGGGTTTGCCATCGCGGTCGTAGTCGAAGACAGCCACGCCTCCGGCCATCGTCTCCGGAGCGTGCCGGCGCGGTGTCTCGTTGCTGTCTAGCGAAAATGCAATGGGACGCGGCGAAAAGTGGATAGGGGAGGCTAGCTGCTGTTGCTGAGAGGTCGCCGCAGAGATGCATACAAAAGAACAGGCGATCACGAAGACTGTCCGTACTGCAGCCCTTTCCGCGGCAAATAGCGAAGCGCGTAGTTGCAAAGAATCATCCCCCAGTGGCTCAGGCCTCAACCTGGATTGCGGCAGTCTCAGCTCTGCTCATGTCGAGCCTGAATCAAACGATGCGATTATCCGTGAGCACAACGGCCGCCTCTTTCAATACCCCATCGACATCCTTTGCGGCTAATGTGCGGATTGATCTTTCGAAGTTTTTCCGGTCAAACTGGGTGAGCTTTGCGCTCCGCTGTGGAGCAGTTTGGCGATTGCCTGCTTCTCGCGTTCGGCATCTTCCTTGCGCCCAGACGTCCTGTAGGCACGCAGCAAATCCCAACGGGTTCTGTTGGCGTCGGGTTCTTCGTCGCGCGCGATTTCCAGTTCCTTGATCCCCTCGGCGAGATCACCTTTGCCCACCAGCGCCTCCCCGGCAAACAGGTGGGCGGATGCTCGTTTGGGTTCCAGCTTGATGGCCTCGCGGGCAAGCGCCAGGGCGCGATCATAATCTTGCGTGCCAATCAGTTGCTCGGCAAGCCGCACCCGCGCCAGTACGTGCGCGGGAGAGATCTCAAGTTCCCTCTCGAATTCGGGCACCGCGTCACCCGGATGTTGAATCGCCAAAAAGGCACCGTAAAGGAAGTGGATGCCAGGCTCGTTCGGGTAGTTGGCGACCAGTTTTTTGAATACCGTTTCAGCCTCGTCGTTACGCTCCGCCTGAAAGTCTACGACTGCCCTGCCGGCCATGTCGACCATTTCGCGAAGGTCAGCCGGACTCTCCTCGGGCAAAAACGGCATGCGCAACCCGGACAGGCCGGCGGGTGTAATGTACGAGTCGTCGGGGTCGGCAGTATCCAGGATCACCATGACCTCGTCGTAGCGTTCGAAGTAGTTCAGCAATATGGCGAGGTGGTAGAACATCGCCTGAGACAGGTCCTTGCGATCCGCGACTCCCATGGCTCGGGCGCGCTGCAAATGGTCGAGGGCGCGCGGGTACTCACGCGTATTGAACTCGCTCAACCCAAGCAGTGCCCATCCCGCCGCCGCGTCGCTGCGAAGCGTCATGAAAACGCGCAGTACGTCGCGCGCTTCCGCGTAGTGTTTCCTTTCGTAAAGTATCGTGCCCAAATACCACAATGCCTCTTCCGACTCCGGTTGCGCGATCAGCAAGCGGCGAAATAGGCGGATCGATTCCTCGTCGCGATTTTCATCGCGCGCCTTTTCCGCGGCCTGGAGCAATTGACTAACATCCGTTGACGGCGGAGCAGTATGAACCTGCGCAACGGCAGTCGGTGCTGCAATTGCACATATTGCAAGCGAGGCGATGAGGAGGACTTTGGAAATCAATTCGTCTTCTCCTGGGTTTTGCCGGACAAACCCTGCACCGGTGTCGTCGGTTTACCCTGGCTTCTCGTACCTTGGGCCGCAGCTGAAACTGCCCTGCTACTCAACGCAACAAACGCGGCGGACTCGGCCTTGGCCTCCTGCAATCGTCCTAGCCTGGCGTAAACCATAGCCAAGTGGGCATGCACGCTTGCATTATTGGGAGCAAGCCGTCTGGAGGTTTCCAGCTCATTTGCGCTCGCCACCAGATCGCCATCGGCCAAAAAAACTCGTCCCATCAGATGATGCGCGTCGGCGTGATTGGGCTCGGCGTCGATTGCCTTGCGTGCAAATGAACCGGCTTCCCCCGTGTCACCCTTGTCCAAGTCCATACGAGCAAGTGCGACCAAGGCAGGTACGTGGTTGGGAGAGATCCTGAGTTCTTCGCGATACTCCATTTCAGCTTCTGTTCTTTTCTCTTCTAGTCCGTAGAGCACGGCGCGGACGGCATGCACCTCAGGCTCTCCCGAGTGGCGCGATTCGAGCCGCGCGGCGCACTCGTCGGCGCGTTCAAATTGGCGCGGAAGCATCTGGGCATATAATGCGGCCTTGCCGGCCAGCCAGATGCGCTCGCGCAATTCTGGCGGGTAGTTTTCGGGCAAATACCGCATGCGCAGCGAAGCAAGCCCCATGGCCTCTGTGAGCTCGACATTGTCGCCCAGGCGCTGCACCAGCCAGGTTGTCTCGGCCAGCGACTCCGTGAATCTGCCGTCGCGCGCCAACAAGAGCGCAAAATGATAGAAGCCGGCATTGCGCAGCTCGCGCGTTCCCGCCGAGCCGGCACGCGCCCAAGCGAGGAACTGCTCCAAGGCATCGTCGTACTGACCGGTTTCGTACTCGCAAAGCCCGAGGAATGCATGCGCTGTGCCATGGTACTTGGAATTGTCCTGAATATGCTGAAAGGCCAGAGCAGCCTCGGAGAAGCGATCCTGATCGTAATACAGGCTGCCCAGGTACCACCAGCCGTCTGACCAGGCTGGGTTCAGGCGCGTTGCCTCGCGATACAGACGGATCGCATCTGGAACCTGATTCGCGCTGCGCGCTGCCTCCGCTTGCCGTGCAACCGCATCAAAGCGCGTCGGGGTGACGGCAGCAACTGGAAGCGCCAAAGACAGACAGAGCAGCAGAGTGGATAGATGGAGTGATCGAAATCGAGCAGAGAAGGAGGAGGCAGTCATAGAGTGGAATAGTTCAATGGGAAGTGTTTCAAGCTTGCAGGCCATGAAGACGACATGAAAATAGAATACCTGGGGTGACCGTGACAGTCACCCCAGGCATTCAGGTTAGAAGGAGTACTTTGCAGCAAATTCGAGAACGCGGTGACCAAAACGATAGTCCGCGTAGCCGAATTCCTGGCAACTTGGCCCAGGGCAACCAGATTGTGAGTTCGTATTGAGGCTGGTGGCGGTCAGATTAGCGTCACCGGTGCCGTTGAACGATTGCAGGGCATGGTTCAAGGGATTGAACGCGGCCGCGCGCAATTCCACCACTTGTTTGTCAGTGATGTTGAGGCGCTTGACGACAGTCGCATCGGTCTCCCAGAACGCCGGTGCTGGGAGGTACGGAGCACGTGCTGCATTACCGATACTACCGGTGGTTGGCAGCGAGTAGCAGGCGCCGTTGGCGAACTGGTGAGATTTCAGGCCAGACTTCGGGTTGCAAGTGTATGACGAGAACACTGTAACATCCGGTGTACCCTCCAGAAGGCCGCCAGACCCAATGCCGCTGATGCCTGCGTTAAGGTTGAAACCCTGCTCGATCGTGGTGAATCCCGAGATTTCCCAGCCGTTGGCGGCACCACGCAGAAGCCGGTTTCCACTGTTCAGCTTCGGCAGATCGAAGACATACATGGCGTTGAAGACGCTGCTACGATTTGTTGGGTCGACGCTCCAGTACTCTTTCTGGCCCCAGTCCCTGAAAGCGCCGGATTGCTTGCTGTTGCTGTGCAACTTGGAAAAGCTGTAGTTGAGGTTGATCATCGCCCAGCCAGAAGAGCGGTTCAGGCTGACTTGGAACCCGTCGTACTGAGACTTGAAAGAGCTCTCGTAGGCACTGATGCCCTGATAAGCCGAGTACGGACGGAAATCCTGTTGGCAGGTAGAATTGCCGACGGCGTTCTCGCGGTCGCCTTCGGGGGTCGCCGGGGTGGTGATAACCCCATCGCTGTTCTTGATCGCGCTTGAACCCACAAAACTGACGCAATCTTTTGCGGCCAACACCGTCGTCGGGTCAGACATCGCCCCGAGCGGAACGGAGTCCAGGTTCACCGAGTCCTGCCCGTAGTCCGAGTGGTTCCCCACGTACGCGAGTTCGAGCAGCATCTTGCCCGGGAGTTTCTGGTCCACGTTCAGGCTGTAGGTCGTGGTTTGCGGGTCGGCCTTGTCGGTTGCGTCGACGACATTGACGCTCGAGTTCTGGTAGTTCACCGGATTCGACTGAACCAGACCGCCTGAAGGGACTGTCGGAGCACAGTTTGTGCCTGCGGAGCACGGGTTCGCGCTTCCGCTGCCATTGTTGATGTGACTATCAACATCCTCCCAGGTCGGGCAGCCACTTCCAGAATTGCAATTCCAGCTAATCGTTCCATAGGCTGTTCCCGTGCCGTTGGCAAAAATCGAGCCCGGATAGGCATATACGCCCCAACCGCCACGCACAACCGTCTTGACAGTGCCAAATACATCAATGGACGCACCGAAGCGCGGCGCATACTTGAACAGATCAGGAGTGACGCCACCCTTGGCAATGCTCTTGTCGAGGCCCCACCATGAGAGGCCCGGGTGCAATGAGCCGGCCGTAATATCGCTGGCATAGGTTTTGGGATTGAAGACGGCAGAGCCAAAGGCGTCGTCAGGGGCAGCTGCGCCGAAGTGCGCGAGACGTAGCCCAAGATTCACCGTAACCCGCTTGCTCGCCTTCCAGTCGTCTTGCACATAGAACTGCGTTGTCGCCTCATAGTTCCAAAACGTCTTGGGGAACGCTTCCTCGGAGTAGCCGTCGTTGTCGATGAGACCCATCAGGATGTCGGCGTACAGGTTACCCGTTTGAGTGCCCTCCCAGGAAGGGTATTGATAGGCGCCGCCAAAATTAGTGCCGGTGGCATCCTGTTCCTGGCCGACGCGCTCCCAGGAGAAGCCCGCCTTCAGGGTGTGGGTCTTGATGACCTTGGTGACATCTTCAGCCGTGCTCGGGATTGTTTTCATAGAGTTGAAGTCCGGGTTGTAGGCGATCTGGTAATCACCCAATTCGGGAATGTCGCTGTTGTCCCTGCTCCAACCATTGCTGATGCGTGGCGCCGCTACGCTGCCAAAGACGCCCTTCTGCGGAAAGTTCAAGCCCGCGCGCGTAGTCACATTCGGGTGCTCGGGCGCTCCTGGCAGGTTCAAGTGCGTATAGCCGACGCGGGCTTGCACAGTCAACGTCGGCGTAAAGATATGCACCGCGTTCAGCGTGTAAAGATCCGACTTGTTGTAGCTGATCTCGCCAGCAGCGAGGGGAACTGTCCAATCTCCCGACTGCACCCAGGTTCCATCCGGCTGTTCGGTGCCTTCGCTTTGGTGGCTCCAGTTCAGGTACAGCTTGGTGTTGTCGCTCAGGTTAATGTCGATGTGAGCTACATTCTGCCAATCGTTCATGCTCGCTGTAACATTATCGATGTAGTTGAAACCAAACGCGTTAGGAACGCCACCGGGGGTCGTGGGCTTGGGGGCATTCGCCTTCAACAATGGCGCCCCCAGCGACGAAAGGCAACTCGCGTTCATCACGCCGGTGGAGGATATGATGCAGCCTGTCCGTTCATTAAAACCAGCGCTGTTGGTATTGGCCGTGGGTGTTTCCGAAATAGCGGTTTTCCCAAACCAACCATTATTATTGGTATCCTTGGCGATCGTTGTCGCCCATCCGGCCAAGGCGCTGAAGTCGCCGTTGAGCATATCAGAGGTAGGAACGAAAGCGCGGTCCGGCGAGGTGCTTCCGGTCTGTTGGCCGTAGTATTCGTACGATTCGTGGAACTGGTACTTCGTCCTGCTCTTGTTGAATTTGGTGTGGGGGATGATGATCGGGCCGCCGATGCCGAAACCGGGGTAGTAGTAATGCTCATTTGCCTTGAGTTCGCCAGGGGTTAAACCATTTCCGGCTTGGGTCTCGTTGTACTTGAGGTTCGCATCCTCCGTGTTCATTACGGAGTTACGGGCATGGAGGCGGAAGTCGCCGTGGAAGTCCGCGGTGCCGGCCTTGCTGACCGTATTGATTACCACCGGTCCCTTGGAATTGTCGGCGCCAAAGTTCGAAGTCTGCACCGTCACTTCGCTGATCATGTCGGGATTGGGGTTGACCGGCGTGTTGGCAGTATTGCCCGGGTCTGCGACGTGCTGCCCGTCAGAGTTGAGCGAGACGCCTCCGTTGCTACTGTTGAGTCCATTGATGTTGCCGCCGCCCAGTCCGCCAACGCTGTCGCCGATGGCGCCGTTTATGCCCACGACTCCGCCGGTGAAGTTCGGCGAATTCGTGCCGCCAGCCGAGGTCATGGTAAAACCAGGCAGCATCTTGAGCAATTCCGTGGAATTGCGGCCGACCAATGTCAGCTTCTCCAGTTCCTTAGAGCTGATATGCACTTCCCTGGCGCCGGAATCGGTGATATCGATTTGGTCGCTGTCGGCCGTGACTTCGACGGTTATGTTCTGGGAGCCAACCTTCAGGGCAATGTTGATGGACTTCTGGTCCGAGCTCTGAAGCAAGATCCCCGAGCCAACCCACCTCTCGAAGCCCTTGGCCTGGACCGTGACGCTATAGGAACCCGTGGGAAGCTCGGTGAGCGAGAAGAATCCCGTCGAGTTCGTGACCTGAGTCCGGGCGACCTTGGTGGCCTCCCCCACTACTTCCACTTTGGCGCCCGCGACCGCGGCCCACGTGGAGTCCGTAACGGTGCCGGAAAGATTCGCGAAGATTGATTGTGCCGACGCTGCTGGAGAACCTACCAGTAGCCACGTTGAAAGAGCGAGAAGAATGGTGACCATCCATAGCGCTCTTGGAATTGACCTACGCATTTGCTGCCTCCGAAACTCCCCACAGACCCGCTGCGAGGAGGGAATCCCACCGTCAAGTGGGGGGTTACTGGAAGATGCTGCCAACGAGTTCCCCATGAGCGAAGACTCGGACCCTGTTGCCCTTGTCTACTCGTCGCCGTTTTCGTCACGAAGGGTAGAATCTGACCAAAGTGCGCACGCTTAAACACTCTGCTCTGATTTCCGACCCTCGCCGTAGCTCTTGGTGCAGCATCATTCCCGTGAGGTAAATCGATTAAACCCTGCATCGTAGGGATGACACTTGTGAAGCTCAATTTTGTACAAACTTGTTCGGGCGCGTTAAGCGTAGCCATGCGGTTGAAAATAAGTGACATATGGGAATCTGCGAAACATGTTACATGGGTGCGTTAACAGCGTGAATTCAAGAGCGGCGAAAGCGATTGGGGCCGCATGTCCTCCGGAATCGAGGGAATTGGTTGGAGGAGATTCTGCTGTGCGGTATTCGGCGCCGCCGGGTTATCACAATCCGGCGGACCAAGCTGGGACCGCGGCGTGGCGCGATCAACCTCATTCCGAAATAGCACAAGACGCGCCCCGCCTGGCAGCGACGGATGACCAAGCGCATTTTTGACCGACCAAGGTCTGCGCGTTTACGCTGTAGTGTGCGGTCTTAACCTCCGGATGTTCAAACGCTCCTGAGATCGATTTCAGATTCTCGTCCGCTGCAAACGTTTACAACACAGCGCTCTTTCCCTCGAAATGCCCCCAAGATTCCACATCAAGCCGGTCGGAGCACCCGTTGATCCCCCGATGCTCGAGGGCTCAGCTTGCCTTTCGATTTCATTTACCAGGCTTCGAGTACCCCTCTTTCCGAGGCCGAATGCCGTGGGAAAGACGATAGGCAATGTAAAAAGTGCCGCCCGTTCGTTACGAATAAGCAGAATTGTTGGGGTTGCCCCCTTGGCTGAGACAAACAGTTAAGACTTTGTTCGCCGTTCGCTGCAAAAACCTCGACCGGCAAGATCACTTTATCGCACTCTGAGCGCTTCTCGGACAAGGCCCCGGCGGAGGTCTATGCCACCTTGATCGATGAAAGCGCCTATCTTTGCTCGATCCGCACCATGCATCGCATCCTGGCAGAAAACGGGGAGCTGAAAGAGCGCCGCAACCAACTTCAGCATCCGCAATACACGAAGCCAGAGCTGTTGCCCACGGGGCCCAATCAAATTTGGAGCTGGGACATTACGAAACTACTGGGGCCGGCCAAGTGGGCCGTGGAGGCGCTAGACGCAATGGCTGGACAGCCCGCGCAATAGGACTGGTGTGGGGGCTGAAAAATGGAAAATTGAATTGGGGTCCCCACAAAATCCCCCACAAAATGAAAAACGGAAGCGGCTTCGCTTCCGTAAGTCACTGATTTTAATGGTCGGGACGGGCAGATTTGAACTGCCGACCCCTCGCACCCCAAGCGAGTGCTCTACCAGGCTGAGCCACGTCCCGACACAATCGAGCCGGCTCAGGGGAGCCGGCTGTGAGGTCTTGTTCAGTTTACACCAGTCAGGCCTCGTGCGACCGCGTGGATCGCAAATGGTTTCAACCTGCCGCCAAATCGTCTTGCCGGACCGCTAAACCGGGTCAATCCAGACTCTTCAGGCTGGCGGCCTCCCTTCAGGCTGATGGAGGAGTAAACTCCTGGGGCAGAGCCGAGCCTGCGCCGAAAAAGAACTCTTCCATCTGTTCCACCAGAAACTGCTGTGCCTGGGGGGTCCAGGGTTGCAGCCGGTATTCATTCAGCAGCATCTTCTGCCGGTCCACCCACTCGGCCCAAGCCGCCTGCGAGACGTTCTTGTAGATCTTCTGACCGAACTCGGAATCGAAGGGAGGCTCTTCAAGACCTTCCATCTCGCGCTTGTTGCGAACGCAAAAAACCATATGTGCCATCATTCATGCTCCCAGCCCCATTGTATTGGATGGAGCCGGTGAGACCCTCCGGAAACTGTGCGCGAACGCGCGGACAATGGAGGCGGTTGCACAGCGAGCGCAGAGGGATTTCAAGAATGGCGACCGAGAGAGGACGCTCTGCCTCGTTTCGCTGGAAGCCGAGCGGGGCCGCGCGCCGCACGGCTCCCGCTCGATCAGCCTCAATAAGCGGCGATCCCGTTCATCCCCATGGCCACAGGTAGACCATCCACCGACCCGAGGCCATCCAGGCTGCCATCGTGGTCGACCGAGAAGATTCCGATTGATCCGGCCCCGGAGTTGAGGGTATAGACGAACCTTCCGTTGGCACTGGCGGCAATGTCCAAGTTGGTGCTTCCGGCCGGATTTGTGCCCACAACGGTTTCCCCAATGGCCGTCAAGGCGCCGTTGTTTCCGATTTCGAAGCCGGAAATCGACGAGGTTCCAGCGTTCGATGTGTAGACGAACCTCCCGTTGGCTGTAATCACGTCCCAGCAGGTGGCTGCGCCCAAGGTCGGCAGCGACGCCGAGATGACGCTGAGGTTGCGATTGGGGAGAACCCCGTAGGAAGAGATGGAGTCTGAGGCCTCCGCCACGATCAGGGCGCCATTCGGCGCAAAGGCCGCCGCAAAGGGAACCGCGCCCGAACTGGCGTTGACCGTGATGGCCGAAAGTGTCCCATCCTCGTGAACGCGGAATACATCGATCTTGTTGGTGGCGGTTTCCGTGACCACGAGGAACTGCCGGTCGGGACTGAAGGCCAGCGAAGTCGGCGCCGAGGCGGGGTCGCTGAGGCCGCGGGTGGAATCCTTGATCGGCCAGAGCCGCCCGTCCCTACCCACGTGGAATCCGCTCACATTTCCGTTTCCGCCCGCATTCAGCACGTATAGAAGGTCACCAGATTGGGCGATCGCTGTTGGGGAGCTGCCACCGCTGGCCTGGGTGTCCAGAAGGGTCAAGGAACTGCCCCAGACCGCAAGGGACGAAACTGTGCCGCTTCCCGCATTCACGGCAAAGAGCAGGCGGTGATCCGCACTGAGCCGCAGCGAACCCTGCGAATGGAGCGGGTCCACGGTCCCGCCGCTGCCGTTTCCTCCTGCCGAATACATGCCTTCCGGTTGCAGCGTGCCATCCTCCTCCCTGCTGTAGGCGGCAATCTGGTTGTCTGTGGCGGCGTTGGTCATGACGAACACTGCGCCTCGGCGGTGATCGTCTGCTGCACGTGCCTGCGCCATGGTGAGACCGCCCATGACCAACAGGCCCGCGAGGACTGCGAGCTTGGTGCTTTTCATCTGTGTGAACTCCAATCGGGGAATTTGGCGCTTGACCGGCCCGGTATGCGCCAGGCGGCAAGAGCCTTGTTGCACACAGTGAGTCGGGCCGGACGGAAAAGGTTACAGCGGTGGGCAGGCCGGGCGGCCGGCTCGGCGACTTCCCGTGAGCCCAGTCGTCCGCGGCACTCTATTCTGAGTTGGATCGTGCGGACGCTGGTATAACCGCCAGACTCGAGCTTCGGTTGCATGCCATCCCTGACTGGATCGAGAAAGCCCATTTTGTTGCCACGCTAGCGGTGGACGGCTTAGTTTAATGACATGCGGGATATACGTTGCGTGAGAGAATCCGCGGTCCTCATCGCTTTTATCATGGTTGCCTTTGGGAACTGCGAGGCACAGCGGAAGTCCGCGGCTGCGTTGCCGGATGTGACCATCGCGCCCCGGTCCAACGCGGCTGTGCAAGCGCAGGTTGTGGAGCAGGAAAAGGAGCCGGCGATCTCACAAGAAGAGAAGCTTCAACTCATTCGCAGCCGGATCAAATACGTCTTTGTGCTCTTCCAGGAGAACCGCTCGTTTGATTTTTACTTTGGCAGCTATCCCGGCGCGGATGGCCTCTATGCAGGACCCGGCGGCCCGTACTCCGCCGACCAGGTTTCCGGATTCACGCAAGCGATCGTCAATACGGACGGAACCGTGAGAACGCTTGCTCCTTTCAGGATTCCGGCCACTATTGTCGACGCTACCGGCAAGACGGTGCCCATCTACCCTTCCGACATTGCCTCCGTGAATCACTCGCATGTGGGTATTGCTCGCAAGATTGCGCTGGACTCGAACGGCGTGGCACAGAACACCGAATACGCCCTGACCGAAGAAGGCGTGACGCTGAAGGATGGCAAGCCTTCCAAGGCACCCACGCTCGAACGCAAGCAGTTTGGAGAGCTTGTCATGAGTCACGTGGACTGTGACACCGCGCCCTTTCTGTGGCGCTACGCCGACCGATTCACGCTGTTCGATCACTTCATGGATACGATCATCGGCCCATCCACACCTAATGCAATTGCCATGATCTCCGGCCAGGGCGGGGAAACTCAGTGGATGCTCCATCCGGATGCGGAGGCAGCCGGCGGCCAGGGCAAGGGAGCCACTGTGCCGGTGGTCTCCGATCCCCAACCCTTCTGGGGCTCACCGCTCGACACCGCAAACCGACTGAAGCAACCGCAAGCGGTGAAGCCCTTTGGCGGGGTTTCAAAGAATCTCACATTTGCCAGCCTTCCGCTTTCCTTCATGGGCAGCGACATCAAGAAAACAACAGCGGCGGACTACGATCCCGCCTTCGATTTGCCCGATGTGCAAGAGGACATCGAGAAGATCGCGGGACACGGCGTGAGCGCCGTGAACTGGGGCTGGTATCAGCAGGGCTACGACCACGAGATCAACGACGCATCGGCCAAAGCTTCGCATGAGGGTTACGTGGCTCATCACAACGCGCCGCAGTATTTTGGCTACGTGGCGAACAATCCGCTGGCGTCCAAGCATCTGCATGGATTGAGCGGTTTCTTTGCCGACGTGGCGGCAAGACGGCTGCCCGCATCCGGCGTGTTTTATGTTCGCGGCGGTTACGGCAACATCGAAGGCTGGCGCCCCCAGGATCCGAATCCCAAGTTGGCCCAGGTTTTCAGCGGCAACGACGATCATCCCGGGTACTCGGACACCCAGATCAGCGAGGCGCTGCTGGCCGAGGAGATCAACGCTATCGCCAACAGTCCCTATTGGAGCCAGAGCGCCATCATCATCACCTATGACGAGTCGGACGGCCTCTATGACCATGCGCGGCCGCGGGTACGCTCCTATGATCCGGCGGGATTTCCGCTGGAACAGGGACCGCGCATTCCGGCAATCCTGATCTCGCCGTTCGCCGTGGCGCATGGCGTCTCGCATGTCCCGTCGGAGCATAGCTCGGTCATCAAGTTTGTCGATGAGCTGTTTCGCCTGGTGCCGCTGGCCGACCTGCCCGATGAGGAGCGCGCCCGCCAGATCGGCGTGGAAAAATTTGGCCAGGGGGAGTTGGGGCCTGCGGACGACAAGGTGGCGGGGGTGGGGGACATGAGTTCCGGGTTCGATACACTGCGGCTAGAGGGCAAGCGGGAGGCGCTGAGCGCGGAGTACGCAACGATCCCCGGGGCGGAGGTCAACAGGTTTCCGCACTATGGCGGCGCGGGGTGCCAGGCGCTCCACATCACTCCCACGGACAGCGGGCTTGCCAACCCGGTCCCCCCCGACTTCAATCCGCGCCCGGATACGACGCCGGGCATTCCCGCCGCGGGCAACTGGACCCCGTAGTGCGCGCACCCTCAAGCTGCCTGGCGCTTGCCCTGGCGATCATGGGCACCTGCGCGGTTGCGCGGGCCGACGATGCATCGGCGACGCTTGCCCGCGTGCGCGCGGCTGGGGCGTTGCGCTGCGGCATCGATGTGGAGGAGGCGGAATACTCAACGAGCGACGATCATGGCAACCGCGAGGCCTTTGACGCCGATCTGTGCCGGGCGGTTGCCGCAGCCGTGCTGGGAGAGAATGCCAAAGTCACGGCAACGCATTATCCCGATGACCGCACCAGCATGAAGGGGCTGACGAGCGGGGATGTGGACATGGTGGCGACGCTCACGGACGACTTCACGCATGCGGCCGGGACGCACATTCAATTGACGCGACCGGTGCTGTGGGATGGCGCCGGGTTTCTGGCGCCGGCGAAGAGCCCGGTCGAGCGGGCGCGCCAGTTGAGCGGCAGGAAGATCTGTTTTCTGGCCGAGACGGGAGTCGAGGAGAGCGTGCGCTCGTGGTTTGCCCGCGAGCATCTGAGCTTTGTTCCCTTCCCTTTTCAGGAGGAAGGCGAGATGGAGGCGGCATTCGCGACCGGCAACTGCGGCGCGCTGGCGGGCGACCAGACGCGCCTGGCGCAGACCCGCGCGGCTCTCGCGGTGCATCGGAAGCCGTCGCGCTTGCTGGCCGAGCGGGTGTCGAAGGACCCGCTGGCAGCCGCCTATCGCGACGATGACCCGCAGTGGGCGGCGATTGTGAATTGGGTGATGGAGGCCCTGGTCGAGGCCGAGGAGAGCGGGGTGACGCGGGCCAATGTGGACCGGATGCGCGCTCGCGCCGCGTCTGCCGAAGGCGGCGACCCCGTGATCCATTTTTTGCTGGGCGGGTCGCGGGAGATGGGCACAGCGTTGGGCCTCAACAACGATTGGGTTACTCAGGTTATTGAAGCGACCGGGAACTACGGCGAGATTTACGAGCGCGATCTGGGCAGCGGTTCAGCGATGAAGCTGCCGCGCGAGGAAAACAATCTGCGTGAGAACGGCGGCGCGATGATGGCTCTTCCCGCGAAGTAGCGTGAGCGCTGAGCGCGGAATTCTGACAGGATACCGGCCGGGCGCGGAGATTCCGCTTGACAAGGGCATTGTGCCCGGGGTTTGCTTATGTTGCTTCAACTCCCCGCCCAATCCCCGCAATGGCGGCCTGCAAGCTGACGGCCTGCCGATCCCGGCTTTGGCGTGGCGCACTCGCCCTGGTTTGGCTTTCATCCCGATTCCAAGAAGGAGCACTTGTGTCCGATTCCAATCCGTCTGGCCTCTCCGACAACGCCGCCGCCGCAATCGCGTACGTGACCTTTGTGCCGGCGCTGATCTTTCTTCTCATTGAACCCTTCAACAGGAACCCATTTGTGCGGTTTCACGCATGGCAGTCGATTCTGCTGAATATTGCGGCAGTGGTCATCGACTTTGCGCTGGGCCTGGTGCTGGTGTTCGCCGTGATGTTCATGCCGTTCATTCACTTCGCCATCTGGAGGCTGATTGAGCTTTTCTGGCTCATCCTCTGGCTTGTGTGCATTTACAACGCCTTCAATGGCAAGCGCTTCAAGCTGCCGATCATCGGTCCGATCGCAGAGAAGCAGGCGGGCGCCTGAAGGTTGGCGCCGGGCGAAGCCACCGGGAGGGGACAAAGTGGCTGGGGCCGGCGCGTCCTCGGAGTGCAAGTTTGAGGCGGCAGACATGTCTGCCATCGCCGGCGCACGGAGCGAGCCGGCGATGAGCGAAAAGGCGTTGTTTTGAGCCCAAAACGGGCTGAAAACGGCCAAAAAGACAGGGAAAACGGCCTTTCTGTTTACCGATGAGTTAATGGGGTCGAACATGTAAGCTATTCATTATTATAGACTTATTGGAATGCCGGGGCGGGGAAAAGGGCCAAAAACGGTAGGGGGGGGTGGGGGTACGGCTCTTTTTCTCCCGATTCGAGGTTTCGCACCCATCTCTCCCTATCTGCCAGTGTGCGCCAAGGAACGGTAATTATCAGCAAACGGGGCCTCGTCAGCGGTCAGGGTGGCGGCAGGCAGGCCCGGCGCTGCGGCGGCGCCGGCGAGCAAAGCGCCGGTGGCCATAAGAAAATCGCGACGGTCCATGAGGCTCCTTTGTCAAAGACAGAATGGCAACGTAGCTTCCAGTCTTGCTCTGTCAGGGTTTGGGGACAGAGCCGGCTTTTTCCGAGTAAACAAATTGCTGGACCTCGGCCCGTTCCTTATCCACCTCAGCCAGGTGTTCGGCGCGAAGCTTTTGATAGAGATCGAATTCCTTCTGGGCCCGGTCCTTTTGTCCGGTGTGCACATAGTCCTGAGCCAGCCGGTAGTGGGCGTCGGCGAGGTTCGGATTCAGTTCCAGCGCCCGCAGATGGAACGGAGTGGATTGCGCATACTGGTGCTGGCCGGCATAGAGATTGCCCAGTTGCAACTGCGCGTCCACAAGCGCCCCATCGAGCGCGATCGCCTTTTTGAGCAGCGACTCGACCGCGGAAAGGCCGGTGCCGGAGTCTTCTGTGCGCTTGCCCTTCCACAAACTCATGGCGTAATAGTACTGGGCCAGCGCATCGCCGGGCTTGAGCTCGGCATAGCGGCGGAATCTCTGGATAGCGCCCTCTGCCTGGGTGGGAGAATTGTCGTAGGCCTTGGAAAGATAGAGATAGCATCGAGCGTCGTAGGGGTCCAGATCGGCCGCGGTCAGCAGGGCCTTGACTGCCTCGTCGTACCTCCCTCGCCAGTCCAGCGCCATGCCCAGCCCGATCATCACCCGAGGGGAATTCGGGTAGCGCCGGGCAGCTTCGGTGAACGCTTGGATGGCAGGTTCGTACGCCCTGTGAAGGAGAAGCTCGCTTCCCCAATCGAACAGGTTTGCTTCGCTTGGATCCGTACGCGCGGCGGTCTGGAACTCGTTTGCCGCGGCGATGAACTTTCCGTCTTTCTCTTCGATTTGGCCCAACAGGTCATGCAGTTCCGCGGTGTCCTTTTTATCGAGCAGGCTTTGAACGACCCGCCTTGCCTCGTCGAGCCGCCCAGTGAGAAAACAGGCCTGCGCCAGATCGTAGCCGTTGTCGTAGGATGCGGGGTTGATGCGTTGCGCGCTTTCGAGAAAAGGGAGTGCATCCGCGAGTTTCCCGGACTGAATGAGAAACTCGCCCAGGTTGTGGTTGGCGAGAAAGCTGCGTGGTTCCAACTCAAGCGCCTTGCGGAACTGTTCTCCCGCCAGCGCAATTTTGCCGGCATGGGACAGGCTGGCCGCGAGATTTGTTCGGGCCGCGCCTGAATCCGGCTTCAGGCGAACTGCTGCCTGGAGGTGTTCGATGGCTTTGTCATCGCGGGAGAGCGATGCATAAGACTGTCCCAAAAGCTCATGGATTTCAAAACTGTCTGGAGCACGGGGTAAGAGGCCCTCGAGCTGGGCTGCCGCTTCGGTGAATTGCCCCGCGTCGTATTGCGCGACTGCCGACTGAAATTGGCGATCCAGCTTCTGGCTGTCCTGCGCGAACGCAGACGCCGCGCAAGCCAGAAGAGCACAAAACGCCGTCAACCGCAACCGAGGTTTTTTGCTCACCAGGAGCCTCCATCGTCGTCACGTGAGCAAGTTGCACCGCAAAAGAAAGACCCCGGAAAGACGCCCAACAGGGTGCCTTCCCGGGGCCATTCCATTCTAGCTTAGTAGTACAGTTTCAACGCAAACTGGATCTGCCTCGGATCGTA
>Ga0182030_10003437_pt1 | contig 33788 bp, 32 predicted proteins | sample 812S3MmetaG_FD_121299 | JGI IMG/M metagenome (GOLD analysis project Ga0182030, IMG submission 121299) | Permafrost microbial communities from Stordalen Mire, Sweden - 812S3M metaG (Illumina Assembly) | ecosystem: Environmental > Terrestrial > Soil > Wetlands > Permafrost | place: Sweden...
AGCGACAAACTGATCCCATTGCCGAGGCTTAAGCGGAGCGCGACAATCGTGGCCGGCTCGCTCGAGCGCTTCTGCCGAGCCACCTTCGATGGGGATACGGCCTTATGGGCCCGCACCACGACCGGAACCAGGCGAGCCGGCTCGACGATCGTCTCTCCAGATCCCCGTGGTTCACGCAGTTTGCGCTTCCACAGGGTAAAGTACTTTGGATCCAAACCCCGCGCCCGGCAATAAGCCACCTGGCTTTGCCCTGAATCCTGCTGCGCCTTCATATGCTCCGCCCACCAGGCCCGAATATCTTCCCGCCGCCGCGATGGCGATAATCGTGTCGCGCTCATCCGTCACCTCCAGGTTCTTTGCCTGCGGCGAACTCTGGTCGATCAGGCCGAAACAGGGAATACGCGGATTAGCGGACGCATACCAAAAATTCAATTCGTTTCACCGGCACCATCCTCGGCGGAGATCGACCACGGGATCGAGCTCGCGAAGTCGGGGGACTTCGCCAGGGCGCTTGAAATACTGTGGTCGGCGGCGGAACAGGGGATACCGAAGGCGCAAAATGCACTGGGCGTCATGTATGCCCGTGGAAGCGGCGTTCCCCAGGACGATGCGGCCGCCGAATCGTGGTATCGGAAGGCGGCGGAGCAGGGGGACTCCGTGGCGCAGTTCAATCTGGGCTGCCTGATTACCCAAGGGCGCGTTGTCACAAAAACCGAAGACGAGGCCCTGGCTTGGTACCTAAGGTCCGCCGAGCAAGGGAATCATAGGGCGCAGTGCATGCTCGGTTATGCGTATTCGACCGAATTTGCAAATGCACCGAAAGACATGGCGCAGGCGGTCTCGTGGTTTCGAAGGGCGGCGGAACAGAACAACGCCGATGCGCAATATTGGCTCGGAGTCTTATCCCAGCGAGGCGACGGAATCGAGAAGGACGAGGTGGCGGCGACGACGTGGTTTCGAAAGGCCGCAGTTCAAGGAGATGTCAGCGCACAGAGGGCGCTCGGCAGCGCCTGCGAATACGGTCGGGGGGCTGACCTAGACAACGCACAGGCGGTTTACTGGTATCGCATGGCCGCGGAGCAGGGTTGTGCGCTATGCCAGTGCTGGCTTGCTGACATGTATGCGTGGGGCAAGGGGGCTCCCAAGGATCTGGAGCAGGCGATGCTTTGGTACCGCCGCGCTGCGGAGCAGGGAAATGCGCCGGCGCAGTATCGTATGGGAGTCGCGTGCGAACAGGGTGATGGCATACCGAAGGATGTCGCACAGGCGGCCGCGTGGTATCGGAAGGCTGCGGATCTCGGTTTAGAGGAGGCAAAGCGCCATCTTCACGCGCTCCTCGATTCTCACGCAACCGGAGCGGTGCATTGAACGCGGGGCGTAGGGTGCGAAACCTATCCCCCGGTGCGACCCAACCGAACCCTGGACCGGAAACGCCGCCATTGAGCCGCGTCGGCCGCCGGGTTGCCGACGCCATCATGGTGGCCGCGAAGTTCAAGCCCACCGTCGATGGCAAGCGCCTGATGCGGCAATACGAGGTGTACGGGATCCTCGTGACGGAATGGTTGGATGTCGAGAAGGACAATGAATCCAAAGAGAAGTAAGGTAGACGCCCCGGTCCGCGGCTCGGCGGTAGCCGCCGGAAGGTTGTGCGTCGGAATCTTTGTTTGGCGAGACAGGAGACGGCAGAACTTAGCTCCAGTGCCAACACCTGTGAAGATGTCGCATGAACGCCGATGACCTACGGTACCACGCCGCGGCCAACGACAGCGCGCCGCGAGGAGACAGAGAATGATCCCGGAGGGTCCGATCGGCGCTCTGCGCGCCGCCGGCCACGTCATGTTGCTCACTGGGGCGGGGATATCGGCGGAGAGCGGTCTCGCCACCTTCAGGGCGCCGCTCACCGGCCTGTGGGAGAATTTCAACCCGATGGACTTCGCGACGCTGCACGCGTTCGAATCAGACCCCGCGTTGGTGTGGGGCTGGTATGAGTGGCGTCGAATGCGGGTGATGCAGGCGGAACCGAATGACGGGCATCTGGCCATCACGGCGCTGCAACGCAAGCTAAACGGTCTGTCGCTGATCACCCAGAACGTGGACGACCTGCACGAGCGGGCCGGCAGCCATTTCGTGCGGCACCTGCATGGCACGATTCAGCAACCGAGATGTATGGCATGCGGCAAGGCGCATACGTTGCCTCCGGGAATTCCTGTGGAACCGGACGGGGGCCGAAAAGTGGAGCCACCCCGCCGCAGGGACTGCGGCTCGCTCATCCGACCCGGAGTCGTGTGGTTCGGAGAGTCGCTGCCACGCAAGGAATGGGAGGCCGCGGAACAGGCGGCACGGCAGTGTGATGTGTTTTTCTGCATCGGAACTTCCGGTGTCGTGGAACCGGCCGCTTCATTGCTTCGCTTGGCGAGCGCGCGCGGAGCCATCACCGTGCAGATCAACACCGAGGATACGGGGCTTGAGGATCGGGTGACTTACAACCTGCGTGGGCCGGCGGCGGTGGTGCTGCCGGAACTGGTGAGGCACCTGTAGATATCCAGGAGATTCTGAATTGGACGCCGCTTCGCGGCTCGGCGCGGGTCGCGCCAAGATCGGTTCGGCAAAGGGGGCGGTCAAGTGGCAGCCGGGTGGCCCGCTGGACGGGGTTTTCCGCGGAATTTTAGTAGAGTGGGGGCCTGGCAGGCTTCCGCCAACGCGGAAAGGCTCTCTAGAACCATGGACAAATTCGATCGTATCTTTCAGCTTCACGCCATTCTCGCGGCGCGCCGGACACCGATTCCGCTCGAGGATTTGATGGCAAGGCTCGAGTGCTCCAAGCCCACGGTGTACCGTGCCATCAATGTTCTGAAGGACACGCTTCATGCGCCGGTCGAGTTCGACGCGGACGCCGGCGGCTTCCGGTACGCCGTCGCCAAGGGTTTGGCACGCGGGTGGAAGCTCCCCAGCGAGAAGGTACAGTCCTCGGGAAGGGGCAGATAAGAAAACCGTGCCCATAAATGGCAGACGCTCGCTCGGGTCGAAGCTGAGGAGCGTAAACCGAAGGAACGATCGATGACTCACGAAGGGTGCGGCCTCCGGCGGAGTTTGCCACGGACATTGCCGGATACGGCTACCGCGAGCCTACCGGAATTCGTAGCATAGAAGGCTGCCTCCACTGTCCGGTGACTGTGTAATGAAGTTAAAAGCCAAGTTCACATTGCTCATTGCAATCTCGCTGCTCTGCTTGTCTAACTATTGTTGCCAACGAGCGGTTGCAGCGCAGAGTGCAGCGCGGAATTCCAATTCGGAGTGGCTGCGCATAGGAAACAATGATTACGATCAGCACTTCAGTCCGTTGAGTAACATCAACGACCATAATGTCGGGGACTTGAAGCTGAAGTGGTACGCGAATATGCCGGTACGAGACGGCCTAGTGGGCGTTCCGCTTGTGGCCGACGGCGTAATTTACCAGAGCGGTCCACTAGGGCTGGTGTTTGCCAATGAATTAAAGACTGGCAAATTGCTTTGGACATTTGATTCGCATCTGAAATTTCCAATGGGAGTTATCCCCTCGTGGGGCGCACGTCTGAGCCGTGGGCTCGCTCTGTGGGAGGATAAGGTCATCCGGGCAACCGGTGACTGCCGACTGATTGCGATTAGCCGAAAGACTGGACAGAAAGTCTGGGAGGCTCAATCGTGTGATCCTGCCATCCACACAATCACCGCTGCCCCGCGAGTTGGAGCCGGCAAGGTCTTCATCGGCACCGCCAATGCTGATGATGGCGTGGGACGAGGACATGTTGACGCGTTCGACGCCAATACGGGAAAGCACCTCTGGCGCTTTTATACGATTCCTGGTGATCCAGGCCTGGGCTTCGAGAACAAGGCCATGGAAATGGCGTCAAAGACCTGGGGCAAGGAGTATTGGAAGAAGACCGGCGGTGGCAACCCGTGGGAGGCGATGACTTACGACCCCCGTACCGGCCTGCTAATTTTCGGCACGGACGGCGCCAGCCCTGTCTCTCCGCTCGACCGAGGGGATGGCGCCGGTGACGAGTTGTTTACTACCGCGGTTGTCGCCGTCAAAGCCGATACCGGCGAGTATGTGTGGCACTACACGACCACCCCGGGAGATGGCTGGAACTATGATGCGACGATGCCGTTTGTACTTGCCGATCTAAAGGTCGGCGGATCACAAGCGGCGGTCGTCATGACTGCACCCAAGAACGGATTCTTTTACGTCTTTGACGCCGCAACTGGCAAGCTGCTCAACGAGCCAAAACCCATCGTTCACATTAACTGGGCGTCGCGCGTCGATATGGCGACCGGTCGTCCGGTGGACCTACCGGACGCGAAGTGGTGGCTCAAGGGATCTGAGGGCGCAGTCGCCTTTCCGTACGGAATGGGTGCTCATTGCTGGATGCCAATGGCTTTCAGTCCGAACACTGGTCTCGTCTATATCCCGGTAGCGGATGCGGGCACGAAGTACTGGCCCAACCGCAGTACTCTGGTAGGCGCGATTGACTTCGACAACTATTACACGCGAGATCACGGCGGCCCCTTCAAAGGAATGCTGATCGCCTGGGACCCCGTCAAGCAGGAAGCGCGCTGGCAGCATGACATTGGTGCTCCGTATCAAGGCGGTACGCTTGCGACGGCAGGCAACGTCGTGTTTCAAGGCACGACCGAAGGGCAATTCGTCGCCTACAAGGCAGACACTGGCGAGAAGCTCTGGTCCTACGAGGCCGGCAGCGGTATCCTCGGGGCGCCGAGCACGGTCGAGATCGACGGCGAACAGGTGGTTCTCGTCCCCACTGGTTCCGGTACTACGTCCGCGGTTGGATTCGCGCCTCTGCTGGGGGGCAATGCAGGTGGTCCGCCGCGGTTGCTCGCGTTCTCTCTAACTGGCCACGCGTCCGCTCTGCCGGTCAGACCTCCGCTGGAGCCGATGCCGAAGCCGGTGGCGCCGAGGCCCGATCCCAAGCTCGCGGCTGCGGGACAGGCTGTATGGAACAGCGCGGGCTGCGAACTTTGCCATGGTGTGGCAGCTAATGGCGGTGCTGGTGGGTCGGTTCCGGACGTGCGTCGGATTGGGACGGCCCGCTTAGCACTGTTCCCGCAGATCATCCGCGGCGGGCTCTTCACGAATTCGGGCATGCCTGAATTCAAAGACATCGTCAGCGAAGCGGATCTGCCCGCCCTTAGGGCCTTTATCCTGCAGCAGGGGTGGCGCGCTTACGATGAGGAGACCGGCGGTAAGGAAGTTCGGTAACGTGGCGACGCGCTCTCGGGTGGCGGTACTCGGGCTGGGCCATATGGGCGCCGCGCTCGCGCGTGCCCTGTTGCATCACGGTCATGACGTAGTCGTCTGGAATCGGACACCCGTACGTGCCTCGCCGCTGGTTACACAAGGGGCGGTGCTTGCGGCGTCCTCACACGAGGCAATAGCCGCATCCCCGGTCACAATCATGTGTGTTCTAAACTATGGCGCTGCGACCGAGATTCTGAACTCGGACAAGGTTGCCAGGGAGTTGGTTGGAAAGACTCTCGTGCAGCTGACGAGCGCGATGCCGGATGAGGTGTCGGCTCAGAGCGAATGGGTGCATGGGTGCGGGGGTACGTTTCTGGCCGGTGGAATCATGGTATTCCCGAGCGGAATCGGCAGGCCAGACACGGTCATTGTGTATTCGGGCGATAGGGCCGCATTCGACGATAGGCGCGAAGTACTCCTGAGCCTCGGCGGCTCACTGCGCTACCTCGGTGAGGATCCGCGCATCGCGGTTGCGGCCTACTGCACGGCGGGTATCTATGCGCTGGGGTCGGTCGGTCTATTCCTCGAGTCAGCGACGCTGGCCCGGCACTATGGGATCCCGATCGATACCTATTATGGCTTGGCCCGCCTAAGCTCCGACCTCGTGTTCGATCGCCTTCGCGACAGTGCGCACCGAGTCGCGACCAATTGTTACGACGGCGATGAAGCAGCCGTGGATATGATCCTCGCTGCGCTGCGGGACTTCTGCACCGAGTTCTCAAGGACAGGGATTCCAGCGAGAATGACAGAAGCTTTCACCGCGCAACTGGAGTTTGCCAGCGCCGGAGGCAGCGGCGACAAGGACATAGCGGTCCTTGCCAACGCACTGTGGGCGGCACGTCGTCCTGTGGCGCGGGGAGGCGAATCCGAGGCGGGATGAACGAATTTCGCGCGCCCCAACGGTCCAGACTCCAATTGCACGGCGCTTGGGAGCGTGCGGCACGGATGGTGCCCTACGGGGGGAAGCGTAGGTGAGGCCGGGCCCACCAGTCAGGACGCTTCACGGACCCCTCGCGAATGCCGAGAGTCCGGTGTCTTACAGCGAAGGCAAAGACGGCGCAACAACGACCCGTTCGGAGTCGAGTATCCGGCGGAGCCTCTGAGCCTGTCGGCATACGTTCACGAGCCCTTGACGTGATTGCACGTAACTAGGCGTGCTGCTACGCATTGCCATCATCGGCTATTTGCACTAGTCGACTCGGCCAAGAATGTCGCTGCCCTCGACTCTGACGTAAATAGGGGCGGTTCCCGACCGTTGAGGATCTGCACAAATCATGAGCGTGAGAGAAGTCGAGCAGCAACTGCGCATAGTCCTGGATGCCGTCGAAGTGGCATTTGCGCACGGCACAACGCCCGACGAATTGATGCCCATGTGGTACGACGATGACATCGTCGTAGTTGGGGAGGGCGATCCGTGCGCCACGCGGGGATTTCGGGATCTGATGGCTAAGGCGGCCCAAACCCTCCTTGAAATGGGGCCACGTCCCCAGGTGACGTTCAAGATTGATTCGCCCATCCTCGCGCTCGAAACGCTTGCGGTCGCGATGATCGACGCGGAGATCCACCCGGACGTGCGGGATGCGCCGCGAGGGAGCTATCGAATGATGACGGCGTGGCGGCACGGTGGCCGAGGATGGCGGATTGTCAGGGAAATGTTCGCGGCGGGTCGGCTATGAAAAGGCTTGTCCAATGCGTAGCTCGCCCGGGGAACGACCCGCTCGATCGCGAATTGGCCGTGCACCTGAACGCATGGGCTGATGATCACGACGCTGAGTGTATTTAGGCGCTGCGTCCCGCCGTCGTCGAGCTGGCGTGGTGGCTTGTGGGCGAAACCGGAGTTACGATTGCGGCAATCTACTGGCTAGTCTAAACCACGTGATCCATGACCCGCGGTTCTAGCCATGCGGCAGCCCCGGCGGCCTCGGATCGCCTGCCCACGCTCGACAGGTCTGCTAATGTGCCTCGTCGCCGACCCAACCGGGCGTCGGAGGTTCGCCGCGCCCGACGTGGTGGAGACCGTCGCAACGACCGCCGAATTGAGTCTCGGCGCCGAGCGTTGCCTCAGTGGGTTACTCGCACTCGCTGAGCTGGAGCTGGCCGCGGATACGTTGCCATTTCCGGCTACAGTCGGGCTAGCGGCTGCCGCAAACTTCAGCGCAATCGGTACCTAGTCGTGCCTTGATAGGCCTTGGAGAACAGGAATGAATCTTGACCGGAAATTCGCTGCCGTCCTGACGCTGCGAGCCGCGACAATTTGCCTCGCGCTGCCATTTGCGTTGTCAGCGCACGCCGAGTCCGGCACTCTTGAAGAGATTGTTGTGACGGCCCAAAAGCGCGTGCAGAACCTGCAGGACGTAGGTGTCTCCGTGACTGCACTAGGGGCTCAGCAAATTCATGATCTCGGTATTACTAGCTCAATGGACATCGGGCGGGTCGCCCCCGGCGTGGTGTTCACTGAGACATCGTCCGGCGGCGCCTTCTCGACGCTCAGCATCCGCGGGATCGCCCAGTCCGATTACTCCCCCATCCAGGAAGCGCCAAATTCAATCTACATAGACGATGTATATGTGAGTTCGAACGGCGCTGCCGCCTTCTCGACCTATGACCTAGATAGAATCGAGGTATTGCGTGGGCCACAGGGTACGTTGTTCGGCCGTAACTCAACCGGTGGCCTCGCTGACTTCATTACCGCGAAACCAACTAAGACATTCGAAGGTTACGCAGAGACTGGCTACGGGAGCTTCAACCAGTTTTGGGTAGAAGCTGCGGTAAGCGGACCTCTGTCGGACCGGGTGCGGGCGCGACTGTCCGTGAAGGACGAACAGGCGGACGGCTGGTGGAAGAATTACGCGCCCGGCGGGAAGGACACCATGGAGACCAATGCGCGTGGTATTCGCGGCCAGATTGAAGTGGACCTTACCGAAAACCTACTGGCGCGATTGTCTATCAGTTATGACGGACAGCCCAAGCATGACGTTGGTACATACAAGGAAAAGAATTTCTATATCGGCGCGAACGGTCTTCCCACGCCTCAACCAGCGAACCTTGATGCCTGGGGCACAGGCCCGGGCAATAATCAGATCGGCTACCGCGACTCGTACCCAAACAACTGGTCGAGCGCTTTCGATAACATTGGTTTTCTCAAAACGGATCGGACGTCGCCAACATTGCTTCTGCAGTGGACGCTAGGCCCGACGACATTGACTTCGGTGACCAATTACACGGACTTCAAAACAGTCTACCGGGAGGAGGACGACGGGTCGCCAATCAACTATTCGGAGGCGAATCAGAATCAGGCCATGACGCAATGGTCGCAGGAATTACGTGGCAACGGCTCGATCGGATCACACACGTGGACAGCTGGTCTCTATTACCTCGACATCGACACATTCGTCTACGCGGATTACTTCTTCCCGATACTCTCGGGCACTGATTTCGCATTCAATGACTATGAGAATATGAAGCAGCGCACACAGTCTTTGGCGCCGTTCGGGCAGATCGAGTGGTCACTGATCGACACGCTCAGGCTGACCACCGGCCTGCGGTACACCCACGACACCAAGACGTTCGATGCACAGGTGTACTACCGGGAACTTGGAAATGGATACAGCGGCGGAACGGGGTCCACGGTATTCCCGCCCCCGGGGGATCTCGTCTACGACTTCAGCAGGGCGACCGTCGGGTCGCTCGCAAAAGAGGAACAGGGACTCTGGTCCGGAAATGTACGTCTCGATTACAAGCCAGTTCCGGATACGCTGCTCTATGCTGGCATCGCTCGCGGCGTGAAGGGTGCAGGTTTCAACGCAAACCTTAGTGGCAACCTGACCCTCCAAGACACTCCATTCAAGGCGGAGTCGGTACTCACGTATGAACTCGGCGGGAAATTTGATTTGCTCGACCATCGGCTGCGGCTGAACAGCAGCGTATACTATTACGACTACAAGAACTATCAAGGTTTCGCCTACGTCGGCGTGCAAGGTGAAGTCGGTAACTATCAGGGGCAGTTCTACGGGGGTGATTTGGAAATCACGGCGAAGATTCCTGGGGACGTGCGTGTGTCCGTCTCGGGGTCGTATTCGCACACTCTGCTCAAGGATGTCCCGACGGTATACCGTGGCGTGATCGACCAACAGGCCCCTTTGGCACCGGAATGGGTCATAAACGGCTCGATCCAGAAATCGCGACAGGTGGGCCCTGGCAGCCTTGATCTAATATGGAGTTTCGACTACCTGTCACACCGGTACGGGTCGGTCGACAACAATCCCGCAACCTACATAGAGGGCTCCATCGAGCACAACCTGCGCTTGGCGTACGATCTCGAGAAATCCGGCCTAGAGTTCGCAGTGTTCGTCAACAACGTTGCGGACAAGCAACGGCAGCTCTTCGTCTACGACCTGGTTAAGTCTGGGGGATATACACTCAACGCTTACGACAAACCTCGTTGGTTCGGCGTGTCCGTGCGAAAGAAGTTTTGAAATCCGCCAGGTGCGATGGGGTCTAAGCGAATCATGACCTGCAAGACTGACTCAGCGCCGAATCTTCGAAAGCGCGCTCTCGGCAAAATGTTGGTTGGTAGCGTCCTCAAGACGAGTGCTGCCCGATACGGCAAACGCGAGGCAATTTACTGCGTAGCCACGGGGCGCCGTGTCAGCTTTTCTCAATTGAACGAGCGCTGTAACCGTCTGGCGAACGGCCTCCTCGGTCTTGCACTGCCGCGCGGTTCTGTAGTTGCTTTCCTGTGTTCAAATCGTGCTGAGATCGTCGAAATTTATTTCGCGCTCGCGAAGTCGGGGTTTGTTGGTCTACCTCTGAACTACCGCTTGGCACCACGGGAAATCGAAACGTTAGTTGTTGAAATGAAGGCCCCAGTTCTTTTTTGCGATTCGCGGTTCGCACGTACATATGAGTACCTCCAGTCGTGCAGGCCAGCTATACTTCACGTGCTTTGGATTGGTGCTGACGCGCCGGCGGGTTGCCTCAGCTACGAGGCCTTTGTCGCCGATGGTGTTGCGTCTGAGCCCGAGGTCGAGGTGGAAGAGGACGATACGTTCTATTACAACCTCACATCCGGCACAACGGGGCTGCCGAAATCCTATGCACTCACTCAGTACAATGCCGTCACCCTCGATTCTACCGTGGTGGGTTTCGATCTCCGCTCTGACGATGTATTTCTGAACGTCTTTCCAGCATTCGGGCGAGTCGGCTTCGGTTGGTCCCTTATTTCGGTGTTGATGGGAGCACGTAATGTCCTAATGGACTTCGACCCGAGTGGCGTGCTCGCGACTGTAGGGCAGGAAGCCGTCACTTTCACGAACCTCGTCCCAACGATGGCAGCCCTCCTGCTGAAAAATCCGGAGCTAGACCAAGCCAATTTGTCGTCACTCCGGGCGATCGTATTCGTCGGTGCCGCGTTGTCGCCGAACATCCGTGACGGCGCGGCAACTCGACTGTGTCCGCGAATCTACGAAGGGTACGGACTTCAGGAGACTGGCTTTCTGACTGTCAGTACTCCGGAAGACCGCGTTTCAAAACCGGACTCAGTGGGCCGTGCTGTTCTATTTGCGGATATTCGCATTGTCGACGCGAACGGCAAGGACGTGCCTGCGGGCGTCGTCGGAGAGATCATCGGACGCTCGCCCAATGGCATCACCGGGTACCTGGACAATGAGGAACGGAACGCGGAGGTGTTTCGTAACGGCTGGTTCCATACAGGGGACCTCGGTCGGTTGGACAGCGACGGTTACTTCTATATATGCGGCCGCGTGAAAGACATGATCATTTCCGGCGGGCAGAACGTTCATGCGGCGGAGGTCGAAGCGGCAATTCTGAACCTTCCGAACGTCGAGGACTGTGCTGTCTTCGGCCTTCCGGATGACACGTGGGGCGAGAGCGTGTCCGCAGTGATTGTCACCGCTCACAATGCTATGACGACAGGAGATGTACAGGCAGCATGTCGCGAGCATCTCGCCGGGTTCAAGCTACCCAAGCATGTGTTCTTCCAGCAAGAGCCCTTGCCGAGAACGCCCACCGGAAAAGTTCAGAAATTTCTCTTGGTTGAACGCCACTCTGCAAAATTCTAGAGAACGCAGAGGCCCAGGCGCCTTAGATGCAATTGCGGGTCGCTTGTAATGTGGGGTCCGCTCGCGGACGGGTAATGGGAGCATGCGATTAGGTGCCTGCCGGTACATTTCCTTGGAAGTCAGGTAATGAGTTATAGCCGCCGCGCTTGCGTGGACTATTGGTGTGATCTAGAGTGCGCGCGCGAGTGCGTACCCATTTGCTTAAATACAACGGAGTAATCATGAAAATCCGCATTACACAGAGCGTTTTAACTGGTGCGACTAGGCTCATCTGCGCGCTGTTCATTACCCTATCTACGGCAACGGTTGCTAATGCGGAAACACCGATGAAGACGGACGCAGCAGTCCACAAAGTTTATGCGATAGCCACGATTCAACTGCGGCCCGGAAAATACCGTGAATTTCTTAAGCTGATGGCTGATGAGGAGGTCAACCTAGGCAAGGCTGATGGGGTGAGGCTGTTGGCGAGCTACACGATTCAGCATGGGCAGGGTGGAGAAGTGGTGGATATCTGGGAAGCACCCGATTACAACACGCTCGCCAAGGTGTTTTTCGCGAATCCCGAGGGGCTTACCGCGGAATTGGGTAGCTCAATCGCGTCATTCAGCATAAAGACCGCGTTCCTGAATCCGTTGAAATATCGCGAGTAAGTCGCGGGCGATAAGCGCCCTGGAATGAATGGGTCTCCGAAGCCAAAACTTGCCAAATAGCGAGAAGTGGCATTGGCGCGAGCAGGCTTTCTGTCACGAACATCAAACCGGGGCCGTTCTACGGCAATGACTGGTCCGAAGAATCGTGGCAGGTCAGCGCTGCTCGGTGCTGGTAAGTGTTCCTTTGGCGCGACCAGTCGACCAGTGTTGCGGTATTTGCAGGCGCACGCCCTGCGGCTGAACGGACGACGCGGCACGCTTTCGCGTGACCAGCTCTCTTGTCAGTCGTCAGCGTGGCTATCTCATTGTGCCTTACCGCCCGAGTACTCGTCGTACGCGGCCCATGCGCGATCCAGTATGAATGCCTGGATTAGCCTGAGATCGGAGTCGGTCATGCTCTTGAACTGTGGCATGCCTCGACTCGTCAGCGCGCCGCCGATGACGATCTTGTCTAGGGCCGCATGGGTTGCCGCATTCAGCTTCCGCAGGTCAGGCACAGAGCCATTCGGAGCCTGGATGTTCTCGCCGCCATGGCAGAAGTCGCACCCATAGGTCGCGAGTACGTCGTGGCCGCGCCGTGCGATCTCTGCGGAAGGACGTGGAAGCGGCGGCTTAGGAAAGGCATTGGCCATGTCCACCGGAGGAAGGGTCACCGCTCCACCCAATTTGAACGCGACGAGTCGAGCCGGCGACTGGCGAGTACGTTCGGTCGTTGCGAGATCTCCGCCGCTGATCCCGATGCCGCTGCTTCCGTCGCTACCGATTGAGAGGAGCACGAGCTGTTCGCCGTCTACATTGACAGTAATTGGAGTGGAGCGCGTGGCCCCGGGAAGCGTCGTCGACCACAGCACCCGTCCATCGTCAGCCGCGAACGCACGGAACAGGCCATCACCTCGCGCATAGAAGACGAGGTTGCCGGCGGTCGCCAGCGTTCCACCCCCAGCAGGGAGCGGTTCGTCGATCTTCCACCGCACCTTGCGCGCAACCGGATCCCATGCGATCAGCGGAGCGCGGCCATCGTTGACCGAACTCAAGATCTCCCAGTGAGTTCGTCCCGCCGAGATGTTGAGCAGGCTGGTGTCGTCATGAATGGGATCGGCATGGTAGGTCGTGCGACTTCCAACATCGAAGGCTGCGATGTACGTCAAACCTGTCATCGGGCTAAAAGCCATGGGCATCCAGTTGTGCGCGCCGCCTACCCAGGGATATTGAATCGCACTGCCTGTCACCCAGAAGTCCGCATCGGGTATCCGCACCGGACGGCCAGTCTTGAGGTCCACGTGTGAAGACCAGTTGACGCGCACGCCGTACTGGTCCGCAGCGAGCAGCTTGCCCGTCCGCGCATCGTTCACATAAACGTAGCCGTTCTTAGGAGCATTGATCAGGACGCGGCGCTTTGCGCCGTCGATGTTCAATTCCGCGATCGTGATCGGCGCGCTGTTGTCGTAGTTCCAGGCATTGTCGGGCGTTTGCTTGTAGTGCCAGACGTAGCGACCGGTATCCGCGTTCACAGCAACGAGCGAGGCGGAGAAGAGTTCGTCGCCTCGTTTCTCGCCCCTATCGATCGGGGAATCGGGAATGGCCGAACCAACGCCGAAGTACAGCAGATCGAGCTTCGGATCGTAGGTCATGGGGCCATAGACACTGGCCCCGCCGCCTACCTTCTTCCAATACTCTTTGCCCCAAGTCTTGGAAGCCATTGCCAACGCAGGGCTCTCAAATCCGTTCGCCGGGTCTCCAGGAATCGTGTAGAAGCGCCAGAGATGCTTGCCGGACGCGGCGTCAAAGGCATCGACGAAGCCACGGCGGGTCCCATTGTCCATGTTCGACGGACCGATAAAGACCTTACCGCCCCCGACCGATGGCGCAGCCGAGATCCCGAAGTCGGGATCCCCCATGCACACGTCCGCCTGCCACGCGAGCTGACCGGTCTTCCGATTCACGGCTACGAGTCGGCAGTCGCCGGTGCCTACAAAAACATTCTCGCCCCAGACCGCGACACCGCGATTCATTCGCGCGCCGAGCGAGGGGATGATGTCTCCCTTTAGCTTTACCTTGGGATCGAACGTCCATAGCAGCCGCCCAGTGCGAACGTCCGTCGCGTAGACGATCGAGAGCTGGCCGCTCTGGTAGACGACATCGTCGACCACGATCGGGATTCCGGCCAAGCCAGCGCGTGCCGGGATTTCCGCGGCCCACGCGATGCCGAGCGTCTGGACGTTACTTGCAGTGATTTGCTGAAGCGGGCTGAATGTCTGGTTCTCTGGGGTTAGGCCCGCGAGCGGCCATTCACTCGCCGCAGGGGCTGGGGGCGTTGACGCAGAGGCAGCCACAGTCGGCGCGGCGATGGAAGCGCCGACGACGACGACTGCAGTGCGGGCGAAGACAGCGAATCGCATGTACTGCCCTTTGATCAATTTGCCGAGGCAAGCAGACGAGACAGGACGCAGTGGTGGGCGCAGGACGACGCACCGGAGCACAACATGGACCTCAAGGTTGCCGCCATTTGAGCCGTCGCGTCTCGACTGAGGGTGACGCAGTCTCGTGCCGCCAAGTCAGTTCACAGCCGGCAGTCGGACACGGGGAAGGCAAATACACTGCCGCGGACCTCACGGGGACTGCACGGCGCACTCTTACGACCTTGTCCGTCGGGGCCGCCGTCCGCGTCCGCTCGAGATTCTAGAGGTATGACCGAGACTGAGCTGTCCGAAAACGGCAATGACAATTTCGCTAACACGGGGTCCTCTCGTTTTCCGTGCAATAACATACGGTAGCGGGAGGCCATATTTCCCGGGTGCCGTAAGGGGTTCCTGCGCAAGTATATGAATTTATGTGGTTTTCTGATCCCCGCAGAACAGCGAAATCCCGGGCGTGTACCAGCGATTTACGAGCCCGCCGCCATCGTTTTCTCGGCACCCGCAGACGGTAGGATCTTGTCGGCGTAGCGCTCGACTGCGAATCGGAAAACGCCGCGCAGGTTGATGCCCTCGGTGCGGGTTGGCGCGACCCGGCCGATGAGCTCCGCAGGGACGCCGCCGCCGCGACGTTGGGCCCAGTGATCCAAGACCTGCTGCATCTGAGCGGTGTTCCAGGCCATCAGGATGTTGGCAAGGAGGCTCAGGGCATCGGCGACGGCCTGCATCTCGTCGGGGCGCTTCGCCTGGTGACTGGCTACTCGGCCGGTGTAGATCGCTCGCTTCAGGGCGTTGACGGCCTCGCCACGGTTGAGCACCCGCAGGAGCTCACGGCGGAAGGTGTCGTTGAGAAAGTAGTCGCACAGGAACACGGTGCGAAGTAATCGGCCGAGGTGGACGACGGCCTCGTAGAGCGGGTCGCCGCGGGACGCCGATCCGTAGCGGGCGGTGACGTGGACGGCGCTCGTGTGGCCGGAATGCACGGACGCGACGAGGTGGATGGCCTCGTCCCAGTGGGCACGAATCCGCTCGAGGTCGACGGTCGTGCTGCAGATCGCCTGCACGCTCGCCGGAATCCCGGTACCGCGCGGCAGGAACAGGTGGCGGTCCTTGAGTGCCTTCAATCGAGGACAGAGGTCGAAGCCGAGGAGCTTGGCGATCGCCATGGCGAAATCGGTGTGGCCGTGCGTGTCGACGGCGAGTTGGCTGATGTCGAGCTCCTCGTGGCGGACGACGCCCTCGATGGCGGCGCCGGCCTGGCGCTGGTCGTTGAGCACGAGGGGCTGGGCGTGGAAGATGCCCCAGCGATCGCGGATGTGCGAATAGAGACCGCTCGAGGGTGTTTGCCGGCGCGGATCGAGGCGGGCCTGCCAGACGCGCTTGGCGGTCTCGAGGCTCATCATGTCGGAGGACGCGAGGTCGGCGCGGCCCCAGGTGGTGGCGATCGGATGGCGGTGCATGAACGTCAGGACCGCACTGCAGGCCTCGGTGAGCCGGCGCTCGTCGGCCGCCCAGCGCATCGCCTGCCGGACGGCCGGGGCAGACACCTGCGGGATCATGCGGGCCGTCTCGGCCGCCGAGAGCGCGGTGCCATGGGCGAGGATGCCCGCGTAGACCATCAGGAGCTCGTGGGTTGACCGCGGCTCGCGGCCGAGCATGATCCAGCTGAAGCGAACCTCGGCATCGACCGCGAGTATCAGCTCCGGGAGTTGCGCCTCGCCGATGCGTCGATCAAGCGCAGTGCGCAACTTGGCGAGCTCCGGATCCTCGTCCTCGGCCGCGAGCGGTGTAAGGTGGAGCTCATCGTCGACCCGAAGCGTGCCGGCCTCGGCAGCGGTGGCCACTGCCGCCATCCCGGCCTCCGCACGCTCCACGAGCGGCTCGAGGAACGCCGCGGCATCGATGGGCAGGCCCAACCGACGAAAGTGGGCGCGGCGCTGCGCGTGCCAACGCTCGGCAGGGATGAAAAGCCGCTCCCGGCTGCGAAACGCCAGGCTGTGGTCGATCCAGACGGTGCCGTTGCGCAGCGCCCTGCGCAGGGCCAGCAGCGTCGCCACCTCGAACGCGCAGAAGGCACGGTCGCGGTCGGCGCTCGCGAGGGCCTCCTGCCAGACGCGCCCCAGGAATACGTTGATGCCGGCGGGGAGACTGCGTTGATCGTGAGCATAGAGATCGTGCAGCCAACGCAGCGCCGCGAGGACTGGGTGGGCGTCGGTTCCCTGCCACGGGAGTCGAACCAGCGCGGTCAGAAGCGAGCGCACGGGGCGAACGCCGTCGACGAGGCGTTCCCGGACGAGGTGTGCGCGGCTGGCCGGCCGGCGAGCCCGGTGTGTCGCCAGCAAGGACCGCAGCTGATCCCGAATCCCGGCATCCGTGGCGGCGGGGTCGGCGATGATCGCGCCGACGGCGGCGAGTAGCTCCTGGTACAGCGCTGCCCAGTCGCCGTGAGCAACATCGGCACCGGCAGCCGCGCGCCGCCATAGGTCGGCGACCTGACGCCTGACCATCATGAGCAGACGGTCCGTGGCCATCAGCAGGCAGAAGCGCATGAAGCAGGCAGTCTCGATGCTGCGCGCGGGCTCCCGGATCAATGCCCCGGCCGACGGTGGCCGCCCCGCCAGACGCCGGGCGTGACGACGGAGCAGATCGTCCGGGAAATCGCCCAGACGCTCGTGTACGCGAAGGCTGTAGAGCCGCTCGATGCGATCGACCATCTCCTCGATCTGGCGCGACGAATGCCGCGCCGGCGGCGCCCACAGCCATGTCTGCAGGGTCGAGCCCAGGCCGTGCGGCTCGGTGAGTGCCGCTCGCCACTGCATCAGGAGACCCGGCTCGACCGCTTGATCTATGCGCCGTGCCAGCTCCGCCTCGTGTTGGCGTCGGGCGGCTGCGATCATCGCGCGCAGGCGGCGTTCGTGAACGATGAGCAGGCGGTGGTCGTAGAGCCAGCGCCGGGCAAACCCCAGCAGGCGCTCGCGGTCATCCGTGCGGGGGAGTTCATCGCGCAAGGCTCGAACGAGCGCGCGGCGGTGATGGTCGGTGAGCCACTGAAACCCGAGCGCGTCGCAGGCGACCTGCTGGTGCTCGATCAATGTCGGTGCCCGGCGGTACATCGCGCGCAGCGACGCGAGGTCAGGTGCCGCGACACCAAAGCGCTCACCGAGATGCCGCCATAGCAGCGGCGGGACGATCCGTACCGCGTCGAGAAGCCTGCCGCTCATCCGCAGAAAGCCAATCTGCAGGGCGAGTCCGAGCCTGAGCTCAGGCCGTCGGCGTTCCTCAATGATCCGGGCCTCGTCGGCCGAGAACTGAAAGAACACCTCGATCTCGAAGGCCGTCACCTCGCGCGGCAGGTGCCGCAGACCGAGAAATGTCGCGTGCCAACTGTCCATCGCGCACCCCCAATGGGCGCACGATAGACCCCTCTAAAACGCAATCAGCAAGTCGTTGAATAGACAGCCGGAATCCGCATCGACCTCTGAAATTACCGGCAAATCCTACCGTATGTTATTGCACCGAAAACGAGAGGACCCCGCCTTCCAGGCGGAGTTGACGATAAACGCGCGAATGGCCTCAAGGTCACCCACCGGCATGTCCTTGAACATGGGCATACCACGGGTCTTCAGCGCACCACCTATCACAATCTGCTCAAGCGCAGCGTGCGTTCCTGCATTCGACTTACGGAGATCCGGCACGCTGCTCGCCTGCGCCTGCAGCTGCTCACCTCCATGGCAGTAGTCACAGCCCCAGATGAGCATCACGTCCTGACCATGCTTCGCAACGCTGTCGGGGAACCGCGGCAGCGGCGGCTTTTGGAAGGCGTGGCTGATATCTAGCTCTGGAAGCTTCGCCTTGCCACCCAGCTTGAATGCAACTAACCGGGCAGGCGCCTGGCGCGTCGCTTCTGTGCTCACGACGTCTCCCATGACCATAGCCGCACCGCCGCCGTCGCTGCCGATTGGCAACAGGATGACCTGTTCGCCGTCGACCTCGACCGTGATTGGTGTGGAGCGCATCGCGCCCGGCACATTCATCGACCAGAGCACCTTTCCAGTGTCTGCCGCAAGAGCTCTCAACAGGCCGTCGCCCCTGCCATAGAACACCAGGTTGCCAGCGGTCGCCAGCGTGCCACTGCCAGTCGGCAACGGATCGTCAATCTTCCAGGCAATCTTCCGCTTGATCGGGTCCCAAGCGATCAGGGGAGCTCGGGCATCCTTGTCTACCGCGCCCAACAGATCGAAGTGCGTGCTGCCGCCAGCGAGTGTGATATCCCCGATCTTGTCACGGGGCGTATAGGACGTGTTCTGCGGTATGTCGATAGCCGAAATGTACACGAGTCCCGTCACCGGGCTATACGCCATTGGAATGAGGTTGTGCGCGCCGAGCGAGTCGGAAACGTCTTCGCTATGCCGCTCTTGAGCCAGTATTTCGCGTCCGGCAGCTCAACTGGCCGCCCGGTCTTCATGTCGATATGCGATGACCAGCTGACCCTCACCCCGTACTGGTCCCCCGCCAGCAGCTTCCCGGTCCGAGCCTCCAACATGTAGAAGTACCCGTTCTTAGGGGCGTGAAAGAGCACGCGCTTCTGCTTGCCGCCGATCTTGACTTCGGCAATGCTGATCGGCGCGAAGGAATCGTAATTCCAAGCGTTATTCGGCGTCTCCTGATAGTGCCAGACATACTCTCCCGTATCGGCATTCACGGCGACGATGCTCGCCGCGAACAGTTCGTCGCCACGATCCTCGCCTCGATCAATCGGCGCGTCAGGAGTCGCGGAAGAGGTGCCGAAGTACACGAGGTTCGTTACCGGATCGAAGGTGATGCCCTCAACAACACTGCCGCCGCCTGTGTGTTTCCAGTAGTCCTTACCCCACGTCTTGGACGCCATCTCCATGGCCTTGTTCTCGAAGCCCTTCGCAGGATCACCAGGAATCGTATAGAAACGCCACAAGCGCTTGCCAGTCTTGGCGTCGTACGCGTCGACAAAACCGCGGCGGGTTCCGTTGTCCATGTTGGCAGGACCGATGAAAACCTTGCCTCCACCGACGCGGGGCGCGCCGGTGATTCCGAATTCATTGTCGCCGACACAAACATCCGCTTCCCATAACTTGTGACCGGATTTCAGATCGATCGCAACCAGCCTGCCGTCGGCGGTAGCGACATACAGCTTGTCCTCCCAGATTGCGACACCCCGGTTGAAGCGTGCGGCCAGCGACGGAATCCAGGGGAAATCCCCGGTGAATGTCACCTTCGGGTCGAAGGTCCAGAGCAGTTTCCCCGTCCGCAAGTCACTGGCAACCACGATGGAGAACTGCGTGGCCTGATAAATGACGCCATCAACCACCAACGGAACGCCCGGCGGGCCCGCCCTCATTGGCAGGTCCACATACCACGCGACGCCGAGGTCTTTGACCGTCCCGTCATTGATCTGCTTCAGCAGACTGAAGTGATGGTTCTCAGGGTTCAGCCCGATCAGGGGCCACGAGCTGGTCGGCGGCGATGCGCTTTCCGCAGCGAGACTGCTCGGCGCAGCAAACATGAACGGAACGACCACCGCAGTTAGCTGGGCAACGCGCTTGTAGACTGTGTTCATTCTATCCATCGCTCCCCAACGAAGTTGCGACACTTCAACCAGTGAGCCCTGCGAACGGTCACGTCGGTCGTCAAGCGCGACCGCTCATGCTGCCGCAGCTTCGCGGCATAAACTACAGGCGGAAAGAACGTCGAGCCTAGCCAGAAATGGCAAGGCGGCACGCCACTCAAAGAGTGACTTCGGCGGTCGTTGCCTCGCTCTCCGTAGGACCGCGCGCGCCGAACCCGCCACGTCTGAGCGGAACAGCGATGAGGCGCATTAGCATGTAGTACATCAGTCCGCTGCCGGCGATCACAGGCAGTGCCGCGCCGACGTAGCGAAAGGCGGTGCGCGCCTCGAGCGTGATCGGGTTGTAAAGAAGCAGGTAACTCATGACACCCGTGGCAATCACGACCGCGGCCACCCAGTTCACCCCGCCCCAGTACCAGTAGTGCCCTCGAGGGCCGGCCACGAAGAGTTGATGCAACTCGATTGAACCGCCGCGCAGGATCCAATAGTCCACCATCACGATGCCGCACACGCTGAAGAAGATCAGGCTGCCCGCGGTCGCGACGGTCACCACGTGCGAGAGCGTCCAGGATGTATTCAGCGCCACCACCAGCAGCGGTACCAATGCGAGCGCAACGAGCCAATTCCACGATGTACGGGCCAGCGGCCTGATTTGCTGCGCTGCGCTGGCTACGAAGAAGACAAGCAAGCAGATCGCAGGCACGCTCAGCAGCAGAACCAGGCCAACCATGACCGTCCCTGCGACAGGGCCAGCCAATTCGATAAGCCAGACCGCCGGGTCGGGCGAGCCCAGATGAACGGCCGCCAATGCCGCCACTGATGCGCTGAATGCGTTTCCGATCAGTGAGCCACCGAACATGATGGGGCCGACCGCATGACGCCGGAACTTCAGAAAGCGGTACAGGCCCCCCATGTAGGGCCACCACGCCATTGCCAAAGTCACGCCGAACTCGAGCGCATAAGCGAAGGACTTTAATCGGTCGGTCGTAAGAGCCTGCTCGGCAGGAACGTTGGCCAGCAGCAACTCGCGCGGGCCGTACTTCCACAGCAGCAGCAGCAAGCTGACTATCGCGAGAATCACAAAGCCCGGCCCGGCGAATTCGTTCAACCGACGAATCACGTCCAACCCGTGCTGCACTAGCAGAAACAACAGTCCGATAAGGACGAGGCCAACGACGACGACCAACTGCTCGTTGATGACGCCACCGGGATGACCTGCGCGTGCGACGAGGAACCCGACGCCTCGCGCGACCATTGCTAACGCGACGCCCGCCCACCCTAGCGCGGACACGAGCAGACCCATCAGCACGAGGCCGGAACCGCGGATGCCGAGCGCCGCCTTGCTGATGTCGATGGAATCTATGCCGTAGCGGAACGCGGGTAGAGCGACGCTCAGCACGACAGCGACAACGCCAACGATCGTCCCGCAGCCGTAGCCGATGATCCCCAGACGGGTGTCTCCGACGGCCGGAATCGCACCTCCGACCAGGATGATCCAGATCGCTGCCGCCAGCGTCGTCAGCGTGTAGAGGAAGCTGCTGTAGCGCGAGAACAGCCGTTCACCGTCGAGCGTGGGCAGGCGCTCGGAGCCGGCGGCGGCCGCGACATCGCTAGAATCGCGGGTCATGGATCACCGCGTCTTAGACCAGCCAGCAGATGGTCGCGATCGCAACGACGGTTGCGCCCACAAGCCACCACGCCAACTCGACGAGCGCCGGACGCAGCGACTGTCTGAAATCGGCGTCCTGATCATCGGCCCATGCGTTCAGGCGCGCGGCCAGTTCCCGGTCGAGCGGGTCGGCCCCCGGGCGCGCCACGCACCGGATAGGCGTTCTCAAAGTGGGCCCACAGCGAACATTTCCCTGACGATCCGCCATCCCCGGCTACCCACCCTCCACGCCGTCATCATTCGATAGTTCGCCCGCAGAGCCTCCGGCAGGTCCGGACAGATCTCCGCGTCGATCATCGCGACCGCGAGCGTTTCGAGCGCGAGGATGGGCGAATCAACCTTGAACGTCACCTGTGGACGTGGCCCCATTTCATGGAGCGTGTGGGTCGCCTTCGCCACCAGGGCCTGAAATCCGCGCGTGGCGCACGGATCGCCTTCCCCAACTACGACGATGTCATCGTCGTACCACATAGGCATCAATTCGTCAGGCGTTGTGCCACGCGCAAATGCCGCTTCGATAGTATCCAGGACCGCGCGCAGTTCCAGCTCGACCTTGTTTACGCTCATGATTTGTGCCGGCCCTCAACGAACAGGAACCGCCCGTATTGACTTATCGGTCGTGGGCGGCGACGGCGATTCTTGGCCTTGTCCCGCAACTTGGATAGCCGATGACGGCAATGTGAAGCTGCGCCCAAAGTGACATCCAGTCAGCTTAAGCGCTCGGATACGTATTCGGACAGGTTCGGAGTGGACGCCGACTGCTGACGTAGCGGACGGCAGCGGCTCGAGACTCGAACGGATCATTGTTGCAGCACGTCGCGCCTGAGCGGTAATGCGCCGGCGCGCTCAGGACTCGGGAGCGTCCGTGAATCCTCCTCGCTGGTCTGGCCCAACCTCACCTAGGCCCGCCGGTCGCGAGCTCTTCGGACCCCCGCGTCGAGCCGCCCATAGGGCCTCCGTCAGACATGCAATGTCCTTGTGTCCGTCGCCGCGAGCACTCAGGAATTCAAGCTGAGTAGTACAGGCTTCCGTCACTCTCGCTGGCATGCCCATCTGTTGGAATGCGCTCAAGAACTCCCGCATGGCCGCGAGCGTCGTGTCTACACTGGCGTGATCACCCGCGAACTGCCCAATGGCAATGCGCTTTGAGCTGTCACGGAACCGGTCCAGCACGAGGTCCGTGGCCGAGCGAGCGAGATTCTGGTACACGTCGATTGAAAATCCGAAGTGCCGCGCCAATGCCGCGCCTTCCAGAAACAGGACGATCGCGCCAAGCGCATATGTTCCGAACGAGCAATACGCTGCGGGCACGGCGCACGGATCGGCACCGAGCCAATGCATCTTTCCTCCAAGGCTCGAAAGCGTTCCGCGATGCTCATCAAATGCTGATACGTCTCCGGCATACAAGAAGAAGGCGTCTGATCGCCCGATGGCATTTGAGTACGCAGCGATACACCCCATTACGAAACGGCCGTCGTGTTCTTTCACTGCGGCGTTCTGTTTGGCGACCTGGTCAGGTGCGACCGTGGTCATTTGCACTAATACTCTACCCGACAGAGCCTCCTGAAAGCCCTTTGACCTGATAATCGCCTCGGCGGCGGCATGGTCGCGGACACACATGATCGTCAGTGGGCTCGCCGAGACCGCTTCCGATGCAGTATTGGCCAAATTGGCTCCGTCTGCCACCATCCGTGCGGGACGATCCTGAGTGCGGTTCCAGACGACGACGTCATGCCCTTGGCCCAGCAGAGTGCGCGCCAGGGCTGTTCCCATCGGTCCCAGCCCGATCACGCTGACGGTGGAGTGCGGCGCCAGTGCGGTGCCATTGGAGCCCGGCGGGTTGGGGCTAGCGAGCTTTCCGCTCATTCGGCCTCAGGCGAACCACCGTGCGGTACGGAGCGGCGTGCCGCCCATAGCGCGTCGGCCAGGACCGCGAGGTCCTTTTCGCCGCTGCCTCCAGCGTTGGCAAACTCGAGGTGTGCCGTGAAAGCGTCCGTCATTCTCGCCGGGATCCCCGTCTTCGAGAACTCGGTACAGAAGCCCCGCATCGCAACGAGTATCATATCCACGGATGCTTCGTCGCCACTGAATCGATTGGTCGAGACCCGGTGCGCGCTGTCGCGGAGGCGATCGAACACGAGATCGGAACTTAGACGGGCCAAGCCATAATAGGTATCGATCGGGATCCCGTAGTACCGGGCCAGCGCCGCGGTTTCGAGGAACAGGCCGATCGACCCCAGCGCATAGATGCCCGCCGTGCAGTAGGCCGCGACGGCATTGCACGGATCCGCACCAAGGTAGCGCAGTGAGCCGCCGAAGCTCAGGAGTACTTCGCGATTCTCATCGAATGCGGCGCTATCGCCAGAATACACAATGACCGTGTCTGGCCTGCCGATTCCGCTCGGAAATACCATGATTCCACCGGCCAGAAACCTACCCCCGCAGCCATGCACCCACTCGCTCTGAGCCGACACGTCATCCGGCACCGCGCTTGTCAGCTGCACGAGTGTCTTGCCAACTAATACTCCGGTGACTTTGTCCGAGTTCAGAACCTCGGTCGCAGCGCTATAGTTGAGTACACACATGATTGTGACCGGGCATGCAGCGATTGCCTCGTCCGGGGACGCCGCGAGCGTTGCCCCGTCCGCGACCAGCGACGCGGCACGTTCGGGTGTCCGATTCCAGATGACCACGTCATGGCCACGGCGCAACAGGGCCCGCGCGAGCGCGGATCCCATATTGCCCAGCCCGAGTACCGTGACTCGAGAACGTACCATTACGCTACCGAGCTCCCTTGCTGCTCGACTGCTGATCGTACGCTCGCCACGCCTCCTGCAGAATGTATGCTCTGAGGGCCGGCAGTTCGGCTTCGCTGATCATTTCTTTGAAGTCTGGCATGCCCGAATTCACGAAGAGCCCGCCGCGGATGATTTGCGGGAAGAGTGCTAGACGGGCTGCGTTAATCCGACGTAGGTCCGGAACCGATCCGTCCGCACCGCCAATCACCACCACACCATGGCAAAGTTCGCAGCCGGCACCGTTCCATACTGCGTTGCCTAAGCCAGCGAGCTTGGGATCAGGCCGCGGCGCCGGTGGCTCCGACATCGGCACAAGCGGAGGTTTGGCGGGCAGAGGCGACGCGTGGCCGTTCAGGGAAAACGCGAGCAGCCGCGGCGGACCACCTGCATTGCCGCCCAGCAGGGGCGCGAATCCAACCGCCGACGTCGTACCGGAGCCCGTGGGAACGAGAACCACTTGTTCGCCGTCGATGTCAACCGTGCTAGGTGCCCCGAGGATGCCGCCCCCGGCCTCGTAGGACCAGAGCTTCTCTCCGGTATCGGCCTTGTAGGCGACGAATTGCCCTTCAGTTGTTCCTTGAAACACGACATTGCCGGCGGTTGCAAGTGTACCGCCTTGGTACGGAGCACCGATGTCATGCTGCCAGCGTGCTTCCTGCTTGACGGGATCCCAGGCAATCAGCAAACCTTTGAACGGACCGCCATGATTTCGCGTGTAATAATTGTCGACATCAACTGCGCCTACAAGGGCATTGCGGTTGGGCCAGTACTTCGTGCCAGCGTCTGCCGCAGGAATATAGACAAGACCGGTATTCGGACTGAATGCCATAGGCATCCAGCAATGAGCGCCCATACCGTACGGGAAGGCAACCGCACCGTCAGGTCCCTTCAGCCACCACTTGGCTTCCGGTAGCTCCACCGGACGACCGGTCGCCATATCGATACGCGATGCCCAGTTAATGTTGACGATGGGCTTCGGCTCATTGAGTAACCTTCCAGTCTTGGCGTCGAAGACGTAGAAGAATCCGTTCTTGGGGGCAGTCATAACGACCGCCGATGGCGTCCCGTTGACCGTCAGGTCCGCAAGCACGAATGGCATCGTCGCGTCGTAATTCCAGCCGTCCCCGGGAGTGGTCGTGTAATGCCACACATACTCGCCAGAATCGGCTTTGACGGCGACTACCGCGGTGGTGAACAACTCGTCACCAGCACCCTCACCGCGGTCCAGAGGGGACACTGGGCTGCTACCATCTGTGCCGAAGATCAGCAAGCCCGTACGCGGATCGTAGGTCATGGCCTCCCACGGGTTGCCGCCGCCGGCCTTCTTCCAGTACTCCTTGCCCCAAGTCTTTGACGCCATTTCCATTGCCTTGTTCTCGAAGCCCAAGGCCGGATCACCGGGAATAGTGTAGAAGCGCCAGAGGTGCTTGCCCGTGTTGGCGTCGAACGCATCAACATGGCCTCGCCCGACGCCGTCATCTGCATTGGCCGTGCCGATGAAGACCTTGCCGGCACCAACTCGCGGTGCAGCAGTGATCGTGTGGATAGCAGGATCGCACGATTGGACGTCCCAGACCTTCTGTCCGGTCTTTCGGCTAATCGCAATCAGTCGGCAGTCACCGGTGGCACGGATAACTTTGTCTTCCCACAGCGCGAGCCCGCGGCTCAGGCGTGCACCCCATGAGGGGATAACTCCCATGGGAAACTTCAAATGCGGGTCAAATGTCCAAAGCAACTTGCCTGTCTTCAAATCATTTGCAAACACGAGCCCTAGTGGACCGCTCTGGTAAATAACGCCGTCTGCCACGAGGGGAACGCCCACCAGGCCATCCCGCACGGGCATATCCGCGTACCACTTCAGCTTCAAGGTCCCGACGTTACGGTCGTTGATGCCGCTCAGCGGACTGAAGTGCTGATCGTAATCATTGTTCCCGATGCGCCGCCATTCGGAATTTGGATTCGGCGCGGCGCTCTTCGTCGCATCCAAACGTTGGCAGCCGTAGCCAAACAAACAGAGCAACGAGAGTACGAAGAGCGGCTTGTACTTGGCTATGAACTTCATGGCTCGATCACCGGGCTGAGGAGGTCGGCCTCGATGCTACGAACTCCGATAGGCTCGCCGTAGCCGTATCCGGCAATGTCCGCGGCCTACGCCGCTGTCGGCCCCGCCTCGCCGGATGAGTGCAATCGGTGACGGCCTGCTCGCCGATGCGGCTCATCCGCGCGCCGCGACTGCCCGTCGTGGTGCGATGCGCGGACCGCGTAACGCAAATGGGAAAGTTCGCACGGAAACGACGATGACACCGAAGTCAGACCGAGGCTCCGTGGCGGCAATGCACGAATCGCACCGAAGTTACCCCGGAAACGAGGCACCGACGGCGCGGCGCGGCGCCACGGAAGAAAGCCTCAAGTGCGTGGTGCGAAGACCGCTGGAGGCACGCCGACACGTTTCCGACGGCCTCTCACCAAACGCCTGCTGGTAGAAATGCGCGAAACGACCCATGTGACAGAAGCCATGGCGTTGAGCTACGCGATGGATGCCGCTCGTACCGCTGCCCTCGAGCAAATCATTTCGAACACGCCGAAGCCTGAGCGATAGCAGATATTGCCCCGGCGAAACGCCGACGATTTCCTCGAAGCTGTAGCGGAGGGTACGTGGAGACACACGCACGGTCCTGCAGACATCCGACAACACGGGGAGACAAGAGAGATTTGCGTGCATGTACTCGATGGCCTTGTCAACGATGTACGCCCGCGTTGAAGGCGGCGGTAGCTTCTCTGGAGCCGACGTCCCAAGCTGCACGATCTCCAGCATCAACTGAACCATGTCCTGCTTGACCGCTCTCCGCCAGGCCTCGTCTTCGATCAGACTCGGCATGGCCGCCACCTGCGAGAACATCCCGACCGCGCCTCGTTGAAAGCGAGCCACTAAGTCGGGATGCGGGACGCATAGGGCCTGCTGCAGCAAGAGGGGCCGTATCTCCTCTCCTACCAGCTTTGCCAATTCCTCAGCCATCGTATCCTCTGTGATGGAAACGGTAACGCAGTCGATCGGACCATTGCAGAAAGCACGGTGAGAATAGTCTCGTGGGTACTTGACGACCGTGTTTTTGGTGATCTGCCGGCCGTGACAGAACGCCGTTCCAGACGAAGGAAGGAAGGAGAAGAAGACATGCGACCCGGTCCATGCCGGACCTACGTAGCCGAGCGGTGTTGCGTCAGCTCATTCGTGTACGAACCGGGCAACCATTGCGCGGTAGGGCCCGCCAGAAATTGCGCATCGCGTCATTGCTGCCAGGAGGCATGCCTCGACCTAGCTGTTCGTTCAGGGGAACGGCGACGGTGGCGGATTATTTCAGCGCTTCGAGGTAGTCGATGATGGCCTTGCGGTCGCTGGCATCGGCCAACCCGACGTAGGTCATGAAATTACCGGGAATCTTCGCGGCGGGGGATGCAAGATATTCATCTAAGGACTCCCGAGTCCACTTCAATCCAGCAGCTTTCATCGCCGGCGAATAGCTGAAGCCGGGGCCAGTTCCCGACCGCCGCCCAATTACACCGTGAAGGTTTGGACCGATACCCGGGACCCCATCGGGCGAGACGGTGTGACACGCAGCGCACACAGCAAAAGCAGTCGGTTGCTGCATCGCGCCTGGATTGTTGGCAACAGCTTCAGTTGCGCTCGAATCGCTGACGGGCGCTAATCCCGCGTCATGGAAAAATTGCGCGCTCAGATTGGCGCGGATGATACCAGGCTGCGAAATCGGATCGAATCGCCAGCGCGCAAGTTCTTCAGCAGTGTACGGCGTGAAATCCGCGGGAAGGTGCGTCCGGTCAAACGTTCGCACGATCCAATTGAGCACTTCTGCTCGTTCGCCGTCGGTGAGCAGTGACTGAGCCGTTCCGGGTACGCGGGCGATGTAGTCCCGGCCCGCCGAGCTGCTGAGGAATCGCGCGACATTATCGCGCAACGCGGGGATATAGCCGGGCTGACCAGTGCCATCGGCCTTGTGGCAACCCTCGCAGTTCAGACGGTAGTTCATTGCAGCGTCGTAATGCGCGACGCTCGCGAGAGGTGTCGCGGCTGCGAGCGTCGCCGGTCCGAGCAATAGCGAAGCGAACACGATCCGCCAAGTCTGTCGCAAAGCAAAAGGTCTGTTCATAGCGGATTGATCACTCTGTGGTCGAGATCAGTCGGGAGACGGTGCAGTGATATGTGCTCGAAACTCCACCGAAGCACCACGTCACAGAATTCGAGCGTTGCAGGCGATATCGTGCCGTCGCCCCTTCGCTACGCTCGCAGATGTTGTTGCCGCATTGCGATTTACCGCAGCAATCGTGATACGAAACGACGTAGGACTTACCGTCGCCGGGATTCTTGCAGGTGCCGACCCATGCGATCGGCGACATCTCCGTGCCGGCAGGGCATTGGCTCGAGGTACCGCCGCAAGCCGTACACAGCCAGCCGGCTGTCGCACAGTAAGCCCAATAGTCGCAACTCTTGTCGTCGTTCCAGCCGGAACCGGCCTTCGCGCCGGGAGTTCCCTGCGCTTGCGCTAAGCGCGCGACTGGCAGCAGCGGGAGCGCGGCGGTTCCCACCAGTATCGCACCGAGCTTAGCGAGGTAAGAACGCCGTGATGTTTGGTTGGCAACGTGTCGGGCGGAAGTCTCAATGATTTCGTCAATCCAAGTTCTATTTCTCATGCGTCCCTCGATAACGTAAAAAGAGGCTAGCGTCAGTTACCGGTCTATTTCAGCCGAGTGCGAGGTACTCCTGAAGCGTGGCCACCTTGAGTCGCTTGGCCTCAAAGAGGCTTTCGACGTGCTCACGATTGTTAGTCAATCCTTGGGAAACGAGTACACCGTGCTCGTCCAGCAGGACGCCGTAGGGCAACTTCGCGACGTGGAAGGTTAGGCCGAGTTCTGTGGAGACGATGTATGGAAAATCACGCAAGCCTTTCTCCAGTCGGAACTTGGCATGATCCGCCGACTTGCCGTCGCTCGCGAAGAGGACTCGTAACCATGACGCTTCCTGTCGGGCGATAGCCGTCACCGCCGGAATCAGCTTGGCGCATATCGGGCAATCCGGCGCCACGAACATGACCAGAGTGCATAGCGGACCGGCCGAAGGGCCTCCGATGGAAATGTCCTTCCCGTCGATCGTGCGCAGGGCCATGTTCGGCGCAGGATCGCCGACTTTCACTCCCTCGCTAATCATCAGAGCGCCCGCTGGCGCAATGCGCTGATGCAGAATGCCGACCTGACGGACCAGCGCCAACAATACCGCAGCTAGGCCGATGATGACGATCCATTGCAGGATCAGGACGGCCATGAGAGCAGGACTCATCAGTAATTCCTCCGTGCCGGACCGGCGAAGACCAGCGCATGATTGGCAGCTGCATAAAGAAGCACAGCGGCTATAGTTGCAAAAATGATCGATGCGATGTCCATGATGGACAGCTCTCGATGCGTCACGGGTAGTGCAGCGGCAATTGCTATCAGGGCGAGAACGCCGTTACGAATGACCAGTGCCGACTCTACCGGTTGTGGCTGTTTGCCCCAATTGCAGCCGCAGTCAGGCAGATCATTATCGCGCAGAAGGTTTATTGTCATCGCAAGCGCGTACAGTAATAAAGTTCCACTCGCGAGCACTGCGGCAATCCGCCCATCACCGGGTAGCAGGCAGGCCGCGACGATGGCGATTTCCAATACTACCACCGCCAAGGAGAGCGGCCTCTCGATGCCAGGCAGGGGTGCGCCCAACCCGCGCATGTACTGGCCGACGGTCTGTTGGAATTCTGAAATGTTCCAGAGCTTGTGCGTTACTCCAGTTGAGAATAGGAGCGCTATGGCGGTACGCAAGGTGTCGGCGAGCGTAATGTCCAGCTGCATGATAACGCCTATTCGACTGGCTGGAGAATGTTGGGGTAACTAGGAAAGGGGATCTCGTGCAGTAGCTTCCCCGTCGCGGCTTCCTGAATCGTAAATGCAACGTGATACAACGAACTCGAGTACAGCAGGGGTGAATCATCCTGGCTGACGGCAATTGCGTCCACTAGGTTCTTTAGCGGAATTCGCTGCAATCTGTGGTGCGTCTTTAGATCGAAAACCCAAACCTCCGTACCTGGCTGACGGTGGATATCCGAGCCGTTGAGCTTAGGCTTAAGGTCGGATGGATGCATGAGCACGTACAACTTCTGCTGTCGGTGATGCACAGCCAAGGTCTCCATGGGCTGGCCGGGAATCCATGTCCGGTCGCCTTCCTTCTCGGAGACGCTCCAAACAGCTGCGGACTTGAAATCCATGCCGGAAACATCCACAGCGTGAATCTGGCCGAGGTGGGAAACGAAGTACCAAGTGTTGCCAGACCTCACTGCGGACTCATGTAAAGGATCAGTCTCCGGGTCAAAAAACTTAGGATAGCGTTTGCGGCTGGTTTCTTTGCCGTCCTCACTTAAAGTAATCGCAAGCAGGCTGCCGTCGCCGCACATAGCGAAAAACCGTCGGTCACTGACCGGCATTGCGTTGATGCAGCCCGCTGTTTCCAGCTCGCCAATGTACTTGTTCGCCATGACATCCACGATGCCGATGGATGCAGCGGGTGACAGGAGTTGCAACAACATGAATCGGTTGTCATCCGTCAGCGCGAAGTGATTCATATCCTGGAAGCCGCGAATTGTCTTCGGTGGCACCACGATCTCGCGCAACGGATTGAGAGTATGAGGGTCGTATGTCGTTACAACGTCTGTGCGCTGCCCTCGGAAGCCGCGCGACATGAACATTGCGGCGTTGTAAATTGCCGTGTCCGTCCACAATAGACGCGCACCTTCCCAGCCGGTATCGATCATCCCAAGGATGGTTGCCGTATCTGCGTCGTAGAGGACCGACCGGCCGTAGTTTCCACCTTGATAGTCACCTACCCACACCCAATGGGCGCCAGGTGGCTTCTGCGGTAGCGTGACGTTGGGTGGTGACTGGGGCAGGGCGACTGGCGCCGCATCCACGAGCGCAATGAAGGAGGCCGCGGCGGCCAGTACAGCCAGCGGGGCCAGGTGTCTCATACACGAGCCGTTTGTCATCGTCAAATCCTCAGGCGGCAGGGGCGCGGATCGCGTTGTCCAAAATCTAACGGGTCGTCCCGTTTACAACTGTCCGATAACGGAAGCGCCTTCGATAAACGAGGTGACTTCGCGTATTGCGGCGCAGCATTCCAGACGTCGAGGCCGTTGCACGCAGGGTCGGACTGCTGTATAAAATCTAACGAGCGTTAGGTTAAAGTGGGATGTGCGCGGGCTCGACCGTTCTTTCAGGGGGAAGTGGGACCATGAATTCCGCAGCGACGGACGATATCCAAGTCCCGCGATCATTCGCGTACACAGCACTCGAAACGACGGATGCTGATCAGCACAGCGTAGCGATCCCCGAGTGCGCGCATGTCTACGAGCCGGTAGGGCGCGCACCCTTCCGAGGGCGAGTCTCCGAGCTGCTGCTAGGGCCGGTGCACTTACTGCGGGACCAAGTCTCGAATCCCTTCGGATACGAGGGAGCCGGTTGGATGGGGGCCCACGTGTTTTTCTCGTTCCTGCCCTCGTCGGGCACAGCGTTCTCCCATGGACGGCAGATCCATCAGAACACTATTGTCACTTATCCCCCTGACCATCGCTATCGAACATTTTGTAACGGTCCGATCGATTGCGTCGCAGTGTCAATCCGCGAACACGCTTTGGCGGAAGAATTGTGCCGGTTTGCCGGTGAAGGTATCCCATCGCTGAAACACGCTCATTTCATTGCGGACCCCGACTGCGTTGATCGCTTCCAGCATGGTATCGCCGGGCTCCTCTCGGAGGTCGCCGCGATGCCGGACTTGATCGAAGACTGCGTTTGGCGTCAGTCGGCAAAAGACAGTATGCTTGGTCTGTTATTCGACCTCGTCTACTTCGCATCTGCCGAGCCGCAAAAGCTGCCGCCGCCCACGACGCGCTCGTACATTGTCGACAAGGCCATCGAGTACATGCTTTCAAACGTTGCATGCCTCCCGGCCGAATTGAAGGACGTATGTAAGACGCTGAGAGTATCGCCCCGAACACTCCGTTACAGCTTCGAGAAAGTTGTAGGCGTATCACCGGGCCACTACCTGCTGTCGCTGCGGCTGCGGCGTGTGCGACAGGAACTGGTAGAAGGGAGCGGCGTCACCGGTATCCACCGCGTGGCCCAACGTCACGGCTTTGGTCACATGGGACGCTTCGCGTTGTTCTATCGGCAAGCCTTTGGCGAAAAGCCGTCGGAGACGTGTCGGCGCGCAACCGGAGGAAGGAGCAGCGCTCGTGGAAGCTCGTGTGCTCCGATGACCCGCTGAATGGCAATGGTGGGCGGTCGAACCTCGCGCTGCGCCGGGACGGTCTGCGGTGGCGGGGTTGCGGCCGAACAGGCCACCGTGTTACCTCTCTGTGTAATTGCTGAGCGCTTCGTCCGGGAGTCGCGACTCGATTACGTCGGCTAGGCTCAACCGGCCAAGCCGTCATTGATCCATGCCTTAGATTTGTCACCCGCTGCCCGCTTCCGGCAGTGGAACATCGCATTCGCGCAGAGCATTCGCACGATGATGCGTGGGCTCCCCACGCCATAGAGTTACGGTCGTCGTGCGTCCATGGATCTGCCGTTACCGCGCTGCGCAGTTGTACGCTCAGGGCATGTGCGGCGTCCACCCAGCCGCCTCTCGGAACATCGTCCGGCGATACTGCGGCCGTCGCACAGGTCAAGCAAAACGTGAAGGCCGCCATCGACGCCCGCGACTCGAGCAGAGTCGCACAGATATTCGTCGCAAATGCTGTAGCGATGGTGCCCAATCTAGACGCCGTTCACCGGCGCGCTGCGATCGGTGGATTCTATTAGGACTTTTCGACGCCTACTCTGCGTATTCCGGTGAAGTTGACCGGCCATTCCGCCGGAACGTGACCGGCGATTCCGCCGAGTCGGCGCTGTAGTTGTTTTCTACTCGGATCGGTCACGATCCGTCAAGATTTAAGCCTTTGTGGAGGTCTTTGCCTTAGCGGTTTGCTTGGCGGCTTCGCGCTCGCGCATCGATTCTTTCGCCTCGAGATGGATCCGATGTGCCCGGTGGATCAGCCGATCCAGGATCGCGTCCGCAAGAGTCGGATCACCGAACACGGCAGAGAACCCCTAAACTCGAGCGATTGATATCTACGATCAAGGTGATGGAGCCGACCCATCCCTTGTTCGGAAAGACGCTAAAGCTGCTCTCTGAGCGATGCAGTCGTG
>Ga0182030_10003438_pt1 | contig 33784 bp, 36 predicted proteins | sample 812S3MmetaG_FD_121299 | JGI IMG/M metagenome (GOLD analysis project Ga0182030, IMG submission 121299) | Permafrost microbial communities from Stordalen Mire, Sweden - 812S3M metaG (Illumina Assembly) | ecosystem: Environmental > Terrestrial > Soil > Wetlands > Permafrost | place: Sweden...
AGCCAAGACTCAGACAAAAACATCCGCCCCACGCCCTCCTGCAAAAATAAAAATAAAAGATAGCGATAAAGACGGCATCCCTGACGATAAAGACCTTTGCCCGAATGTAAAAGGCCTTGCAAGATATAATGGCTGCCCGATACCGGATACCGATGGCGATGGCATTGATGACGAGCATGACTCCTGCAAAACAGTTCCGGGCGTTGCAAAATATCATGGCTGCCCTGTGCCTGACACAGATGGTGATGGTATTGATGATGAGCACGACTCGTGCAAAACAGTTCCGGGCATTGCAAAATACCATGGTTGCCCTGTACCGGACACGGATGGCGATGGCATTGATGATGAGCATGACTCCTGCAAAACAGTTCCCGGAGTAAAAGAGAACAATGGCTGCCCTGCAATAAAAAAAGAGATAAAAGAAAAAGTGAATTACGTTGCGCATAATATTCTTTTTGCGACTGCAAGTGACAGGCTCACCACTGAATCTTATTTAGGGCTAGATGATCTGGCGGCTATTCTGAAAAAAAATCCTGAATTGAAAATATCTATAGAAGGATATACTGATACAACAGGCACACCTGAACGCAATATCATTCTGTCACAGAAAAGAGCCGATGCCGTTAAAAGCTATCTGGTATTTAAAGGGATTGGTGCCAGCCGGGTAATCGCAATCGGGCATGGGCAGGAACAGCCCATTGCAGATAACAGCACGGAGGAGGGACGGTCAGCAAACAGAAGAGTGGAACTTAAACTGACCTCCAATCAATAACATGCCGCCGAATAATCTGAAGTTTTAACATTAATATAAACCACCGATGAGGGAAAACGCATCAGTGGTTTGTTATTTATTCATTAGTTTTATTGCTTATTTTTTTTGAAAAAACTGTTCATTTTCCTTGAACAGGCTTCTATAGAAATTGTTATCTACTAAATAAAAAACAAAAAATGAAGAGCAGATTGAAATGGTTGTTGTGCCCGTTGGCTTTAGTGTTGATTTCATACCAGATTGCCTTTTCCCAAGGGAATGCAGCAAAAACAGAATTGCCAAAAGGATGGCATCTGATGGATAAGGAGCAAGATGGTTTCGAAGGTATCAGCCTGAATAAGGCGTATGAGTTTGTGAAAGAAAAAAACCTGAAAAGCAAACAGGTAATTGTTGCAGTAATTGATTCTGGCATTGACACACTTCACGAAGATCTGAAAGCTATTCTTTGGACAAACCCAAAAGAAATTCCAGGCAATGGCATTGATGACGATCATAACGGGTATGTTGACGATATCCACGGATGGAATTTTATAGGCGGAAAAGATGGCACGAACGTGAAAGACGATTCCCAGGAAGAAGCCAGGGTGTATTATAAATTCAAAGAAAAATTTGAGGCGAAAGATCTCAATCCGGCATTACTGAAGGGCGATGACCTTTACGACTATAATATGTGGTTAAAAGCAAAGAAAGCAATCATGGGAGATAATGTAGCTGAAAGTGCGGCTGACCTGTTGATCCTTAAACGCTTTCTGGCAACAGCTTTACGAAGCGACAGCATCCTTCAAAAGGAAATGAACAGGCAAGAGTACACGGGCAATGACCTGGATACATTTGAAGTGAGCTCCCCGGAAGCCAAAAAAGCCAAAGCCATTCTGATTTACATGTTCAAGGCCGATAAGATAATGGACATAACAAACAAAGAATACCTTAGCGATTTCTCAGAAATAGTTGACAGGGATGAAAAGAAAGCAGAAGTAAAGGAAAATGCCCCTAAGAACTACAGGCATGATATCGTGAAAGATAATGAAGATGATTTTAATGACAAGTATTATGGCAACGATGATATCATGGCTGGCGATCCGATGCATGGAACGCATGTCTCTGGCATCATTGCAGCAGAAAGAGACAATGGCAAAGGCATGAATGGCATTGCGGATAATGTGAAGATCATGATGATACGGGCGGTGCCTAATGGCGACGAGCATGATAAAGATATTGCACTCGCTATCCGCTATGCAGCAGATAACGGAGCAAAAGTGATAAACATGAGTTTTGGAAAACATCTTTCACCATATAAAAAATGGGTGGATGAAGCAGTTAAATATGCAGAGAGCAAAGGTGTTTTGCTGGTAGAAGCAGCAGGCAATGACAATGCGAACCTTGACAGCGCTGAGAATTTCCCCAGCCCTGTGTTCAAAGATTCAAAAACCACTGCACCTAACTGGATAACCGTAGGTGCCAGCAGCGACCCACTTGCAGAACCGGGATTTAAAAGCTATACTGCATCATTTTCAAACTATGGAAAAAACGAAGTAGACGTTTTTGCCCCGGGAACTAAAATCTATTCAACGCTTCCCGGCGGGAACAAATATGGCAATCTTGCAGGAACCAGCATGGCAGCGCCTATTGTTACCGGGGTAGCTGCATATATAATGGAATATTACCCAAACTTCACACCCGAGCAAGTAAAATATTGCATTGTAAAATCCGCTACGCCCCCACCCGGAAAAGTAAAGAAGCCCGGAACAGAAGATGAATTGGTAAATCTTTCCGATATCAGTATTTCAGGTGGCATTGTGAACGCTTACGAAGCCATCAAATTAGCCTATTCATTAAATGCAGAACTCAAAAACAAAGAAATGCCAAAATCAACGCTGAAGAATAAAAAGGATTGAGGAACAGAAAAATAATTTTAAGTTGCCCTGCCCGTGCAGGGCATTTCTTTTTTTACATTTACAATAAAAATGGTCACCCAAAAAAATGCAGTTGCTGCGGATTTCTATAATAAGTATATCAATGCTGTGAACGAAGAGGATGTGGTAAAAGCATTAAAAAAAAATGCAAAAGAATTTAAAGAACTTCTGAAAAAGATCCCTCAAAAAAAAATTGATCATGCATATGCAGAAGGCAAGTGGACGATCAAAGAGTTGTTGCAGCATGTTATAGATGCAGAAAGGGTGTTTGCTTACAGAGCGCTTCGCTTTGCCAGAAAAGACGCTACTCCCCTCGCCTCTTTTGATGAGAATGCATGGACGGTCAGCGCAAAAACTTCAACACGGAAATGGAACGATGTCGTTAAAGAATTCAAAGCAGTAAGGAAATCTACAGAATTATTGTTTGAGTCTTTTGATGATGATCAATTGCTCTCGGCCGGAACTGCCAGCAACAATAAGGTTAATGTCGTCGCATTGGGTTTCATTGCTGCAGGGCATGTTGCCCACCATGCAGGTATCATCAGGGATAGATACCTGTAGTAACCCGGATGTGATTTCTATTTACCATAATCAATCGAGATTGACAGCAGGCATTGAAATAAAATTCCCTCAAAAAAGAATCGCCCGCATAGCGGTCAGCTTTTTCTTCTTCTTAGCAGGCCTGTGTTTTTCCACTTGGGCGTCGCGTATCCCCAATATCCAGCAAAAATTGCACCTTAGCAATGCAGCACTGGGCGGCGTTTTGCTTGGCTTGCCGGCAGGCCTTTTAACTTCTCTCCCTATTGCAGGTTGGCTCGTAGCTAAGTTCAGCAGCAGGCCGGTACTCATTACTGCCGGGATTCTTTACGGATGCATATTACCGTTATTAGGCCTCGCGGCGCAAACATGGCAACTGGTCGCATGCCTTTTTTTATTTGGCATGAGCGGCAACATGCTCAACATCGCGATGAACACGCAGGCGATCGGCACAGAAGCTTTGTATGAGCGAACAATCATGGCGTCTTATCATGGCCTGTGGAGCCTGGCCGGCTTTTCCGGCGCAGCTATAGGCACAGTGATGATTGGTTTTGGCATTGTTCCCTATCAGCACTTTCTTGTCATCACCTTCATCGCAATATCGATCACATTGATCAATGCACAGTTTTTATTAAGGAAAGAGACCAACCGGAGCGAACACCAGCCCATCTTTGCAATGCCCGATAAATCGCTGATCACGCTTGGCATCATTGCATTCTGCAGCATGATCTGCGAAGGCGCCATGTTCGACTGGAGCGGTGTGTATTTTCAGAAAGTGATACAACCGCCGCAGGGGTTGGTTGCAGCCGGTTATACTGCGTTCATGGCCACTATGGCATCTGGCCGTTTTATAGGCGACTGGTTCGCCACGAAAAAAGGGATCAAAATCATGCTGCAGATCAGTGGCGCTTTAACTGCAATGGGATTGCTGATCGCTATTATCTTCCCTTATCTGATCACAGCTATTATAGGTTTCTTGTTTGTTGGAGCCGGCGTGTCATCGGTTGTTCCGCTGGTTTACAGCGCAGCGGGAAAGTCAAAAGTGTTATCTCCAGGATTAGCATTAGCAGCCGTTTCAACAATTGGATATCTCGGCTTCTTATTTGGCCCGCCGTTTATCGGCTTTATTGCCCAGGCAAGTAGTCTCAGGGTCTCGTTAGGGCTTATTGCCATTATGGGCTTGGCTATCACGGTGATGGCTACACGAAGCAAGTTTGAAAGCTAATTACCTTAATAAAAAAAGACCGCCCCAAAGGCAGTCTTTTTTAGTCGGGACGACAAGATTCGAACTTGCGACCCCTAGCACCCCATGCTAGTGCGCTACCGGGCTGCGCTACGTCCCGAACTTTCCAGAGGATAAACTGTATTTCAACAATACCGCGGGGTTGCAAATGTAGTTAAAATTTCTGTTCACTGAAATCAAGCAACAAACCTTATCTTCGCGCAATTCTTGCTTCGATGGATATCCTCATAAAACAGGCGCACATTATTGACCCCTATTCTTCGCACAACGGAACTATTAAAGATATTTTTATTCAGTATGGCATCATCAAAAAAATAGAGGCTTCAATCAATGAGGCTGCTAATAAAGTCATCAACTACCAAAATCTTTATGTCTCTTCTGGCTGGGTAGATATCTTTTCCAATTTCAATGATCCCGGCCATGAATACAAGGAAACACTGGAAACAGGTGCGAATGCAGCAGCAGCCGGCGGCTTTACAGATGTGTTTGTGATACCGGATACAAAACCCGTTGTTGACAGCAAGGCGCAAGTGGAATATGTGCGACAAAAGTCAAAGTCGCTGCCAGTAAATATTTATCCAATCGGAGCTGTTACAAAAAATGCGGAGGGCAAAGACCTTGCAGAGATGTACGATATGAAAAGCAACGGCGCTGTAGCATTTAGCGATGGGATGAACCCCATTCAATCTGCCGGGCTATTGCTGAAAGCATTGCAATATATCAAAGCTTTCAACGGCGTGATCATTCAGATTCCCGATGATAAAAGCGTTGGAGCTAACGGGCTGATGAATGAGGGCATCATCTCTACACAGCTTGGGCTGCCTGGAAAGCCGATGATGGCAGAAGAATTGATCATAGCCCGCGATATTAAGCTGGCACGGTATGCGCAATCAAAAATCCATTTCACGGGTGTCACTTCACCGAAATCTCTGGAATATATCAAACGCGCAAAAGATTCCGGTGTTGAAGTAACTTGCTCTGTAACTCCCTATCATTTATTTTTCAGCGATGAAGATCTGACAGGCTATGATACCAATCTCAAAGTATATCCGCCATTGCGCACAAAGAAAGATATCGGCACTTTGAGAAATGCAGTGATTGACGGTACTATCGACTGCATTGCAACGCATCACCTGCCCCATGAATACGATAGCAAAGTGCTGGAGTTTGAATATGCTAAATATGGCATGATCGGGCTTGAAACTTGTTATGCTGTTGTCAATACCATTTTCCCTCAACTGAATTCTGAACGATTAATGAGCCTGATGGGCAGCAATGCAAGAGGTATTTTTAACCTCAGACAAAACACTATTAGTGAAGGCCAGGTTTCTTGCATCTCGCTATTCGATCCGTCATCCACTTACAAAGTTGAAGAAAAAGCATTTAAATCAAAATCAAAAAACTCTGCATTCACGGGAAAAGAACTTACTGGGAAAGTGATAGGGATTATTAATGGAGAGAAACTGTTTTTGAATAATTAATCATTCAACCAAAAACAACTTCAATATGGAACAGAAAGTTACCACGCCCGTTGTAAAAGGGCTAATAATCACGCTGGTTCTTGCCCTCATAGACCTCATAGGAGGGTTCGCTCACTTGAAAATGGAGACCTGGTTCAAATGGTCGTCTACTGTGGTTTTAGTGGCAGCCATCATCTGGGTTTGCATTAATTACGGATCTCAATTAAAAGGCAACACAACCTTCGGCAATGTGTTTGCACATGGTTTTAAGACAAGCGCCGTAGTAGCCTGTTTGCTCATCCTTTATACCCTGCTTTCCATTTATATTATCTTTCCTGAAACCAAAGATCTGGCAATAGAAGAGGCGAGAAAACAAATGGAAGCAAAAGGAAATATCCCCGATGCAACAATTGATCAGGCACTGGAAATGACAAGAAAATTCTTTCTGCCATTTGCCATTGGAGGTGTTTTAATTGGCACATTGTTAGTAGGTGTTATCGCTGCGTTGATCGGTGCAGCAGTTACAAAGAAAAACCCTAATGCAGAATTGGATAACCAATTTAAATAAGCGATTTCAGAATGGATGTATCAATCATAGTCCCTGTCTTTAACGAAGATGAATCACTGCCTGAACTCTGCGCATGGATTGTTCGCGTGGTGAATGCAAATCATTTTTCTTATGAGATTATTTTCATTGATGATGGCAGCACGGATGATTCATGGGAACAAATTGAAACGCTTCGCTCCGCTAATGACAACGTGAGAGGCATCAAATTCCAGCGCAACTATGGCAAATCAGCCGCGCTGAACGAGGGTTTCCGGGCAGCGCACGGAGATGTAGTGATCACCATGGACGCAGATATGCAGGACAGCCCCGATGAAATACCTGCACTGCACCGTATGGTGATGGAAGATAAATATGATATCGTGAGCGGATGGAAAAAAGTGCGGCACGATCCGATTTCAAAAACAATACCTTCCAAATTTTTCAATTGGGTCACTGCAAAAGTCTCCAAGATAAAATTGCACGATTTCAATTGCGGGCTGAAAGCATATAGACTGAAAGTTGTAAAAAGCATCGAAGTATATGGAGAGATGCATCGTTATATCCCACTACTTGCAAAATGGGCAGGCTTCAGAAAGATCGGAGAAAAAGTAGTCATTCATAATGCGCGCAAATATGGCAAATCGAAATTCGGCACTGGAAGATTGATCACAGGCGGCCTTGACCTCGCTTCCATTTTATTTGTTGGCAAATATGGCAAGCGGCCAATGCATTTGTTCGGCACCTGGGGAGCTTTTTTTTTCCTGCTTGGCTTTGCGCTCAGCATTTATCTGGTGATCACAAGATTGCTGCATCCTGAGATAGGGTTGAGCAACCGCCCACCATTTTACATTGCATTAACGGTGATGATCATAGGAAGCCAATTATTTTTAGCGGGCTTCGTAGCCGAATTAATTTCCCGCAATGCTCCAGGACGAAACAGTTACCTGATTGAGAAGAAAGTGGGAATTGATTAATTTGAAAATTACTCAATTACTCAATGGCTCAATTTTATAACATTTGGGAACTACATACAGGCATTTTCAATTTGAGCTATTTGCAAATTTTCACATTATAAACGTTGAAAAAAAGTATCATCATCATCGGCCCCGCTTATCCGCTTCGGGGCGGCCTTGCAACCTTTAATCAGAGACTGGCAAAAGAATTTTTGGATGAAGGCTATGATTGTTCCATTTATTCATTTTCGCTGCAATACCCGTCGTTCCTGTTTCCCGGCACCACGCAATTTTCATCGGAGCCTGCGCCTGAGGGATTGAAAATAGTTTCAAAAATAAATTCGGTCAATCCGCTTAGCTGGGTAACAGTAGGGAATGAACTAAAGAAACTGAAACCCGATATTATCGTTGTACGATACTGGCTTCCTTTCATGGGGCCTGCATTGGGGAAGATATTAAGAACCGTCCGCAAGAACCACCATACAAAGATCATTGCCATCACTGACAATATATTGCCACATGAAAAACGCCCCGGCGATATTGCTTTCACAAAATATTTTTTGAAAAGCCCTCATGCTTTCATCACCATGAGCGAAAAAGTAATGAATGACCTGCGAAAGTTTGAAAAAACAAAACAAGCAAAACAGGTGCTTCATCCTTTATATGATAATTTCGGAGGAATCATTTCAAAGCAAGAAGCAAGAACACACCTGCAATTGAATCAGGATGAAAAAATCATTTTGTTCTTTGGGTTTATCCGAAAATACAAAGGGCTGGATATTTTGCTGGAAGCAATGGCTGATGAAAGAATCCGATCATCCAACATAAAATTGCTGGTCGCAGGAGAATTTTACGAAGACGAAAAATCATATAAAGAACTCATTGATAAATTACATATAAGTGGTTCCCTGATTCTCAAAACAAATTTTATTTCCGACGGCGAAGTGAAATATTATTTGTGCGCAGCAGATGCGGTGGTGCAGCCCTACCGCAATGCAACACAAAGCGGTGTCACGCCCCTCGCCTATCATTTCGAAAAGCCCATGATCGTTTCCAACGTGGGCGGATTGCCAACATTGGTGCCCCATGAAAAAGTGGGATTGGTCGCAGAGCCTGATCCCACATCCATCGCCGATGCTATCCTTCGCTTTTACGAATTAGGTGCGGATTATTTTATTCCCCATCTTCGCGTAGAAAAACAAAAATATTCCTGGCAAAACCTTATAAAAACCATCACAGACTTAGCCAATGATATACAGAAGTAAAGCTCCTTTGCGTATTGGCCTTGCAGGCGGAGGCACTGATGTGAGCCCTTACAGTGAGCTATATGGTGGCGCAATCCTTAACGCAACGGTCTCACTATTTGCATCTGCCAATATTGAGCCATTGCAGGAAAACGCTATCATTCTCGAAGCGCTTGACAGAAAAGAAGAACATCGTTTCGAATGGAGCAATGAACTGCCCATCAACGGAAAACTCGACTTGCTGAAAGGTGTTTACAACCGTATCCAAAAAGAGTATGCATTGCCGTTAACTGGTTTTAAGTTATCTACTTTTGTAGATGCCCCTGCTGGTTCCGGCCTTGGCACATCATCAACTTTAGTAGTCGCTATCATCGGCGCATTCACAGAAATGCTACGCCTGCCGTTAGGCGAATATGATATTGCACATCTTGCATACGAAATTGAAAGAGTGGACCTGAAAATGGCCGGCGGTAAGCAGGATCAGTATGCGGCAACATTCGGGGGCGTGAATTTTATGGAGTTTTACGGAGAAAATAAAGTGATCGTGAACCCGCTACGGGTGAAACAACAATACCTGTTTGAACTGGAAAATAATTTGTTGTTGTATTACACTGCTACCAGCCGGGAATCTGCCAAGATCATTGAAAAGCAAAGCCAGAATGTAGTTGATAATAAAGGAAAATCCATCGAAGCGATGCATCAGCTAAAGCACCAGGCACAACTGATGAAAGAAGCATTGCTGAAAGGCAGGCTGCATGAGATCGGCGAAGTGCTTGATTTTGGCTTTCAGCAAAAAAGGCAAATGGCAGAAGGCATATCCAACAGTTTTTTGGAAGAGATTTATGAAACAGCAAAAAAAGCCGGTGCAACAGGTGGCAAAATATCAGGCGCGGGCGGCGGTGGATTCATGATCTTTTATTGCCCCGGGATTACCAAGTATAATGTGATGGACTCTCTTGCTAAATTTGGAGGCCATTGCAAGCAATACCAGTTTGTGGATCATGGGTTGACCACGTGGACTATTTAAATAGTTTCGGGTTTACAGTTTCGAGTTTATAGTTTGTGGTTCTTAAATTCAAAAATGTTATGAAGGATAAAATAAAAAATATCATCAGTGAATCCGTGGCAGTGAAGAACAAAGTGCTGCAGGACGAAAAGCTGATCGTTACGATTGAGAAAATAACGGAAGCCATTGTAGCGACTTTAAAAAATGACAAGCGCATTTATTTCTGCGGCAATGGCGGCAGCGCTGCGGATGCGCAGCATCTCGCTGCTGAATTCTCCGGAAGGTTTTATACTGACCGCGATGCATTGCCTGCTGAAGCTTTGCACTGCAACACTTCTTACCTAACGGCAGTTGCCAATGATTACAGTTATGATGTGGTATATGCGCGGCTCATCAAAGGCATTGCGCACGAAGGAGATGTGCTGGTCGGGCTTTCCACTTCGGGCAATTCAAAAAACATATTACATGCCTTTGAAACTGCCCGGGAGAAGAAAGTAGTAACTGTGGGTTTCACTGGTGATACAGGTGGAAAGATGAAAGACCTGAGCGATTACCTGATCAACGTTCCTTCCAAAGATACGCCGCGCATCCAGGAGTCTCATATACTCATCGGACATATCATCTGCCAGTTGGTGGAAGAAAAATATTTTACCCCTAACCCATAAAGGGGATTTATGAGCATGCCCATCAAAGAAGCGATTATATTGGCAGGTGGATTGGGAACAAGGTTGCGATCTGCCGTTCCGGATCTTCCCAAATGTATGGCTCCGGTTGCCGGGAAACCTTTCCTCCATTATGTAATATCTTATTATCAAAGCCAGGGAATAGAGAAATTTATTTTCTCTCTGGGTTACATGCATGAAATAATTGAGGAATTTCTGAGCAGGGAATTACTAATTTCTAATTATCAATTATCCATTGAAGAAGAACCTTTGGGCACAGGAGGCGCCATCCGGCTTGGATGCGAAAAAGCTACGAAGAAAACTGTACTGGTACTAAACGGTGACACTTTCTTCAAGATAAAAATAGACAAGCTCTCTTCATTTCATGATATGTGCGGCGCTGATTGCACGCTTTCATTAAAGCCAATGAAGAACTTTGACCGCTATGGCTTGGTTGAATTGAACCAAGATGATTCCATCAGAGATTTCCAGGAAAAGAAATATTATCAAAGCGGTTTTATCAATGGCGGCGTATATGCCTTGCATGCAGCCAGATTTTTAGAAGAAAGGCTGCCTGAAAAATTTTCTTTCGAAACGGATTATCTGGAAAAGTTTTATACATCGCGGCGCATGTTTGGCGTAGGACAGGATGAATACTTCATCGACATCGGCGTTCCGGAAGATTATGAAAGGGCGCAAGTAGAAATGAAAAATGAGGAATAAGGGACAAGAAGCAAGGAATCAAAACTCACAGAATTATGCTGGACTTACATTCAATCAATAAAAAATGGACGTTATTCTTAGATCGTGACGGAGTCATTAATCACGAGAAAGACCAGGACTATGTATATAACTATGATGAATTTATTTTTTACGACGGCGTATTGGAAGCAATGAAGCTTTTTGCAGAAATATTTTCAACCATTATCGTCGCCACCAACCAACGCGGTGTATCCAAGGGCCTGATGACCGAAGAAGACCTCCAAGACCTTCACAGAAATATGCAGCTCGATATCGAAAATGCCGGCGGAAGAATTGATGGAATTTATTACAACACGGCCCTGACCAATGAGCACCCTATGCGTAAACCACAACCGGGAATGGCTTTGCAGGCAAAAAAAGATTTCCCGGGAATTCATTTTTCTCAATCCATCATGGTGGGCAACAATGTAAGCGATATGCTTTTTGGCCGCAATGCCGGCATGCACACCGTGTTCCTCCGCACCACCAGCCCCGACCTGGAACTTCCTCACGATGCCATTGACTTATTTTTCGACAACCTGATTGATTTTGCAAAAGCTTTGCATAAAGCATAAAATTTTGCAGGAATTCCTTCGTTAGCCCAATGCCCTCGGTTAACAATTGTAATTTTGTTCATAAACAAGTCAACATAATGGCTCAGCTTTTAAAAAAAAACAGTATCAGGTTATTGCTTGCCTTCTTTTTGTGCGCACTGATGCATAGCAGCTTTGCGCAGAGGCTTTCATCTGCACAGAAAAAAGAATTTGCAAAAAGAGAAGATTCCATCAAAAATGTGGCTTACAATATCGTTTTTGCTGAAGAAACCGAAGATCGCTTTCGCGCAGATAGTTTTTTTGTGCGCATGCTGGTGCGCTCGCTGAAAATCAAAAACTCCTTCTACTACCCTTTCGATTCGCTGATAACAATCTCTAAACTATATGCGCCGGACAGCAGCTTCCGCATTTTCACCTGGCAGTTGAAGAAAGATGCCTACACTTATTTTCAGCATGGCGCCATTCAGATGCGCACAGATGATGGCTCGCTAAAACTAATCCCGCTTCACGATGCCTCCCAGTTTTCCACACACCCCGAAGATTCTGTAAGAACGCCCAACAACTGGATCGGCGCTATTTATTACCGCATTGTCATGAAGGCTTTCAACGGTAAAAAATATTATACCCTTCTTGGCTTTGATGATTACAGTGTGAGCAGCTCAAAAAAATGGATGGAGGTACTTACCTTCAACAGCGCAGGCGAACCTGTTTTCGGCGGCCCCTATATTTCCTTCCGCGACGATACCGCCAGAAGGCCATCACAAGCACGTTACTTTATTGAATTCAAGAAAGAAGCAGGCACCACCTTCAATTACAATCCGGAAATGGACATGATCATTTATGACGACCTCATCTCGGAATCTGATGAGCCCAATCATAAAGACACCTATGTGCCGGATGGGGATTTTCAGGGTTTTAAATGGCAGGACGGGCAATGGGTGCATGTGCCGAAAGTTTTTAATTATAAGTTGAAAGATGGAGAGTACCCCAAAGACAGCCCGCTGCGCGATGACAATGGCAATCTGGATGAAAACAAATTGATCCAGCAATCGCAAAAGAACCAGCAAAAGACTGATAGCCTGAGAACAAAGAAAAAAGATGGAGGGAATTGAAATCCTTAAAAGCTTTCACATTAGGAAGGGGTTTCACGCAAAGAACGCTACGAGTACGCCAGAGTTTACGAATTGTTGTTGTTTCCTTGTATTCGTTGCCTCGACGCGTGAAGCTTATTTAGCCCCCAACCTCTCACCCGCCCTTTTCCCCTCGCAAAATAATAAGTCTAAAATTGAAAGATTTGGCGTGAAACCCGCTTTGCTTTCGAATACCTGATGGTAGACGGGTCCTTCAAAGCCTGCGTAATTCTTTGGAAGTATCCTGTTCCTGAAATCTGCTACTTCATCCCCATACCTGATCACGAAACTTTCAGTAGCCGAAACCTTTACTTGCAAGTCCAGTTTCCTGACGCTCCATTCAAAACATGCAAGATCCCAGTCCAGCAGAAATTCAAAACGCCTTTCAAATAGCAGGTTCAGTTCGTCTTTATAAAATTCAAACCAGGGAGATTTGTTATAGCAAGACACAATGCTTTTCCAGTGCCCCGACTGCCATTTTTGCGAATTGTTGATCCGCACATCTTTCATCAGTGCTTTTTGATTCCTGCCTTCCTGTAGAGGAATGCTCAATTGTATCAACCCATTGGCCCCGGCAATGATGCAGCGGTTGCGAAAACTCATTTTTTGGTAGGTTTCATATAATTCAAATATAATATTTGAATATTTATACAAATATTTATAAAAGATAACACTTGGAAAATATTGATATTCAGATAAAAAATTCATTAAGTCAAATTTATATAATACTTCAATCACATCATTGAAATAATTCGACTATTGATAAAAATATTCACTTGGTTTAATCGTACTTAAATTTTACTTTAAGTTATTTAATCATATTATAACCAGTTTATTAATTAAATAAATAAAATACTAAATAAATTTCTTAGATTGATATTTTACTTTAAGATGATGAAAATATCAAATTAATAAATAAATTAGTAGGAGAAGTTGCCATAAGCCAGTTTTCAAAATGGACCTGTTCTCCTTTTTCGCAATAAATTGCCTTGGTAAAAATGGAAGCCGCTAATGACTTTGTAATAGCTTTGGCTGCGCTCCTGCCCTGCTTGCCGCATGGTTCAAAAGAAAGACAGAATGGCATGTTTAGTAAAATGAGCCATGAGTGTTTTCCAGCCAGGGCAAAAGATTCAATCATTCGATTCTTTTAATATGACAAGTCTGATAAGTATATTTGAGTTTCGCTCCAGGAAACAAAAACTCAGTATGACCATCTTCAAAGCATTTGTCCGCCTCTGCGTTTTATTACTCCTTTTTTCCGGACGGTCTATTGTCAGTGGCCAGGACAATGTCCCTTTAAATTGCTCCGATGTGAAGAATGGAACATTTAATTATTTCGACCTTGTAAATGGTGAATCAGAAATCTTTATTCGAAAAGGGGATATTCAAAAGGAGATTTTACCAAAGCGAAAAGAAACCCTCTTCTGGGAAGTAAACTGGCTTAATGAATGTACTTACACTCTTACATATCAATCAGGCGCTGAAAACCGAACGGCTGCAGAACAGAAAATTTTAAGAAAACATATCCTCGTGGTTGAGATCATTCATGTTACGGAAGACTACATGACATTCAAGTCTGCGTTTGACAAAATAACGAATCCAACTGTTTTAACTGACACACTATGGATTAAACAAAGACTAACAGTTGCTAACAAAAGCATCACTAACCCCCGTGCAGATAGCATTGCGTCTGTACGAAAAAGGATTCTGGATAGTACACTGGCTTCGTACGCTACGCTGTATATATACCGGCCGAGCAAACTTCTGGACTATGCCGTAAGCTACGATCTCCTGATAAATGGGGAAAAGGCATGCCTGATCACCAACGGATGCAGATATATTTTAACACTTCGAAAACCAGGAATATATAATATAACCGCAAAATTATCAGGGCCAGATCAGACCGTAGTGATAGACGCAAAACCTGGCGGCATTTATTATGTTCAGTGCACAGCCACTTGGGGATTAAAAACCCACAAGGAGGTACACTTAATGGATAATAAGGAAGGCGCTGCAGGTTTTAATTCTTCAGAAAAGGCAAATTGATAAGTTGATGACAGTGGAGAAGCCTGCATTCGCCTCCATGCTGCTAATCAAGGATTGAAATCAATCAAGTATCCATTTCACGAATCCTCAGCGAGGTATGGCTGTTATTTTAAATGAATTGGACTTAAAGACGACCGTTTGTACGAGTCTTAGTGAATAATCTGCTTTTATCAAATGTCAAGTAAGGTTGTCCATAGAGTAGTGTGTGCCAGATAGCTGCAACGAAAAGTAACTATGGCAGATGAAAATAAATCTAATATCTGACAAACCAGCCTTTGGCTTTTACATATTCCCCTTTACATGTTTTATAGTACGCTGACCTGCATAAGTTATCTTATTAAACAAATCCAACTACGGTAGCTGAAGACACCTCTGATCGTAATGAAACTCATTAAACTTCCCAGATATTTCTATTATTTCCAATATATGGAAGTTTATTTATTTGTTCCAATCGTAACTAATTGATAATGAAACCTGAAAAATATGGCAAGGAAATGGACAACATTAAGCAAATCCAATATTACAGAACCAATATCCTGAGAACCCAATTTGAAATCCAATATTATCCGAATTGTCCTGTTAAGATCCAATTTTCGAGAAACTGAAATCCAATATCACAAGAATTACCACATTAGATCCAATGTTCGGGAAACTGAAATCCATTATCACACGAATTGCCTCATTAAAATCCGACTTTAGAGAAACTAAAATCCATTTTCTGTAGAAACCCATTTTTAACAATAACCTTTAAAAATCCAATCAGCATGATTAAAAATTGACTCTAAAGAAATCCAACCCTTGCAAAGAACCAAATTTGAAATGCCTTATTATATCGTAGGAAAACCAGTTTAGTAAAGACTTAAGAAAAAGAGAGCAAACACGATACATCAAGATATTTCAGAAGCTATATGAAAACAGGAGCCCGGCAGGCTCCTTTTTCTATGAATGCAAAACGATCACAAAAGCAACAGGGAGAGCCTCTCGATAATAAAAGATTTCATTAACTTTAATGATAGGTTTGTAATGCGCAGGCAGGCCATACCTAAACTCTTACAAAACCGAAAATTATGAAGCGCCGTTTGTTTCTTCAATTCCCCTTTGTGGCCTCAGCGCTTGCGGCGAAAGCGAACGGATTTCCTCCCTACAGGCCTAACAGAGCTTTTAAGGTTGAAGCAAATAAAGACCGATACCGTGAAGAGCTATTGATCATGGGCGGTAAATTTGACTGTAAAGTTTCTTCGAAAGATACTGATGGCGACTTGCTGATTTATGATACTATCCGGGAGGCCAAAGGAGGTCCTGCCATGCATCTTCACTATGCGCAAGATGAATGGTTTTATATAATGAAAGGCGATTTTATAGTGCAGGTCGGAGAAGAAAAATTTACGCTGACCGCCGGTGACTCGGCTTTTGCACCGAGAACTGTTCCTCATGCTTTCGCTAAAATAAGCGAAGGAGAAGGGCAAATGCTTGTCCTTTTTCAGCCTGCTGGTTCCATGGAAGATTTTTTTCAGCAAATGTCAAAGACAGGCAAAGGCATACCCAAGAATCAAGAGATTGTCATGAAAGAATTGTGGGCAACACATGGAATGAAAATAGTTGGACCGCCGCTGAAATTTTGAAATCATGGAAGCTACAGCATCGAATACAAAAATTGCTCCGATAGGGAGGACATTCCAACATCACTTATTTGCAGGCACCCACTTCTGGTAGCGTTCGACGTTCAATATTCAGCTTTAGTTCATAACTTCAACAAGATATTCTTCGGAGACTTTCTGGCAGGGTGTTCAATGAATTCCCGGTTTTGCAATCGCGCTAAAGTTGTGTATCATGCGGCCAAAGTTTGACGGCCTGATAAGCAAACCAAGTAACGATGAATGGCAGACAGTACAGACGAAGAATCATCAGATAAGGCAGCTATGATTCAATCTGAAAATCTTTCATCTGAAGACACTCTCTCTTTAGATATTAATACTCTAAAACCAGCAGCAGAAAACATGGAAGCACATCATCGCCGCAAGCAGAAAAAAAACTTTCAAAGAATATCAGCCTTAATAAGCTGCTAAAAAAAGCACGAGCTACTTCTTTGGGTTTCGCTGGTGCCATCTGATGATGAAATACTAAAAGCATACATGAGCACAAAAAGCAAAACGATAATTATTATTTCAGGATTGATATCGGTGCTCATGATTTTGGCAATTAAAGACCTGATCAGGCCAATGCATCTGCATTTGTCTGATGCAGGAAAATTTCTTCAGGGAACTTTGCCGAATTTTTTTGCAGCAACAGGATTAACCTGCATCATTTTTTCCAGTATAAAATCGCTGCAGCTATTTCCAAATAAACAGAACGCGATAATTATTTACGGGACCTCTCTTTTTGTGTTTGCCGGACTTACGCTGTGGGAATTCGTCAGATTTTGGTTCGGGCAAATACCAATAGATTACTATGATATTTTGATGACGTTATTTGGGTGCGTGCTAACCGTTATTTTTTTAATGGCGCTGACGAAAGAGCCAAAACAGATCAATGCATAAACTTATTGTATCAGGCTGTCGGAGAAGAGCTGAGCTTCTTCCTTGAGGGTAAAGAATTTCACAAAGTGGCCATACCAAACAATGCTATGAGCAGCATGTTTGATAAAGATTGTTGGCAATTGCGAATGATCCCGGTTGTGTTTTAACAACAAACAAAAGACAGGAACTGCTTCTTCTGCTGAAGCAATTCCTGTTCCTTTTGCTTTTTTAATTAATGCAGCGCAAATGTTTGCCGATATTTTTTTACCACATTAAAATTTTCATAGAATCAAAATGGTTTATATGGCTTATTGTTTGGGTGTAAAATCCGGGCCGAAATAAAGTGTGGCTTCGGTGCTGTTTTGGGATAAGGTAAGGGCTGATGCGTTTTGCGTGCCCCACGTCACTGTATGCGTTATGCCTCCGGAAAAATTCAGCACGAGCTTCACCTGCGTAATTACCCATGTATCATGCCCGTTGGGATAAACGTGGAAGTGTACCAATCCGCCATTATTATTTACAAAATAATCCTGCGTTATATCAGATAATTTATTGGCCTTTAACTGGTCATTCAAATAAATATTAGTAGTCAATGGATCGGTATGCACATTACCATTTGGGAACGCGATATTCAGTGGCCCGGTTTTGTATGCAGATATAAAAAACTCTCCATTGGGTTTTGTTTGTGGGTAATTATCATATCCATTATACCCATTCCCGGTTTTTGCATTACCCGGATACAAGATAACATTATAATGGGTATCAAAGTCCTTATCATCGCCGGGCATCATGCCGGTAGTGTACGATACATAAGCACTCTCCAATTTGGATGCATTGTCGTCTGGCACGCAAGTCCGTTCAGGGAATGCATCGGTAGCACTATTTGAGCCTACCAGATCTCCTGACATATCAAAAAAGCTGTAGCCAATTGGCTTTGCATTTTGGTAAGTAGCTCCTGCAAATACTGCCTTGAGTTGTTTCTCCAGATCTCTTTTATCAAAAGACAAGGTCGTGTTGCCAGGGCCTCCGATCACATAGCAATTGATGGTACTGGATGCTGCTGCGCTTTGGGAAATCTGGTTGAGAGAAAAATTGAAAGTGGCGCCCATCCCACTATATGCTGCTTTGAATTTGTCGGCTTCCTGCGATGAATTAAAAGTGTAAGTCAGGTTTGCCAATACGCGTATCCCATAGCTTACGCCACCGATCACCATCAGGTTGGGAATACTTTCAATTTTAGGATCGGCAAAAAAACCACTATCCTGAGGCGTGGTATTGATGGTATATAATATTTTCCTGGCATCAATTGTCAGGCTCACTGAATTGGATTGCGTGGAACCCTTGTATCCATCGCTGGCACTAAAACCTGAGTAGCTTCCTCCGCCACTCACTTGCAGGCTGGTGGATGCATTATTATCTGTTTCTTCGACCTGATACTGAAAGTCTCCATTGGCGGTTGGCCCTTTAAGCTCATTGATAAGCTTGTCCACAGCATTTGTGGAAGTCGCCAAACCCGGATTATTGACATTCACAAAAGCAGAGCTATTGATGTTTGGATTGTTCAGCACAAAGGTCATAGGAAACCGTCTGCCGACTGTCTCTTTGTAGCTACCATTATAAAAATTGTCAAAAGTGTAAATGGCTCCGGGGTATATAAAAGCAGCTTCTGTGGCATAATCGGAATTTAAGAAGCTGGTGCTATTGGCGGTAAGTGTTACCATAGAACTGGCGCAATCCCATTGAATGCCGTTTTCATTTTTTTTCTCTTTTTTTTCACTCCCTTTCACGGTATGCGAGGCAACGTTCGCGGATTGTCCTCCGAAAGATGGGTTCTTAACCATCTTCAGATGTAATACAGTCCCGTCCGGATATTTGATATCTTTTTTGGCGGTCTCGTCAAATGTTTTGGGGTGCTTGGATTGTTGCTTTGCATATGCTGTTGTTTTCTTAAACTCCGGGTCGGCTAAAGTAACCACCTTTGTTGATGCCGTATGCACCGCTTCGTCTGTTTTGGCTGAGACATTTTGGGTAGCAGGAGCGTTTGCAGGAACATTTGCATTTGCAGTTACCTGAGCAGTTGCTTTATTTTTCGCCTGTTGCGCATCTGAACTGATAAAGCTTAATAACCCCGCTAAAACCAGGCAAATCTTCAGGTAAGGATTACTAAGGTGTTCCCTTGAAAAATTAATGTCTTTCATGATTGTTTAGTTTAAAATATTTGTTTGGGTTTTAATTATCCATATATCATTCCGGCAGATGGTTTATGATCCAGCAACGTTTCGAATAGGCAAAAGATATCTTTGACAGGAACAAATGTATGTTGATGGCCTGCGAAGGCATCTCCCCTAAAAGGGGTAATTTATTGAAGCCAATAAACTTTCAGAAAGCTTTGTATGGATCACCGGCAATAGAAGAAGAAACGATTTGCACAAATCAGGTACACATGCATGTTAGCTTGTCAAGCTACATGCCTATTGGCAATATTCCATGTGTTAGGATAATAACTATCTCAAATCAGATGATTGCTCACTGTTATCTTTATCAATGCTGCGGTATTATTCACATTGAACTTGGTGAGCATATTCTTCCTGTGAGAATCAATGGTGGTGACATCCAGAAATAATCGCGCAGCAATCTCATGATTGGTGAACCCTTCGGCTATCAATTCAAGTATTTCTTTTTCACGTTTGGTGAGGGCGGGCAAGTTGTCGTTATTTGATTTTTTCTTTAATGCCTGCGCCACGGAAAAGCTCACAAAATCCTTTCCCTTGTTCACCTGGCGGAGCCCGGTGATGATCTCCTGTTTGGAAGCATCTTTTAATAAATAACCTGAAGCTCCGTTCTCCTGCATCTTGCGTATAACGCTTGGCTGGTCGGATGTGCTTAGCCCGATAATTTGGATGGCGGGATATTTTTCTTTCACTTCTTTGCAAAGGTCAAGGCCACTTTTCACGGGCAGGTTGATATCCATAAGCAAAATATCGGGCTGATCTTTTTTCAGGAAATCCATCAGATCCTCCGGCGATTTGGCGCTGCCCATCCAATGAATGTCCGGCTCATCCTGCAGCAAGGAGTGAATGCCTTCTATGATCATCTGGTGATCGTCAATAATAAACAGGTTGATCATGCTTTAATATTTGGTATTTCTATGTTTACGGAAGTCCCTTTATCTGCCGAAGTGTGGATATCAATAGTGCCCTTCATATAGTTGACTCTGTTTTGCAGATTGAGATATCCCATGCCGTTGTTGTTCTGCAGAATGCCAGTGTCGAACCCGCTGCCATTATCCTCCACCGTGATGCTCAGGGCGTTTTCTTTTCTTATTAATTGCACCAGCGCTGTTGTGGCATGTGCATGCTTAAGAATATTATTCACCAGTTCCTGGATGATGCGGTACACAGCAGAGGATGAAAGTTCTGAGATGGTTGCTTCATCCAGTGCGAATGACTGATAGGTTAAATGCACTGCTCCGGTTTGATCAACACTTTTGCAAAAATCTTTCAGCGCGGTGTCAAGGCCGAATTTAGTGAGCGCTTCCGGCATCATGTTGTGTGCCACCCTTCTTAATTCGCTGATGGATTTGTCCAGCATGCTCATGCTCTTTTCAAATGCTGCCGCATTTTCGGGTGTGATGATCAGATTGTCTTTCATATTTGAAAATGAATATTTGGCGCTTGATAAAATGCTGCCCAAGCCATCATGCAGGTCTTTGGCCAGCCGGGTTCTTTCTTCTATCTGGCCCTGCAGCACAGCCTGCGCAGCAAGCAATTGTTTTTCCTTTTCCAGTTCAGTGATGCGTTGCTGCTGCAGCATGGCTCCGGCAAGCAACAGTTTCTTTTTCTGCCGGTAATTCCTGTAATAGAGGAACACTATTAAAAAAGCCACTAACACAATGCTTGCCAGTGTCCAGTTCAGAATGTTTCGCTGCCTCAGTGTGAGCTGGTCTATTTTCTTTTGTTTGTTCAGGTTGTCAATCTCTGCCTGTTTCTGGTTCAAAGAATATTTGGCTTCCAGTTCTTTGGTGCTCCTTAATATCTTGTCAGACCTCACTGCCTCATCAATAGAATCCCTTTGCCCGATGTAATAACTGTATTTTTCCGGGTTAGCCAGGCCAACCTCAACAGCGGCTGCCTGATTGCATGCGGAACTTATCTGAATGGGGTCATTTATCTTTTTTGCGAGCTCCACGAAATCCCCTGCAAATCTTCTGGCTTCCAGGTATTTTTTTTCGTGGAGATAATAAGTTACAAAATCGCATAGCGCAAAACACATGGCTTCGTTATCATCGTTTGTTTTCGCATCTGCCATTATTTTTTCGGCATTTGCTTTTATATGATTAAATTTTCCGAGCCCTGCATAACTCAAATCAATAAGGTGCAACGCCATTGGGTCAGGTCCTTTGCCATGCGCTATGGTCAATGCTTCATTTGCCTGGTTCAGTACAACAATGGCTGTGTCGAAACGCTGCAGATTCACGAGCGCTGAACCAAGATTCAACAGAGTGACAGCAAGAGAATAATCACTGTGCAAAGACCTGCACAGATTGATGCCTTTCAATGCAAACAGATAGGCATCTTCAGATTCTAACAGGGCAAGGTAGGCACTGGATAAATTTCCAAATACCATTGCCATGTGTGGCGAATCATTCAATTGCTCAAAGAGCGATTCCGCTTTTAAGTAGGAGTCTATGCAAGCGTTCTCATCGCCTTTGTTGTTATATGCTGTGGCTATGTTGTTGTATAAGTTAGCCAACGCTTTCTTCCTCGGGCTTTCTTTCATCATTTCAATGGCCTGCTGATCCAATGCGATTGCTTCATCTACTTGCGCATGATTGGAAAATATTATCGCCTGCATGCTCAGGCTGTATGCCTTGCCGATGGTAAAATTCAATTTGCTGCTCAAAATGCCAAATGCTTTTGCATAGTAGTCAACAGAGTCAACATCTTTGTTCATATACAGTTCACCAAGGTGAAGCAGGGTCCACACTTTGAAAGTATCTTCTTTCTCTCTGCCGAGTTCTTTCAATAAACTGTCTCTCTTGTTTGTCCATATTGTCTGGCCAACCAAAGCAAGTGAATGTGTTATAACAATCAGGATAAATAACGCCTGTTTCATTGCAAAAAAGAATTGAGAAAGTTCTTTCTCTGATATAAAAGTAGGATTATATCCTTCTGCGAAAATTACCCTTTTTAAGGGAGATTTCTGAAAGAAGGCAACGCTACATTTGTTCCCGTCACCATCTCAAATGCTTTAACACCATTCCTGAATAATTAAATATCATCAAATATGAAATGCAATCTTAGCCTTAAGGCCTCATCCAGTTCAATCATGTTTTTTTTAGTTGTTTTGGTTTTCACTGCCTGCATCAAGAACCAGAACACGCCTTCGTCCTCGAACATTGCAGTGACCAGCATCAGTCCCAAGACCGGGCCTTTCAATACCGGTGTTATTGTGAAAGGCTCTGGCTTCAGCAGCATCCCCACTGATGACAGCGTTTTCTTTAATGGGATAGCAGCCACCGTTTCCAGGGTAAGTGACTCGGAATTGGTGGTGATTGTTCCCAAATATGCAGGCACCGGCCCCGTGACGGTTAAAATAAATGGGGTGATAAAAACCGGCCCTGTATTTACTTATATATACACGGTTTTGGAAAACAGGTACGCCGGTTCGGGGCCCCTTGCAAATTCAATGTATGGCGGCTATACCGACGGGCCCGCTGCTTCGGCTGCATTCTTTTTGCCCGCAGGGCTGGCGTTAGATAAACAGGGCAATCTCTATGTGCTGGATTTTGGGAATAGCAAGATCCGTGAAATCACGCCCCCCGGAAGCAGTGGGGGATCTCAGGTGAGTACCTTGTATAGCTTTGGCAACCCCGAGGGAATCACTTTTATTTCCGAATCGCTGCCTGAGCAAATTGCAGGACTTGCTTATCAAAATGGCGTGTTCTTTTGCGGGGGAAACTCTCCGGGTACTTTATCGGGCGGGAATTTTACGCCGTTTTCCCCGCTTCCCAATAAATCTGCGGGCGGCGACCTGATTCCGTTCCCCTACCCGGTAAATAGCTATGCCCTCAACGGTGTAGCGATGGATGCCTCTGGCAATCTCTATGCTGCGATCATGCAGTACAGCAGCATTGTGACCGTTTACTATAACGGCCCCTCAAGCTGGGCAGATTTTGGAACGGGAATGCATGGGGATGTAGATGGAACCTATGTGTTTAACGTGGAGAACCAACCTATTCCTTCATCCGCTCCCAGTTTTGCGAATCCTTCTTCGGTGGTGGTTGATTCTTCTGGAAACATTTATGTGGCAGATGCCAGCAACAATAAGATCCGAAAAATCACTCCGGATGGGGTAGTCTCGACCTTTGCAGGCACTGGGAATAGTGTGGAATCGGATGGAACCGGAACCGCAGCCAGTTTTTCAGAGCCCACATTGATCACCATTGATGGCAAGGGCAATTTTTATGTTGCCGATCTGAGTGCCGCAACAGGGAATGCACTCCGGATGATTACCCCGGCCGGTGTTGTCACCACGCTTTGCACCCAATGCCTGAGCGAAACAGGCGGCTTAGTAGTGGATGCAGCCGGCCAAAATATTTATACCACCGAATACTTTTCTGATGTTATAGACTGGATCACGATTCAATAAGCTGGCTTTGCTTAGCTTCCTGAACATAAATCCATCTGATGGGCTTAATCAATAAATTTTTTAACTCATCATATTTCTCTTAATCATTTTATTAACCTCTTAAAACAAATTTTATGCGTAAGATCTACAAAGGGTTTTGCCTTATTGCCTTGTTCGTGAACTTTCAGCTTGTTTCAGGCCAGGTTGGCAATACCAATTATGGCAGCGGCACATTTGGTGGCGGGCACAATACGGGGTATTACAATAACGCATTTGGCAGTTATACAATGTACACAAATACCAGCGGTAGTTATAATTCCGCGAATGGGGGTTATTCCCTTTACCAGAATACTACGGGAAGTTATAATACAGCAAACGGAGTTGAGGCGCTTTTCAGCAACACGACTGGAACGAATAATGTTGCAAATGGTTATTATAGCCTTTTCTTTAATACCACCGCAAGCTACAACGTAGCAAATGGAAGCTACGCGCTTTATTCAAATACAACTGGCACCTACAATGTCGCAAATGGCTACCAGGCACTCTACTCAAATAATGGGAACGGTAATTCAGCAAATGGCTACCAGGCACTTTATTCAAACACTACTGGCATTGCAAATGTTGCAAACGGGACCTCATCCCTTTATTATAATACCATTGGAAATTACAATACTGCAAATGGATACGAGGCTCTTCAAGATAATACAACAGGTAGTTATAATACTGCAGATGGTTCCGGGGCCTTGGCTATCAATTCGACCGGAGGCTTTAATACTGCCTTAGGGTCAGGCGCTATGGTAAAAAATGTTTCTGGAAATTATAATACTGCCGCCGGAAGCAATGCTTTGGGTCTTAATAGAGCTGGATCCAATAACGCGGCATTTGGCTATAATTCCTTAGGAGCTGCCTTTAGCACCGGTAATAACAATTCTGCATTTGGCACTTTCAGTCTTCAAGCCAATACGAGTGGGAGCAGCAATGTTGCGATCGGAATTGATGCGCTTTATAATAGTACTACGGGGAGTTATAATATTGCCATAGGCGATTCTGCTATGCTTACCAACACGGTTGGAGGTTATAACACGACAATTGGTTCGTTCACCAATGTGTCCGCAAATAATCTAATCAATGCCACCGCCATTGGCTACGGCGCAATCGTGAATGCCAGCAACACTGTAGTCATTGGCAATACCACTGTAACAAGCATCGGAGGTTATGCCGGATGGACAACATTTAGTGATGCACGTTATAAGAAGAATATAAAAAACAATGTTCCCGGCCTTGCATTCATCAAGCTCTTGACCCCCGTTACCTACAACCTGGATATTGCAGGCATCAACGCAAAACTCGGCGGCAAATCAACCGCAAGCAATCAATCTCAACAGAAACCAACCACGCAAACGGGATTTCTTGCACAGGACGTGGAAAAAGCCGCGCAAAAATTAGGTTATGAGTTCAGCGGTATTGACAAACCCGAAAATGCTGAGACGGCCATGTATGGCCTGCGTTATGACCAATTCGTTGTTCCGCTTGTAAAAGCCGTTCAGGAACTATCCGGCAATTCGGATACCCTTTCAAATACAGTGGCACAAATAAAGGCACAGAATGATTCGCTGATAAAGAACACGGCCGACCTGGTTTTGAGAAACCAGGCCCTTGAAAACAGGTTAAGCAAGCTGGAAGCCATTCTGTCCAATGGAAATGGATCAACCGGCACGACTGAAAAAGTTGCTCAGAACGTAATCAGTTTAAGCTCCGCACGTCTTGAACAGAATATACCCAATCCATTCGGCAACACCACCATGATAGAATACTATATCCCGGAGACTGCCTCATCTGCGTTGATCAAAGTTACCGGCAATAATGGAGAGGTGATTTCGAATGTTCAGATCAATAATAAAGGGAAAGGGCAAATCACTTTTAGCACTCCAAGACTGAGCCAGGGGCTTTACTATTATACATTGATGATAGACGGGCAGGTGGTGGACACGAAAAAAATGGTGCTGAACAGATAGGATCATTGATGCGATGTTTGCCTGAAGTTTGATATTGGCATTAAGGTTATTGGAGGCTCAACTTTTCCAAAGTTTTGGAACTTTGGAAAAGTTGGGGTTTGATGGATGATGCAAAATACTTCTGCTGTTCTTATCATCATGCTTTACGCGTGACGGAGTGCGCATGGGCAAATACCGGATATATTTCCGAATTTTTTGTAAACTTAGGAAGCCTTTTGATATGGGAAGGCCATTTTCGGCACTTGAGGCTGGTCTTGCAGTGCTGGTTACCGCCACTGGCTCAGTGCTGGTGGCTTTTGCAGCAGTGGAGAAAGCCATTGCAGCGATGCTGAAGGATGATGCCGGCGTGGTGATGGCTTTTGCCGTGATGCAGATGGCGATTACAGTGCTGTCGGCTGTCATTGTTGCAGTGTAGGTGGCTTTTGAAGCAATGTAGTTGCCTTTCGCAACGATGTAGTTGTCTTTTGCTACAACGTCAATTGCCTTTGCTTCACTGTCACTTCCCATTGTGGGAATGTTTGCTGCTAATGTTTGCATGTCAATGGCCATTGCTTTGATGTAACTGGTCATTGCTTTGATGTCAGCGGCCATTGCTTTGATATAACTCCTCAATGTCTTGCTGTCACATGACATTGCTTCAGTGTAAATGTCCATTGCTTCGATGTCACTCTCCATTGTTTCGATGTCAGCGTCTATTGTTTGAATGTAAATGGCTTTTGTTTTGATGTAACTTCCCATTGTGGGAATGTCAGTGATTAATGTTTGGATGTAAATGATTTTTGCTTTGATGTAAATCTCTATTGCAGCAATGTCACTTTTCATTGATTTTGCCGGATGCATCAGGTTTTTACCCTCTGCAATCTCAACGGGCTTTGCCATTGCTGCACTGTCCCGCTAATGAAAATGAACGCTGTCTTTCAGCGCATTTTTTACGGGTGCATTTTTCATATCCACCACCTGCACTTTGGTTGGCACCTTTTCAATGCGGATAAATTTATTCACCAAAATCAGCACAATTGAAAACAAGAGGGCAATAATGGTCAGGCTCACGCCCCTGGAATATCTCTTGTTCCCTTTTTCTGTGATTATATGATTGAGGGTATAGGAGTGAGAGTTTGCTTCAATTTCATACAGCAATACTTCCTTATAGGATTTTGGCAACAACTCTTTGTACTTCGTTACATTAAAAGCCTGATCGAGCGGTTTTGTCCTGAAAATGCTCAACATTAAAAGTATGGAGTAAATAAAAAATGCGGTGGGCAGAATGGAAATAAACTGAATGACCTGAGAAGTGCCATCGAAGCTGCCCAGGAAAAATGGTATGAACAATGCGATGGCGCCTATGACAGTGCCGGCATAGGAATGTTGCTGCCGGTATGAGTCCACCTGCTTTTCGATGATCTCCTTTGAATTGACCGCAAGGAATTCCAAATTCTTCAGGTCTTCTTCCATAAAAATATTTCTATAACCTGCATTGCGGAAAAATTTTGCCTTCAACTGGCATAAACAGATCCGGGTGTAAACGATGCCGCATTATTACTGGTAGTTCGTTTGTTTCTGCAAGTGCGCATGATACTTCGCATCGTCGCTGATGAATTCGCCGGCAATGCGGTGGTGGCCAAAAGCGAGCATGGCGCTGTGAGCAGCTTTCTCGCGATTGCCAGCTTCATAATGTGTCACAGCATCGTGATGATGCTTTGCTGCTTCTATATGATGGGCCGCTGCCTGCTTGTGATTTTCAATGGTCTTCTTTATTGCTTCTGTCTTTTCCAATTTTTCTTTTTAATAAGATGATGAAAAATGAAACCGTGATTTTAAAACTCGAAAAGCACCGGGCATCCATTAATGGTGATCATCATCGTGCCCCCTGTCGTCATGATGCTGTTCATTATCGTTGTGATGATGGGCCCTGTAACCGGGATAGCACGATATGCCTGTCAATATGGTCAAGATGGCTGAACATACCATAGCAAGTCTTATTATTTTTTTCATTGCAAATGTTTTATAAAAGATCAAACAGATCTTTATATGACATGTTATGTTTCACTTTTTATGCCAGTTGCATCAGGAATACCAACGCTGAACACTTTGAGCATATCTTTTAGATAGAAATGGCGGATGGGAAACGAAGAGCTAATCCATTATTCAATACTTCTTTAAAAAGCGAAATATCTCACACAAACCTGTGAGACGGCATGCAAGAGGCGCAATGAATAGAAAGCACGCGAAGGAGCCGCTGAAACCTGATCTTTGTTTCTTTGTCTTCCTTGTTTCTTTGTGTGAAAGAATACTTTCGAGAGGGGAAATGGCTCAGCTATTTTATTTCCAATGACGGTCTCTACACAAATAAGATACATCAGCAAAAATTACCATTGGGCAAATTGAACCCCAAATACGGCATTAATTGCTCCTATTTCCTGTGGGAGTAGAATTGTTCTCCCCTATGCTGTTACGCTGCTTCTCGAAAGCTTTCTTCTTATGGCTCCGGCTGTTTGCTCCTATCATGGCATAATAAACAGCGCTTAGCCTGCATGGATTATCGGGGCATACTTTTAGCGCCACTTATTATAAACATACTCATCATGAAAAAGATATACTACATACTGTTTTTGGCTATTGGCCTTGCAAGTTGCAAATCAATGTTCTCCTTCGCCATGAACCCCGATAAAGGGAGCTATACCAATGGCACCATAGGTTCAGCGGGCATCACAAATAATGTAGCAGGCGCTAACATGGTGACAACCAATTACAGCGATACTTCATTTGCAAAAAGAGATACACTACCCCGTGAGTTTCGCCTGTCCAATTGAACACCATTTGCAAAAACTTCTGCCGCCTTCAACTTCATTTCAAAATGCCTTTGAACACATCAAAGTGGGAATTATGTAAATCTTTCTGGACATTTTGTAACAGCGGTGCATGATTCCCTGGCTATCTTTCCACTTTCCATTCAAGAACCTTATCAACAAACCCAAAACAGGAATGAAGCAGGCCAACGATGTTTTTCCAAAGACACCCACGGGAATAGAAGGGCTCAATGAAATTACCGGAGGCGGTTTTCCAAAAGGCCGCCCCACGCTTATTTGCGGGAGCGCCGGTTGTGGCAAAACGGTGATGGCGATGCAATTCCTTATCAAAGGGATCACGGAGTACAATGAACCGGGTGTGTTCATGAGTTTTGAAGAATCTCCGAAGGACCTGACACAAAATGTAAAATCGCTTGGGTTCGACCTGGATAAACTGATAGCACAAAAAAAATTCAAGATTGACCATGTGCGGGTGGAGCGGTCAGAGATACAGGAAACGGGAGAGTACGATCTGGAAGGATTGTTCATCCGTTTGAATTATGCCATTGAATCAATCGGCGCAAAGAGAGTGGTGCTCGATACCATTGAATCCTTATTTTCCGGGCTTCAGAATACCACAATACTCAGGTCAGAAATTCGCAGGCTTTTTCAATGGCTGAGAGATAAAGGAGTAACCACAGTCATTACCGGCGAACGCGGAGAAAATAGCCTAACAAGACAAGGGCTGGAAGAATATGTTTCTGATTGTGTGATCCTGCTTGACTTCCGGGTAATAGAACAGATTGCTACCAGAAGGTTGAGGATCGTTAAATACAGAGGGTCCACACATGGCACCAATGAATACCCTTTTCTGATTGACGAGAATGGCGTTTCCGTTCTTCCCATTACTTCATTGAAGCTGGAGCACGTCACTTCTGCTGAAATCATTTCAACTGGCTTGCCGCAGCTTGACAATTTATTTAACAGAGGCGGCTACTTCAGAGGCAACTGCACACTCATCACCGGTGCAGCCGGCACAGCAAAAACCATCCTTGCAGCCGCTTTCGCAGTGAGCAGTTGCAGGCGAGATGATCGGGTATTGTATTTTTCTTTTGAAGAATCTCCTGATCAGTTTGTACGGAATATGTTATCGGTGGGCATCAATCTGAAACCATACATAAAATCAAAACTGCTGCTTATCCATTCTTCCCGGCCTTCATTGCATGGGCTTGAAATGCATCTGCTGACTTTGCACAAATACATTCGCGATTTTAAACCACATACAGTGATCATAGACCCCATCAGCAGTCTGGTAACAGTAGGCAGCGGAGGAGAAGTGCGGGCAATGCTTTCCAGGCTGATGGATATGCTGAAGGTAAACCACATCAGCGCATTGTTCACTTCGCTGACGCATGGGCCTGCAACCAATTACAGCGGCACTGCCGAAGAAGCCATATTCTCATTAGTAGATACATGGATCAAAGTGCGCAATGAAGAAAGCAATAAAGAAAGGGTGCGCAGCCTTTATATTGTGAAATCCCGCGGCATGGGACATTCCAGTGCAGTAAGCAGTTTTGTGATCACCGACCATGGCATAAAGTTTATAAATGCATATCCATTGCCAGAAAAAACAAATCATAACGGTATCGGGAAATCTCAGATGCTTTCAGAAAATGGTTCAAGGCATCATTCTTAAAATCGCGTATCATGGGTAAACAGGAACACTGGGAACTTTGGTTGTATGTGGCAGGGCAAACGCCCAAGTCAGTTCTTGCATTGGAAAATATCACCAGGTACAGCAAGGAGCATCTTACCGTAAAATATTCTATCGAAGTGATTGACTTACTAAAAAGCCCTCAACTGGCAGAAAGAGATCAGATTTTTGCCATCCCCACATTGGTCAGGAAGATCCCCGAACCTTTAAGAAAGATCATTGGGGATTTGTCTGACAAGAAAAAAGTATTAATGGGATTAAATATATGTTCAAAAGGATCAAGCGATGAAAAATAGACTACTATCAGAAGCTGTGGCACGGGAAAAGATGATACTTAAACTATACATTACCGGTATGTCGGAAAACTCTCTCCATGCTGTTGAAAACATCAGGGAAATATGCGGCAAGTACCCCAAAGATTTTATTGATCTTGAAATCATAGATATTTACAAGAACCCTTCTGTTGCGGAAGAGCAAAAAATAATTTTCAGCCCTTCCCTCATCAGGCAGTATCCATTGCCTGTAAAAACATTAATTGGCAACCTCTCCGATATAAAAAAGGTAACGCTTGGTTTGGGTATTACCGTCAAAGAATAATTCATGGAGAAAGCAGATTCGGCGGATTTGTTATTGCAGATAATGCATCTTCAGGCGCGGTTGTCTGAAGCACATGAAGTGATTGATGCCATTAAAAATGGCAGCGTGGATGCATTTGCCATGAAGAAAGATGGCAAAGCGGAAGTGTTTACTTTGCAGAGCCTGGATTATGCTTACCGTGTCCTGATCGAGAATTTTAATGAAGGTGCATTGAATATCACTGCTGATGGTTTGATCGTTTACAGCAACAGCTATTTTTCCGAATTGACACAAACACCCATTAGCAAAATAATCGGCACCAATATTATTGATCTAATTGCCGAGAACGACCGGGAAAAATTCTGGGATCATTTTGCGATGGCACTTCAGGGCTGCAGCAAAACAGAAATCAGTTTACAGGTTCTTGGAAAAAAAATACCTGTTTACATTTCTTTTACCAGCATTCAGCCAGAGTTGGCAACAGTAGGGGTCATCATCACCGATCTTTCTGAAAAGAAACAACATGAGCAAACATTGCTGGCAAAAAACCGGGAGCTGGAGCATTTGAATAAAAGCCTCGATCAGTTTGCTTCCATCGCCTCTCATGATCTGCAGGAGCCTTTGAGAAAAATACAAACTTTCGCTACACTCTTTAAACAGCGCTTTGAAAACGAGTTGCCATTGCAGGCCATGTATCTGCTTGATAGAATAAAAGGCTCTGCAGAGCGCATGTCGTTGCTCATTCAGGACGTGCTCAATTTTTCACGTGTGGCATTCACTGAAAACATGTTTGTTGATACTGACCTGAACGAGGCATTGAATGCAACATTGCAAGATTTCGACTTGCTGATCAGTGAAAAAAATGCAAGTATCATCGTAGGCCACCTGCCCGTTATCAAAGCAATCCCGCCACAGATAAACCAGCTTTTTTATAATTTATTAGGTAATGCATTGAAATTCTCAAGGCCACGGGTGCCTCCTGCCATCAGCATTTCATCAAGAATGGTTTTGCAGGATGAAACTGAAGCGGCATACTTTTCAAAATTCAACCTGAAGAAGGAACTTTTATATACTGAACTTAGTTTTGCTGATAACGGGATTGGCTTTGATCAGCAGTTTGCCGAACAGATATTCTCGATTTTTGAGCGGTTGAACAGCAGGCAACAATTTGAAGGCACGGGCATAGGGCTTGCATTGTGCCAGAAGATCGCGGGGCATCATCAGGGCAGGATACACGCTGTGGCCGAAGAAAATATCGGAGCAACTTTTCACGTGCTGCTACCAGTAACCCAATCGGCAAATCAGGTTGCAGGATGTTAAGACATGCAGATTTAAAATAAAATAGGTCAACGATAAATCTGAAAATATGAGAAAGAAAATCACGCTGTTCCTGGCAGATGATGATGAAGATGACAAGAAGTTATTCATTGAATCTGCAAAACAGGTAGATAAGCAAATTCAAATCTTTACTGCCAGCGACGGGCAGGAAGCACTCAGTATTTTGAGAGACAAACGCAACCCGCTCCCGGATTATATTTTTTTAGATCTCAGGATGCCACGCATCAGCGGCAAGCAATGCCTTGAAGAAATCAGGAAAGATGAAAGGCTGCAGCATATCCCCGTCTTTATCTACACCACTTCAAGAGAGGTCATGGATTCGATAAAACTTAAGGAGAGCGGAGCCGTTCATTTTATCAGCAAGCCTGCTGACCCTTCTGAGATATACTATATTTTGTCAGCAGTGCTCAATGAAAAATGGCATGCTGTAAAAAGCCAATGAGAAGATTGCCGGATATCCTCAGGCGGTCGAATTGCGGCCAATCCTTTATGCAATATTCATTATTTTTACAGCGTGTTTTTTTAACCGGAATTGGCTTTTGGCATAGTATTTATATCGTATGAAATAGGGTTACAGACACATACTGTGACGAGGATCATAAAAGCCTGCAATCTGAATAAAGCCCGTAATCCGGAGAAACAGTACAAGCTGCAAATAAAAAATGTTCTTCAAATAAATGGGCAATAAGTGCTGGCACAAAAGACCTGAGAAGATTTACAGAAACCACTTCACAGCAATGAGTAAAAAATATGAAAGGTTTTAAAACAATTCTTTTCCTGACCATCTCCAATACGTTCATGACATTTGCCTGGTATGGGCATCTTAAATTCAAAGACTTTTCCTGGGGCAAAAACCTGACCATGTTTGCTATCATCGTGATAAGCTGGGGGCTTGCTTTTTTCGAATACCTTTTTCAGGTGCCCGCCAACGAACATGGATTTAAAGAAAACGGAGGGCCATTTACATTAGTGCAGTTAAAAACAATTCAGGAGGCAATCACGCTGACCGTGTTCATGCTGTTCACGCTGCTTTTCTTCAAAGATGAAAAGCTGAGTTGGAATCATTTAGTAGGCTTTATGCTGATTGTGCTTGCCGTGTTCATCATATTCAAAAAGTGGAATTGATTTCGGCTGGCAATATTTTGTGCCTTCCATTTGCTTCCGTTGTTGATAAAATAGAAATGCATGTTCATCAAACAGTAATTATTTCAGAAAGAATTATCGCTCATAAACATGCATTTTTGAAAGTTATGCTTTGTTTGAATTCACTTTGAACGAATGCATCGCATTCATTGGCACGTAGTGACCAGAATGAAATATTTCGAAAAGGATGTCAGCCCATTCTCGCGCTATCTAATGACGGCCGCCACCACCACGTGATCCACCGCCACCGCGGAAACCTCC